>Ga0247842_10005590_pt1 | contig 14817 bp, 14 predicted proteins | sample LaCruzMarch2015__3_FD_192411 | JGI IMG/M metagenome (GOLD analysis project Ga0247842, IMG submission 192411) | Freshwater microbial communities from meromictic Lake La Cruz, Castile-La Mancha, Spain - LaCruzMarch2015_19m | ecosystem: Environmental > Aquatic > Freshwater > Lake | place: Spain...
TAGATATGCTTAAATTCAGTTAAATTGATCCGGTCCAGATCTTTCGGATTAAAGAAATAAACTGCTTGTTTACCGTAAAGAAAGTTCATAGGTCCGGTCATCATGGACCAACCATCTCCCGTTGCCTCCCGATCAATCAATATTAAATCCGAGTTGTCAAATTTTTCGCTAAGTATTTCAATCTGGGACAATAAGTTTTTGTTGGGAGAAAAACTCAAAAAGGGGATAAAGACGGAAAGATTGACGAATAAAAGAGACAGGGATAGCAGATAAAAATAAATTCCTTTTTTGGATAGACCGTCTAAGATATAGACCGTATAAAAAATACAAGCGGGAATAATTGCAAACAAAAATCTGCGCAACATCCACGGATTATCCGGAGAGATGTTAGGCAGAACCAAATAAATGAAGGTCGGGGAAATTATCAAAAAAGGTATGAGCGATTCCCATTGTTTGCGTTGAAATATGAATATAATTCCGATAATTCCCAGGAGAAGAAAATTAAACAAAGCGTAAGAAATAAAAACGTGCCCCACATAAAAAAATGAAGAAAAAATGCCTATCGTTGCCGGATTAGCGCCGGTTTCAACGAAAGGCTTAATGGCTGCTTTTATTAAAACTACGTAAAATTCTTTATTTATAATTAAACTAATCAGATAGAGCAGTATTGTTCCACCTGCAATCAGAATAATCTTTCGACCGACAGCCAAAGATAAATTTTTCCAATTTTTGTATTGGAAAAAAAGGATGATAACCATCAAAACAAAAAAGGCCAGAGCCTCAATTCTCACAAAAATCAAAAGCCCCATAGAGAGCAATGAAGCCAAGAGAAAAAAACGTTCTTTATTTTTCAAAAATAAAATAAATTCATAGATGGAAAACCAAAGTAATGCCAGGGCCAGATTTTCGCTCAGGGTAAACTTAAAAAACCAAGAAAAAATAAATGAAGTAAGAATAAGCGTAACTACAATTAGGGATGGATGCGGCTTTAAAAAAAATCTGGCCATCAAGTAGAAAGAGAGGATAAATATTAAAAAGGACAGTCCATTGGCCACAATAAAGCCCTTTAAACCAAAGAATAGGAAAAAAATTGCCAACCAAGAAATATAACCGAGAGGAAAATTAGTTTTGAGATTTCCATCCTGCGTATAATTAAATCCCGGAAAATTTAAGGCTTTACCGACGCCATAAATACCAAAAAAACTCTTTTCCGCCGTGAAATAAAATTCAAGGTTGTGATTTTGAGACAGGCGAATGGCCGCCTCACTTAAGGACCCTTGATCGCGACCGGAAAAGATTGTAGGAACGGTAAAATAAGAAAAAACAAAAATTGCCACCAAAGAAATTATCAGAACAAAAGAAAAATGCCAAGTAAATTTTACAGCTTTTATGTTTGAGAAAAATAAATACAATAACAGTAATCCAAAGAGAGTAAAATAAATCAAAAGGAAGGTCTTATAAAAAATTCCTAGCATGGACAATAGTAATCCCAAAATTCCCAGTCCTATCCAAAAAAGAACAAAAAGAGCAAACAAATGACGCTTATTCAGCTTTATTTCTGATATTTTCATAGCTTAATTATAACTTTAAAATTTTTTTTTGCCAAGGATGTATTTATAAGGTAAAATTATATTTGTGATTCTGCACCCAAAGATTAATAATATATAGGGCTAGGATTTTGATTATGCTCCTTCTCTGGACAGATGAGTAAAAAAATTTTACAATATACGGGTGTATTAATTTTGCAATATATTTTTTTATTGTCAAAATAATCATAACTATTTTTCAAAAAATTAATCAAATATACAAAAACATAACCCAATGAAGAAAATTTCCAAGAAGACAGTTATAATAACGGTGCTCATTGTTGCATTTATCGTCGGAGGATTTTCCCTTTTTTCCTTCATAAAAACCAACAAAAAAAATATCGCGCTTTCCTCCTTGTCGCTTTTGGGCAATATTTCCAAATTTTTGCCAATACAAGAAGATGCAAAAAAGGAAATAGAAGTTTTGAACAAACTCGTTGAAGCGTTTACTCGAAATGATAACCAGGAAAAAACTTTTTTGGTAATGTTGCAAAATGACGCCGAGCTACGTCCGGGAGGGGGGTTTTTTGGACAATACGCCATTATAAAAATAAAAAATGGAGATGTTATCTCAACCTTCGTGGAAGATGCTAATCTTTTGGATCAAAGAATTCAAGTAAAAGTGCCGGCGCCCTTTCCCTTTGAAAGAATGATGCAAATCAAAAAATGGAAACTGCGTGATAGTAATTTTTCTCCCGATTTTCCAACCAATGTTGAAAAAGCAAAATATTTCTTTCGTCTGGCCGGTGGAAATAGTAGCAAATTTGACGGTGTTATAGCCGTAAATTCTCAAGTTTTTAATGACATTTTCACTTTGACCGGTCCTGTGAGCGTTTCCGGATACTCAGGAGAATTTAACAGTGAAAATGCGTCGCGCAAACTCGAAGAAATTGTGGAGAAAGCCTATCTTATGAATCCTGAATTGGATACACAAAATCGTAAAGCCATTCTCAGAAAAATGGCGCCCATTCTGATGGATAAGCTACTCACGCTCGGAAATGTTACGAAAATCGCCGAATTGTTTCACGCAGAAATGAAAAACAAAAATATGATGCTGAATTTTACCGATTCGAACTTGCAACAACTGGCAGCCAGTGTGTACTGGGATGGAGCCGTGGCAAAGGATTGGAATAATGATTATCTGATGGTTGTGGACGCCAATATGGGGGCACTGAAGACTGACTATTATATGCGTCGTGAAATTAATTATAATATCGATTTCACTCAACCGGTGCCAACTGTGACTTTGGGTGTTAAATATACAAACACTGCGCCCTATGGAGACTGGAGAACTAGCGATTATCATTCCTATTTGCGCGTTTACGTTCCCAAAGGATCAACTTTTGTTTCAAACTATATGGTCAGTCGCATCACTACCTCCGAAGATTTTAATAAGACATACTTCGGTTTCAAGGCGGATGTCGTTATGGGTCGTGAAGTTAACGGACAAATTGTATATACCTTACCAGATACTGTAACAGAAAATAATTATAAATTGTTAATTCAAAAACAATCCGGCGTCGGCAACATTCCGGTTAAAGTTCATCTCAAAACCAATAGTGGAGAATTTGACCAAGAAGGAACTCTGACCAAAGACTTAAAATTTGAATTTAAAAAATAATAACTCCACACACCAAAAATTTATCATCCAAAAAACAGCTATGAGAGAAGATTCTCAATCTTTAATCATTTAAATTCCTGCATTCATAGAAAAAATTTTGGTGTAGGGGTAAAAAAATGTTAAATGTTTGGTTGTATACAATCCTAAGCGTTTTAATTGTGAGTCTGATTTCGCTTATTGGCGTTGTGGCACTTTCAATCAAACAAGACAAGCTCGAAAAAATACTCGTTTATTTCATAAGTCTTTCAACCGGAACTCTTTTGGGAGACGCCTTTATTCATCTTATTCCCGAATCCTTCAAAGAATCACCGGGAAAACTTTTGACCCCCTTGTCAATTCTGTCGGGAATATTGATTTTTTTTATTTTGGAAAAATTTATTCATTGGAGACATTGCCATAAGTTGCCCTCCGAAAAACATCCTCATCCATTTTCCTATGTCATCTTAATAGGCGACGGAGTTCATAATTTTATCGATGGAATGATAATTGCCGCCGGATTCATCGTAAGCATACCTATTGGCCTGGCTACAACTCTGGCAGTAATTTTTCATGAAATACCTCATGAGATTGGCAATTTCGGATCCTTGGTTTATGGCGGATTTTCCAGAATGAAAGCTTTAGTGTTCAATTTTCTTTCCGCCCTTTTTGCAGTCATTGGAGCATTGTCTGTACTTATGATAAACTTTAATGTGTCCGGGATTTCCGAAGTTCTCGTACCTTTCGCTGCCGGTGGCTTCATCTATATCGCCAGTTCTGATTTAATTCCGGAAATGCATAAACACGTCGAAATCAAAAAATCCCTGGGACAACTGGCAACTTTTATTATTGGGATTGCCTTAATGGCCTCATTGCTTCTGTTGGAAAAATAAATCGGCTTGTTATTATCGCTCGCTCAAAAATAAAAAATGAAAGAACTGCAACAAAAACTGGAAAATCTAAAAAATCAACTCGCTCTTTTGAGCGACTATCTTTGACGTCCCCAAAAAGAAAAAGAAAGCAAATGAGTTGGAAAAAAAGACATTAGAGCCTGATTTTTGGGAAAATTCGCAAAAAGCTTCTGCCATAACTCGAGAAATTCAACAACTGCGAGAAGAGATGGCGGAAATTAGTCAAATTACGGCAGAGATAGATGAAATAAATGAATTTTTAAAAATAATTTCCGAAGCAGACAGCGAAAATCAATCGGAAAAAAAAGAAATTGAAAACAAAATATCTGAACTGGAAAAAAATTTGGACAAACTGGAATTAAAGACCATTCTGGGTGGAAAATATGACCGTTCAGACGCTTTCATCTCCATTCATAGCGGAGCGGGAGGCGTGGATGCTCAGGATTGGGCGGAAATGTTGCTCAGAATGTATTTGCGTTTTGCAGAAAAGCATAAATTTAAAACTAAAATTCTGGATCAATCGCGCGGACAGGAGGCCGGAATCAAAAGTGTTACTTTGGAAGTTTTTGGACCATTTGCTTACGGCAACCTAAAAAGTGAAGCCGGAGTTCACAGATTAGTCAGACTTTCTCCATTTAATTCGGATAATCTGCGTCAAACATCTTTTGCCTTGGTGGAAGTTTTGCCGGTTATTGAAGAAATCGAAGAAGTGCAAATCAATCCCCAGGATATCCGGGTCGATGTGTACAGATCTTCCGGCGCCGGAGGACAAAGCGTCAACACAACTGACAGTGCCGTCCGAATTACTCATTTGCCGACCGGAATTACCGTAACTTGCCAAAATGAAAGAAGCCAACTACAGAATAAAGAAGAAGCCATGAAAATTCTGAGAGCCAGATTGCACCAAAAACATCTCGAGGAAACGGAAAAAGAAAAAAATAAAATCAGGGGAGATTTTGTTTCGGCAGAGTGGGGGAGTCAAATAAGATCCTATGTATTGCATCCCTACAAATTAGTGAAGGATCATCGCACCAAATGCGAAACTGCCAATGCGGAAAAGGTTTTAGATGGAGATTTGGACGCCTTCGTGGAAGCTTATTTGAAAAATATCAAAAAATAAAGTATACTTATGCTAGCAGGTAAGAACTGCCAAAAAAATTAAAACTAATTTCAAAAAAAGTGACTACCAAAAATCCAAAAGATGAAAAACCAAGAACTACCTTAATCAAATTTGATGGTGTAACAAAAATTTACAAAGGCGACTTTTCGGCTCTGGAAAATATAAATTTGGAAATTCAGACCGGGGAATTTGTTTCTATTGTAGGAAAAAGTGGCGCGGGGAAATCCACTCTTTTTAAAATCATCTATGCCGAAGAAACCCCGACAAGCGGGAATATTTTATTCGAGGGAGAGTCTCTGGATGCTTTTGCTAAAAGTAAAATATTTTTGCATCGCAGGAAAATAGGAACGGTTTTTCAGGATTTCAAACTGCTTCCAAATAAGACTGCTTTTGAGAATGTGGCCTATGCGTTGGAAGCTGCCGGAGTCGCTAAGGAAGAAATTCTGGAAAATGTGCCACAGGCTTTGGATGTGGTGGGCTTGGGAAACAAGATGGAAAAATTTCCCCATCAATTGAGCGCCGGCGAACAACAACGCGTGTCTTTTGCCAGAGCCTTGATTCAAAAGCCGATAGTTATTGTTGCTGACGAACCAACCGGCAATCTTGATCCAATTTCATCTTGGGATATCATTCGACTGATGTTGAAGATAAACGAGATGGGAACCACGATTATTTTATCCAGTCATGATAAATATGTAGTTGATAAAATAAATAAAAGAGTTGTAATTTTGGAAGATGGAAAAATAATCGGAGACTGCCCGATTGGAAAATATAAATTGGAAAATACAAAATAATCTAACTTTATCCATAAAAAAATAAACTATGTTTACTACAATTTCAAGAACCATTAATGAGGCTTTGAAAAATTTTCTCAGAAACGGGTGGCTGAGTCTGGCCACTTCGATGATTTTGATGCTTTCCCTCTATACTCTGAGCATTCTTTTTATAATTGTGATGGTTTCCAATGTGGTCATTAAAAATGTTCAAGAAAAATCAAATATCAGCATCTATTTTAACCAGAGCGTTGATGAAGAAACGATTTTGGCCATTCAACAGGAAATTGAAAAAAACCCATTGGTAAATTCAGTCAGATATATTGATAAAAATTCTGCTTTGGATATTTTCAAAAAGAATAATGCCAACGAAGAAGCTATTTTGAAATCCATTGAAGAAGTAGGGGATAATCCGCTCCTGGCCTCATTGGTCATCAAAGCCTCCGATCCTACTCAATATCAAGCCATTTATGAGTTTGTTAATGGGGCTGATTTTAGCCAGGAAATAAATCGCATCAATTACACCAAAAATAAAGAAATAATCAATAAACTGAACTTTCTTATCGGCAAGATACGAGAAATAGGTTTGATTGCAAGCTCAATTTTGGCTGTCAGTTCAATTTTGATAACCTTCAACTCTATTCGTATCACCATCTATAGCCGACGCAAAGAAATGCAAATTATGCGACTGGTTGGCGCTTCGAATTTATTCATTCGCTTGCCCTATATTTTCGAAGGAGTTCTCTATGGTCTGTCCGCCTCAATTCTTTCGACCATCTTACTTCTTATTACTGTCAGGTTTATTTCTCCCTATATTTCCGAATCCATTCTTTCGCAAAGTTTTATGAGTTTTTTCTTGGGCAAACTCTGGTTGATTATACTCTTCCAATTGGTAGCAGGCTGTATTTTAGGTATTGCCAGCAGTATGATAGCTATTAGGAGATACTTAAAGACGTAATCATTTCTCAAAACCATCACAGGAAAGAGCGTGAACTTTAAACAAAAACACTACCTCTGTCTATATTTGTGGGGGTGAGAAGTAAAAGCCCTCGAACAAATATTTGTTCGAGGGCTTTTTTGGGCATTATTGCCCGACTATTCCAGTGGGATAATCATGTCCTGCGAAAGGATTGATATTTTCCCTTTAAGCAGAATATCGCATTGGCCATCTCCTGTTTGAGATGCCAGACTAATCTCGTATATTTCATTGTGTACATCTCCCTTTACTCTGACCTTCTGACCCTTTTCAAAAATTCTTTTGCTCATTTTTTTCCTCCTTTTTTGGTTTTGGCTCCGTTAATTCGGAGCGATTTAAAAATACACCTGCCTTGTCAATAGTATTTCATTATAAGAGTTTTTCTGTGTTATGTCAAGTTCAAAAAAAAGTTCCGAGGTAGGGATTCGAACCCCAATAAACAGATCCAGAATCTGTTGTCCTACCATTAGACGACCTCGGATTGAAATTATCGATTAGGTTCCGGGTCAAGCCCAGAATGACAATAATATAAATTTACCTTCAAAGCTAAATAAAATCAAGGGTTTACCCCGTTAGATATAATTTTAATAATTTATTCCCTTTTTTAATTATCTAATGGGGTTGATTTTTGATTTAGTCTCATATATCATAAAATCATTAGTTTAAAGCAAAATTTATGATTTGCTCAATGCAAGACGCGGAAAAATATCTGCAACAATTTATTACCCACGATCCTGGAAAAAAATTTTCCGGCAACTTTGGACTCGAAAGAACAAGATATCTTCTGAGCTTATTAAAAAATCCTCAAAATAAACTAAAAATAATTCATATTGCCGGAACATCCGGCAAGGGATCAACGGCCATTTATACCAGTACGATTCTGGAAAGCTTGGACTTCAGGGTTGGCCTGCATGTCTCTCCGTTTTTTATTGACTTCAGGGAAAGATTCCAGATAAATAATTCGCTCATTACCGAAAAAGTTTTTTGTAAATACTTAACCGCTATTATTCCAGCCATCGAAAAAACCAAAAAATCTAGATTTGGAAGTCCAAACTATTTCGAGATATTAATATCTTTAGTTTTTTATATTTTTTGGAGAGAAAAAGTCGATTATGCAGTCATCGAAACCGGACTAGGTGGACTCTTGGATCCTACAAATACCATTAAAAACAAAAATAAACTATGCGTTTTAACGAAGATCGGGCATGACCATACAAAAATATTAGGAAACACTTTGGATAAAATCGCCACCCAAAAAGCTGGAATAATCCAAGAGGGTAATGTGGCCTTGGCTGTCTGGCAAGATAAAGCTATTAGAAAGATTTTTGAGAAAAAAACTTTGCAAGCCAAGGGAAAATTAGAGTATATTAAGAAAGGAATTAATTTTAAGAATGTTCGATTAAAAAATCATAAGATTATTTTTGATTTTTATTTCGAAAAATATGTTCTAAAAAATATTCAACTTGGCACCCCGGCTCATTTTCAAGTTGAAAACTGCGCCCTAGCCATTCTAACTGTCTTAAAATTAAGTCAAAGAGACAATTTTTCATTGAAAGAGCAGAAAATAAGAATTGCGCTTAGAGAAAAAACATTAGTAGGCAGAATGGAGATTTTAAGTATAAACAAAAAAACTTTAATTCTGGATGGTGCTCATAATCCCCAGAAGATAAAATTTTTCATAGAAAGTTTGCAAAAAGCCTACCCTAAAAAGAAATTTTCATTCCTAATCGCTTTTAAGCAGGGAGAAAAATACAATAAAATGCTTGATTTTATTATTCCCAACGCCAAAAACATCATAATTTCAACGCCTGAAGCTTCCATTATCCTCACAAAATATTTTGAAAAAAAGAACTTTTTAAATTACAAGGCCATCCCGGATCCCAAAAAAGCCTTAAGAGAACTGCTCAAAAAATCTTCCGGTGTTCGAGTTATCACAGGATCTATTTATCTTCTGAGCAAAATATATCCGCTAATAAACAGAAGAAGAAGCCGGGATTGAACTTTCGGCCAATAAATGCTAGAATAAAACTTGCTTAACTGACGCATCTCGAATAACTTCTTTTTATATGGAAAACGCTGAAAATAAGCCATTTTTCTGGAAGTTTTTACGTAGCTTTTTGAAGCTAACGATTTTATGCGGGCTTATCTTGCTCTTTTTCTGGATTAACGTGAAAAAGATTATTGAAGATAAAATTTATCAATATCTCAGCAAACAACAAGCTCAGACAGAGGAGGCTTGGTTACCCTTGCCCGGCGATCCGAAAGAAATGATTTATGAATGGAAATATAACGGACAATCGTATGCGATAAAAGAAATTCTTTACGGCTCTTTCTATGATTTCTATGCATCTCTGCCCGAAACCTATTCATATTATGACGAAGAACTTCCGCAAAATTGGGAAGAAGAATATTTTAATATGTTTTTGCGCCATCCGGCGGAAGACAAAACTATTTCAGAATTGGCCGCCAAAATCAAAGAGCTTGGAATAAAAAACAAGCTAAGCGATGATCGCATAGTTGAACTCACACTATCTTTTGTGCAAAACATTCCCTATGATGAAGCTAAGGCCAAAAGAATTTTATCGGAAAGTCGGATTGATCAATCAAAAAACACCGGAGATACTCCCGATTATCCCTATGAAACGCTTTACAAAAAAACGGGCGTTTGCTCGGACAAAAGCCTCCTGGCCTATTCATTAATAAGAGAAATGGGCTATGGCGTAGCCATTTTTGTTTATGAGGCGGAAAATCATATGTCAATTGGCATAAAATGTCCTCAGAATTATTCAGCCTATGATTCCGGATATTGTTACGTTGAAACAACCAGTCCCGGAAATAAAATTGGCATCATTCCGGAATTGGATATCACAAACAATAATGCATCCTCCGCAAAAGAGATTGAATATTTTAACGATAATGAAAATGCTCCTTCAAATTCAAAAACAATCGGCGCAGCCAAAATAATAAACACTTCGGATGGAAAAGCCTATGGAGGCATTATTCAAACCATTGCCACACAACAAAACATCGCCGAGCTGAAAACATTTTTAAATAAAGAAAAGGTGGCGCTCAGCTCAATAAAAATTTCCCTAAAAGAAAATCAAGATGCAGTAGCCGACCTGAAAGACGAAATGGATAAATTGCTTTCCAAAGAAAATTATAGCGAGTACAATAATCTGGTACCCAAATACAACGGTCAAATTAAAGACTACCAAAAAGATTTAAAAGTCTACAATAAACGCATAGAAATTTATAATCAAAAAGTTAACGAATACAACAAGCTAATCAAAAGTTTTTACCAAATATAAATTATGCTTACCGATGAAATAAAAATCAAAACATATGCGGGACACGGCGGTAGCGGCGTGATAGCTTTTGATAAAATTAAAATGAGTCTTGGGCCCACTGGCGGCAATGGCGGCAATGGCGGCAATGTCTATTTTAAAGGTGTTTCCGATTTGACTGCTTTGAACAAATATAAATGCAAACGAGATTATTATGCTACTGACGGAAAAATCGGTGGCAAAGATAAATCAACCGGGCACGCCGGCAAAGATTTGATTTTAACTGTTCCAATTGGTTCTATTGTCAAAAACGTTCAAACCTTAAGGGTTTATGAAATAACAGAAGTTGATCAAAACGTTTTGGCTGCCAAGGGCGGCCGAGGCGGCCGAGGAAATTTCTTTTTTCGTTCCTCGGTGAATACAACCCCCAAACAAGCTGAGGCCGGAAAACCGGGCGAAGAATTTGAATTTGACATAGAACTGCGATTTATTGCCGATATTGGACTCATTGGCTTACCCAATGCCGGAAAATCAAGCCTACTTAACGAACTCACTAAGGCTGATGTGAAAGTGGCTAATTATGAATTTACGACTCTGGAACCAAATTTGGGAACTTTGGATAAAATAGTTATTGCTGACATTCCCGGCCTGATCGAAGGCGCTTCTACCGGCAAGGGTCTGGGGATAAAATTTCTGAAACATATCCGCAGAACCAAAACATTATTGCATTGCATTTCGCTTGAATCAACCAATATGCAAGCGGACTATAATGTAATCCGTCAGGAATTGGGAAATTACAACCAAGAACTTTTGGACAAAAAGGAAGTTCTAATTTTTACAAAGTCTGACACAATAAGTCCGGACGAAATAAAGAAAAAAATAAAAACCTTCAAAGGCAGAGAATCTTTGATGGTTTCTATTCATGATTTCGAAAGCCTGGAGCAACTAAAGGATCGCGTACTGCAAACTGCTAAAAAATAAATTTAAAAAATACAAACATATGAGCAAAACTTGGATAATAACTGCAATTTTGTTGGCCATTTGGACGATTCCCTGGAAGGGTCTGGCACTTTGGAAATCAGCCAAAAGAGGGGACAGAGCTTGGTTTATCATTCTTTTACTGATGAACACCTTGGCCATTCTGGAAATTCTTTACTTATTTGTCTTCTCGAAAGAAAAGAAGGAAGAACCGAAAACAACTCAATTTAGAAATCCCAAACAATTTATCTAGTCGTCTCTGTTTTTTTGGATTGAAACTCCTCAAAAAAACTCTCGCTTAGCGGGAGTTTTTGTTTGAAAATATCTTTTTTTTGTTATTTTACGATCTCGTAGCCTTTTTCTTTCCAAGTTTTGAGTCCGTCGGAAAGTACCAAGGTATTAAAAAATCCAAAGTCATATAGTCTTACTCCGGCCTGAAAAGCCGCGTACCCGTTTTCGTCGTAGAGAATAATTTTTTTACCTCGAGGAATATTCATTCTTTCTTTTTCCAAATTATCCAGAAAAATATTACTTGCATTTTTAATGTGTCCGAATTCAAATTGGTTTTTATCTCTCACGTCCATGATAAAGAAATTATTTTCGGTTTCGATATTTTTTTTCAAATCATCACTGCTAATATAGGTCACCTTTGATTGATCAACGAATGAAGTGGGATCACCCGCCGAAACTGTCAGATTTATTTTGTTTTTCCAGGCCACAAAGCCCCCGCTTAAATAAAAAACATTGGGAAAATTATTGGCATCAAAAATTCCACCTGTGACATAGGCCGCTTGGAAAGATGAGCCATCGTCAACTAAGACATACGTCTTGGCTTTGTCCAGAGAAACTACTGATTGTTCAATGTTCAAATAGGGGATACTGAGAGAATCAGGAATATGCTCCTGCAAATAGGCGACTTCTTCTCGGATATCAATGACGATTATATTCTTTTCAGTTAATATTCTTTTTCTCAAATCTTCTCCAGTAATTTCCTTGGCTCTTTTCAGATCTTCAATGTGGGAAGAATTTTTGGTTGACTTTATTTGAGAATTATTTTTTTTATCAAAAAAAGGTTTGATTAAAATAAACAAACCTATGGCAAAAATCAAAAAAACACCGGTGCTTACGATCAAGATATTTATTTTTTCTTTTTTTTCCATACAAGATTATTTAACAGGGTTTATTTGAGAATACTGCCTAAAAAATTTCGATTACCATTAATAAAATCCGCTATTTTCATATTTTCCTTGCCTTCTAATTGAATTTCTTCCAAAATAACAATTCCCGAAGTAGTTTGCACTCCGATTTTTTCTTCAAATTGAAATACTTCTCCCAGATGATGCTTTGCTTTGTCAAGATTTTCTTTCAGAAAATTTATTTTGTTAAGTTTCATTCTTTTTACCGCGCCTTCATTTTCCCAAAAAGTAAAAATTCCCGGCCAGAGAGAAAGCGCCCTGAAACGATTATGGATCGACTCCGCTTCGTCTGTCCAAATTATTCTTCCGTCATTCTTTTCAATCAATTGACAAAGAGTGGCCTCGGAATCCATTTGCTTTACCGGCGCAATTTTGCCTTCCACCCAAAGAGGCAGGGCTTCCAATAAAAGATCGGCCGATAATGTAGCCAGTTTGTCTGATAGCATTTGCCCATTTTCATTCGGACCTATTTCTGTTTTAACTTGCTTCAAAATGTCGCCCGTATCCATGCCTTCATTAATCAGCATCAATGTTGTTCCGGTTTCTGTTTCACCATTTAAAATGGCATTCTGAATGGGCGATGGACCTCTGAATTTTGGCAAAAGGGATGGATGAACATTAATCACTTTGAGTCTGGGAATATCAATAATATCTTTAGGAATTATTCTTCCATAAGCAGCCACAATAATCAGGTCAGGCTTTTGATTTTTTATCTCCGCTACGGATTCCTCGTCCAATTTTTCCGGTTGAAAAACAGGAATATTGTTAGCCTTGGCGGTAATTTTTATTCCGGATTTTTTTATCTCATGTTCTCTTCCGGATTTTTTATCCGGTTTGGTAAAAACAGCCACGATATTCAGATTGGCGGCAATCATTGAATTTAAGATCTTATTGGCAAACTCTGATGTGCCCATAAAAATAATTCTGATTGTCGTTATTTTATTTGCCATTTTTATCTGTATTTATATTTATTTTATTTCCTTCTCAATATAAAGAATCCCGTTTAAATGATCTATTTCGTGCTGAAGGGCTCTGCCAAACAGTCCTTCTCCTTTCAGAATTATTTTATCACCCTTTCTGTCTTCAGCTTCCACTTTCACTTTAGCGTTTCTTTTGACCGGAATAAACTTTCCTGGGAAAGAAAGACAACCTTCTTCGCGCGTTTCTTTCTTCCAGGATTTGGATTTTATTTTTGGATTAATCAAAATATGTGTTTTTTCTTCCAGTTTTATGATACACAAAGAAACGGATTTTCCAACTTGCGGAGCAGCTAGGCCAACGGCTTCCGGATGATTTTCCATAGTTTCCAACATATCCAAAATCAACTCTTTTATCTCAGGATTCTTCAGATCTGCGATTTTTTGAGCCTTCTTTTCCAAAATAGGATTTGGATAGGTTATGATAGGTAAAATGGTCATGGCTTGGAATTTTTAAATAGATAAAATGGCAAGTTATAATCAAGTTATAATGGACTTTTGATATTTCGTAGCATTGGATTTGTTACTTTGGTGTAAATCTGTGTTGTCCTAATATTAGCATGACCAAGCAATTCTTGTACATATCTTACATCTACTCCGTTTTCTAGTAAATGAGTGGCAAAAGAATGTCGGAGAGAATGAAATGTCGCTTCTTTTTTAATTCCAGTTTTTTTCAAGGCATTTTCAAAAACCTTTTGCGCTGTTCTTTCGGTCAATTTGCCCCCGCGTTCGCTGGCAAAAACATATTCATTAATATCTTTACTTGAAATTATTTTTTCAATATTCGATATTAATTTTTCTGGAAAAATCGTTATTCGATCTTTGTTTCCTTTGGCGCCTTTAATATGAATAGTTAGCTCTGTTAAACTTACATCCTTTACTTTAAGGTTAACAATTTCACTGACTCGGAAACCTCCTGCATAAGCAAGGGATATCATTAGATTATGTTTTTCGTTATTAATTGCTGCTAATATCAATTGGATTTCGTCTCGAGACAAAACAATCGGCAATTTGCTGGGCGTTTTGGCAAATCGGATGTCAATTTTCCCGTGATATTCCAAAACATTCCAACAGAAGAAATTTATAGCTTGCAGGTATTGATTGGTGGTTTGTGATGACATGCCTTTGCTTATTTTTGACAATAGATACTTTTTTATGGAATCAATATCAACAGAATTAAAATTATTCTGTTTGACGCGCAAATAATCAGCAACACAAGCAGTGTAGCTTTTTATAGTCTTAGGACTATACTTGCGAAGTCGCAGCTCATCTTCTAATTTTTTTAAATAGACATCCATTGATATATTTGCTATAATTTAATCGTAATCAAATTATACATAATATTCACAAAGTCTGCAATATTATGCATACTATACGAAATCACTTCGCACATAAACCAGTTATGCGAAATTCTGATGT
>Ga0247842_10005595_pt1 | contig 14809 bp, 15 predicted proteins | sample LaCruzMarch2015__3_FD_192411 | JGI IMG/M metagenome (GOLD analysis project Ga0247842, IMG submission 192411) | Freshwater microbial communities from meromictic Lake La Cruz, Castile-La Mancha, Spain - LaCruzMarch2015_19m | ecosystem: Environmental > Aquatic > Freshwater > Lake | place: Spain...
CTTTGTTTGAGTTTATGAACCAATCAATTGCCAAAAGATACATAAATGAAATTGCTATTTCTACGTTGCGATATATCATCCCGTCCATTAATTTGAGATTAAATGTAAAAATTAAAAAAATATTGGTTATAAAGAAGTTTATATTTGAATATATCTTTAATTTTTTATACAAAACATAATAAAACGCCAATAAGATTAACCACATGCTTATCTGTTGTATCAAATTAAAAATAAAATACGACTTGATGCTTATTCCAAACACACTCAGGATTAACATTAAAACTGGATATTTAATAATGTAACTGTCTGGAGATAGCCAAAAAGTGCTGTGATTTGATTGTTTAAATTCATTTACTATCGGGTATAAAGAAGCTCTGTCGCTTTGAAAAGGAATTCTAATCAAGTATGAATACGACAAAAAAACTATTGATAATAAAATAAAAAACAACCCGATATTATTAATAAATGAAAATTTAAAGCTTTTTTTAAAACGTTCAATAAATTTCATATCCGCTAATTATACTATTAATTAAAAACAATTGAAAATAATTTAAAAATGTAATAGAATTACCGAAATTAATTAAGATTTAAAATAAATGCAAAAAACTCCATTAACCGTAATTCTTCCAACATACGATGAGAAGGAAAACATAGAAGATTTAATAAAAGAAATTTATGTTGTCTTTGATAAGTCTATTGAAATCATAGTCGTTGATGATAATTCTCCCGATGGAACAGCTAAAATCGTTGATTCTATAATTAAAAAGAATAGATATCCAAAATTAAGATTGATTTTAAGAAAGAAAAATCGCGGACTAACGAATAGCATTCAAGAGGGGATAAGCAAATCTAAAGGTAAATTAATTAGCTGGATGGATTGTGATTTTTCAATGCCACCAAAGAAATTAAAGGAATTATATGATACTGTAAACAATGATCACTTTGATATTGCTGTAGGATCACGTTTCGTTCGTGGCGGAAGTTTTAAAAAAAACGTAAAGGGAAATAAAGAATCAATATTGGTAATACTTCTAAGCAGGATAATGAATTATACAATTCAATATTTACTCGGCATGAATTTTAAAGATTATACTAGTGGTTTTATTGTTGCCAAAAAAAATGTTTTTAATAAAATTAAGTTAAATGGTGATTATGGTGAATATTTTATTGACCTAATGTTTAACGCCTATTACCAAGGCTTTTCATTTGTGGAAATTCCATACATTTGTGTCCCACGAAAAAAAGGCTATTCAAAAACAGGCGAATCAATTTTGGATTTACTATCCAAGGGTTTAAAATATATTCAGGTTGCTTCTAAATTATTTATAAAAAGAATACTATATTTTTTTATATATGATAATAATAAAAAAAGCTCAAAATAACGAAATTATCTCAATCTCAAAAATTCATTTTAATTTATTCACCAATACTCTTTCTAGCAAACTTGGAATTGATTTTTTAATAAATCTATATAACATCGTGTTTGAAGATGAAAAATCTTCTATTCTTGTAATAAAAAATAGCAATAAAATTATAGGGTTTCTTTCTTACACCAATAATTTTAATTATACTGACAAAAATATTTCAAAAAATTTGCCGATTTTATTAAAAATAAAATCATTATTAATTTTAATAAGGAACCCAAGGTTAATTAAAAAAACAATAATTAAAGCTTTATTTGATATTTATTTAAAAAATAATATTAAAAATAATTCAATATACGTTCTTACTTTTGGTATAAAAAAAGAGTACCAACGATTAGGTTTAGGAAAAAAACTTATTATGAGATTAATAAGTATTGCCAAAAAAAAGAACGTAAAAATATTTCTTGACACAGAATTAAGTAATGGCGGTGCAGTGAGATTTTATAGCAAAATGGGGTTTAAGATAAAGAAGAAAATTTTAGGAAATATTATTTTTTATCGTGACTAAGCTTTACCACTGCTTTTATTACTGTTTCAATTTCATTTTTACTTAGAGCTAATCCTGAGGGTAGATACAACCCTTCTTTAGAAGCTTTCAAACTCACTGGAAAGCTACCTTTACTTTTCTCCATTTTTATATATATTGGTTGAGAATGTAAAGGATAAAAAAAGTCTCTTGTGTCTATACCATTTTCTTTAAGTTTTTTTCTAAATTCATCCCGATTGTAAGGAAACTTTTTATCAACGGTAATAGCATACATCCAATATGAATTCAATGCCCATTTTTTTGTAATTGGAATATGAAGTCCTATAATGTCTTTAAGACCTTCATTATATAATCTTGCCATATCTTGTTTTTTTTGAAAAAATTCATCAATATGAAGCATCTGAGCACAACCTAATGCTGCTTGCATATTTGTCATTCTATAGTTGTTTCCTATTTCAAAGTGCTTAAAACGTTTTTTTGGTGAATGTGATAAATCTTTTAATAGGACAGCATGTTTATAGTAGTTTTTGTTATTCGTAACAACCATACCACCTTCTCCTGTCGTAATAAGTTTATTTGGATAGAAACTAAAAACACCAATATCTCCTATTGATCCACACTTTTTTCCTTTATATTCTGCTCCATGCGCCTCAGCTGCGTCTTCAATAATTTTTAATTTATATTTTTTTGCTATTTTTAAAATTGGATCCATATCAGCTGGATGCCCATAAAGATGAACTACCATTATAGCTTTAGTTTTTTTCGTTATTTTTTTTTCAATAAGTTCTGGATCCATCGTAAAACTCTCTTTATCAATATCAACTAGGATTGGAGTCGCTCCCGTGTACCAAACCGCATTGATGCAAGATATGATAGTCAAATCAGGTAGTATTATTTCATCACCGGGTTTTAAGTCTAATAACTGACACGCAATATGTAGCGCCGTTGTACCATTAGAAATTGTTGTCGCATATTTAACACCTATGTAATCGGCAAATTCTTTCTCAAATCTTGACACGTACTTACCTTGTGAAGAAATCCAACCCGTATCAAGGCAATCTTGGATATATTTACTTGCTTCTTTTGTTATGATTGGTGTGTTTACTTGGATCATAATTATCAAAAAAAATTTTTGCTAACTTATCTCCAGGATATGGACCTTGTTTTATTTCTAGTATCCTTGCTTTTTTTAATATCTTTATTGCGTGACCTCCATCGACAAATAATATAAAATCTTTAGCTGATAATAATACTCTTTTAATAAAATCACCTTTCATATCAAGCAAATCAATTCGAACCTGTCCTTTTTCTATATACAAAAACTCTTGAGTAGTATCGACGTGATATTTAATCTTTTGGTTATGCGCATGAGTTCTTATAACATGATTTCCTGGATGCTCAATCAAACCCAATTGAAGAGTATAATTTTGTGGAGTTAAAAATCGAACACCATCTGCCTTTATAGACTTTTTAAACAAAATTGCAAAAACTTTGCCGTCTCTCTCAATGGTAATAATTTTTGAGTTATCCATATCGTAAACACATATATACTAACTCATTAACTATGGGAAAGTCAAATTAAATACTGACAAGTCACTTTTTGATAAACTTAGTGTAATTATTCAAAGCAAGAATTACTAGTAGTAATTGTTTTTTTGAATATAAACATACATGACTTAATTTACTCGTAATTTTATCGTAACTTAATCTTAAAATTAATCATCCGTAATCACCATTCTTATAGTTCCATTTTAACCACATATCCCCCTGAAAGCATTGGGAAAATGCTTTCTCCGATGTTAATTATTTTTTCTAGTAATAAGATAAAAAGACCAGTGATCTTTGAACTTTTTAAATACATTTCAGTAAATTTAACGTGGTAGGGGATTATCTTGAATTTCTTAAAACTATTTTTTATGCATAGTGCATACAAAGCTTTATATGAAAAAATCTGAGTGTGATCTTTATGGCTAGATTCTTTATTAAAAATCGCCAATAAAACGCTTATGAGTGATGTCGCGTTTGGCGTTGTCAGTATTAAAGTTTTCTTTGGATATAGTTTTTTTATCAGTTGCAAAAATTTTGATACATCGAAGATATGCTCTATCAATTCACCAGCGACGATAACATCAACCTTATTATCCCTTGCGAAAGGTTCGTCAAGATCATATAGATCAAGTTTTATGATCTTCGATCTTGGTCCGGTTCTTATTTCTGACTTGATCAGATCCGAAGAATCGATCCCGATCACTTTTTTTGCCTCATTTGATATCAACTTATGCAGCCAATAGCCATTATTTTCTTTTAATTTTATAGCTGTTTCATCGTAGCAGCCTATGTCTAACACTTTTTTATTTTTACAAAGTTTGGAAATATACGACAACCGATCAACTGGCTTCTGGACTTTCAATTTTTCAAGTGGTGCAAATTTCAACATATTATTCTAAAAGAAAAATATTAGAAACTTTTTATAAAAAAGATACGGCCAATTAAAAATTACGGGAATTTTATGTATCGGCTTAAAGTTTAGTGAGTATTCTAGTCTATTAATATAATTCTTTTCAACTTTAAATGGCTTTCTTTTTTTATATCCTTGAATTATTTTTTTTATAATATCTCCATAACTTAATATCTTTTGAAAAAACCAGCCGGTAAATAGAGAATAGACTATTACAAATATTTCTGTAATTAAAAATGGGATCGCCAAAAATAGTAATAATTTGGTTGGATAATTTTTCAGCATGATCAGTAATCGGTTTCTCTCTGTATAAAACCATTTATCCATATTTTTAGAAAACGAATATTTGTGATACATAATGGATCTTGAAGAAAAAAAATTTTTATATCCTGACAAGAAAGAGCGTATGCTTAGGTCTTCATCTTCGCAGTATGTAAAAAAATCTTCATCAAAGGCTCCAATATCCTTGTATAGTTCTTTTGATATGAGCATACCAGCGCCGCTGACGGATAATATCTCTTTATCATGCTTTATTGGTACGTATTTCTTCATATAATCCTTGCAGAATCCAAATCCCATTAAATGGACAGCATTTCCGATAGTATTTATCCTAGTCTTGTTCTGGTCAAGTAAAACGACTGGTTGTATAAGACCAACTTTTTTGCCTTTACTTTTGTGATCGTTATATGAACGAACAAGAGTCGAAATGGTATTTTTTTTAAGAACCGTATCAGGATTCAGGATAAAACATAGGTCAATACCTTTTTTAAAGGCAGCTTCGAGAAGAAGATTATTTCCTTTAGCGTAGCCATTATTTATTTTTAAATCCATGGTCTTAACTTTTTGATAATTTTTCTTTACAAAAGATATTGAGCCGTCTTTTGATCCGTTATCTCCATAATATATAGAGATGTTTTTGTATTCCTGAGCCTGCACACTATCAAGACATTCTTTAAGATATTGGATATTGTTGAAGCCCAATATTAAAATCCCGACTTTTTGATCCATATATTTATTTCAAATCTTTCAAAGCTTCTTTTCTAATTATCTCTGTCAGAAGGCGTTCATTTTTTTCAAGAATAGAAAGGAGTCGAAATAGGATAAAAAATACGACAATGAATCCAAAAAAAATTAATGTATTTAGATTATCACCAAATCCAAGTTTTTCAGAAACTACTCTTACATGAATAGGGAAGAAGGCTATATACGTTATACTGCCCCAAATGAAAATCGTAGCAACAAGCTTGAAGACCGATTGGTTTTGTTCTTTTCGAATATATTTTATCAGCCTATCTCCAATTGCATAGAGAGAAAATATTAAAAGCACCAGCGATAGGGTGGTAATATTCATATCATCCAAATAATACTAATTTAATAATCATTTTTACAGCACTGACAAAAGATTGTTTATTTATTTTATTTTGATCGTAGTCACTGTAACGAACATCTATTCTTTTCTCTGTCCACTTAAGATTATTGCGGACTATCTCTCGGACGATCTCTGATTCAAATTCATACCTGTCATTATTGGTCTGAATAAGATCAACTGCTTTTTTATTGTATGCACGAAAACCTGATTGACTATCGTTTACCCAAAGCCCATAAAACATCCAAGTAAAAATATTACCCAGATAGTTTCCAAGAACTTTATAACGGGGGATATGGCGTTTCTTAAAATCACGAATACCCAAGACTACGTCATATCCTTTATTTATCTCTTCGACTATTTTTTTAATATCCTTTGGATTATGCTGGCCGTCGCTATCCAATGTCACAACTACTTTTGACCCGAGTATTTTTGCCGCCTCAAGTCCGGTCTTGACAGCCGCGCCTTTACCGCGGTTTATGCTGTGACGTAAAACAATAGCACCTGATTTTTTTAATTCGTTATATGTATTATCAGTTGATCCGTCGTCAACGACTAGAATTTTTTTCCAACCCTCTTTCTGAATTGATCTGATCACTGAAAGAATTACCTTGGATTCATTAAACACCGGGAGAAGAATTAATACATGATTATTTGCAGGTTTCATTGATATATTATAACCCATTTATGATTTTCTAAGTGTCTGAGCGGTCTAAGGATGAGATTTTGTAGGATATAAGCGATTGACCGAAACTAGTATTTAGTATTAAGTATTAAGTATCTAGTATGAAATCTAATGTGAATAAAATACATTCGTTTACAGATTTAATTGTCTGGCAAAAAGCACATATATTTGTTTTACATATTTACAGATTGACTAACAGTTTTCCAAAAGAAGAAAGATATAGCTTAGTCGATCAATTAAGGAGGGCTGCTGTTTCTATCACTTCAAATATTTCTGAAGGTTTTCATCGTCGAACATCAATTGATAAATCTCATTTTTATTATATTTCCCTCGGCTCACTTGCTGAAATACAAAATCAGTTAATTTTATCAAGAGATCTGGGGTATATAAGTAACGATTCGTTTCAGAAATTAGGGAAGGAATCCGTAGAAATACATAAATTAATTAACGGGGTAATTAAATCATCCTCGACCAAATCTAGTTCTAAATACTAAATACTTTATACTGGATACTTTATACTATCTATACCATGTCTAAAGAAACATTGACCAAATTAATATTGTATATCTTAATTCCCATTCAACTGCTGATCTTTACTTTCTTAGTTCCGCCATTTCAAAAGCCGGATGAGCAAACTCACTTTGAACAGTCTCTAATAATCAGTAAAGGATTTTTGTCATGTCAAAAAAAATCCAATAACATGATTCCGATCGAGAAGAAATACTTTAATTTTATTAAAACTCCTTACCTTGATCTGCTTACTCATGGGGGGTCAAAACTTCCCGTGTCAATATTTATAAATGACTTATTATCCAATAAACAAGATGATAAAAAAATTAATTTTAATATTGATCATCTTTGCAGCTTCCCAATTATTTCCTATCTTCCTCAAGCTTTTGCATTAGAAGTTGCTTCCATTCTCAAACTTAATCCGATGATGTCTTTATATTTTGGAAGATTGTTTATGAATATTCTTGGGTATTTTTGGTTTCTATATTTATATAAAAGGGTTGCCAAGAATTTTAAATTGATATTGCTTTTTACTTTTGCGCTCCCTATGACCTTGCATCAAATATCTTCATTCAGTTATGACACTGTTCAAATTATGCTGGCGTTAACATTTTTTGTTTTGATAATAAACTACCGGTTGATAAAAAAAATTAATTTTTGGGGCTATTTCAAATTATTCTTCGTATTATTTTTATTATTACTAAGCAAAAAGGTTGGTTATGAAGCATTTTTTTTATTCATATTCCTTATCCCTTTTGAAATAAAGCCGGTAATAATTTTAAGCTTAATATTCGCTCCGTTTTATTTGCTGTCAAAACTTTCAGGAACCTATGACCTACAGTATTTTGCAAACAATCAAGTATTTAATCCATTACATCAACTAAATTTTCTTTTCTCAAATCCTATAAATATATTTAGAGTTTTAGCAGCTACCACTATCCAGCGTTTGGGTTTTTATTTGCAAAGCTTGATCGGAATTTTTGGCTGGCTGGAATACGGACTCGATCCTTTAAGCTACCTGCTTTATGGATTATTTTTTGTATACATATTAATGAGCGTGAATTTATCCAATAGATATATTCTCAGCAAGAATAAAAACTTTTTGCTTTTTGGAGGGCTTTTAATTTCTTATATTTTTATTATTCTTTTGGGTTTTGTTTTTTATACGGTCAAAGGTACGCTTATACCCGGAGGAATTCAGGGAAGATATTTTATTCCTTTTGTGCCATTTATTATTTTTTTCTTGCTCCAGATCAAGAACGCTACTGTCTTTAAAAATTTATTTAAAGAAAATAGTTTGCGTATTAACCCGTTCGTAAGTAGTTTTCTCTTAGTTCTTGTGATCATGTACATTATATTTGGCACCTTTCTGAGCGTTTACAATAGGTATTATTGAAAGCCTTTAGTTTATTTATTACATGCTTTTGTGTAGAATATCAAAAGATGAAACTCATCAAAAAATATTGGTTTTTAATCGTTTTAGGAATAATCAGCGTTTGTTTATTTACATTTAAGCTTGTGACGTCTACTTCATTTGAAGGGGATCTCGGGAGGGACCTATTTGAAATAGCTAAGATCAGTTTTGGAAATATCACCCTTCTAGGACCTAAGGGTAGCTTCGGCGGAATTTATACCGCACCTTACCATTATTATATTTTCTTACTTCCTTTTATATTATCCGGAAGACAACTTGATGGAGTTTTATTTTTCAATGTGATCTTATTTTCTTTAGCCTTGGTATTTTTCAGTTTTCATGTCGCAAAAAAATTCGGTAAGCTTACCGGGTTTTTATCAGGACTGACAATTATGTTGCTTCCATTCTATATTTTTTCTGCCCGTAATCCAGGTAATGGCTTCACTCCAACCGCTTTCTTTTTACTTTTTTTAACCATTGCTTATTTTTATGACCTGAATAAATTCAACCTAATAAAAATGTTGTTATTCGGTTTTTTGCTTGGACTTATCCTTTCAATGCTGTTTGCTTACGTTACGATCTTTATCCCTATCTTATTATTTGTTTTTCTGCTTCTTAAGAAGAAAAGAATGTTTCTGGTTTTTCTTGTTGGAATATTTTTCGCTTTTTCTCCGTTGATTCTATTCGAACTTAAGAATCATTTCGTCATGTTAAAAAATACTTTTGTTGATAAGTCGTATCTATCTTTTATTAATAACACTAATCTGCCTAAAGGAGTTAAATTAAATAAAAATATTTTTATGAATTCACTGGACCTGATAAATAAAATGCAATCCTATATCGGAATAAATATTTATTTAGTAATCATGCTTCTGTTAGGTTCGTTCGTTTGGTTAAAAAAATATAAGGAAAGGCTGCTTATTTTTACAACTGTTATTAGTTTCATCATCTTGGCTTTTCTACTTCGTTTTCAATACTCAGGTCATTATTTAATACCATTTTTAACTTTACTTAGTTTTTGTTCATTAGTAATTATTTCAAGATATAGGTTCAAAGTGTTTTTTTTATTATTATTTATTTTATTTTTGATAACAGTTTTTCCAAAAAATTATTATGCGAATGCTGAAAGGAATTATTCTCTGGTAAAAGGTAGGGTAGAGAAGACGTTAGCAAAACAGCTTGTTACAAAGACCGATAAATTTAACATTATTTTAAAAAGGAAAGACGATGCCCCAACTCCGGCCGGGAATGAATATCGATTTTTCTTTTTGATAAACGGCTATGAACCTCAAAGTGATTTTCTATATAAAGACTCTCAAAAGCTTTTTCTTTTCAGTGAAGAAAGCGCTGTTGATTTTAAAAACTTCAAAACCTGGGAAATGTCGGAGTTCGATTATTCAAAAGTGAAAAAGAGTGAAGTATTCCTTACCGATCCAAAAATGTTTGTTTATATTTTGGAAAAATAAACTGATAAAATTAAATATATGATTATTGGAGTTGATGTGACAATGCTTGTTTATGCTGGCTCCGGAGTCGCCAACTATACGTTTAACCTCGTCAAGACCCTTCTTGAAATAGACAAAAAAAATGAATATCGTCTTTTCTATTCAAGCTTTAGACGGCCTAAGAATTTTTATTATCTTGATGAGCTGAAAAAATTAGGCGGGAAAATCTTTGCTTTCAGATTTCCGCCTTCCTTATTACAGCTTTGGTGGAGCAAGCTTGATATTGTTCCGGTTGAATGGTTGATTGGCAAGGTCGATGTTTATTTCTCATCTGATTTTTTAAGACCTCCATTATTTCCTGGAACAAAAGGTATGACAACCGTTCACGATCTTACTTGGAAAATATACCCTGAATATCACGAACAGAGAATTATTGATGCTCACGCAACCAAATTAAAAAAGACAATAAAATATAATGATGCCGTTTTAGTTGATTCTATTAGCACCAAAAATGATCTGTCTAAATATTATCCGGAAATAGAAAAGCCAAAAATTCAGGTCGTTTACCCCGGAATAGGTGAGCAGTTTAAATCAAAGACCAAAGACCAAAGATCGAATACCATCTTAAAAAAATATAAAATTGACATTGATAGCCAATTCTTACTTTATGTTGGGGCAATTGAACCAAGGAAAAATCTGGTTTTATCAATTAAAGTTTTTAATGAATTGATAAAAGATGGCAGGTTTGCTGGTTTTAAATTTATTATTGCCGGCCGGGCAGGATGGAAAAATGAAGATGTCTTTAAGACAATAAAAAAATTAGGATTGGAAGAAAAAGTTATCTTTACAGGTTTTGTAGAAGACGAAGATCTTCCATATCTGTACAGCACTGCCAGTCTTACCGTTTATCTGTCATCATATGAAGGTTTTGCCTGCGGAACAAAAGTAATAGTGGGAAATAATTCATCGCTTAAGGAAACTATTGACCCAGAATTTTTAGTTGATATTTCTGATAAAAAAAAGATCTTGGAGAAAATGAAATATTTGCTAAGTAATAAAGTAAAAATCAATACTAAGGAAGTTCAAGATAAATTTAATTGGAAAAACTCCGCTCAACAGTTCTTGAAGATAATTACTGCTTTACGATAAAAGATTATTTACTGTATCTTTTCAAATCTGCTTCGACCATCATTTTGACCAGATCTTTAAAAGATGTCTTAGCTTTCCAGCCTAGTTGTTTTTGAGCTTTAGTAGGACGAGCTAAAAGATTGGGCACTTCGGCCGGTCTTTTAAACCTGGCATCGATATTGACATATTTTTCCCAATCATTGATGCCTGCAGATTTAAATGCTAACTCCACAAATTCCTTAACTGAGTGATTTTCTCCTGATCCGATTACATAGTCATCAGGTTTTTCGCTTTGAAGCATAAGATACATTGCCTCGACATAGTCTCCGGCAAATCCCCAGTCGCGCTTGGCGTCAAGATTTCCAAGAAATAGCTTATCAGCCAACCCCATTTTTATTTTTGCAACGCCATCAGTGATCTTGCGGGTGACAAACTGAATTCCTCGGATAGGAGACTCATGATTGAATAAAATTCCATTACAGGTGAATATGTCATATGACTCTCTGAAGTTAACCGTCATCCAATAAGCATAGACTTTGGAAATTCCATAAGGTGAACGTGGATGAAAGATCGTATTCTCATCTTGATATCCATCATCATGGCTGGTTCCAAACATTTCACTGGTTGAAGCCTGATAAAACTTAGTCGTCGGGGAAAAAAGCTTTATAGCATTAAGCATATAAAGAACTCCCAGAGCGTTTATTTCTGTTGTTAGTTTGGCCTGCTGCCATGAGGTTCCTACAAATGATTGGGCCGCTAAATTATAAACTTCGTCGGGCATTGTCCTTTTAATTATATGGAGAAGAGATGATTCATCAGACATATCTCCGTCAATAAGCTCAATTTTCTTTGTAATTCCTAAAAAATCCAAGTTACTGAAGTTAGGATTTGAATATCTTCGGATCAATCCATAAACCTTATAACCTTTTTCTAGCAATAATTTTGCTAAGTAAGGTCCATCCTGTCCTAAGATACCCGTGATCAGTGCTGTTTTTGCCATATTAGTATAAATTATATCATATAAGAATGTATGCAAATGCATATTTCATATCCTCTATGTGCTACAATGTTAGAATGCTCGGAAGAATTTTTAACTTTATCAAAAGGCCTACCAGTAGGAACATTGTTATCAATACTATCGGCAATTATCTCAACGTTGTTTTTGTCGCTTTCTTCGCTTTTTTGCTTGTCCGTATCCTGGCTCCTTCTCAATACGGTGTTTTAAGCGTCTTGCTTGGGATCGCCTATGTTCTTGCTAATATTTTAGATTTTGGTACGACTGCAAGTATTTATTCATATCTTCCGGTTATGATCGAAAAAAAACACAAAAACATTTATGTTTTTTTAAAGACGATCTTTTTTTATCAAACTGGTTTTTCTATAGCAATAATCACATTGCTTTTCATTTTTTTTCCGTATTTCGATAAAATTTTCTTTAAGACAGGTGCCCCGTGGTGGGAACTTTATGTAACGACTTTTTCAGTGCTATTTCTTGTATGGCAAAACTATGCGATGAACGCTCTTTTTGCAGCTAAAAGGTTTTTAAAGGCCAATATGTTTTTAAATCTCTCTAACCTGATAAAAACTATAATAATCTTTGCTCTTATTCCCTTAAAACTTGTCAATGTCGGTTCTATCATCTTTGTCTTTGGCGTCGTCGGACCAGTCGTATTTTTTATACTTTTGTTCTTTGAAAAAAAACATATTATTCTGAATATTTTAAGGTCTCCCGTAAAAAAGGAGGAGTTCCGCTTCGGGTATACAATTACATTTTTTATTGCTTCTCAGTTCTTTAATTTGGCTCAACGAATGGATCTTTTCTTACTGTCCTTTTTCTTATCAAAATCACCTGAGGTCGGCTACTACGGTTTGGCTCAGAAAATAATTCTGACCGTTATTGCCTCTATCGTCAGTATTACTCAGGTCCTATCTCCAAAGTTTTCCAACATTTCTACTAAAGAGGATGTCCTCAGGGAATTCAAGACGGGGTTTGTCTATCTCTTGTTGCCAACCGCTTTTTTTATTGCCTTATTTTTTACCCCAAATATTATTTTCTATTTATTTTTTACTGAAAAATTTGCCCAAACAGCTATCATTACTAAGTCCTTGACCTGGCCTTATATTATCTATACTTTTTTAAACCTCCCTGTGCTTTTTCTTTTGTACACTGTCAAAAAACCTGTTTATATATTACTTTCAAACTTAGTGATCTTTACTACCATTACATTTGGATGTTATTACCTTATTCCAAAAATGAATGTAAATGGGCCACCTTATGCCTTATCTATAGCGTTTTTTATCGGGTTGATAGTTCTATCAACAATGGCATTTATTGAATACAGGAAGCTACCTAGCAAGGTTATTTAGTAGATAATGACCACTGTTCATAAGTTACTTCACGAAAACTGACCTCTTTTTTTAATCGATAGCCATTTTTAGTTAAGAGTCCTTTGTAATCTAACCCGTGAATATCAGAGGTATATGGAATCACTATGATTTCTTTTTCTAACTCGTTAACCCGCAAACTCGTTAAATCATTGGTTGTCAAATTGCGCGAATAATATTTGACCGGATCGCTTGACGACATGATCATGTAGATGGGTTTATTGTTTGGCAGATTTTTGACCAAGCTTTTCCAATCTTCCCGATGAAATGATGGGTTTAGTAGATAGACAAGACAAAGTGTAATAAAACCAATTGATAAGATCCAACCATGTCGGTTTGATCTTCCCAATAACAAACTCATCAATACGATCAAATAAATAAACCTAAAGTATTGCAGCATCGGAGTAAAGAAAGATAATACGAATCCCAAGGCCAATGGAAAAATAAATAAGAAAAATAATTGTTTGTTTTTGAGGCCGCCGGTTAAAGCTTTTTTAAAAACCCATGCTGTCCAAATCCCTGACACGATCCAGTAGATCATTTTTGGATAAAAACTGATCCGACCAATTGAAAATTTTATCGGGATCAATAATAAATTTTTTATATTAACTTTTCCCAAAACCATGGACCAGTTGGATACGCTAGATAGCGCAATTTTTGAATAAATAAACTGATGGTAAAGTAGGGGAGAGATGACTAAAATAACTGGTATGAAATATAAAATATTCTGTATAAAAACTTTATAATTCTTCTTATATAAAAAATATAAAAATATTGTGGCAATAAAAAAGATTGATCCATAGAAAGTAAAAAATGCTAATGCAAAAAATAAATTCATCATAAAGATATCTTTGATATTTGAATTCTTTTTTTGAAAAAATAATACAGACCACCTGTTAATAAAAATGTCGCCATCATATACATACGAGCCTCTTGAGAATAAAAGACAACCAACGGATTGAATAGAAAAAAAGCGGCCGTCCACAGCGGTTCGCCATGTCCTAAGCGAAGACGACAGATCTTAAAAATAATCCAACCAGTAAGTAGGCTGAAAATAACTGACGGCATCCTTAAAGCGACCTCAGAATACCCAAATATATTAGTCCATAGCTTCATTAACAGATAATATAGCGGGGGATGAAAGTCTGTCGGTGAAAATTTACTTACGATCTCTGTGAATCCATAGGTCATGACGACTTTAGCAGTTACCGCCTCATCTAGCCAAAGGGATTGGTTAAGGGCGATCAAGCGGATAAGAAATGCAAAGAAAAAAACAAGGAAGATTTTTTTATTCATTTAGTATAATTATACAAAAGCGGGATTAGTTCATCGGTAGAATATCTGCTTTCCAAGCAGAGGGGACGGGTTCGATTCCCGTATCCCGCTCACAAGCGGATTTTCAAGTCTCAAATAATACTTTTGGATCATTGCTCTGCTCCATTCTTTAGGTTCGATCCTCCATCTTTCATCTTCCACCTCTTTTTTTGTTTCTTTGATGTACTCAAAA
>Ga0247842_10005599_pt1 | contig 14794 bp, 20 predicted proteins | sample LaCruzMarch2015__3_FD_192411 | JGI IMG/M metagenome (GOLD analysis project Ga0247842, IMG submission 192411) | Freshwater microbial communities from meromictic Lake La Cruz, Castile-La Mancha, Spain - LaCruzMarch2015_19m | ecosystem: Environmental > Aquatic > Freshwater > Lake | place: Spain...
TAAAAGACAAAGTTCGACTCCATCGAGGTTTAAAACTAAATCGAAAACTAAGATTAATTAATCAAATATTGGCTGGAAAAACATCCCGTTTTTACCATTAAGCCTCAAAATCAAAAAAAGGATTTTCTTCGTGTGCTCTCTCCATTACATCAAAAACATCATTTTCTCCTTCCCTCACTTGTCCCATTTGTTTTAAAAGATAATACATTTTTTGTGAAAAATCGGGGAACTTACCCTTTTTAGCCCATCTTTTAGCTAAAAATAATACATGTATTCCCATATCAAAGTTTGCGTTTAAAGGTACATAGTCAAACGACAATGCTTTTCCTTCAGCCACTGCTTTTACTAGCCTCATTAATCCTCTTTGTTTTGCCATATCCACTCCCTGAACCGTCATTCGGTCCATCCCGTATATTGCTTTATTGGCCACATATTCGCCGACTATGTTCACGTGTCCGGTAGCTGCTGATTCAAACGCTCCTTTTGAAAAATATATTCCCTCTGCCCCCAAACATACCTGATTTTGTTGAGTATCCCGGCCAAAACAAAATCTCTTAACGTTTAGATCCTCCTCACCCATTAGTTCAATCCCGTCAGCGTCTACCCCAACAGCAGTGGCTATGGCTATATTTTCTCTTTCTCCGGCCACAAGCATATCAAAATCATTCCATGGAAATTCACTTTTCTGCATTGATAGTGGAGCGTTGGCGATAATCCCGATTACTGCCCGTGCCGGGCCTCCTTTGTGCCATATTTTTTTACCAACCGGCAGTGGAATTTCCTGCCATTCATTTAAAGTTGGGTGTTTGACCTGAAGGATAATACACACAATTCCATTGATTTCTCTTTCTTCTGTCTTGAATCTGTCCGGTTGGCGGCGGACGATTTCCTGCAATGGAATAAAGTGTGTTTCCAATTCCAGCTCCTTTGGTTCAAATTGTTCTGCCATTTCCATCGACATTTTCATCACCATGTGTTCCGCCTGGTCCACAATCAAATCAGTTTCGTTTATTTTTATAGGTAGTCTACTTGCTTCTCTTAATAATTCCAGTGCCTTATCAATATAACTTCCAAAATATTCAACCACTTCTGAATTGGAGCAATGATCCAGTCTTCTTCGAAACCCCACCACCATTTTGGCAGTTTGTCTCCACCACTTATCAGGATCATCTTCCATTAACTCAGGAAATTTTACAATTTCATGTCTGATTTCTGTCCTGGTTTCCTTAAGCTGTTCTGATTTGTTTAATCTCTCTCCCGACATAAAATATGAAATTACAAATAATCGGCAATTATAAGTCATTATAAGGTGTTTATCAAAACCTCTGCCCTCAATTCTCTTCTCTGTGGTAAAATCCACTTAACAATGAAAAAAACATTTTGTTGTTTTGTTCTTTTATATTTTTCTCTTCTTAATCCGGCTCTCGCTGTTACTTCAACCCCTCGTCCCACCTCAACCACTCGCCCTACTTCCACTCCACGCCCAACCTCACCTCCCAGAAACACTTCAACCCCTCGTCCTACCTCCTCGCTTCGTCCCACCTCAACCCCCAAAAATACCTCCACTCCAAAACCAAGCGCCACACCAACCACAATTCCAATTATTAATTTAAGTATCGTTCCCGCCGATCTCTCGGCCACCGGTACCAATCTTAAAGGCGGGTCGTCAACCACCCTTAAAGCCATTATTAGAAATTTAGGCAACGGCAAAGCTACCAATTTTAAGGTTAAATTTTTTGTGGATGAAATTCAGGTCTACGAAAAAACCGTTTCTTCTCTTAACAAAAACAGCAGTACCACTGTTTCATATTCATACAAAATCCCTGCCAATGTCTCCTCTTCAATTGTTTTTAAAGTCACCATTGATCCCGATAAAACTGCTTCAATCACCATTCCGGTCATCGCTTCCAGCCACAATCTTATTCTGGAATCTCTCAAAACTACTTCGTCCAATCCGAAACCCGGTCAAAATATTACCTGGGTAGTTAAAGTTAAAAATGCCGGCAATGTTAAAGTCGAACAAATAAAAATCGCCCTCTTTGCCGACAAAGATTCACAAGTTCCTACCTCCACCCTTATCATCCCCTCGCTTAATTCCGGTATTTCTACCAGTAAAAATATTTCCTGGACTGTTCCTCTTAATTTAAATCCGGCTCTCAATTATCCGATTCGTGCCGTCGTTGATCCGGACAACACTCTTCCCGAATCAAATGAAACTGATAATGGCCAAAATTATTCTCTCTCTTTAACTGTTCCCGATCTTTCTATCGAAAAAGGGGAGTATTTTAACGCTACCGGAATTCTCTATCCAAATACTTTTCAACAAGTAAATATCAAGGCTAAAAACAACAACATTACCGCCGTTTCCGCCGCCAAGGTTGGGGTTTACTATAGCTTAAATAGTCTCACCGGTCCCCGGACCAAATTAGTAGAAAATACAGTAACTTTGAGTAAAAATGCTACTGTTGCCCACATGTTCGGTGAAGTTTCTCAGCCCGCCAATCTTCCCTTGGGCACACAGATCTATTATTTTTTAACCATTGATGGGGACAATAATATTCCCGAGTCAAATGAAACCAACAACGAAATCACCATGCAACGGACCATCACCGAACGTCCGCCTCAAGCCCAAGGTCCTTATATTTTTGTAACAGTCCGCGACGAAGACAGCAATTCCAAAAACGGAGTCATCGTCACCTTAACTGATGTCAATCAACCTTCAAACGTCAAAACAAAAACCACCGGTGGTGATATTCTCACCCAAAACCGCGCCGGCACGGTTATTTTCGATAATCTCCCAAATACCGGCAAATATACTATTAATATAAGCACTTCGGGGTACAGGGCTCAAACCAACACCTTTGATTATGATAGGTATGATGATCAAACTGTTTATCGCGACTTTGATCTCGATAAAAAAGCCGCCCTTATTGGCACGGTCAAAAATAGCTCGGGCACTCCTCTAAAAGATGTCCGGGTTGTTATTGATGGTATTAACTTGGAAACTCTAACCGATTCACAGGGCAAATATGGCTTTATGCTCAACGGTGGCACTTATAACCTCCGTTTTGTTAAAAAAGGTTACGCCCGCATTATTGAAAACAATTTGAATATAGCTGCACTTTCCACCATTACTTTGGATAAAACCATGGCCACCGCTACCACCGCTTACGTTTCCGGTATGGTTACCGATGATGAAGGTAACGGTATGAGCAACGTTGATATATACACCAATGGCAACATGATCGGTATCACTGCTAATGATGGTCACTTTACTTACAACAGTATGTCTCCGGGGTCAAAAACTTTTAAATTTAAAAAACCAGGCTACGTTGATACTGAATTTACCCAAGTCATTGAAGCTGGGGAAGAATACGATCTTGCTTTTACTATGTATAAACCCAGTACCGACACTCACGTTGAGCGGGGAACCGAGATTGTTTCCTGGCATCAACATGAAGGTACCCCCGGTACCTTCTGGACCACCGAATACAATGTTGACGTTTGGTGGGGTATGGCCAGAACAAAAATGGCTCTGGATTTTACCAAAACCAGTGACAACGCCAAATTAACCAAATTAGTTATAAATAATCACGGTAAACAATGGGAGTGTAATCAAGTCGAAGGTTCAGGAGACATTGAAACATCAGCCATTGATATCCCGATAACTATTTCTGCCGGTAGCTGTACCAATAAACTCACCCAAATGGATGTTTACAAAGTTTCCATTGAATCCGATGGTCAGGAAGTTTGGTATGATGATAGTTTTTGGACTTCAGCTTCTGACTCGGTTAACACCGGGACTAAAGTTTTCAACTTTAATAATCTTTCGGTTAATTGGAATAGTAATTTCAAAGTTAAAATGTGGGTTCGTGTTCAAAAACGGGCCGTCATTGGCACCGACGGCGATGGCGCCGGTGCTTTATACGGTTATCACCTAGACAAAAAATTAATTACCTGGCATCCTCAAAAACCGCCAACCACTGTTATCAGTACTAGTTGGGGGCAATTCGGTAACTATCTTTTAGGGATTCTTGACAATCCGGTTACTGCCGTCACTGATTTCACCGATTTATTTACCGTCGAAAGCTACAATACCTATACCATGAGTGAGGTTCTCCCCGCCGATTTCCCAGGCTTCCCGCCGGAAAACTAAGGGCGGTATAATACCCCATGACCGATGAGGAAGTTATTGCTCTGGTTTGTAAGGGGGACAGGGATAAGTTTGCCTTAATTATCGAAAGATACGAGGATAAATTATTCCGGTATATCAAAAGATTGACGAATCAGTCTCCCGAAGATATTGAAGATATTCTTTCAGATGTTTTTTTGTCCGTTTATTCTAACCTTCAGGGTTTTGATACTCATAAAAAATTCGGAAGTTGGATTTATCGCATTGCCCACAACAAAATCGTCGATTCTTTTAGGGCAAAAAAACCAACCTTCTTTTTAACTGAAGATTCGGAAGAATTAGTCATGAGCAAGAACCAATTAATCGAAGAATTAGAGATTGAAAAAGAAAATCAAAAGATTATTAAAACTGCAGTTTCTGAATTAGAGTTAAAATATAAAGAGGCAATTCTTCTGTGTTACTTTGAAGATAAGAGTTATAACGAGATATCCGACATTCTCCGTCTTAATCCAAATCAAGTCGGAGTTCTGATTCACCGGGCAAAACAAAAATTAAAAAATAAATTAAAAAAAACTTATGAATAAAAAATTAGAAGACAAATTAATGGCAAAGATAAAAAATAATGATGTCAAAATGAAGCCGAAGTGGTGGTTTAAGGCCGTTAAAGATGGTCAAATATTATTATTAACCTCTGTCTTTGCCATAAGTTCTCTCCTTATTACTTCTTGTGTCTATTTTGTTGAATTAATTAATCCGCAGTCACTGATAAAAATGGGTACTATTGGCCGGGAAGTATTATTTGAAAACCTGCCCTATCCTCTGATATTGGCGGCTTTAATCACCATAGTTTTCGGTGTTTTCATCTATCCGAAAATAGGTGACAATTACAAAAAACAAAAACTCCAGATCTGTCTTTTTGTTTTTACCTGGATTATTATTCTCACTATTATTCTCACCTCATTAAGATTTATGCTCGAAAGTGGTTGGTTTCTCTTTTAAAGTTGAGATTCTATTTCCGAAAAATCTGTATCCAATGCTTTATCCTGATATTGATTAAGTTCATCCAGAAGTTTTTGATCCTCTTGGTCTTTTGCTCTTAATTCTATAGTCGGAATAGCTTCAATAACCTCAACTTCTTTTTTCTCGGGTTTACAGGCCGAAAGTATCAAAGAAAACACCATTGCCAAGACAATTGAAGTGGCTGTTTTTTTGTAGTCCATAATTTATTCTATTATTTTTCCGGCGCCGTCGCCACCAGCTTCATTACTTCTACTAAAAATTGGTGCATTGATCTCAAGCTCACCCTTACTTTATTGGCTGCTTCTTTAACTCCGGGTAACAAACTTTTTGGTGTATCGGAAGCAGTAATCTCTGTCAACTTTGCTTTTAACGCCGTCACGTCAGTCTGGTATTGAGTCTCACTAAATTGAGTCAACTTTGCCGAAGCTGTTGCCATATTATGCGTTGCTGACTTTTTGGTGATTCTCTCTCCGATTTTTTCTTTAAGTTTTAAAATAATCTTATATCTCAAATCTAATTCTGTTTGAATCCGTTCGATTATCAGTTTAACCTGTTTTCTCTTCATCTCTGTCCACATGGTTTTTTTCTGTGTCGTAATTGTAGTTTTCACCTCTCGAAGATCCTCTCCGGGCTTTTCCTCAAATCCTTTTTTATCCTCTATTATTCCCTGTTTCATTTCATTTACTTCCCCTGATCTTCCTCGATTATCATCGTTAATTGCCATCGCCACCGTGCTGGAATTTAATAATATTAAAAAAGTCATAACCAAAACCATCTTTTTTGTTTTCATATCTATTAATACGGCTTGGCTTCCAATTTATTACAAAGATATTTTAAAACCACCCCACCAACCCTATTTATAAATTATTTTGGCACTCGTATTCAAATTTTCAAGCCATTTATTGATAGCCGCATTTGCCGCCTGGCTGGTCAGCTCTTCTCTGGCTGTAGTTTGCATCTGTTCTTTTGTCGTTCCTGTCGGGAATTGAGTTTTGTTGTCTACAATATATTTATCAATTTGGGCTTGGGTAATTTCAGTGCTGGCTCCTGCCATCACTTCCACCATCTTTTGCATTCTGATTTGATCTTCAAGTTCCGCTTTGGTTAAACCCTCCGACTTTAAAGCTTCGTCCAAAGTCATTCCCATTGTTGTCACCTGGCTTTCAATTTTTTTTATTTCTCCGTCAATCACTCCCTGCTCAATTTTTATTCCTTTCTTTTGTGCCTCGTCCCTTATCATTGTTTCCTGAACCATTCTGTCAAGGACAGTCTTTCCTCCCTGTTTTTCCATGTTTTTAATATAGGCAATTCTGGAGATCGGCTTGCCGTTAACTACTGCTACGTTCCAATAACGGTAATATCCATATCCCAAAGCCGCCAAAACCAATACCAAAAATGCCAAATGAATCGACATTATCTTATTAACAACTTTAGTATTTTTTATCCCTTTTTTCATTATTTTTAAAAATTTTTTGTAACAAGGCAGTATATCATTTTTATCACCGCCCAAGCTTTTCTATTGTTGCTACGATGTCACGGAATACAACCCAGTCGATTACCAAAAATGTCATAATTATTTTGACCATCCAACCCCTTTGCCACATCATCATAAAACAATATAACCCGAAGAAAACCCAAATGTCAATATCCAAATTGCAGGGTTACGTTTTGCACTTCACTATTACTTCATGGGTCTTTGCATTTCCCAATTTTACTTCAGTTGTTTTCCTCATCAACGATTGTCCGTCATAAATAATATCCGCTATTTCTCTCGGCAAGTTATAGCTTCTCGATAAGTTAAAAGCCGATAAATTAATTTCCCCATTACCCGTTGCTTCCACTTTTAAATTTAAGCCCGGAATTTTTGCTATGTTTTGCCCGCCATCCTCTATTGCCTCTCCGGGAAGTTTTAGCCCCGGAATATTTATTGCTCTTTCGGCCATCGGTTGAATCGGTCGGCAACCAATATTTTTAATCGTAATCTCCACTGATTTGTTGTTTACAAAATTAGTTAAAGCCACTACTCCCGCTGCCGCAATTGTCAATGCTCCCAACGGGCCTTTTGCCGTAGCTATTATCTTCCCGATTCTCAGGGTTTTTTCTCCTTTACTAATTTCCGATGCCCCGTTTGCTGTTGCCAGCGCTGCCTGAAGACCACTGATTCTTTTTATTTCCGATTTTAAACCGCTATAATGCCCCAAAAGTAATATCACTAACTTTTTATATTTCTTTTGTTTTTCCGTTTTTTCCGGTATTTTTTCCAAACTTAATCCGACTACATCTCCTCCCTTAACTTGTTGAATTTTTCCATAAATTTTAAAAATAGATTCTACATGCTTATCGATCGTCGGATTTATTCCTTTCAGTATTGTCGATATTTTTTGAATTTTACCCAAACTACTGGTTTCCTCACATAACAAATCCAACCCTGCTCTGATTTTTTCTTTTTGTTGTGTAGTTATTTTTTTCATATCTTGAATATATCAGAATTTTTTATCTGCAACACATAATTTTATTATTTTTTTGTATACATCTCCGATAAGTACCGCAAAATGTTTATATTATTTTAATATACAAAATAGTATTTATATAAAAATAAACAACAAAATTAATTATATAAAGGTTATTAGAAATAAAACACGTAAACAATGAGCAAATAATAAAACCTGTAATATATAGCCTTGACATAAAAAAATAGATATGCTTAAGTTTAAGAGAAGTTATAATTATTTAAAAATACATGAAAAAAAAGGTATATATCAGTCTTGTTATAATTGCCCTTGTCGGCGGTCTGGGTTATGCCGCCACCCAAGCCTTCTTTACGTCGCGTGAAACCGCCACCGGTAGCACGTTCACCGTCGGTACTCTAGATTTGTCCGTTAACGACAAAAAAGATATTATCGATCCGTTTATTGTTGCCGGTATCGGTGCTTCCGGCAATATCAGTGGTGGCAAAGAGTGGAAGGTAAAAAACATAGGTACTCTGCCCGGTCGTTTATTTTTCAGTCTTGCCAATCTTTCCAATTTGGAAAACGATTGTAATAAACCGGAAAAACAAACGGAATCGGCTTGCGAATCCGACAATCTTGGCGAGCTCGGTGGTGTTATAACTGCCAAAGTCTCTGTCGACGGTACCGAGTATGTTTCTTCCACCTTAGCAACCGTCAACCAGGAAGTATTTGGCACCACCTGGAAAACAAAACCAAATGTGGTAATTCCCGCTGGTGGTGAAGTCACTGTCAGAATGGAATGGAATACTCCCCAGTCTGATTACGACAACAGAATTCAAAGTGATAGCTTAACTTTTGACACTCACTTTGACTTGGAACAATTAAAAAATTAATCGGTCTTAGTTCTAAATGAAACTAGCCCTCAAGATAATTCTGGAAATTATATCTTGGGGGCTATTGATTGGTTTCATGGTCATGATGGCTCTAACGGCCATGTCAAATTCCAGTATTTTGGGAAAATATAGATCATTTTTAGTTCAATCCGGATCAATGGAGCCTTCAATCATGACCGGCGATATAATCATTATCAAAAGTAGCCCTCAATACATTAAAAATGATGTTGTCACCTTCGAGGATGACCAACAAAGACGTGTTACTCACCGGATAATTGATATTCAAAGTGACAATATCTTCATCACTAAAGGCGATGCAAACAGATCCAGCGACCGTGAAAACATTGCCAAAAATCAAATTCTTGGAAAAGTAACTTTGGTTATACCAAAACTTGGTTATTTGGTTTCTTTCTGCAAATCACTTCCGGGATTTCTTCTTTTCATAATTATCCCCGGAGTTTTAATTATCGCCAGTGAATCAATAAAAATTAAACAATATGTCTGACTGTGATAAATACCAGAATCTCCCTTACTCTTTTTCTCACCATCCTTATTGGGCTCGGATTAATTTACACTGAAGCCACCGATGCCGACCTCTCGGCAGGATTATCTGCCGTTGGCAATTCTCTAAATGCCACCACTCTGGAATTCTCAAATCGCGATACAGCAAATGACGCAAAATCATCATTACTTTTTAACACTTTTGGCCTTATTCCAAACGGTTTTGATATTAAAGCCATAAGAGTAAAAAAAGATGGTCACGAATATTTTAAGTATCATCTCTCTGCCCAAAAAACCGCCGGTGATGATATTCTTTGTAACGAGTTAAAACTCGAAGTTTGGCACAACCGTCAATCCGAGTACAATGGAAAACTGCTCGATTTTAACGCTAATTCGGCTATTGATGATCAGAACAAGGACGATTGGATTTTCTTTGTTAGTTTATTAAACGATGATAAGAACATATCAGTTAAATTTTGCGAATTTGATTTTGAATTTAAAACTTATCGCAATAACCCGGGTGAAAACGGGGGATTTAGCGATCGTGAATTATTAAAAAGTCGGATAACCAGCGGTAGTTGGTAGCAACATGAATCAAATTATAAAAAACACCGGCTCCTTTGCCTATTATTTATTGATAACCATTTTAATAGTAATTGCCAGCACTATTGTCATTTCTGCCTTGGAACTTCCCGGCGGTTGGCGGATATTTACTGTATCTACGGGGTCTATGTCTCCGTCTATTCCCGCCGGCAGTCTGATTATTACGAAACAGCAGAACAATTATCTTCCCGGGGATGTCGTCACCTTTAAGTTCGATAAATATCAGAAAAACTCTGTCACTCATCGGATTTTTAATACTTTTCAAAAAAATGGAGTTACCTTATTTGCCACCAAAGGTGATGCCAACGATATTCTTGATAATAATTTAATAAGTTCTGACCAAATCATCGGTAAAGTTATTTTTTATGCCCCGACTTATGGAGCAATTATTGTCGCCGCCAAAACCGGTATTGGTAAAATCCTTTTAATAATCATTCCGGCTATAATTATAATCAGTATTGAAATTTGGAAAATTATAAAAGCAGTTCAAAATGATCGAAATCGAAAAAACATTCTTAGTTAAACAAATTCCTGCAAATCTTTCCCAATATCAAAATCAAAAAATTAAACAGGGGTATATTTCTTCCGGGCCTTCTCCTTTAAGAATCCGTCAAAAAGGCGAAAAATATGAACTAACCAAAAAAATTCATCTGAAAGAAAGTGACCATAGTTCTGTTGAGGAAATTAATATTTTTCTAACTGAATATGAATTTAATAAACTTTGGCCGTTAGTTGACAGATCTTTGGAAAAAACCAGATATCTGATTCCGCTTGATGGGGGATTGGTCGCCGAGCTTGACATTTATTGCGGCCCCCTTACCGGTTTTGCCGTTGTCGAGGTCGAATTTCTTTCTCAAAACATCATGGATTCATTTATTCCTCCCTTGTGGTTTGGTAAAGATGTTACTCAGGAAGACTTTTCTGCAAATTCATATTTAGCCGGTAAAAGTTTTGCCGATATAAAAGACTATTTGTAATTTGGTATCATAGCAGTCTGTGATCACCAAATTAGGAAAACTTCAATTAGAAAATTATATTAAAGAATTGCGCCGTGAATTAACCCGCACTGTCGAGGAACGGGTCAAAGCCGCTTATGAAGGGGATCTGAAAGAAAACTCGGCCTATATATTTCTCGGTGAACGCGCCGAAGTTTTACGTTCCCAGATTGTCGAAGCTGAAGAAGATTTGAAATCCGCTGTTGTCCAACCAATACCATCTGATACTGGCGCTGTTTCCTTCGGTCATTGTGTCTCTCTCCGTTTTGAATCGGACAAAAGAGAAATATCCATTACTCTAGTCGGCAAAAATGATGCCCGTCTCAAGCCAGGCTGGATCTCGGTGGAAAGCCCGATGGGGCTGGCCCTAAAAGGCAGAAAAAAAATGGATCAGGTAACTGTCAACGATCAGCTAATCACAGTTTTAGATATAGCGGTAGGGGATTTATAGCCATAACCTTTATTTTGTGTCATAATTTTTTATGTCCTCCATCGTTAAGTCTTTTTTATTAGGATTACTATTAATAGATTTACTGCTTCTTAATTTTGGTTTTATTCGTTTTTTAACCCAGCCAAAAATCAGTACTACCAAACCGGAAATTGTTTTATCTCCGACTCCGGCACCAACCCTTGTCTCGTCGCCAACCGTCACCCCTATCCCCACTAAAGCTATAGTTTTAAAAACCTCCGTTCCCAAAACCAAAACAGTTTCCTATATTCCCATTCCCGGTAGCGGCAGTATATTAAAAAACCAGTGGACCGATATTCCCGGAACCGAATTTAGCATCAATACCGATGATTACCCGGGTCTTTCCGACGCCCGTTTTGAAGCCAATATGAAACTATTAAATGGCAACGGCAAAGCCTTTCTCCGTCTTTTTGATACCACTGTCGGCGTCGAAGTTTGGGGTAGTCAAATTGAAACCGGCAGTCAAAATTTTGTTTTTGTTACTTCTGGTGAAATTTATATCCGTCCCGGCAACCACTTATACAAAATTCAGGCCAAAAGTCTGACCGCCGATACCACTGTTCTCAATTCTGCCCGGATTAAAATTGTTTCCGAAAATTAACTTTTTCCCAAATTTCAGGAATTTTTGCATATTAATAATGCCTGTGCTATACTCCCATCTGATTTATTTTAGGCAATAGAATCGTTAAAACTGCCCTCCGCACGTACTTGTGCATAATAAAAATTTGGGGCAATATTAAGATCCAACCTTAGGGTAATGGATTTTTGCCACAATTTATTTTTATTATGTACTTCAATAGTAAGTTCGCTCGTCCGTCATTCAACCGCAACAACAATTTCCGTGGCGGCTTTAAAAGTAGACCCCGAAGTTTCGGAAGTCACATCGACATTTCAAGGTATATTAAAAAATCCGAAGATTTTGTAAAAATCGAAGAAACCGTAACTAAAAACAACTTCGAAGATTTTGGTTTTAACGATATTTTGTTTCAAAATATCAAAGCTAAAGGTTATATCAAGCCAACCCCTATTCAGGATCAGGTTATTCCGGAGATTCTTGCCAATCGTGATGTTTTAGGTATCGCCAACACCGGCACTGGTAAAACCGCCGCTTTTGCCCTTCCGCTAATCGACAAAATTTTAAAAAATCCCAATCGTCGGATGATCATTTTGGCTCCTACCCGGGAATTAGCCACCCAGATCAAACAGGATTTCCGGGATTTTACGCCGGGTCTCCGAATCTATTTAGCCCTGGCTATCGGCGGCGCCTATATTCGTGATCAGATTATTGACATCCGTCGTGGTCCTCACATTATTATTGGTACTCCCGGAAGAATCAAAGATTTATACGAAAGACGTATTATCGATTTTTCCAAATTAGACACTATTGTTTTAGACGAAGTTGATCGGATGCTAGACATGGGTTTTATCGATGACATCAGAATGATTTTAGACAAAATTCCCAAAACCCGTCAAACCTTGTTCTTTTCTGCCACTGTCGACAGAAAGGTTGAGGGTTTAATTGATACTTTTTTAAATAATCCTGTCAAAATTTCCGTTAAAACCCAAAATAGTTCTTCTCATGTTGATCAAAACATCGTCAGAGTTGAAAGAAGTAGAAAAGAAGACACTCTTTGCCAATTACTTTCCAAAGAAGACTTCAAAAAAGTTTTAGTTTTTGGCGCTACCAAAAGAATGGTCGAAAGATTATCTATTTCTTTAGTCCAAAAAGGCTTTAATGCCGGAGCTATTCATGGAGACAAAGCCCAACATCAACGGCAACAGGTCGTCAAGCTTTTTAAAGAGAGTCGAATAAAAATTTTGGTCGCCACCGACGTTGCCGCCAGGGGATTAGATATCGCTGATATTACCCATGTTATAAACTATGACCAGCCGAACACTTATGATGATTATATTCACCGTATCGGCCGTACCGGCCGTGGCAACTGTAAAGGTTTCGCCCTGACTTTTGTTGAGTGAAACGGTTACTTTTTTAGTGTTTTGAAAACCCTGTAGAAATACAGGGTTTTTTGGATCATCAGTGTTACCAGAAGCCAGGCGAATCCGGCCGAGTAGCCCGCTACCACATCCGATGGATAATGAACCCCAAGATACACTCGACTTAGACCAATCAAAGATACGACAATAATTGCTATCGCCAAATATTTAGTCGATAAATATTGATTTTTTGTAAAATGATAAACAAAATAGGCCAGGGTAAAATAAAAAACGAACGAATTCATCGCATGGCCGGAGGGGAAACTGGTTGTCTTTTCGACAATTATGGGGGCGAAGCTTGGCCTCGGCCGGTCAATAAAACGTTTTAACCCTAAATTTAATCCGGCACAAACCGTTAAGCTTAACGCAAACAACAATGCTGATGTTTTATGTTTTTTGATTATTAAAAAAATTATCGCCAAAAATGCCCACCCTCCAAGCCAAAGTCCGGATCCGAAAAAAGTAATAATCTTCATAATTTCTGTTAAAACCGGATTTCTAAAACTATATATCAACCAAGACAAGGTCTCGTCGATATAGGTAATCTCATTTCCAAAAATTCCCCTTCTTAACTCATTAAAAACTTTTAAAGAAATCAAACATACCGTAAGCCCTACCCCGATTTCTCCTAAAATTATTAAAAAGACTTTTAAGCTTCTTTCCATTATTCCTTTCTTTCCACCTTAATTGTACACTCTGTCAATAATGCCGCCAACGTTCCCACTACCGCCAACACCGGTACCAGCACTGCCCCCACTACTCCCAAAGTCAGTGGGAAAATCACTAAAGTTTTTCCATCTTTGTCTAAAATTGAAATTTGCCGGACATTTCCTTCGCGGATTATTTCTTTGACTTTTTTTAATAATTCTTCACCGGAAACTTCAAACGTATCATTTTCTTGTGTGGTCATTATTTATTTCTTAAATAATAATATATCAACTGCTTCCAAAATTTTATCATAATCCACCTTCTCAAAATCCGTTGTTTCCACCTCAATCAATTCTCCAATCTCCATTGATTTTGCCTTTCCTACTGACAACACTTTTTCTTGTTCCGGATAGCATAAATGATCCACGTGCCCCGGATGGCGGTTTCCGCTTTCTGCTCTTTGTTTGAATCTTTCAAACAATATTTTTCCGTCAGCATAGCAAAGAATTTCCATTATTTTAAAAGAAAATTTATTTTGCAAATCCAAAAATGTCTGTCGATCAACTTCCGGCTTAAAATTACTTTCCAAAATAAATGACTGACCAGTTTTTAATAAATTTTCTGTAATCTTGTACAGAATCGCGTAACTTGCTCCTCCCAGTTTTTTTGACCAGACTCGGTCAGAATATCCAAGTTCATCAAACAATAACTCTTTAAACATGTCCTTACTGAAATAAGGAATCAAAAACTTTTTCGAAATTTTTTCTGCCAGAGTTGATTTACCGGTACAAGATAATCCGGAAATAATTATTAAAGTTGGTACGCTCATATCAAAATTATACCTTTTTATATTCCTTTGTCTTGCAGTTTATTAAAAATCAAACTAACATGTCACCATGTGTGGAATTTTTGGAGTTTTCAGTAAAAATTTAGAAGCCGCCCGATTGGTTCATAGTGGTTTATGGGCTCTTCAACACCGGGGGCAGGAAGGTTCGGGAATTGTTTCTTCTGATGGTAAAAAATTGTACGTTCATCGTGGCATGGGTTTAGTTGCTTCCGTTTATAATGAAGAAAATTTTCTTAATTTA
>Ga0247842_10005600_pt1 | contig 14791 bp, 14 predicted proteins | sample LaCruzMarch2015__3_FD_192411 | JGI IMG/M metagenome (GOLD analysis project Ga0247842, IMG submission 192411) | Freshwater microbial communities from meromictic Lake La Cruz, Castile-La Mancha, Spain - LaCruzMarch2015_19m | ecosystem: Environmental > Aquatic > Freshwater > Lake | place: Spain...
TTGGTCACAGTCTTTTTTTAAATTCGCTTTTTTACCCCTGGGTGATGGCTTGGCTTTGGTTGCTTTTAGCTTTAGCTAAGGAGAATAACTAACCATTAAACTTTTTTCGGTTTGATTACCAGCTTTATCTTTAGCAATAATCTTAATATTATTTTCTCCAACAGAAAGATTTAAAGAATATTTAAAATTTCCATCTTTGTCTAAAATAACTAGGTGTTCATTAATCTGAACATTAGCTTCGGGATTAGCTTTACCAATAATTTCGACTTTGCCTTTTTCATTACTGATAACTGTTTTATCCGCTGGTTGACTAACTTCTAATTCTGGTGGCTTGTTTTCATACCAAACACTTATTTTTTCTGAAGGAGCACTTTGATTACCTTCTTGATCAACAGCCAAAGCATAAATTTCATTGTTACCTAAAGTTAATTTAAGCTCGTTAGTTGAAAACTTACCATCTTTATCAGTTACTATTTCTTGAGCTTCACTGCCAGTTAAAAAGATTTTTATAGTTAAACCTTCAGCAGCTAAACCAGAAATATTTAGCTCAGCGCTATTAGTAGCTTCAGGTAAAGCATTAAGAAAAGGTGGCGATGGGGGTAAATTATTCGTTTTTTCAATTGGTGTTGATGAGCTTTTAATGTTACCAAAGAAAACCGCCATCTTAATCAAAGAAGGAATTCCCCAGACAATAATTGCGATAGCACAGGCGATAGTTAAAAGAGTAAAAAAAGTTGCCCGTCGCATATTCCTTTTTTCTTCTTTTCTAGAAAGTAGAGAGTATTTAGCCATTTTTAATAATCAAATTTAAATTATATAAGAGCCGATGGTCGGAGTCGAACCGACGACCTTTGCTTTACGAAAGCATTGCTCTTCCAACTGAGCTACATCGGCAAACTCAATTCATTTTAGCAAGAAGAATCAATATTTACCAGTTTTTAAGCATAATAAAGCGCCAAGAAAAGTGTTTAATCTATAAAAAAGATTAAATTTCTTGGCGCTTAGATAAAGAATATTAACTAGTAAGGAAAGGGAGGATAAATATCAAAAATATTTAGAGTCTTTCCCGCCAGTATTTCAAGCAGTCTTGAATTATGTCATCAAGATTATAATCTGGTTTCCAGCCTGTTTTTTGTCTGAATTTTGTACTATCAGCCATTAAAACCATAACATCAGCTGGGCGTATTTTTTCTGGGTCAAGAACATCTTTAAATTTAACCGTAGAATATTTTCTGACAGTTTCTAAAACTTCCCCAATAGTATGTCTGACACCTGAGCCAATATTATAAACTTCACCTGGTTCACCTTTTTCTACAGCCAATCTGTAAGCTCTAACCATGTCTCTTACATCCGTAAAATCTCTTTGAGCATCTAAATTGCCGTGAGAAATAATTGGTTTTTGTAGGCCTTTTTCAATCATAACCGCTTGTTTACAAAAAGTAGAAGTAGAGTAAACATCGCCTCTGCCATAACCTTCATGATTAAAGGCACGAGTTCTAATGACCTTCATTCCGCATGATTTAAAATAAACATTGCCAAGAAAATCCATAGCCACTTTCGAAACACCATAAGGCGATAAAGGCCTTAAAGGATTATTCTCATTAATGGGAATTTCATTTTCATGGACTTCACCATATTCTTCACTTGAACAAGCGATTTGAATAGTTGGATCATAGCTAGCTTTCTTAAGTGATTTAACTACCTCAAAGAGCTTTAAACTACCAAGAGCGTTGATATTAAAAACTATTTCTGGTTTTTCCCAACTAGTAGGAACAAAAGCAATAGCTGCCAAGTGGAAAATATAATCCGGCTTAATATGGCTAAGAACCTCCAAAGTCTGCTGTTCATTAGTAACGTCCATGTTAATAATTTCCCCAACAACGTCACCAATAACATCAGTCTCAAAAACTTGATAGCCGTTACTCTGTAATTCTTTACTAAGATGTTTACCGACAAAACCATTAGCCCCAGTAATTAATGCTTTCTTCTTCATTTTCTTTTCTCCTTACTAATTAATTTTTAAAAGAACTGAGAAAAATAAAAGCTGCAATAGCTTTTTTTCTCGACAAAATCGTTGATGCTGGGGATTATAGGATTTGAGAAGGAGAAAGTCAATCTAAGAAGATAAATATCGGAGCTGGTAACCGTAATTGGCTCGGACCTATTTGGCCAGGACGACTATATCACAACATACCTCGAAGGTCCTGATTTGCCATTTATTACTGTTATCAAAATTGGTCTTCGTTACTATGTTACCGGTGACCTAATTCTACAACTTGATGAGTTGAAAAACCATCTTAAGATCTCAAGTTTCAAAGATTTCTCTAAGTGGTATACTCGAGCTACCGAATGATCTCTGTGGTGAACGTACCTTTTGAGGGAGCTGATGGCACATTGTGATCCACCTTAGCTATAGAGATCGATTAAGTATATGAACAAATACGGATTACCCAGGAAAATTAGTGATCCAATAAAAAGAAGAGTACGACAAAAATCGGGCTTCGGTTGCGTATTCTGCGGTACATGGATATATCAATACGAACATTTTAATCCTGAATATAAGGATGCAAAGACTCACGATCCTAAAGGTATTTGCTTACTATGTGGTACCGATCATCAGAAAGTAACCTCTGGTAGAATCAGTAAGACCCAGGTTGCTGACCAGTATCAAAATCCCGTAGCGCTATCAAAAGGTTACGCGAACGACTATCTGACACTACGCCCCAAATTCTTTGTAGCTATGGGGAGAATATTTTTTACTCAGACAGGAAAATTATTAAGTGTGGATGGGATTGACCTCTTAAGTATAGCTCAACCAACTGCTAGCGAGCCAATGAAACTGAATGCGAAGTTTTTTGATGATAACGGTACACTAATTTTAGAAATTAAAGACAATGAGATGTTGGGCTACACAACGAATTGGGATATTGAACAAAAAGGCACCCGCACAATCTTTAGAAGGAAAAAGGGTGAGATAGTTCTTCAAATAAATATTCTTCCACCAGATGTAATAGAGATCGAGAGAATAAACATGTCTTATGGATCATCAAGAATCTATACTGATTCGAACAACGGTAGAATATATATTCAGGCTAAAAACGGTGGCGTTGTAGATTTATTCAAGGGGCAAATAGTCACAGAAGGACTATCTATTGGTGAAACAGGTGTATCTTTTGACAAAGCCATGATAATTGGTGTCCAAGAAGGATTCGAATTCGGAAAAATGGACTATCGAGCGTTTATTGATAGTGGCAGGCTTCAGTCAGAACCTCATGCAAAAAGAAAATCTGGTAATCGAAAAAGCTCAAAATAGATATGATTGCACACGAAGAAAAAATTAATAAATTTCAAAGAATTATCACAGAACTTAATATTGATCTTAAAGACGATGCTCAGTGGCCACTGATATTTGGTCAAATACTTACTAGCGATGATCTAGATCAACAATATGTGAATTGGGGGAAACTATTAAAATTTTTTCTAGAGAAAGAAAAAGAAATTGGACATTGCCATAAAGGAAATATCTATTGGAGTCTAGGTGTTATAGACCTAAAGAATGGAAACATTGACAAAGCTATTGAGTTTCTTGAAGAGAGTAGTAAGGAAGATAAATTGAAACTTAATGGTGAAAAACGAATTACGGCTTCAATAGGTCTTTTATCTATAATAAAACCACTTCTCCACAGATATAAAAACAAGAAACAAGCATGGAAGTTGGACTTAAATATCAAAGAACTTTATGAATTGCTTGCTGTTGATGAAAGAGGGAAGTTTGCCGACGTTTTATTAACTGCCCATAACAATTTTGCCACTGGCAAACTGAAAGTAATATTAGATAACTTTTTCACCTTCATAACTGACGACAAAACAAGAGAAATTACACAAAATACATACAAAGAACTAACGAGCGCTGTTTTAAATGGAGTTCAAGGTACCTATTACTCACAAATGTTTGCACTAGGATCAATGTGCGAAGCAATACTCGATGAGTTATTTGTAAGGAATAAACAGGAAATTTGGACGTTATTTAGAGAGGACAAGGACATTCAGAAAAAAATCTCACCAGACTCAAAAATGAATAAACAAAACTATCCAACTGACCTCACCCTAGATCAAAAAATATGGATTTTGAGAGAAATGACATTAAAAGGAATCTGTCCGATCACAAAACCTTCTGTGTTGTTATTGGTTATAATTGGAGAGTATCGAGATTTAATCCACCCAAATAGAAGAATTTCCTTTGAATTTGAAGCTACTCGATACGTCATTAGTGTGCTTCTTGATTCCTTTACTGACATAGCGGGTGACTGGTGGCCACAAAATATTAAGAAAATTATCGAAGCGAATTATCAGCTAAACAAGTAGGTCCGACTCCGGTTCCCCGTATCACATCCCTCCAGGCTAAGCTCTAAAAACGAAAAAACCTGGTTCGGACCAGGCTAAAAGTAAATTTCAAGGCTAAATCTTAAGAAGTTGCAAAACCATTACCGTATGGAGCGGGATACGAGAATCGGACTCGTGTATCATCCTTGGGAAGGATGCGTACTACCATTGTACTAATCCCGCATAAATTATTGTTACGAATATAATACCAAGATTAAATAGCAAATAACAATGACACCAAAAACCGCTTTAAAACAGCGGTCAAAACCGATTTGTTTTAATAATTAATATCAAGCTTTCTTATCTAGGGATAATAATGCTGGTGCCAGGATTAATGACATCCGGGTTACTGATTTTATTTTCACTAGCAATTTTCACCCATTGATAGCCATCCTGATAAGCACGAACAGCAATATTCCAAAGACTATCGCCCTTAACAACAATGTATTGGTCGCCGGTAATTGCAGCTGCTGTTTTTTCAACAGGCTTTTTAACCTCTGCTTTTGGCAAAACCAATTCTTGACCAACTAATAAACGATTAGGATTAACCAATTTATTTTCTTTAGCGATATCAACCCAGTTATATCCAGAAGTGTAATATTTTTCGGCAATTTTCCAAAGACTATCTTGAGCTTGGACTTTATAAGTCATTGGTAAACCTTCGGGAACTATTTTGCCTTCTTCTTCAACGAGTTTAACCCCGTTTTCTTCGATGGCAATGTTGGTGTCATTTTTTATTTTACCAACGCCTTTGAAGTAATTGAAAATTAAAGTGCCGATTACTAAAACCACTAAAACTCCCAAAATAACGCTGATGGTTGATTCATTAATCTTTACTTTTTTAAGGAATTTTTTTAATCTTGTTTCGGTCATAAAAAGAAATCTCCTCCTTCCTGGGCAGAAATAAAGGGGACAGGTCTAAAGATTTGTTGAGCAAATTTTTAGCAGCGGGTCCGACCGGGATCGAACCGGCGATCTTCCGCGTGACAGGCGGATGTGTTAACCGCTACACCACGGACCCAAACGAACTAATTTAGGATAGCAAATTCTTGAGCCTAAGTCAACGCATGTGATATCATGAAACTAATGAAAATGAGCTTTAAGATGACTAATCAAGAGATCGCTGATCTTTTAAGAAATGTCGCTGCTGCTTTAATAGTAAAAAAAGAAAACAATTTTAAAATTGTAGCTTATGAAAACGCTGCTGAAGTGATCGAAGTCAGTAACATTGAGATTAAAGATTTTTGGCAACAAGGAAAACTTCAAGAAATCCCCGGTGTTGGTGTTAACATCGCCAAACACTTAGATGAACTTTTTAAAACTGGTGAAGTTAGTTACTTCAAAAAGATTTTTAAAGATTTACCTCCAGCCATGTTCCTGCTTATGAATGTTTCTGGCATTGGGCCTAAAACTGCTTATAAGCTTTGTTTAAATTTGAAAATAAAAAATCCTAAAACTGCTTTAGACCAATTGGAGAAAGCAGCTTTAAAAGGCCAGATCAGAAAAATTGACGGTTTTGGTGAACAGTCAGAAAAAGATATTCTTAATAGCCTTAATCAATACAAAAAAAGAGAGGATAGGATGCTTTTACCTTTTGCCTCTTTATTAGCTCAAAGAGTTATTGGTTATCTGCAAGAAGACAATCCAGAACTAAAAATTGAGCCTTTAGGAAGTTTAAGGCGTATGACAGCAACCGTAGGTGATATTGATTTAGCAGTCGCCACCAATAAACCAAAAGAAGTCATTGATAGATTCATTGCTTTCCCAGAAGCTAGGGAAGTTGTTGTTTCTGGTAAAAATACGGCTCGTATTATTCACAACAATAATCAACAAATAGATCTGAAAACTATGAGACCTGAGGCCTATGGAGCCTTGCTTCAGCACTTTACCGGGTCCAAGCAGCACAATATTCATTTAAGAGAAATTGCCATCAAAAAAGGCCTAAGCCTTTCTGAATACGGTATTAAAAAACAAGGTAAACTTAAAAATTTTCGTTTAGAAGAAGATTTTTATCATGCCTTAGGTATGAGCTTTATTCCGCCAGAGTTAAGAGAGGATAGTGGTGAGATAGAAGCAGCTATGGCTAATAAACTACCCCAATTAGTTGAAACTAAAGATATTAAAGGCGATTTACATGTTCATTCAGACTTTTTAATTGAGCCAAGTCATGATCTGGGCTCTAATTCTATGAATTCTTTATTAAAAGAAGCTTTTCATTTGGGTTATGAATACTTGGGTTTCTCTGAGCATAACCCAAATTTCAGTTTACATACATCTGAAGAGATTATAGACTTATTAAAGAGAAAAAAAGATAAGATTGATAAGTTAAATTACTCTAGAATAAAAAAGATACCCATTTATGCTATTAATAGTCTTGAAATAGACATAAGGCCTAATGGAGAGTTGGCCATTCCTAAAGAAGGCTTCAAGTATTTAGATATGGCTATTGCCTCCATCCATAGTAGTTTTAAAATGAATAAAAAAGAAATGACTGAAAGAGTGCTGCATGGCCTTAATCATCCGAAAGTTAAAATTTTTGGCCATCCATCCGGCCGTAAATTAGGTGAACGTGAATCTTATGAGCTAGATTGGGACCAAATATTCGCTTTTTGTCTTAAGAATAATAAATTTTTAGAGATCAATGCTTTTCCTAATCGTCTTGATTTACCTGATACTTTAGTTCATGAAGCTGTGAAACGTGGCGTGAAAATGATAATTAATAGTGATACTCATGAGATTAATCAATTAAGGCAAATAAATTATGGAGTGATGGTTGCTCGTCGTGGTTGGGCTACTAAAAAAGATATTATAAATACTTTAAGTTATGATAAAATAAAAAAAGTTTTAAATTTGAAAGGAGGTGAATAAAAATGTCAGGTTTTATTTTTCCAATTATTGTTATCGCCGTTTTAGCCTTATACGTTCTTTCTTTATATAACCAACTTGTAACCATTAAAACTAGGATTAAGGCCTCTATTCAAGAGATAGGTAATCAGCTTAAAAGACAAGCTGATTTGATTCCTAATTTAATGGCTTCGGTTAAAGGTTATATGAAGCACGAAAAAGCGATTTTTGATGAGTTAACTAACGCTAGAAAAGAAATTGGTAAAGTGGTTAGCTCTGGTAATACCCAGAAAATGGTTGATGCCAGTTCTCGTTTGCAAAACGCTTTGGCGCCATTGGTAGCAGTTCTTGAATCAACGCCTCAATTACAGGCAGTTGGACCAACAGCCCAATTAATGGAGGAGCTTCGTGATACAGCTGATAAAGTTATGTATTCACGAAGAATTTTAATTGATTTAACCGCTGATTATAACATTAAGATCGTGGTTTTCCCCTCCAATCTAATCGCTCGCCTTTTAGGTTTTAAAGAAGAGCCGGGGATTAAGATGCCGGATGAAGGCGAATCTTTAAGTGTTAGCAAAGAACAATTAAAAACACCGAAAGTGGAGATTTAAATGTTAAACGTTTACGAACAAGTTGATCGGAATAAACGCCGAAGCGCTTTTATTATGGTGCTTTTTGTCGTTTTTATCACTTTAATTATTTGGCTTTTAGCCAGATCTTTAGGCTATGGTCCAGGGATAGTTGGTGTAGCTCTAATTATTTCTGGATTAATGAGCTTTGCCAGCTATTGGTGGTCAGATAAAATTATTCTAACTATTTCTGGTGCCAGGCCAGCCAGTAAAAAACAAGATTTTCAGTTTTTTACAGTGGCAGAAAATTTATCACTAGCCTCGCAGATTCCAATGCCTAAGCTTTATGTGATTGAAGATAGCGCTCCTAATGCTTTTGCTACTGGTAGGGATATCAATCATGCGGTTGTCTGTGCTACTAGGGGATTGTTGGATAAATTAAATCGAACAGAACTTGAAGGAGTGGTAGCTCATGAAATTTCTCATATTAAAAATTATGATATGCTCTTAATGAGCATAGTTACGATTTTAGTAGGCATGGTAGTTCTTATATCTGATTGGTTTAACCGTAGTCTTTGGTTTGGAAGCCGTTCTAAAGATCGAGATGATAATAGCTCTGGGACAATTCTTTTTTTTATTGGTGTTATTTTAGCTTTGATTTCGCCTTTAGTAGCTAAGCTGATTCAGCTTTCTATTTCCAGGAGAAGAGAGTTTTTAGCTGATGCCTCAGCTGCCATGTTAACTCGTTATCCTGATGGTCTGATTAAAGCTTTAGAGAAAATTGCTGTAGATAAAGAACCTTTAGAAGCGGCTAATAAAGCAACCGCCCATCTTTATATTATGAGTCCTTTTAAAGGGGAACAAGCTAAATTTTGGTTAGCTAATCTTTTTAATACTCACCCGCCGGTGGAGGAGAGAATTAAGGCCTTGAAAGGAATGATTTAAAATGACAAAAATTAATCAACAAAATACTCAACTTTCTATTGCTGATATCAAACGTATTGCCAAACTAGCTAATTTAACTTTAAATGATTCTGAGTTGGCTAAATTTCCTCAACAACTCTCCGCCATTTTAGCCTACATAGAAATTTTAAAAGAAGTAGAAACAAAAAACATTGAGCCAACCAGTCAGGTGACTTTATTGGAGAATGCTTCAAGAGAAGATAAAGTAAAAGAATCTTTGAGTCAAAAAGAAGCTTTATCTGATAATCAGAATATTCACAAAGGTCTTTTTAAAATCAAGAGGATCTTAGATAAATAATATGGATTTAAAAGATTTAACTATTAAAAAAGCCCAAGAAGGTTTAAAAAATAAGCAGTTTTCTGCTGTTGATTTGGTCAAAGCTAGTCTTGAGCAAATTAATAAAAACAATAAACGTTTAAATGCCTTTTTAACTGTTTGTGAAAAAGAAGCTTTAGAAAAAGCCAAAGAAAGCGATGTTCTAATCGCTAAAGATGTTTCAATAATTGAAGAGAAACCTTTATTGGGTTTACCCATAGCCATTAAAGATAATTTTTGTACGAAAAACATTAAAACTACAGCGGCTTCAAAAGTTTTGGCCAATTACTTACCGGCTTATGATGCAACAGTGGTAGCTAAAATAAAACAGGCTGGGGCTGTTATTATCGGTAAAACTAATCTTGATGCTTGGGCTCATGGTTCTTCTGGAGAGAACTCTGATTTTGGTGCGGCTAGAAATCCTTTTGATGAAAATTTAGTTCCTGGTGGTTCTAGCAGCGGTTCAGCTATTGCGATGGCCAGCAATATGGCTTTAGGGGCGACTGGGACAGATACTGGTGGTTCTATTCGGTTACCAGCATCTTTCTGTAATTTGGTTGGGTTAAAACCAACTTATGGTCGGATTTCTCGTTATGGGGTAATTGCCATGGCTTCTTCTTTAGATACTGTTGGTTGTTTTGGTAAAGATATTACTGACACGGCTTTGCTTTTAAAGATTATGGCTGGTCATGATGAGTTTGATGCAACCACTCCAGTTTTACCAGTGCCTGATTATTCTCAGGAAATGATAAAACCAACCAAGAGTTTAAAAATTGGTTTACCTAAGGAATATTTTGCTTCTGGTTTAGATAAGCAGATAAAAGAAAAAATAGATGAGGTTATTAAGAATTTCCAAAAGATAAACGCTGAAATAATTGAAGTTTCTTTACCTCATACTCAATACGCTTTGGCAGTTTATTATATTATCCAGCCTTCAGAGGTTTCTTCTAATTTAGCCAGGTATGACGGTATTCGCTATGGTTTTGACCGCAGTCAATTTGGAGATGAAGCTAAAAGAAGAATTATGTTAGGAACTTTCACCCTTTCTTCTGGCTATTATGATGCTTATTATCTTCAGGCTATGAAAGTTAGGACCTTAATTAAAAGAGATTTCGATGAAGTTTTTAAAAAAGTCGATATTTTATTAACACCAGTTTCGCCGACTATGCCTTTTAAAATTGGTGAAAGAGCTAAAGATCCTCTATCGATGTATCTATCAGATATTTTTACCGTAACGGCCAATTTAGCAGGTATTCCAGGGTTGTCTTTGCCAGCTGGGTTGGTTAATAATTTACCAGTAGGGTTTCAGCTTTTAGGCCCTCAATTTAGTGAGGAAAGATTATTTCAAGCAGCTTACCAATATGCTGAATCGTTCCAAAAACAACCATGAAAATACTAAATAAATTAAAGATATTAAATAAATTAGATAATTCCTTTTTTGAAATTATGAAGGAGAAAAACTTCTTAAAGCTTTGGGGATCACAAGTTCTTTCTCAGATTACCGTTAACATGGTTAATTTTGTTTTAATTCTTTATATCTTTGAGAAAACCGGCTCAACGGTAGCAATTAGTCTTTTTTGGTTTTTTTGGGCACTACCAGCGATTTTCTTAGGCCCTTTTTCTGGAACGATCATTGATCTTTTTGGTACTCGTAAAATTTTAATCTTAACTAATCTGGTCCAATCCTTAATAATCCTTTTGTATCTTTTAGTTAAAACCAGCATTTGGCCACTTTACAGCATTGTTTTCCTTTATGCGATTTCCAACCAGTTTTATGTACCAGCTGAAGCAGCTACTTTACCTAGTGTTTGTCCGAAAAAATTACTAACAACTGGCAATAGTCTTTTCCTTTTCACTACTTATGTCGCTTTGATTATTGGTTTTGGCTTAGCTGGACCATTGATTAAATTGGTTGGTTCACAAATTCCTTTCTTATTAGGGAGTATTTTATTGATTTGCGGAGCAACCGCAGTTTGGTTATTACCAGAAGCCAATTTTTCTAAACCGTTAGGGAAAATTGACGCTAAAAAAGTTCAGGAATTTTTAAGTAAGTTGGCAGAAGGTTATCGCTTTATCAAAACTAGCCCAACTGTTCTTTTCCCTTTATTTCTTTTAGTTTTTGCTCAGATTATTATTACCATGCTTTTTGTTTTAGGCCCAGCTTTGGTGGTTAAAATTTTAGGTACTCCTTTTATTAATATTAGTCAGAATTTTATTCTACCTGGTGGTTTAGGAGCCATTGTTGGTATGTGTTTAGCGGTTCGGCTTTTGAAAAAAATTAGGAAACGCTATTTAATAACTTCAGGTTTGTTTCTATCAAGTTTCGTCTTTTTCTCCCTAGCTCTAATCGTCCCTCAATTCTCTAATAATTTGAAAATAATCGGTCAAATTGCCTTAGGTTTTTTGGCTGGTTTTTCTTTCAGCATTTTTACTATTCCGACTCAAACCCTACTTCAGGAAAAAACGCCAATTGAAATGCGAGGTCGGGTTTTTGGAGTTTTAGGCTTTTTAATCACAATATCTTCGGTTTTCCCAGTCTTATTTGCCGCCACTATTGGCGAAATTTTAGGAGAGATTTGGATGGTTTTAATATTAGCGATTATTGTTTTTGCTTTGGGATTATTTTCCCTGAAAGGAGAAAGTGTCATTCAACGTTTTTATCGGTCTTGAAATTCATATTGAGCTGAAAACCAAATCTAAAATGTTTTGTGGTTGTTCAACTGATTGTTTTGAGGAAAATCCTAACACCCATACTTGTCCGGTTTGTTTAGGATTGCCTGGAGCTTTACCGGTAGCTAATCAAAAAGCCATCGAAAAGGTAATTTTAACTGGATTGGCTTTAGGTTGTGAAATTCCTCTGTTTAGTAAATTTGATCGTAAAAACTATTTTTATCCAGATTTGCCTAAAGGATATCAGATTAGCCAATATGATTTACCTTTATGTCAAAAAGGACTTTTCCAATCAGTAAAAATTCGTCGAGCTCATTTAGAGGAAGATACCGCTAAACTTTTCCATGAACAAATTAATAATGAGCAGGTTTCTTTAATTGATTTTAATCGTTCAGGAATTCCCTTGATGGAAATTGTCACTGAACCAGATTTGAGAAGCGCTGCTCAAGCTAGGGAATTTTTGAAAAAACTTCAGCAATTAGTTCGTTTTTTAGGAGTAGCTGATGCGGATATGGAAAAAGGACAGATGCGTTGTGAGCCAACCGTTAATTTAGAAATTACCAAAGACAACAAGAAGTTTTATACACCTTTAGCAGAAATTAAAAATATTAATTCTTTTCGTTTTGTCGAAAAAGCCATTGAGTATGAAACTAAAAGACAACTAGAAGAATTTGAGAAAACTGGTGTTGAAAAACAAGCTGGGAATAAAACTACTAGAGGTTGGGATAATAAAAACCAAAAAACTGTTTTGCAAAGAGAAAAAGAAGAAGCTTCTGATTATCGCTATTTTCCTGAACCTGATTTGCCACCAATAAGGTTTACACAAGAGCAGATAGAGACAATTAAAAAAAGCATGCCAGAATTACCTGAGGCAAAAACAGAAAAATGGATAAAAGATTACCATTTAACCGAACAACAGGTTAAAAATCTCATTGGTGATGAAGAGAAAATGAACTATTTTGAAAAAGCCTTATCAGTTTTAATGAAGGAGAAAATCAATGTTAGTCAGGTTGTTAATTTGATTATCAATAAAAAGATTGATATTAATAAAACTAAGCCTGAAGAATTAGTAGAAATAATCAAGAGTAAAGACAAAATACCTGAATTACCTCAAGAAGAATTAGAAAAAATGATCGAAGAAGTGATTGCTAATAATCCAGAAATTGTCGCACAATTTAAAAAAGGCAAAGAAACAGTAATCGAAGTTTTAGTTGGTCAAATGATGGGGGGAACCAAAGGTCAAGCAAATGCTGATCAAATTCGTAAAATTCTTCGTGAAAAAATGATTTAATCCTTGAAAAGCTTCAATTTTAAATATAAGATAATTTTTATGGAAAAAGAAAATTCTGGCAATCCCTATGATTCCTATCAGGAGAAAAAGTTAATTTCTTTTATTGATGGATTACCTCGAAGAAAAGATTTAAGACAGGAAAATAATGAATATGCTCAAAGAGAAAAATATTGGGAAGGTTGGGTTGGGCATTTAAGAGAATCTTTAGAGATGGGGAAAATGAAAAAAGATAATTTTGATAAGGTTATCGGAAATTTAATTGCTTTTAAAGAATTTAGTGCTACTTATGATGCTTTAACTGGTTTACCAAACAAAAGGAACTTTAATAAAAACTTAAAAATAGAAATAGCTAAAGCAAAACGAGAAAAAAGTAACCTAAGTTTACTTGTAATTGATGTTGACAATATGAAAGGTTTTAACGATGAGGACAAAAGTCATTTTATTGGTGATAGAGCGATTAAAAATACCGCCAAAACTCTTGTTAACGCCACTCGGGAAAATGATTTTGTTGCGCGCTGGGCTGGTGACGAATTTGCAGTGATTCTTCCTCACACCGAAGAAAAAATGGCCTTCATGATTTCCCAAAGAATTTTAGAGAAGATTAAAGAAGTACCTATTTTTTCTCCTAGTGGCAGAAGACTAGCAATTAGTATTGGTATAAAACAATGGCAGGGTGAAGATAATAAAGACTTTTTTAACAAAGCAGATAAAGCTCTTCTTAATGAAGCTAAACTATCTCCCGAAAAGATCGCTATTTCCAGATAAATCTTATTTTGGTCATTGACAAAAATAGTCCTTAGTGATAACATGAGGATGTTTAACAATTAAATAGTTTTTTTACCAAAGGTATTGGTGGAAGCAATGAACTGTAACTTTTATTTGGTCGCTTGAGTTACAGGGAGCTAGTAGCGAAACCGGACACTGTTTTTTTATGCCTGGAAAAGCTCTCTCCTTAATGTTTCCCCTTTAAATTTTTCTAAATATGATTCTAGTTGTTTTTATAAAAGATATTATTGCTTATTTCAAAAATATTAGTGCTCTTTATTACAGGAACACTTAAAATTTAGTTCTCAGTGTAAGCGTTGATCTGTAACTTTTACTTGGTCGCTTGAGTTACAGGGAGCCAGTAGCGAAACCGGACACTTATGAAAAATAGTTATCGATTCTTTAAAAAATTTTTAATAATCCTTATCTCTTTAGCTTTCTTCCTTTTTAGCTTTACTTCTTTAGCCCATGCAGAAGTTAATAAAGCGAGCATTATCAGCCTTACCAACCAAAAAAGAGCAGAAAATGGTTTAGCGCCTTTAACTATTAACTATTCTTTAGAAAGCTCAGCTTCAACAAAAGCCAATGATATGTTAGCTAATAATTATTGGTCTCATAATTCACCTTCTGGGAAAACTCCTTGGACTTTTATAAGAAACGCCGGTTATAAATATCTCTTTGCTGGAGAAAATTTAGCTGAAGGTTATAGCTCTGGCGAAGCGATTATAGCTGCCTGGATGGCTTCTCCTAGCCATCGGGCTAATATTTTAAATAGAAACTATAAAGAAGTTGGTGTGGCTATTATTAGTGGTAATTTAAAAGGTAAGTCAACGATCTTAGTTGTTGAACATTTTGGTTCTTCTTCTCAAACTAAAGCAGCGAAAAAAATTGCCAGAAAATAAATGTTATAATATTTTAGGCAATGGCTAAATTTACTCATCTTCATGTTCACACGGAATATTCTTTATTAGACGGCTTGTCAAAAAT
>Ga0247842_10005608_pt1 | contig 14766 bp, 10 predicted proteins | sample LaCruzMarch2015__3_FD_192411 | JGI IMG/M metagenome (GOLD analysis project Ga0247842, IMG submission 192411) | Freshwater microbial communities from meromictic Lake La Cruz, Castile-La Mancha, Spain - LaCruzMarch2015_19m | ecosystem: Environmental > Aquatic > Freshwater > Lake | place: Spain...
ACAAGAAGCAGCACTACCACTACATTTAGTAACATTTATTCTCAATAAATTTGAATCAGCACCTGCACAATACTGTGGGGAAAGGATAGAACAAATTGTATCTGTAGAATTGAAAGCATTTGCAGGACATGAAGCTGAAGAGCCAGTACATTTTTCTGTTATGTCACAGGGTCCTGTAGAGAGTCTGCATACTGTTGATGAAGAATTGAAAGAATTTACAGGACAAGCAGCAGAAGAACCAGTACATTTCTCGGTTATATCGCAAGCATCTGTTGAAACTCTGCAAATTGTTGAAGAGGAATTAAAAGCATTTGCAGGGCAAGATCCACTGCTACATTTTGCAGTTATGTCACAGGGTCCTGTTGAAGCTCTGCATATCGTGCCATCTCCGCAATTTATAGATTGATACTCTATGCTTGGACCAGAACAAGCAGCACCACTACAAGAAGGAGCATTGGAAGTTCTCGAACGAGTTTGATTTTGTTTACAGGCTTGATAAGAACCACAACTTCCAACATTTGACCAGCCACTCCAAGCATTCCATGTGCAGGCTACAGATCCACAATCTACATACCGAGTATCTGAACTTGAGCCAGAACAAGCAGCACCACTACAAGAAGGAGAAGGATTTGTACAAGTTCTTGAACCATCTTGTCTTTGTTTACAGGCTTGATAAGAACCACAACTTCCAACATTTGACCAACTAAAGCCACTCCAACCGCCGTTTACTGCTCCACAATCTACATACCGAGTATCTGAACTTGAGCCAGAACAAGTACCTCCACAAGAAGGAGAAGGATTTGTACAAGTTCTTGAAAAATCTCGTCTTTGTTTGCAAGTTTGATAAGAACCACAACTTCCAACATTTGACCCGTCATTCCAAGCGCTCCAACCGCCGCTTACGGCATCGCACTGACAAGAAGAATAACCATCATGACAATGGCTCGCAGTTGTTCCAGAACAAGTAGCAGTCTGATACCATCTATAATGAATTTGACCACCACAAAGCCAACCATAAAGATAACGTGTATATACATTTCCCCCGTAACATATAAAGTAGTCGTTATAGTTCCAGCTTCCGCTTACACCATGACAGCTATTTAGTTTGTAACAGTATGTCCTTCCATCCCTCTTGTCACAGCTATAACCTGGCGTCCTTGTGCAATCAAAAGAAACACCTCCCCCCGATACTGTGTTCCCTGAACAGTAATACGCACTACCCTCCATATAAAAATTAATGTGCCACCATTGACTATTAACATAAACATCATAATCATCAAAAGAGCCAGCCGTCACAAAACCGACACCCACTAATAAAAAAACAAACATCAAACCCACGGCTAAAAATAAACTCTTCAAAACACACCCTTTTTTCATAAAAAACATAGGAAAAGATTATTTATAAATACTTCTTTCTAAAAAGAATTATCACAGCTTTATTCCCCTTCTCTCTTCTGCATTCACCTTTATCATACTGCTCAGATCAATAATATATTTCCCTTCTTCAAGCTTGTATATCAACGGCCTTTTTTTATTGAACAGATTAACAACATCTATCTCAAATTTTCCAGGACCTAAAACTCTTACTGACTCCAAGTCAAGAATAACAGGAATATCCTCTTTCTCGCTTATGCCTATTATCTGCCTTACATCTCTTTCTATTTTTTTCTTGTCATAACTTTCTATCTCTTCTATCTTTTCCTGAATTTCTTCAGACTTTAGCTTGTCTGCATAATCTTTTCTTATAAAGTAAAAGAAGTGGCTTCCGCAAGTGCATCCCTTAAGTATTGCTTCAGACCCATCTGGATGTATCTTCCCGCAATGAACACATTGATGACTCATTTTATATAGTTACATTAAATTTATAGACATTATAAATTTTGCTATAGCTTTGTATTGTTAAGTTAGAGGGTGTTAAACATCCTAAAAAAATTAAGCTTTCTTTTTCTTAATCACTAAATCTTTGTCCTTAACTTCGCCCTCTAATTCCTGACCTGTTTTCCAATTTAGTTCTTTTAGGAGTTCTTGAGATACTACTATCCAAGACTTCTCGTATTTTTCCCCTTTATATTCTCTGCTTATCTGTGATTGCAGTTTCATAGTTATTTTAGGTATCTATCCTTTAAATACTTTTAGGTGTCTAATTTGTAACCAAGCAGTAGTGTTTTAGATACCGAAAGGTTTATATAGTTTAGATACCTAAATATATTATGGTAGAAAAGATAAAATGTTCAAACTGCAAAAGCGAACACATTAAGAAAGACGGCAAAAGAAAGACCGAGAATAGAGGATTTATTCAGAGATATAAATGCCTTGATTGTAGTAAGAGATTTGTTCAAGATGACGGCTTTTTTAGAATGAGAAACTCTCCACAGAAAATAACTTGTGCTTTAGATTTATTCTATAATGGAGTAAGCACAAGAAAAGTTCAGAGTCATTTTAAAGCATTTTTTCCTCATAATGCTTCTAATGTTTCTATTTATTCTTGGATAGTCAAGTATTCTAAAATTATGCACAAATTCACAGACAAGCTTAAACTTAACATAGGTTCAGAAGTTCAAGTTGATGAGGTGGAATATCAAAGAAGAATAAGCCATTTTGAAAAGAAAGGAACACAAACAAACTATTTCGTAGATAGCATAGATACTCAAACTCGTTTTATGGTGGCTTCTAATTATAATAAAGACAGAAGTGGAAAAGGAATAAGGGCAGTTATTCAGAAAGCCAAAGATAAAACAGGCAATCAGATTAAGATATGCACGACAGATGGCTATAATGCTTATATTGGTTCAGTGCAGAAAGTTTTTGGCTACTATGCTCTAAAGAAAAAAGAAGTAGAACATAATGTCGTAACTCAACTAAAGGGCGAGGGATTTAATCATCCAATAGAACGAATGCACAATAGTTTAAGACAACGAACTAAAACATTTAGAGGATTTCACGGCTCTGTTGAGTCTGCTAATTCTATCTTAAAAGGTTTTGAGATTTATTATAATTTTATAAGAATACATCAGGGGATAAATAAATGCCCTTATGAATTGGCTACTGATTTAAAATTAAATAATCCGAATAAGTGGTTAGAGCTTATTCAGTTGAGCAAGAAATGAAAAGAAAGTTGTTATCATTAAAAAGGAATAGCATTCCTATACAAAGCTTTAAGAAGACGTTTTCCGTTATTAAATTAGGTAAGATTAATAAAATGGTTAATGAAGCAAAAACTGAAATTATTGTTAGAAAGTTCTTGGAGAAATTTAAAGAAGAGTTTGAAGAAGATAAAAATAATTCTGTAATTATTGAAGAAAAAATGTCTGATAATCCAATTATCAATAAGTTACTAAAAACTGCTTCAAAGAGGGGTGCTGGTTCGGGTTATCCTGAATTTATTATTGGTTTTCCTAATAGAGAATTATTAATAGTTATTGAATGTAAAGCAGACCTAAAAAAACACAAAAGCAAAAATTTAGATAAATATTCTGAATATGCTGTTGATGGTGCTTTATTGTATTCTTCTTATTTGTCTAAAGATTTTGATGTTATTTCTATTGGTGCTTCGGGAGAAACACAAACAGAATTATTAATTGATACCTACTTACAAATTAGAGGAGAAAAAACAGCGAGAGATTTAAACATAAAAAAGCTTTATGATTTTGAAAGCTATATTGATATACTGAAAAAAGACGCAGTAAAAGAAAAGTTTGATTTTAATAGATTGATGGAATATTCAAGAGTTCTCAATCAAAATTTAAGGGATAATTTTGAATTTGAAGATAATTTAAAGCCATTAATTGTAAGTGGTATTCTTTTAGCTCTTGAAGATAATGGTTTCTGTTTAGCATATCCAACAAAAAAGAAACCTTTAGAGATAGCTGACTTAATCATAACAACAATAAAAGAAAGATTAGAAAGAGATAATATCAAAGGAGTAAAACAAAGCACAATAGTTCAAACTTATGGTTTTATGAAGACTAACACAAAAATAATAAATGAAACTAATAAAGATGGCTCTCCAAATACTCACTTAAAAGATTTGATAAAAGAAATAGAAAGTAAAGTTAGACCTTTCCTACAAGATTATAAGCAATATGATGTTATAGGAATATTCTATAATGAATTTTTAAGATATGCTAATGGAGATGGTGGTTTAGGAATTGTCTTGACTCCTAAGCATATAACCGAATTATTTGTTGATTTAGCAGAAGTCAATAAAGATAGTGTAGTTATTGATAATTGCTGTGGAACTGGTGGTTTTCTTATAAGCTCTATGAAAAGAATGGAAGATTTAGCAAAAGAAGATAAAAAGAAGATTAAAGATATACACTCAAAACAATTAATAGGTATTGAAGATAATCCTAAGATGTTCTGTTTAGCTTGTTCTAATATGATGTTAAGGGGAGATGGAAAAAGTAATATTTTTCAGCAAGATTGTTTTCAAATGCCCGAAGAAGATATTAAGAAATTTAAACCAACAATAGCTTTTCTTAATCCTCCCTATTCAAAAGAAAACGGACATAAAGAATTAGAATTTGTTTGGAATGCTTTAACTTATTTAGAAGCTGGTGCGACTTGTATAGCTATTCTACCTCAATCTTGTGCTATGAATACAAAGCAAGGTAATGAGAATGTTAAGGAAAGAATACTCCAACATCATACCTTAAAAGCAGTTATGAGTATGCCTGATAAATTATTTGATGATAGCGAGAAAAGTTCTGTAACTTGTGTTATGGTTTTTGAAGCACATAAACCTCATTCTGAAAATAATAAAACGTGGTTTGGATATTGGAAAGAGGATGGTTACATAAAAGTTAGACCTTACGGTAGAATAGATTATAGACACCTGTATCAAGATAAAATAAGAAAATTCTGGTTAGAAAGCTATTTTGGAAAAAAAGAAATAGATGGCTTCTCAATTTTTAGACACGTTACAGGAAATGACGAATGGTTGGTTGAGCCGTATATTAATACTAATTTTGAGAGTCTTAAAGATGTAGATTTTGAAGATACTTTAAGAGAATATTCTACTTTCTTGTATTATAACAAATTGATAAACAAAGTATCAAAAGAAGCTTATAATAATAAAAAATTAGATTTAGATTTTAGTAAGTGGAAAGATGTAAGATTAGGTTTTGATAAAATGGGTTCTCCTAATGGATTATTTGAAGTTATTGGCTCTAAAACTACAGATATTAAAATTCTTGAAGATAATCATAAAACTGGAGAATTAAAATATCCTTTTGTAACTACACAAGCCACAAATAATGGCGTAAGAGGATGGTATAATAAATTTACAGACGAGGGCAATATATTAATTATTGATAGTGCTGTTTTAGGTTATTGTTCTTATCAACCTCTAAATTTTACTGCTTCTGACCACGCAGAAAAATTAATACCTCAATTTGATTTAAATGTATTTAGAGCTTTATTCTTAACTGCAATAATCAATAAAGAGCAGTATAGATATTCTTATGGTAGAAAGTTTAATCAAGATAGAATAAGAGAAACTATAATCAAACTGCCTTTCAAGAATGGAAAGATTGACTGGGATTTTATAGAAAACTACATAAAGGGTTTAATTTACTCCAAATATGTAGAAATATGATAGATAAAGAAATAAGCAAAGTATTTTTCTTCAAAGGAACAGAACTTCTTATAGCCATACGAACTGCAAGACCTAACGATAGATATGCTATGAAGTTATGCAAAATTATAGGGGTTGGTTATGCGAGAGTCAATCAACTCATTACTTTATTTGAAAAGCTTAAACTTATTGGATTTATAGATATGAACGGCAGAACAAAGGGAGTAAAACTAACCAAAAAAGGCGAAGAAATTGCAGATACTTTAATCTCAATTAGAAGACAATTAGTTTAACCTATATTTTTTTACCCATTATAGCACCCTCTAACTTAACAATACACTATAGCTTTCCTCCTTTTCGCCTATTTTCTTCTTTTTTTAACCATTGTAAATTTGAAGGTGAAAATGCTTTTTTGACTTCCTCTGGATTTTCAAGAGTAAAACTATGTAAGGGCCTTGTATGGTCTATTTCAAATTCTTTTAAATTTTCTGGGAATGGTTTTAAACTTTTAATAATATCTCCCCAATTAATTCCATATTTCTTCGAGCTCATTATTTTCCCAGTTTTTGTGTAGTTATTCATTGCATGATTTAAAGAACGCCTAAGCCTATCGGCAATCGCATATTCTTTATCAAACTGCAGTCTCCAACGTTCTCTTTCTCTAACTCTCGCCCTAATTTCCGGTCTTTTCCCATATTCTTTCCAAAAAGCTTTTCTTTGTTCTCGATACCTTGTTACTGCTAAAATCCTGTTTCTTTCTTTAACTTCTGGTCTCTGCCGATAATTTTTAACTCTCTTTCTATTTCTTTCCATTACTTCTTGTCTACGATTATAATGCCTTCCGTACTCAATTATTTTTTTATGAATTTCTGGTCTTAGATAATAATGCTTTCTTTGACAGACCCGATTACAAAATCGCTTTAATTTAGATTTAGCACTCATCTCTTTTTTACAAAATTCACAAATCTTCGAGACTGTTGGCATTTTTTAATTACCTTTTTTAGTATTTATTTGAAATTAGTATAATATATTCAACAAAAAGAAAATGGCTCTAAAGTTTAAATATGTTGCTAAAAAAGAATTATCTCTTCTGGATTATCTCGAGCTTTCTCGGGTCCTTTTTCATTTCTTTTATTATAGAAGCAGGACCGATAACAGTAAGCGAATCTGTATTGCCGACAAGAGCATTTGCAATACTATGTTTAAAATTACTGACTATATCCCTTTTCTTTACATCTGGAGATATTACTGCAAGCTCAACACCCTTAAATCCTTTTATCCTTCCGACAAGGGCCATAGTATCTTCAATAAGCCGTGCTTCTTCTTCTGACTTTAATCTTCCTTGGATAACAACAAGTTTATTATCAAGAATAATATCAAGAATTTTTTTGATTCTTGCGCCACTATTAAGGTTTTCTATTTCAGAGTATGGCAAGAATTGTATTGTCAGCCCTTGTATTTTTTTTGTCATCTGAAGCTTTACCTCTTAAAGCGAAGCACTTGAAACCTTAAATTTATTTTGAATTTTCATATGATTTATCTCCTCTTTACCTTTCCTGCTAAACGGAACAAAGATTCATAAAATTCCTCCATGTTCGTGCCGTATTTTGCAGAAATTCCAACAACCTCATATTCGGGAAAAGCAGACTCAACTTTTTTCAAATCAGCTGTCTTTAAATCAATCTTATTACCCACAATCAAAACAGGAATCTTTCTCGCAACAAGATTTCCGATAATGGTTATATTTACCTGCGAATAAGGATTTTGAGTAGCATCAATAACTATGACAACAGCATCAACATCATCAAGCCACTCTATTGATTCAATTATTCCCTGTGTTGCTTCTTTTGCTCTCTTCTGGGCCTCTTTCTTCTTAATCTTAAACTTCATAAAGTCTTCATAATCAATCTTTGTCGCTATTCCCGGCGTATCTATTAGCTTGAAATTCAGGTTTTTATCCTTATAATTGATATTCACCTGCTCTTTAAACTGAACTTTTCTTGTTTCATGCGGAATTCTGCTGACTTTTCCAATTTCCTCTCCTGTCCAGTCTTTGCATATTTTATTCGCCAAACTTGTCTTACCCGCGTTCGGCGGCCCATAAAAGCCCAGGCTAACTTTTTTCTTTTTCCCAAATATCTCTGAAAACATTCTTTTAAAAAAGTTTTTTATTATTAGTATTACCATTTTAGTTCCTTCTTCTTTAGTTTATTTATTAAATTTTCTGTATTTATATCTTTTTATTCTGGTTCTGCTGTAAATTTTTATTCTGGCCGCCCATGAAAAGTTTTTGCGGAGGCACAATAATCGGCCTTGGGGCAACTGTTCCAAAATTTCCGTTAATCTTTCTCTTGTCTATCTCTCTCTGGACTTTATTTCTCTCAAAAATCTTGAATATTGGAATCTCATACATGCCTGTTCTCTTACCGTGGAATTTATTATAAGCAAATACTAATTGTTCGTTACTCCACTTCATATCCAAAAGATTTTTAAAAATCTCATTTTTAGGCATAGACTGCTTTTCTCCATTGCTGATAAAGTTTATAACATTATACAAATCATCCTTGTTTTTGAATAAATAACCTTCATATCTTCTCTTATACCATTCCTGCAGAATTATATAAACAATAAATGCTAACATTAACAGAATAACAATTGAAATTATCATCTTCCATATCCTTGAATTACAATCAGCAGGGCATGTTTCATTATTTTCACCCATGTTTGAGTCACATTTACCATCGATAAAACATTTAGGATTTGAAAAAATATCAAGCTTTGAAAATTCAGGAGAAAGATAAATGGGCATATTTGCAGGATCAACTCTTTCTTTGACAAAAAACTCTATTTCCCGGCTTGATGAAGAACCGTTTAGAATAATTATTGTTGTCTGACTTTCATTCTTAGTCTGTTGCCTGTCTTTAAAGATTATGCTATTAAAGTTTTTATCTATCGCAAGAAATAATTTCCCCGTATAGTCTTTCTTTGGAGTTAGCGTTACTTTAAAATAAGACCCTAATGGCTCATTTTTGTCAGTATAGAAAAGAGAGTAAACTTTCTCTTCAACATTAATATTCATATTATCAATAAGCCAGCCATATATCGCATTTTTGTAAAAACTTTCATCAACATCAGAGTTCATGCTTCCTGCCCCTGCATTTTTCAAAGAGGCAGGATTTATCTTGCTTGGATTAACAATTAATGTTCCTGAAGAAATTTCACTTATGCCAAATGAAGATGCAACCCTCAATGAGCTAAGATAAAAGCTGACTTTTGTTAAATTCGTTGTTGAATTGATTGAAGAGATGAAATTATTAATTTCTGTTTTTGTGCTGTTTATAACCACTTTGTCAACGAGATAGTCTTTTATCCAAACTGGGAGTTTGCTTATTTCTGTTTCTATATTCACCAGATTTTCCCTGTTTTTATTCAGCAGTATGAGGAGATTCTCCTTAGAAAGCGCTATGACACTTATTTGAAAAGCAGAATATGCCTGCCCCTGAGAACTTATTGCAGTTATATTCAGAGTATAATTCCCTTCTGAGTTGTATTTATGAACAGCACTATTATTGATTGTTATTTGTTCAGGACTTCCATCTCCAAAATTCCATTTGTAACTGGTTATCTTGCTTGAAGAAGAATATGCAGAGAATATTGTGTCTTCAAAAACAATAACCTCATAAGGAAAAACAAATCCTACAGTCGGCATGTCTGAAACAGAAATTTGTTTGGATTTTGAATAAATCTCCCCTATCTTAAAGTTAAGAGTGTAGTTGCCGTTAACAGAGGGAACAATTAATCCTGCTTTTGAAATGTCCAAGAGCGTACAGTCCATTGAAATGGTTGGAGATATTGTTGTAATATCCTGAATTGTTGAATCTGATTCAGGAAATCCGTCAGATTTTAAATATTCTATTCTCATCTCATTTATTATCAGGTTCTGGTTTTGATTTGAAGTTATTTTAATAGGAATTATGCATCCATTAGAACAATTATTACTATGCCTTTGAGTAATATAATCTCTTATTTTCTTATTATTAAAAAAATCGAGTACAAATTGTCCTGGAACAGAATAAGCAATTGGCTCTGCATATATTGAAAAATCATGCGGTACAGATGGAACAGCAGAAGAATAGCCACAAGAATCTGATTTTGTTTGGACACCAAGTTTATATCTTCCTCCAGAAGCAGAATTTTTTGCTTTGATGCATACCGTTACATCTCTAGAATATTCTGAAGAAGAATTAAAATATGCGCCATGATTTCCCTCAGCCGAGACTACATGAATTTCTCTGGACGATTGACCCGGTAAATTTAAGGTTATAGTAAAGTTTGCATCTCCGCCAGAACCGGGAATTATATCAACTCCGGCATATATGCCTGCCCCTGGCCCGACTTTTATTTTCTCGCAATAAGGTGTCGTTATTATGTCTTGATATTCATCAACAGGTATATCTGAATTAAAACACCCATAATTTTTTTCTCCATTTTCCCAGCATATTGGGGGAGAAGAGCCACCATAAGAAGAAGCGTTAGCAGACCATTCAGAAGAATTATCATCAAGAATATCAATTTTAAGAGGAACCTGCATATTTTCTGAGCATTGGGTTGCTGCGTCTGTTGAAATATTAATCAATAGTCTCGAAATGTTCCCAATAACCCCTGTACTCGGATCATAAATTTTAAATCCTATGAATGTAGTTGTTCCTTCAGCGAGATTAAGAAAGCCAGACAAGGGGCCATTAACAGAATACCCTCTTAAACAGTTTACAACAGAACAAGAAAATCCTGCTTTATCTTTTAGGTTATTATTGTTAAGGAAATTTAAAAGGTGAATATTTGTATTAAAACCAGAAACGAGTGAATCATAAGGTTCATCGGTTAGACTCATGTTTATCCATCCCTTTATATTTTCACCGCCAAAATAATTAGTCTCCACAGAGATATTCTTCACATTAACGTCGGCGGTTATAACTGTGCTTGAAAAAACAGCTAATGCTAAGCCTAAGATTAAAAAAATCCCAAATTTGTTCTCAATTTTTCCTTTTTTCATTTGTTGTTTAATTTTAAATCATCCAAAAAACCTCACGAATAAACAAGAAGGTTTTTGATTTTTATAGTTTATTTTTATTTATGTTTTTTCGTTTCTCTTGGATTTATCGTTTTCTCGATATTTTCAACAATTTTTTTCTGTCTTCTTAAAGCATAAAAATAAATGAAGATTATAAATATAACTGCAATAATCACCCCAATGTTATCAAAAAATGGAAGTTTCTCTGTAAGAGCGCATTGATAAGATATCTCCATATCTTTGCACCAATCTGGCTGAATTGAAACAGTGCTGTCTTTGCTTACCCATAACGCTTTCTTTTTAGTCACCATCTCATTGGAACTGTCACAATTATCAACAACTTCTGTAATACTCCATAAACATTCTCCATAATCTTCATTAGTGATCTCTTCTACTTCTCCAGCAGAATTAATTTTCCAGCATGATTTTGTGGAATTAATCCCTTCTACACACTTGTTTAAGCTTGAATTCCACTTGCATAAAAAGCTTGTTAAATTAGAGCAGTGCTTATTTGTGGCACTGTCAAAATAGTAATTTTGTTTTATACTGGATGCCGAACTAACAGATTTTTCAGGCACATAATTTATGAAAAGTTCACACGAAGATTTATCAGGATATTGCCAGCAATAACTTGCATAACCTTTACAGCTACCATCAGAAGAACATTTTGTACTGGCAGGGCAGCAGGCATGTCCTAATTCGTTTTGCTTGTAAGAGCAATTGTTTCTTACTGGTTCGTATCTATCATTAGTCCAATAACTTCCATCAGAAGAACAATCCCAAAGAGATTCTACTTTAAAATTTCTATTAGCACTTTCTGAAATTTCTGCAGAGCCAGCAATGTAAGTCATTGTCAAAGATAAATTATGATTTCCTTTTGATGAAAAAGCTTGTCTGAATCTAACAACATTTGGATAATCTGAAGACCAGCTTCCAGTTACAGAAATAGGTGATGATTCTCCATTTATCGTCCAATCCATTTCAAGTTCATATTTACTTGAATTTATTGGGGCACCAGGAGCGTGAATATATTTACAATATAAATTATTTCCAGAAATTATGACATCACTGCTGATATTGTCTAAAGAGCAGTTTGTTACAAAACTTTTGCTTGCATCGAAAAGAACAACCCAAGGTTGTTCTTTTGTTTCATTGTAAGGACTAGATATTACGGGAAAAACATTTATTCCTGTGCTAAAAACATTAATATAAATCTCTTTAGAATCTTTCTGTCCTCTTTCCATTTCTTCTGCTGTCAACTTTGCAAGATATCTTCCTGAAGAAGAATAGTTATGAACAGCATTGGCAGTGGTGTTAAAGTCTCCTTCACCTGTAGAATTAACATAATTTGTTATTGTTTGTGTTGTCCCATCTCCAAAATCCCACGTGATTTTGAGCAAGTCGTCTTCGTCATAAGAAGATTGATTGAATATTATATTTTCTCCTGCAGAGATATTTAGCTCGCTTGATGGGGAAGTGATTATTGCGACAGGCAAGAAATTGTTATAAGTAGTACTAACGGTAAGTTCGCCAGATTTTTTACTTGTGATAAAAACACTATCTTTTATTATGCTAGCATTAAAACTAACCGGGCTTCCTGAAATGTTTGCAATCCATGAAGGAGAGTCAGAAGAAGATAATTGAGCAAGTCTAGTAAAAATCCATAAGAAAGATTGCGATCCAAAAGTTTTGTATGTTATGCTCTTGTCTGTTAAACTTGTTCCGTCAATATTCAGCAAAACTGTATCATTGATATTTGTTTCTGTTATCTCTTTTCCTAAAAGATTTGTCCAATTAGCACGGATTATACACCCTTCATCATCAATAATTCCATTGCAGTTGTTTTCTATTCCATTGCATATTTCCGGTGCTCCCGGAGAAACAGCTGAATTAGTGGGATTACAGTCAAGATTATTTTTTACATAATAATGTCTGCCACCATTACAGTCTTTATAGGGTTTAGTAGCACTATCTGGTTGAATGATGCTTCCTTCCCAACATCCAATCCTAGTATTGTTTCCAAAGTTATCATTATCATAATCAAGATACCATGTGAGAATACAAGCTTTATTTACACAAGTTTGTCCTGTATCACATTTTGTTCCTGTTCCACAGGTTCCGCATCCGTTCATTGAATTTATTTGAACGCCACAGGCGGCATCAGATGTAGATTGGCATTGAGGCTCTTTTGTTCCTTTAATCGTTTGCCCACAATTGTTAGTACAAGTACTTCCTACACATGTGTTTACAGCACAGGAATTATCACATACACAAACTCCGTCCAGGCAAGTTCCAGAAGAACAATCACCACAATTAACATTTGTTCTATAAACTCCACAATTATCCTCTTTAGATATAGTGCTACAGTGTCCTGAACAAAAAGTAGCATTTGATTCAGAAATACAACTTGATGAAGAAAAAGAACCATACAAAGCCAAATCACTTATCTTGTCACCATCATAGTCGCCATTTATGACTGTGCAATTTTTACATGGAGTTTGCAAATTTCTCAATGTAAGATAATTTTCTGAACTCATCAGATAAGAAATAATTCCTGATGAGGGGTTATAAGCAACAAATTCTGTTTTTTTGTCTCCGTCAAAATCTCCTGATATTGGAAGAAAGTTACAGTCTTCACCTTCAGGACAAAGAGAGAAAGGAGCATCAATCCATTCCCAATTAGGCGACATAGCAAGATATACCTTTTTTTCTGCATTGCTTAACCCGAGAATATCACTTATTCCGTCAGCGTTATAGTCTCCTGGAAAGAAAATACAATCTGCGCAGGTGGTGGTTTCAATATATTGCCATTCCCAATTTGGGGATAAAGCAAAGTGGATAGTTTTAGATTCTTGATTATATCCAACTAAATCGCTCACGGCATCACCGTTATAATCCCCAGAGATTATTGAACAATTTTTACAGGGGGTGTCTCCATATCTCCATACACCATAGTTTTCAGAACTCAAAAGATAACCAAACATTCCAGAATAGTAATCATAAGCAACAAAATCCGCTTTTTTGTCTCCGTCAAAATCTCCTGTAACAGGAATCAGATTACAGGTATATGAGGACTCACAACCAGGTATATCAAAATTATACCAGGTAGACCAGCTTGAAGATAAAACAAAATATCCCTGTTTCTCCTCATTGCTAAAACCAAGTATATCACTCACCCCATCTCCGTCATAATCCCCCGGAAAAAATGTGCAGTTTTTACATGGTGTGCTAAAATTTCTCCAAATCTGCCAGTTCTCACTGCTTAAGGCATAATTAATATCATAAATTAATAATTCGCTTCCAATTATTGGAGTCACACCTGTTGATGAAGAAATATTTGTCTGAACTACACTTCCATCATAAAGAGTAATCCAGGTTTCAATAATAACTCCGCTTGAAGTTTTTACCTGCATCTTGAATGAACAATAAATATTCTCACACTTTATATTTCCAGAATATGTTACTGGCACTGTTCCTCCCTCACGAACTATCCCTGTTTGAGGATTAAAACCATCAACAAAATCATCTGTTGCAACAACTGAAAGCAATGATAAAACTGCAAGTGTTAAAACAAATGAAATTCCAAATAAAAAAAGATAGTTTCGCTTATTCATTTTAAAGGTAATTATATGCAAATATGAAGTCATAATAAGTGTTGTTTAATTTGTATTCATTATCCGTAAGCACAAATAAGGCAGTATTATCCAAGCGTATCAGGGCAATGTTGAAATTATTTAATCTGACTACATTGAAACAATTTAGGTTTAAAGTTGCCCTACTGCTGGTTGAAGAGACAGGTGGACATGCAGTATGATTAAAAATCATATTCTCTGTAAGATTATAGATCAATCCCAACCTTACTGGAACTTCTGCGCTGTAAGCTGTTTTAGTCTGTGTAATATCTGCTTTTTTAATAGTGACAGGATAATCTAAGGAGACTATAACTTTTTCATTCAAAATATTTGTTTCTGTTTTTATTTCTCCTGCTTGAACATCAAATCCCTTTTGTTTAAATGCGCTAAAATTGTTTAAACAATTATCCAAATTTCCTTGCACATAAAGTGAAAGCTGACTTTCTATTATTTGAATAGAGGGCATATTATTTGAAGAGCTACCATCC
>Ga0247842_10005618_pt1 | contig 14739 bp, 13 predicted proteins | sample LaCruzMarch2015__3_FD_192411 | JGI IMG/M metagenome (GOLD analysis project Ga0247842, IMG submission 192411) | Freshwater microbial communities from meromictic Lake La Cruz, Castile-La Mancha, Spain - LaCruzMarch2015_19m | ecosystem: Environmental > Aquatic > Freshwater > Lake | place: Spain...
ATTGGAACACTTAACACAAGTTCCAGAGGAAGTATTAGCACTTATGGGTGAATATCGCAAATCATTTGACGATCTGCAATTTCCTGTTGCTGCATGATTAAAAATCTTTTTCTGAATGTCTATAGTATATCAAAAGGGTATACTATTTACAAGATATTTTAGGAAAGGCTCTATTCATTCACTTCACCAATACCATCAATTTTGAAGACTCGACATACTACTTACATCAAGGCATACCAAAGTACCTTCCTGATTACGGCAATAAATCCTGCCATTGGATAACACAGGGACAGTCCAGCAAAGACCATCAAGTACCTTTGCTTTTGATATTTGCTTGAAACTTTCAGGTGATGCTTCTGCGATAATCAATTCACCTTGTTGACTTATGATGATCAATTTGCTATCGGCAATCATAAGAGCGCCTCTATTCATGCCTTTCTGTTTCCATTTGACCACTCCTGTCAGGAAGTCCATGCACCTTAGTTCCTCTGAATCATCAAATCCATACAAATATCCATTCCAGAGAACACAACTGCCAAACTGATTTCTCATATCTTTGTTCTGCCAGATTATAGATAGCGTATCTGTGCTAATATCAACTAAAGCGCATCCCTTGTCATAACCAGCAGAGATAAAAGCCTTTCCATCAAAAATAATCGGTGTCGCAACGTTAATTTTAGTGCTTAATTCCCATGCTTGCCTGCCTAACTCCGTGCCTGTCTTTGGATCCAAAATTATTAACCCGATGCTGTTATATACTGCCAAACGTTGTGATTTACCTTGATAAAATACGTAAGGAGATGAATAACCACCTTCATAGCTTTGGGTTTTCCATATCAATTCACCCGTCAGTTTATTCAATGCTATTGTGAAATCAGCATCCACAATCACCATTTCGCCTAGCACAAGCGGAGAGGACGAAAATCGCCATTCTGGTGGTTTTGCGCCAAAATCGTTCTGAATATTCTTCGACCAGATGACTTTTCCCGTAACAGAATCAAAGCAGAATAAATCACTTTTACGACTAAAAATATACAAGTATTTACCATCTACTGTTGGAGTAGAAGCAGGTCCGTAAAAATCTCCGCTTTCATCGCATGGGTAAGAATACTTCCAGATTTCTTTGCCTGTTTCAGCATCTAAACAGAAAACGGTATCTGTCTTATCTGCATTTCCTATTGTATAAACTCGACCTTCGCTAACAGACACAGCAGAAAATCCTGTACCTAATGACACTTTCCATAATTGTTTGGGATTGCCATCTGTCCATGTAATAAGCCAATCTTTTTCGCTTGAAACGCCATCACGATTAGGTCCACGCCATTGGTACCAGTCATATTTGTTATTTACTTCTTTTGCAAATGATACAGAACTAAAGAAAAGCAAAGATAAAAATGCTGAAATCACTACTATTGAAATATCTCTTATAACCTTATTCATGAACATTGTTACCTTTTAGTCTATCGAAGAACGTCAATCAAATCTTGCATATCCGGTGGTATTGGTGCGGAGAATTCTATATATTTATCAGTTTTTGGGTGCTTGAATCCGAGTAATTCAGCATGAAGGGCTTGTCTTGACAGGTTTCTCATAACGCTTATCACAGATTCTGGCGATTTAGTTTTCAATGCCCTATCCTGTCCACCGTAGTCAGGGTCTCCAACAACCGGATGACCTATATAAGAGAAATGAACTCTAATTTGATGTGTACGACCTGTTTCAAGACGTACCTCAATCAAAGAAAAATCCGCATACTTTTCAAGAACCGTAAAGTGTGTTATGGCAATTCTGCTGCGTACAGGAGTTACAGCCATCTTTTTTCTGTCACGGCTACTCCTGCCGATAGGCGCTATGATCGTGCCTTTGTCCTGCTTTGGAATACCGCAGACCACTGCAATGTATCGCCTTGTCATGCTATGCTCTCTGACCTGCTCTGCAAGGTTATAATAAGCATTTATCGTCTTTGCAACAACAAGCAAGCCAGATGTGCCTTTGTCAATCCGATGGACGATACCCGGTCTCTGCTGACTTATAGAGCTAACGTCCAATGTATCTGTCCATTTCGATTCATCGTCTATATCATCATAATCATCTTGTTCGCTTGATGGAAAATGTGATAACAAAGCATTTACCAATGTTCCAGACGTAGTGCCAGTCGCAGGATGAACAACCATGCCCGCTGGTTTGTTTACAACGATGATCTCGTCATCTTCGTATATTATATCAATCGGTATATCTTCTGCTTGAGGAGCGGTTTCACTTTGTGGTTGTATAATCTGCACTTTTACTACGTCACCAGAATGGACGTTACGACTTGGCTTAGTGCTTACATCATTAACATTGACGTAGCCATCTGATATGAGTTTCTGGATGAACGATCTGGAAAGAGTGATTTCTTTGTCTGCAATGAATTTGTCGAGCCTTGTTCCTGATTCATTTTGAGTTACTAAGTATTGATTTTGCATAATGGATAAAGACCGCCTAAAAGATGGTTTTCAAAAATACTGCCATAATACCGCATTAAAGGATACACTATATCCGTCTTTTATTCAATACTGGATTGTTTAAGCCAAGCATAAACTTCCCAAAAGAAATGAAGTGATGAGTAATGTGTAATGAGTTATGAGTGTTTTTTCTTTGAAAAATACCTCGGACGAGAAGTTTATGCTTGGGTTAGTCTTTCAATCATTGACAACCAAATGATACAATGATAAAATTTTAACAAATATTCACAATGCTAAGGGCGTATGCAATACACCCCTACGGAAAACCTATTTTTTAACGATTCATAAAAGTACAAAAATATAGTTATTCAAAAAGAAAGGGAATTTATGATACCGAGAGAACGAGTATTGAAAGCTATGGATTTTCAGCCTTGTGACGTAATCCCATTACAAATATATCCTGCGCCAAGCGGGCTTTATGAACATGGGCAGAAATTACTCGATCTGATCAAGGCTTGTGGACACGATTTTGGTGATCTGAATGGTGTAACACTTCCAGTACCACCCGGACCAGAGGACTTCGATCCTGATGGAAGTTACCATGCTTTCAGGACTGACGAGTGGGGAACAAAATGGGAGTATCGTATATATGGCATCTGGGGACATCCAGTTGAGTGGCCCTTAAATGATTTGAACAACATTGATAGCTACAAAGTTCCATCTACTCCGCCATCAAGTGGTTCTGATGTTGAATCTGCAAAGTCTGCCGCTGAAATTCACAAGCAAAAGTATTTTCTCATGGGCGGTGGAGGCGCACTTTTTGAGACTTTGCGATGGATAAGGCGCTTTGAGTATATATTAATGGACATCGAGGACAATACACCAGAGATTAACCGTATCGCTGACATGGTTATGGAGTATGACGAGGGACATATACGCCGATCTCTTGCGATTGATGTTGATGCGGTAGCTTTTGGCGATGATCTTGGCACGCAAAATGCCCTTATGATTTCACCAGACGTCTTTAGGCGATTTTTTAAGCCAAGATATAAAAAACTATTTGAACCTATCGTTAAAGCAGGCAAGCACATAATATTTCACTCATGCGGGCAAATATCCGCAATATTAGATGATCTCAGGGAGATAGGTGTTGACTCTATCTGGCCTCAACTCCCATTATACGACTTGCGTGAGCTAAAAAACCGCTGTCGTGATCTTGGTATAAGCGTACAGTTGCATCCTGATCGTGGCGATCTTATGCAGAGAGGTACACCGCAACAGGTAAGGGATTATGTATATAGGCTGATTGATATTTTTGATACAGCTAACGGTGGTTCGTGGCTATATCTTGAGATCGATCCGGGGTTCCCTTTCGCAAACGTTGAGGCATTATTTGAGACAGCGATGGAGTTAAGAAAAATGTAATTTTTTTGCCATTTTTTCCTGTTTGCTTCGTCTTTATATGTGAAAGCGATCACTGATAGGAGAAGTTTTATGCAAACAGAGGATGGACAGATTATATATCAATGCCTTAATGGCGATCCTGCCATGTTCGGCGTACTTGTGGACAAGTATAGAGAGGGTATCTATGCCCTTGCTTACTCGAAGATTGGCAATTTCCACGATGCACAGGACATCACTCAAGAAGCGTTTATCAAAGCCTTCCGTAAACTGCGCACATTGAGACATTGGGAAACCTTTGCATTGTGGCTTTCTACCATAGCAAATAATCTCTGCAAAGATTTTATTCGAGCAAGATCAAAACGTCCTGACCGGGATTTCGTTGAAGACCAATCACCTGATCTCGTAGATAATACTTCCATAGATTCCTATCATAATGATCTGGTACATAAATCACTTCAAGAGGCGTTAAACTCATTACCAGAGATTTATCGTCAGGTAATAACGCTTCATTATCTTAGTGGATACAAGAGCATGGACATTGCAAAGTTACTAGGAGTATCTCTCCGCACTGTCACTGAACGATTGAGGATAGGCAGGGAGAGGTTGAAGGAGGAGATGATTACTATGATTGGCGAAACTTTCAAAGAACAAAGATTGTCTGCGGGATTCACATTCAGGATCGTTGAGATTGTAAAACAGATAAAGATTCAACCAGTACCAACGACGAAAGGTCTGCCCTGGGGATTATCATTAGCAACAGGGATCATTATTGCTGTTCTTAGTCTTAATCCTTACATACCACAACTCGATCAGTTTGGCACAATTTCAGGCGCACCGTTATTAAGTGAATCAAAAGTGCTGAAAGTCGGTGAGATACCTGTGGATGTGGTTAAGGTTTCCAACGTACCAATCCTATCAAGCAAGGTGGATAAAGGTAAAGGTGGAGAACCGAAACAGCCCGATATGCAAGACGCTCTCTTTATGGCTCCGCAGAAGGAAGGCGGAGAATGGGTTGAGAAGGCTGATATGCCAACAGCAAGGGGTAATATATCATCGTCTGCCTGTGTAGTAAATGGGAAGATTTATATTATGGGTGGTGCCGATGGTGTTAGGGCTACGCCAGAGGTAGAAGAATATGATCCAAAAACAGACAAATGGGCAAAAAAACGTGATATGCCTAGCCCAAGAGCAAGTTTAGCTACCAGTGTTGTTAATGGCAAAATCTATGTAATTGGCGGCTGGAATGGTGGTATTCTAGCAACTGTTGAGGAATATGACCCGGAAAGAGATATATGGATAAAGAAAGCTGACATGCCAACACCAAGACAGTTCTTATCTACTAGCGTTGTAAATGGCAAAATATACGCTATGGGCGGTTTTATAGCTGGTATGATTGCTACTCCTATCGTGGAGGAATATGATCCCGTGAATAACAAATGGATCAGGAAAGCTGATATGCCAAACAGAAGAGCACATTTTGCTTCTGCTTCTCTCAATGGTAAGATCTATATTTTCGGTGGCGGTACCGAACTAAATTTTGATTTTATGGTGATAGAATATGATCCAGTAAAGGATATATGGGAAGATAAGTGCAATATGGAACAAGTATCTGGGGCGCTTAGTGCCTGTGCTTTAGATGGAAAGATTTATATTCTTGGGGGAATGGATACTCCAAATCATTGTACCCCAACAGTAGAGGAATATGATCCAATTAAAAATATATGGAAGAAAATGTCAGATAGGCAAGTTGAAAGGGCTGATTTCTCAACGGCTGTGTTCAATGGGAAAATTTATGCTATCGGTGGATGGAAACCAATATCTATTCCCCTTTCATCAGTAGAAGAATATACACCCGAAGGCTGGCAATCCGCCGTTTCTCCACAGAATAAATTGCCAAGAACATGGGGCAACATCAAAAGCAGATGATACTTAGGACTATTAAATTTTTAACCAGTTTTCTAATCTCAGACCAGCAATTCGTCCAAAATGTTTCTCATTATTTGTAACCAATGTAAGTCCATTTGAAATTGCTGAAGCTGAGATTAGAATATCAGCGTCGCTTATGAGTTCTCCACGCTTATATAAATCAGCATAGATTTCTGCCGCTTTAGATATGATTTCGTCTGTAAGCAACAAAATTTGACTTTTTTTGCATAAATGGTCAAATGTTGAAATTTGAGTCGTTGATCCTTTAACTTTTAATCCACGTAATACCTCATACTTGGTAATGATTGAGAAACTCAATTGACGATATACTGATAGATACTTTTTTGCCTGTGCAATGGCTACTGGATGGGTCCGCATTATTGCAGAGAGAACGTCAGTATCTATCAAAGATTGTTCTGTTGATGCCATGTAGATGGTCTCCCGTTGAAAAAATTATCTCGATTGAGTATAAGATGCTCAATTTCGTCAATTTGTTCTTTTGATAAACCTTTATAAACACTTGAGGCTAGTTCCAGAATGTCTTCAGACGAATCAAATGGTTCAATGATAAGCTTAACTTTTTGCCCTTCTGTGATTTCTATTTCACTGACATTCAGCGGTTGAAACACGCCATTTTTGAAAATTGCATCACAAGTTTGTTCCTGCATTTCCTTTATCATATTATCACCAAACTTTAATTGTTTATACCATTTCTCATTTAAATTGAGAAATGGTATTATAGATTTAATATCTCGATGGAGGCGGAATGAACGTTGACTCCACTGGAATTGCACATCCCTTTTCGGCAGAATCAAGAATTGACAGGCATATATCCAGAACGTGATACGCCTGCTGACCTGTGCATCTCTGCGGAGTTCCCTTCCTTAAAGATTCCGCTAACTCAAATACTGCACGTCCCCATTCGACGCCACCGAAAGGTTCGGCGATAAATGGTATAGTCCTCCAATCACTGTCACCGATATTGCGAACTGTTATTTTCGATCCGAAATCAACTGCGGTATCCAATATCAGAGAGCCTGTCTCACCGTGAAATTCGATTCCACCCTGACGACTGAATCCGAAAAAGTTTGTCGTTACACGAACAACGCATCCAGAGGCAAAGGTCAGAATACCTATCACTTGATCTGGAGTGGTTACTTTATATTTAGTTCCCGCTTTTGGACCGCTTCCGATTGTCCTTTCTGGTAATAGAATCTCAGCATAACCGAGTACCTTCACTACGGGACCCAGAATAGCTGTTAATATTGTGAGAGGATATACTCCAACGTCCAGCATCGGACCTGCACCGGGCTGATGAAATCCCTCCGGATTTGGATGCCACAACTCGATCCATGACCAGTTCATCTCTGCGTAAGCTATCAATGGCTTTCCGATTATCCCTTCATGTATTACCTTCCGAACGGTCTGCTGTGATTCACCAAGAAATGTGAATGGCGAACATGATAATCTAACTTTATGCTTCTCTGCCAATTCAAGCAGTCTTTTCCCATCTTCACGTTTCGTTGACAATGGTTTTTCACTGTGGACGTGTTTTCCTGCAATAAGTGCCATAGAGGATACTTCTGCATGGGCATGATGTGAAGTCAGGTTTATGACTAACTCAACTTCTGGATCAGCCATAACGTTCTCAATCTTTTCATAAACACGCCCGCCGTAGTTATTGACGAAAGCCTTTGCCTGATCTGTCACGACGTCAAATGCGCCCATGATCTGCACAAGTTCAGGCTTAGTTTTCAGGCTACTTCCATAAGCGCCTGATATGTTTCCACAACCGATTACTGCTACTCTCAAGGGAATAAAATCACTCATTCTTTTTCCTTTCTTTCGTTTGTATTTTAAGAAATACTTTTAAACTTTAGGAAATAGCACGCGGATAAACGCGGATTGGGCGGATTTACGCGGATCAGAAATAAATAAAAATCTGCGAAAATCTGTCTAATCCGTGCAAATCCGTGTGCTATTTTTACGATTGAGTATTCTGGAAGTTTCATCAATTATTGTTTGATGATTCTGTAATATCAATTGCTTGACTGACTCAATGCGCTTTTTCATCTCAGAATCGAGAGATTCTGGAATTTCATCTTCGTCAAGAATCTCAATTTGTCCTGCTGGCAAAATCAGTATATCCACTATAAGATCACGCCAAGAAAACTCATGAGCGGATAAAGATACTGAATCAGCAACGTTAAAATAATGACCAATTACTTGGCAATCACTGTTGAACCAACTGTATAGGACGTACGGTCTATCAGTCCAATAGAATGCGTAAGAAATAGTCTCTGGTGGAATGATAAGGCTTCCAACTATGTGTTGGCGATCAACCAGATACTTTAGGATGCCAAACCCATCACGTATTTCTATCAACTCGCATGGATAAACGATTTCACCACCAAGCAGGTACTTTTTCCTTTCATTACATGATTTCATATTTTCACTCAAGTTTATCTTGTTATTGTTCTTTCAAAATCTCTATACTAAGGATTGCGAATTTATAACTTCCGTGCTTAATACTTGAAAGTTGGGTTTCGTTCCTCAATTCAACCTACTTTTTCTCTATCTAAAGGGGAAAGTTATTTAATCATGAATCCTAAATAATTGATTAGGTAATAGATTCAAACTGGATTCCTGCCCCCGTTTTCACGAAGGCAGGCTCTGCGCAGGAATGACACGTTCCGTATGTTGTTATTCAAACGAAGGCTGGAATCCAGAGAAGATCATTTAGAGGTAACCGCAGAAAGCCAGCTATCGTATTTCGTATCACAGGTAAAGAAGGCGTCAAAGACTTTGGTCATTGCCTGAGCAACTTTCATGCAGTCTTTTTCTGTCCACCATTGATTAATGCCAACGGATACGTGACGACTGGCAAGATCAATTGTGTTTGGACACATATCAGTTGAGTATTTGACCTTTGCCGCTTCACCTGCTTTTGGACATTCCCATGGACACCCATCAGACGTTGCGGGAACTTTGTTCAGAATCATCTCCATGTGCTGATAGTAATGCCAGTCGTTTGATTTGCTTGTTCCACGTGTACCTGCTCCAGCCCCTTCAGCACTAAGCGCATGGGCTAGTTGCTCTGCTTCTTCTGCTGTATTCCCGAAGAAACCGATGCTGTGTCCCATCTCACCATCTACGTCGTGAATGACTCTTGGACGCAGTTCTTTATATGCCGGGAGATTTGACATTATGAATTTTTTGTTTTTTCGCCATCTATCAAGCTGTGCTTCCATCTTACGGAACTGGACAAGCTCAACTGTTCCCTCAAGCTCAGATATACGATAATTTACTCCGCTAAAAAGCTCGCCTTTCCAGCGTGCAGATGCGAAACGGTCAGGTCGCCACAAACCACCAGCCTCAGCCCATCCCTGCGCCCTTGCAAAAAGCTTGTCATCATCAGTCATCACTAGACCGCTCTCTCCACCGCCGGTGACTTTATACGAGCTAATGCTGAAACAACCGATATTTCCGATAGTTCCAACACGCTTGCCTTTGAATCTTGACCCGCATGACTGAGCGCAATCTTCAATTACAAGTAAGTTATAGCGTTTTGCAATATCCATTATTGCTTCCATATTACATACATATCCGCTCATGTGTACAGGTGCGATAGCTTTTGTGCGAGGTGTTATTTTTTTCTCAATATCTTCTGGATTTATGGTCATAGATTCGTCAATTTCGCAGAAGATCGGTACACCTCTCGCAACTACGACAGCCATAGCAGTCGCCGCAAAAGTGAATCCGGGAACGAGAACCTCGTCACCACATCCAACATCTGCCGCCACAAAAGCAGTATGCAAAGCCGCAGTACCAGACGAAACTCCCATTACATTCTTTACGTCAAAGAGTTCACGGACAAGGTTCTCCATCTGAGTTGCTTTAGATTCCGGGTTGTTGTAATGAACCAGAGATGGACCAATTGGAACATTTTCGACTATTTTGCGAATCTCCTCGATAATTTCAGGAGGATAACCCCACGTATCAGCCATCTCTAAAAGTTCCTCGTGTCCGATCTTGGGATTGCCTTTACCTTCAAAACCATCAATTGCTTTTTGACCACCATTAACAGCTAGTTTACTCTTATCCATTCATTTCTCCTTGTTATTTAATCTTTAAAAGATGTACCTATCTTTCTAAATCACAAATTTCACAAGTACGACGGATTACACGAATATTAGTAAAAATCTTTAGCATTATGTTTTTAGTGCGCTTTATGTATTCGTGGTTCCTATAACCAAAAAAGTCGTAATCATGACAACAAATCACTTAAATCAGTTTCATTTTACTATATTTATGTAAGTATTTCAAGAAAAACAATTGTAACAGATGGCTTTTTATTTGCCTATTAAATATATGGTCTTTTACTATGTTAAAAAAACTTGACTTTTATAAATGTTGTAGTATAATTGATATAAAATTTATCAGCAATAAGAATAAATTTAGCCTTAAAAACATTTTTAGTTTTTTCTCACCAGAAATTTTATACATTTTTCAAGATAAGAAAGGAGTTTGATATAAAAGAAGAAAATCAAGAGTAGTTTTAATTAAATAAGATTAGGCTATTAATTGATAGATGACAATGATTTAAGAAAGGAGATGTCTTATGCCGAATCCAGGACAAGAACTATCAAGTATAGATTTTAAATCAATGATAGGCGGACCGTTAATTGCTGTAGTTGAAGCGCAAGCCCAAGCCGCGTTAAGTTCTGTAAATTTTATCAAGTCAGTTGGATTCAAAGCCGGCGCAAGCAATGATCCCGAAAGTGCTGATACTGGCGAACCAATATATGTCACATTTAAGTATCCAAAAGAAGTCGCTCCATATCAACCTGCTGTAAAGCATGTTGCACAAGTTGGTGATCCTGCCTTTCCTAAAGGCCTGAAACCGCATCCCCAAGCCGCTCCTGATGCTCCTGCTAATGATCCTAATGATCCTACTCATATTCCTGCAGGATATCCTGTATATTCTGCAGAAGTGCTTGCCCAAGCTGTGGTACCTGCCCAAGTAGAAGAAATGAAGCTTGAAGTACCTATCCTTACGATACTCCCAATTCCTTTCATTCGGATTGATGAAGTAACGATAGATTTTAATGCCAAGATAAACTCTATGGAATATCGGCAGATAGATACTAATTTAAAAATAGATGCCGCACTTGAGGCAAAAGCCCGGTGGGGTTGGGGTTCAGCTAAACTAAATGTGTCTACATCATATCAGCGGAATACGACACAAGGAGAAAAAGTAGATCGTGCCTACTCTATGAACATCCACGTAAGAGCAGTACAGGATGAAATGCCTGCTGGTTTAGAAAAAATACTTGGGATTCTTGAGAATGCAATGCGTGAACAGCCTGTAAAAGTACCAGATCCTGAAAAAGTTTAAATGCTCTATATTTTACTGTTTGTGCCAGATTAAATGAGACAGCTATGTTAGTATAGTTGTCTCGTTTTCTCTAATTAAAAGTTTAGCTTTTTTCATTTTTATTATTATGTCATAATTCTGTTGATAAAATAACACAGTCAATAAAAGGAGTAAATATGCCATATTTGGGAGACTATATTGGGTATTTATTGTCAGAAATTACAAATGCTCGGGTCCAAGCAGATCATGAAACAATGCGATTAGCAGAATTATACGCAAGTGACCCCCTTCTCAAACATATGCCAGTTCCTCGATTTCGCTTACCAACAGTGACATTGGAAGTACCTATTGCTATTAAAGATATACAGAAAGAAAGGGAAGTTGAACACTCAAAAGATGAAATTCTATCTTATATGCGAAAAAGTTTTGATTCCATTTTGGAATCGCAACTTAAACGCGCAAAAATAATAATACCAATTAGGGATCTGGGAAAAATTAAAGAATCGCTGGACATTACTATTTCGGATCTTAAACAGTCTTTAAAAGAACCATTAAGAACTACACATATTATTGATAACCTTATTTCCGATTCTGTCAAAACATTGCGTGAATTATCTCAAAAGGTAAAAACTATAGACGAAAATCTAATTCAGAAATTAGCTAGTGAACTTAGAACAACATTGCAGGCAGAATTTACCAAATACCTGAAAGAACCTGGACGACTTGACGTGTTGGTTACTACATCAGAATTACGAGAAATAGGACCTACTGACATCTTAACACATCTTCGTTTTACGATATCAGAGCAGGCTGTAGAATGGACCTCCCTTGATACTGATGGGGGAGAACCCAAAAAGCATCTTCTGATTTCAGAATAGGATAAAGATATGTTGCACATTGCAATTTTAGAAGAAATTCAAAACCTACTTTTGCGCATACCGGGTATTATTAATTGCTTTGAAAAACGAGATCCAATGTTTACTGATCTGGTGAAAGAGTGGTTATTGCAGGCGGAACAGATACTTGTAAATAATAGACTATCAGTAGCCGCTGACGTTGCAGTACTCAGAGGGGTGTTAATAAATGCAGAACGAGGTGTACTGCCTGCAAGTATTACATTCACCGGTGAAAAAACAACCAGAAAGATTAAAACGTCTGTAGCGGCTGATGTCTTGCAAAAAGCGAACGAACTTGTATCCAATGCAATTAATGTTACTGAGGTACAAATTGCTGAAGGAGAAAGGCTAGCTCGCCAACTGGTAGCTCTGGCGCAACGAAAAGGTTTGATTCCAGCCAATCAAAACTCTAACGGACATACCGAATGGTTAAGCGCAATCTGGAAAGCGATGTATGTAGATCCTGAATTGGGTCCGGCAACAACGCATTTAGCTGGAATTGTAGGTATTTACGATGCTATGATACTAATTGACCGTATGATAACTATTGTTTGACCAAATTATCAGTAGATTGGGTCAAGACCAAATCTAACAAATACTAAACATTATTGGAAATAAGCACAAAAAGCAAACGAAAGCTAGAATTAACAAGGGAATTCAGCATTTTCTTATGAAAAAGCGTTCATCCCTTTTGTTATCTAGTTTTTGGTTGGATTACCAAGTTATTTCCAATAATGTCTACTATCTAACACTAAATTTACGAGTATCGTGATTAAGGTGTAAAAATTATTCTTAGCTTTTATCTTCTCCGGATTGCAATATCAAGGCAAGAAAATCACATCCGCACAGAGATAATATTGCTATTTTTCAGCACGTCTGGCAGATCATCAGGGAATCGCTTTATTTTCCTGAAGTCTGGAACAGGTATTGGTATCCCGCCTTTGTTGATGGATTCTTCAGATACTAACCCCGGCACAGTCATATCTAAAGCATCATATACATCTACCGGTGGTTTGGTGTTATTTATTACGCAATCAACAAACTCTCTGATCTCGAAATAATCGCCACCGCCGTGTCCGGCTTTCAATGCCTCTTCTGGAGGATTACGCCACATATCAGGCATGAATTCTTCCTCTAATTCCCATAGAGAATGCCACGAAATTTCACCATGACGGTCCCCTAGCCATATTTTGTGATCATCACCGAATCCACGAGGCGCTTCATAGCATCCTTTTGTTCCTTGAAGGGAATAGTACGTAAGGTTATGCGGTCGGTTAGATAGCATATCAAGCCTGATGATGATCTGTCCTCCACGAGTCGTCTTGCACATCACCGTTGTGCTGTCCTCGTTTTCGTAGATGTCGCCCCTTGGGTCTGTGTAATGATGCCCGCTACCCATACAGCATACGCTTTCAACTCTGTCATCAAACCATTGTAGGACGGGACCCAAGCTATGAGTAGGATAAGTGCATCCATTTCTTCCAGTCTGCCACTTTCTACGCCAAACAGTAACCTCGTTCAAGCCTTTAAGCTCGTGTATGTATTCGCCTTCACCGAAATATACTTCACCGAACAAACCACGTTTTGCTAATTCACGGACTAATACGTTTGGCTTCATGTAAGTATAGTTTTCTGCCATCATATACTTACATCCGCTTTTTTCAACAGCCTGCACAAGTTGCCAGCATTGCTCAAGATCAGTTGAAGATGGCACCTCTGTGATAACGTGTTTGCCTCTTTCCAGAGCCATGATTGCCTGCGGAGTATGCAAAGGCATCGGGGTTGATACGACGATAATATCAAGGTCAGAATCCACCATCTCCTCGTAATTAGTGTATCGCTTCTCTACACCGAAACTATTAGCTGAATTGTTCAAAACTTCTTCTCTTAAGTCACATATTGCCACGAGTTCAGTCTCTGTTACCGTTTGTATTGCCCGAACAAAACCCGATCCTCGTGGAGCACCAACGATGCCAACCTTCAATTCTTTTGCCATAACAAGCACCTCTCAATATATATTCCGATACATACAGGACAAGCATCAGCGTGTCCCTACAAGTAATTCTCACAATCAATAAATAGAATTGGTACGACTCATCACTCATTAATTTTCGTATTGGCATTTTAACATACAAATAATAACAATACAGTGAATTGCCCACGACTAAAGATCGTGGGCTTCTTGCTTCAACGAAGGACTACTCAGCATTTGATTGGTTAAGAAACCAAGTTTGATCAACTACACTGAGGGACTCCCCTCTCCACAAGCGTTAGAGCCTGCCCTCGTGCAGACGGGGGTTCGGGCTATCCCAGCCCTACCGAATGTTAGTATATTTATTGAGGCATTTACGTCTCTGTCATGGTCAGTGTTACATTCAGGACACAACCATGACCTGTCTTTTAGAGTGAGATTATTGTTTATGTATCCACAAACATGACAACGTTTACTGGATGGAAACCATCGGTCAATATCAATGATTCGACAACCGTACCAACTGCCTTTATACTTGAGCATGTTGACAAATGTATTCCATCCGCTGTCACTTATGGATTTAGCAAGGCAATGATTCTGTATCATGTTTCGGATAGCAAGACTTTCAATATAGATTGCTTGGTTATCGCTTATGAGTTGTTTACTCAGCTTATGAAGAAAGTCTTGACGTTGATTAGATACCTTCTCATGTTGTCGTGC
>Ga0247842_10005620_pt1 | contig 14736 bp, 13 predicted proteins | sample LaCruzMarch2015__3_FD_192411 | JGI IMG/M metagenome (GOLD analysis project Ga0247842, IMG submission 192411) | Freshwater microbial communities from meromictic Lake La Cruz, Castile-La Mancha, Spain - LaCruzMarch2015_19m | ecosystem: Environmental > Aquatic > Freshwater > Lake | place: Spain...
GGGCAAACCGTCCCGGTTTATCTTTCTCTGCTCCCGTGAATGCGCCTGCTTTATAGCCGAAAAGCTCCGATTCCAATAGTGTATCAGGAAGCGCGCCGCAATTGACCGCTATGAACGGACCATTTGCTCTGGGACTGAGCGAGTGAATGGCACGGGCCAGCAGTTCTTTGCCGGTGCCTGTTTCGCCCTGAATCAGCACCGTGCTTTCGCTGGAGGAAATTTGAGGCAACACGTCGAAAATCCGGCGCATGGCCGCGTTGCGGCTTATCAAATCACCGATCTGGTAATGTCCCTCTATTTCTTTACGGAGTTCTTCAACCAGGCTTAAGTCCCGGAACGTTTCCGCGCCACCGATAATTTTCCCTTTATCATTCTTCAAAATTGCCGTGGAAACACTGATCGGAATGCGACGGCCGTCAATATCCACAATGAAAGCGGATTTGTTAATGATCGAAGTGCCCGTCTCTATCGTTTTCCGCAAAGCGCAATCGGTTTCACACATGCTTGCCTTGAACACTTCCGCGCAATGGCGTCCGATAGCCTCTTTACGCGGAATGCCGGTAATTTCCGCCGCCGCCCGATTAAACGATGTAATTCGCCAGTTTCCGTCAACCGTGAAAACCCCGTCGGAAATGCTTTCCAGGATTATCGCTGTTCCGGCGATATCTTTTTCAGTTGCAATCTTTTTTCTGTTACGTGTCATAATTTTGTATTTTCAAAAATGATCGGAATTCCTTTTAACACGCTGCGAGAATCAGGTAAAGGACGGCTGCTACGCCTATGAGCGCCAGTGTCACGGCAACAGCTGTTTCAAGACGCGGTTTTGCTTCAGGCAAGATTCCTTGAGCGAGTTGCCGAAGATAGCGGCGATATCGCGCCAGCGCAGCCAGATTCAGGAACACCCCAAGTCCCACCAGTGAGATTCCCAGCCATAAAGAAACTCCGTGCCCTGAATGATGCTCGATATTCTGTGCCGCTGACCATTCCCGTAGAAACAACCCGAAGCGTGCTACCACGAATCCAAATCCCATCAACGCAAGCCCGGTGCGAATCCAAGCCAAGAACGTGCGCTCCGCGGCCAACGGGACACGAGGGTCTTCGTGAATCAACGATCTCTTCGGTTCCATTGCTGGTCCTCCTTGCGCTCGGCTGTCGGAAATGCTTTCTGCAATTGCCTCTGTTGCGACTGCCTCTTTTCCTATCACGGCCTCTTGCCGCACGCGTTTCGTTTCATTACTACGGTTCCACCTTCCAGACGGAGCGCCTTGCCGTAGACCAAGGCATCCGCCACTTTTTTCCGCGCCGCCTCCACGATTCGCGCAAAGGTCGGGCGGGAAATCTTCATCCTCTGCGCCGCCTGCTCCTGATAGAGTCCGTTTAAATCGGCCAGCCGCAGTGCCTCAAGCTCGTCGAGCGTGACGACAACCTCATTCAGAACACGCAGAGGAATACAGGCGGGTTTGAAGTAAGTTACTCCCGGCGCGAATCTGATGCGTCGCGGACAAAACGGTCGCGGCATGGGCTAGATCCTTTCATGGCTTTAAATTCATAATGGGCATATGCTCATAACCAAGAAAAGTCAATAATAATTATTGAAATATTTATTGTGCCAAGAAAGCCGGCAAAACGCCTTTTGACAGAATCTTCTCGATTTGATAAGTATTTCTTGACGAAGACTGGCAGTGAGTCTGTTCTGAATGGATGGGAATGTAATAATAAATAGAATCGGAAGACCTATTCATAACCAAAGACATGGGTGTGCATAAATTAAGATGGGACAGTAAATCTTTGGAATGATCCCACTAACTGTGAAATTATCACAGTCCTGCCGTCAGACGGGCACGGTTTAGTGGGGCAAAAAACTTTGGTGCTTTCTTTAGTTTCTAACCAAATAAATTCACCCTGTTTCAATTTGGAGCGCGGGACTGAATGGGCGCCGACAGGCGCTTGAAACGGCGAGAGTCTTTGCCATGAAAGACAAACTTATATCAGAGGAATGGGACTTCTCCCCCGACAGAGTAAGCAAAGACGAACTGATACCATGCCTGCTCTACGAATACGCCCGCGAGTCCCCAACAATCTGCGAGCTTTCCCAGCGCGTTGCCCAATGTGCCCCGGGGGAAGAACCGGACAACTTCGATGCCGAAATCTGGCAAGAACTGAGGAAGATCAAGACAGTTTCCCCCTATAACGGTTATGGCCTGCAGTCGATCATTCGACAAGGCGACTTCCCTGACTATACGCGGCCCTGGCAGATACTGACCAGAGAACAGAAGGACACCTTCAATCTATGGACTGTGAAACGGCATCGCTTCCTTAGACCTACAGCACATGTTGTTCGAGAGATTCAGGCATCTATCGATAAGCAGAAAGCCGAAATTAATGCTGCGAATGACAGAGAAGATCAAAAGATGCGGGCAAAGTATGGCCCTTACAGAAAGGATTGGCCGAAACGCGAAATGCTCTATGCAAAACCGTCTGCGATTATCCATACCGGAGCCGAAACGACCGTTATATTGATAGATTGGGCTGCCTTCACAAACCGACAAATTCGGGATGCGGCTTGGCTGTGGATTAAACACAACCGACCGCCAGACACCCCGGAGCCGACAGCACGGGGAAAACAGAAAGCGCATGATATAAGGGCATCCTTGAATGCCTTGGGAATTGTTAGAGTCTGTCGCCGCTATACTCTCTGTGAAACCAAGTTCAAGCTTCCGGACTTCTGGAAGCAGAGGGTACACCGTTTTGTCTTTGAGAGTAAGAATGCGCTATGTTGGTCCTGGGCGGAAAAGGAAATGAACCAGAAGCGTCATTTGGCGAGCAGGACTTTCTTGAGACTCCTACAATTTGAGACGCGTGTGCCTCCTTCTTGGAAAACCGCAGGAGCCAGTCGAAGAACTACGAAATGAGTTCCATTTCGCACGGACTGAATCTAAACCAGACCGAAAAGCGCCGGATTATGTAGATCCGCGCTATCTTATATCGTTGCCCCCGTGAATTGTTATTCGGTTCACGGGGTTTTTTATTGCCGTGAAACGCAGCAATAAAACTTGGACGGAGGCGGACATGAACGAGCGAAGACTGGAATTAAAGGCGGAGATGACGCGGTGTGACATGACACAACGCAATTTTGCCTGCATTCTACGGGAGCAGGGCTTTGACGTGGAACCCTACGACGTTTGAGATTTTCGTGTAAAGAGCTGAATGATGCACAACGAACTCCCAAAATTCTTGCAAGAGATCACGGCGGCCGACGACGACGCGCAGGCGCGGGCCATCGAGGCAGGGCGCCTGGCGCTGGTGGGGAACGTACAGCGTCCGCCGGAGGCCGAACCATTTTTTATGCTGGCGGAGATCGGCAAGGAAGTCCGGAAACATCCGACCTGGCTTCACAAGCTGGAAATCCAAAAGCACTGCGGCGAACGTCTGGCGGGGAGGTTCATGTACAAAAAAAGCCGCGTCCTGACCTATCTCAAATCCGCCGAGTGCCAGGCACGGATTGCGGAATTGCATGATGAACGCAGACGCCGGGAAACGACAATCCCCCAGGATAAACGTAGTCCATGATTCCTTTCTTCATCAAAATGAACGACTGCGAGGAGACGCGCCACCTATTGCGGCGGCCCGGGGACTTCGCCTTGCTGGCGCTGATTGCGATGCGGGCACGGCGCCGGGATTCGCAGCAGAACGACGGGCTGGATGTCGGCGAGGCTTACATCGGGGATATTGATGCCGCAGGGCTGACGCCACGAAGCTACCGGACGGCGAAGAACCGACTGACAAAGGACGGGATGGCGACGTTCAGGACGACAAACCGGGGGACGATTGCAAAACTGGTATCTACAACGGTTTTCATAGCCTTGGGCGTAAATGACGACGAGCTGGAGTACCTGACCGCGACGAATCAGCGACAAGCCGACGACAAGCTTCAGACAACTAACAGAGAGGAAGATAGAAAGAGTAAGAGAAAGATAAAAGAAATATCACCTTCCGATTTGTTTTCTGCGCTGTTGCCCCAAGAGCAGTTTCGCCGGCTGGACCTGCCTGAAGTGCGGACCCTTTATGCCGATTGGTGCTGTCATAGGCAGCAGTTGCGGAAGCCGCTGAAGGCCAAGGCAGTGGAGCTGGATGCCCGCCACATGCTGACAGTGCTGGATGTTGGGGGCGTGGAAGACATCAAGCAACGAATTGAAATGGCGATCGACAGAGGTTGGCAGGGATGGTTCTTCGCCGACCAGCAAAAGGCGGGATCGCCGGTTCCGTCATCGGCCGGCACGAGGCAACCGGATGATTTGATGAAAAACATAATGCAGCGCTGGACAAAAACAGGAGGATGAACATGGATGCACGGCAAACCAAGGAATTGCTAAATGCGCGGGCGGAGGAAGTGTGTCGGCACCTTCTGCCCGCCGGCAAGCGCGAGCAGGGCGAGTGGGCGGTTGGGGATGTGAGCAATACGCCGGGGCAATCGCTGCGCGTTCATCTGGGCGGCAGCAAGTGCGGCGTCTGGGCGGATTTCGCCGCGAACACAAAGGGCGGTTCGCTGTTGGATTTATGGATGGCCGTTCACATGTGCAACTTCCAGCAGGCTATTACCGAAGCCAAGGAGTTCCTTGGTGTCCGCGATGAAGGCGGGTGGCGCCGCGTGACGGCAACTGCCGCATCTCGTCCGATTCCACAATCCCTGGGGCTCGATTTATCTCCCGTGGCCGTGGGTTCGACTGTCTGGTGCTGGCTGACAGAGACGCGCCGGATCAGCCCTGAAAGCATCCGCGCTTATCGGATTGGGGAAAAAAAGGTGACGTTCGAGGGTGCGGAGCATGAGTGCGTGGTTTTTCCGAGTTATACGGCCGACGGCCGGCTGGCGCGGCTCAAGATCCGGAGCATTACCAACAAAAAGCGTATGTTCGTAAAGCCGCGTAAGACGGAAGGTGGATTTGACTTGCTGTTCGGTTGGCAGGCGGTTCCGCCCGAGCAGCAAGACCTGTTCGTTACCGAGGGGGAACTGGACGCTATGGCTCTCCACTCCTACGGCATTCCGGCCGTCTCATTGCCAATGGGGGCGCAGCCGACGAAGGCCGCAACGCAGGGGGCGGACAAGAGTTCGCCGCATGACGAATGGTTGGAGCGAGATTACGATCGTCTGGAGCAGTGCATGGAGGTATTCCTTTGCCTCGATGCCGACAAACCCGGACAAGACGCCACACGGATTCTGGTTCCGCGATTGGGGAGGATGCGATGTCGGGTTGTGCAATGGCCGGAAGGGGTAAAGGACGCGGATGACTGCCGGATGAAGGGCATGGATGCCAAGGATGTTTCCGGTCTGCTCATTAAAGCAAAGTCGTGTGACCCAGACGAACTGAAACTGCCAAGCCAGTTTCGCGACGAGGTGTGGGAATTATGGCATCCGTCAGACGCCAAGCGCGAAGGTGTACCGTTACCCTGGGCCATGCCGTTCATGGTGCGGCCCGGTGAGGTTACGATATGGCAGGGCTACACCAAACATGGCAAGACTACATGTCTTTCACACTCGCTCACGTATTGGGCCGCCAAGTATGGGCACAAAGCCTTAATTGCCAGTTTTGAGATGCCTGGGGAAATCACCATAGAGAATATTCTGCGACAGGCCACCGGTAAACGAGAGACCGCCACGATGAAGGAGCTGGACGACCGGTTGCGGTGGATGGACAGGCATTTTCTCATCTACGACTATGTCGGCGACGCAAAATCGCCGCAGGTCATGGATGTGTTCGAGTATGCCGCCCGCAAGTATGGGGTTCAGCATGTTGTGTTGGATTCGCTTATGAAGATCGTGGATGTTGAGGGCGACGACTTCAGCGGTCAGCGGGCGTTGGTGAACAGGCTTGGTCTATTTGCCGATGAGTTCAACCTGCACGTTCATCTCGTGGCGCACAGTAAAAAGCCTGACTCCAGGCACCCGCAGGAGGAGTTCTGGCCTGGGGTGTATGACGTGATGGGCAGTTCGTATCTGGTCAACTTGGCGGACAACATCGTTTGCGTGTGGCGGAACATCTTGAAGACTCAAACCATGCAAGTAGTGGAACAGGATTTGGCGAGGGAGCAGACAAAGGCGGCATGCGACGACACAAAGATTAGGGACCTCCAGGTCCAGCTTGAAACGGAACGGGGAAATAAGGATGCGTTGATCATAGTGCAGGGACAACGTAAAACCGGCGAGATGCCAATCAAGAACCTCTGGTTTGACGGCGGCCTTGAGGGCTCCTGGCAATTCCGTGACGAACCGCGTGGTGCCGTTGAAATATATCTCCCGTAGATGGCCGTGGTCAGGCCGTGCCTCGCCATGACCATGTGGGTGATTCCTGGTTCCGAAAGGCGCCAGAATCGGGGCACTGTGTGGCTGGCGCGTATTATTTTGGGGAATGAACTAACCGGCAGGTTTCCTGTGGGTTAACCGGATGAGCGTTTCCGGTGGGTTACCGGAACATGTTTCCGGATTTCTCCGGACTTGTCGCGACTGGCACGAGTGTGTCGCCAGACTTTTCCGGACTTTTCCGGATTTGTCCCGACTTTTCCCGTCTGCGTCCGGACATTTCCCGACTGTGTCGGGACTTTTCCCGACTTGTCGCGACTGGTCACGTGTATGTCGTAGCCAATACCTATACGCGTTCCGGGATCCCGGGTGCTTCCCCGTTGCTTCCCTATTGCTTCCCTATTGCTTCCCAGGATGTTTCTGAACTATTCCGTCAGTGAATCGCCCAATATCTCCCCGTGGGGCGTAGCTTGCAGTGAAATGCTAGAGGGTTCCCAACACCCGCGCCAGCGCTTTTTGTTTTTGTCGGCTATGCTGGTAAATCTCCTTCACCACCGCGTCCAGAATGAACGTGAACGCGTTTACGTCAATCGGCGTGCAATTTTTTATCGCGGCATGGTCAGATCGCCAAGCCTTACTCCATCCGGCACGTTTTTTTGAGAACAAGACGGGGGTTCTTGATCTTCGCTACATCAGCCTCCGTCACCTTGAATAATTCCGTTCTCATAATTCCCTATTTGTATAAAATTTCGTATGGCGTCAACCGATTACTAATCCGACGAGGTTGGTTCATGGACCGATCCCCCCCCGCCCGTCTGCCCGCGCACGCACATGATTACATTCAGGACGTTCGCACTCCGGACTTACCGGCCGATTGCCATATCAATCTGTTGCCATCCACGATCGTCTATCTTGCCCTGGACGGCCATCCGTGTATCCCTCTCCATGTCTTGACCACCACATCCTTGCAACGTCGCATAATCTACCGTATGTCCGGTATTTTCGTTTTGCCATTTGCGTTGTAACTCATTACTGATCATACTCTTGTCTCGTCTTTCTTTAATTCTCGTGCCGTTGTTGTCCCTGTCGCCTTTTAGCCCCCTTCATTCGGATCAATGTTTATGCGGGTTTCATCATGCCGGTGGGGCGTCTGCCCTACGCTACATTTCACCCCAGGATCCACGATCTCCACCTCGTCCTGATCTTCCATCGTTCCCTTTTCCGGCGTCTGACCATGATCCAAGTCAGCCGCCGGCGCCGCCCTTTGCTTTTCTTTTCCCGTCCCCAAACCGATTCGCCGCTCGTATTCAGATCGAAGCCTCTGTAAATCTTCCCAGCTATATCTACACTTTTGTGATTATTGCGTTCGCCAGTCTATTCTTTTTCTATTGCTACAGATTCAGGTTCGTGGTCCCGCACCGCTAAAACCGTATGAGCGGAGACGTGCAGGATTTTCCCAATCCGCATCTTCAGCACTCAAGGCTGCGATTAATCTGTGGGTATCAGGATTCGCAAAAAAAAACGCGCGCCGGTTAACTCGGTCGGTGGTGCAGGTCAGCATAGCAACGGCGCTGGAAAAAAACGCCGTCGCCCTCGGTAGATTAGTGTTGATTTTGTCAACTTTTCGTTTACATTGGTTGTGCCAAGTCAAACCGGATGATTGGCTCCGTTTGAACTAATGATAGCAATGTAAATCGTGAGTGGTCAAAATGGAATCCAAGATAAACCAATTATTGAAACAGTGGCCGAAGAATACTGTAGCCACGGATTCCTGATTGGAGAAGCATGGACTGTATCGCCAGTTGGCTATGCGCTATACCCTCGTGGCCGGCCACGAATCCGCGAATCAGATTTTAGGCGCTGGATCTCGGCACGAGCGGGATAATTTTAGGGTACAAAAAGGGGAAACTATCACCCTGAAACGCCCTATATTGCCCCAAATATTTCGGACTACGTAAAATCGTTGAAATGGCCGTAAAATAGGGGTAAAATGGTGGTTTATAGCCCGGCGCGCGGCATGCTTGATTAGTGTCTTCCCAGCTTCCCAAGCTGAACGTCGCCGGTTCGACTCCGGTCTCCCGCTCCAATTTTTGTCAGTAAAATATAACATAAAAACCTTGTCGTTATGCGTAGTAACCATCTTGCGATCGGTTGGACTATGGGCGACGCTACTATTTGACACCTTCAGTTTCATCTTTTCCTGGCGTTTCTTTTTGAGTTCGGCACGGATCGCTGCACATTCAGATGAACGCAAATAACGAACGACGTCCGACACTTTGTAAACCAATCGGCCTCCGAAGCCGAAGGTTGTGGGTTCGACCCCCGCCAGGCGCACCATCTTTTTGCCCTGATTTCATACTGTCTAAACATCATTTCAGCCAATATAATCAATGCTTTCATGTGTTTTGCCATTTTGTTGCCTTGCGCTTTTTTGCTTTTTTCTGCTCTTGCCGGATTGTCAAAACGGGGGCTCGAACTGGAAGCATAAAGGTAGCAGTCGGTTTTAGCAAGAATTAAGGCGATGGTCAGAATATCATTGGAGCGGTAAAAATGCCCGACGTTTGACGATCCCCACCGGATTACTACGACTTGTTACACTGGCTGGATTGTTTTTTATTGTGCTCTTTTTCCCCGTCTAACGCCCCAGAACATATCTAATTACATGAAGCAACTGGTCGTTTTCTACTGGCTTAATCAAACATTCACTAATATCCAGATCAACCATCTCCTTGGCAATATCAGGATTTCCATATCCAGTCAGGATAATGACCCGCACTTTGTCATCTGTTTTACGTATTTGACGCAGGGTTTCAATTCCGTCCATTTCCTGCATACGCAAATCAAGGATAATCAAATCTGGATTCTCTTTGTCGTTAACAATGATGCCACCAGATCCACTTGTTGCGCCAAAAGCCTGATAGCCTTCATATTTCAACACATCCACGATAGTCTCCCTCATATCTGTATCATCATCAATCGCCAGTATCTTTTTAGACATTAATTCTTTATTCATTTTTATTCCATTGACTCACTTCTGTTTAAAAATGGGTATTAGATATTCCTGTTCACCAGCCTTGCGCCAGCCGGAAAGACCAGCGTGCCAAACAAGGTCATCATCTTTTATCAACCCCTTGAGTATCATTCTATTGAGAGAATTGAAGCTCAAGTGGGAAATTATCGTCGCTTCTCTTTTAACATCCCAACTTTTCTCTGTATTACTTAAATCCATGATCTACCCTTTTTAAGTTCTGTATGGAATCTTGATTATAAATGTTGCGCCTTTACCCTTTTTGCTGGTGACCGATATGTCCCCGCCGTGTTCCCTTACAATTCCAGAAGAAATGGATAGTCCCAAACCGACTCCTTTCCCATCTATTTTAGTGGTTACAAACGGGTCAAATATTTTGAACAAGTCATCTTCCCCGATACCTTCGCCCGTATCACTGATTTCAATCTCAATAGCGGGACCTTCTTTCCCCGTTGCCTTACCTGGCGTATGAAGCCTTGTCGCAATCCTCAATTCGCCGCCTTCAGGCATGGCATCACAGGCGTTTGAAAACATGTTGATGAAGACCTGGCCGAGCCGATGTCCATCAGCGTCTATTATGGGCAGACGGGGGGTAAAAGCCTTGACTACTTTTATTTTTTGGCTCTTGAGGCGATCATCCATGGATTCAAGCGATTCCTCTATTATCTTATTCATATCAGTAGGCTTAATATCAAGTATAGTCGGACGAGTGGAGACTAACAAACTGGCCATAATTATCTTACAGCGATTGATTGCCTTCTGAATCTTCTCAAACCTTTTCGCATTTTCTGAATCAGGAATTGTGGTCACCCGTTCTTTAGCCATCTTCTCCAAGAGAGACGTGTTCCCCGCAATTATTGCCAGGGGATTGTTGAGTTCATGGGACACGTCCGCCACCATCCTTCCCATGACAATCAATTTTTCAGAAACCAGCAGTTTTTCCTGCATCTCCTTGCGCTCGGTGATGTCGGAGACCGTTGCCTGGAGGAACGTTTTTTCATCCTGCTCCATCCGCGACAACAACACCGTCGCGGGAAACTCCTCGCCGCTTATCCGCTTGTGTGTCCACTCGAAGAAGTTGGAACCCTCCCGCATGGCCTTTTCAATCATCTCTTTGGCTTTCTCGTCCGAGGCGCGCCCGTCCGGCTGGCGTTGGGGAGACAATTTCCAAGGCTCGCAGGACACAAACTCATCCTCGTTCTTCGCCTTGAACATTTCTATTGCGGCTGGGTTTCCCGTTGTGAACCTCCAGGACGGCGGCTCAAGGGTCATGATAGCGTCACGGGAACTTTCAAAGAGACTCCGATACTTCTCCTCGCTTCTCCGCAGCGCCTCATCCATAGCGGCTTGTTGAACTACAAAAGCGGCAGTTGTGCCAAGACTATCCAGTATCGCATCTTCGACCGGCAGTATTGGATGCTTGGCGAAGAGTGCCAGAACGCCAATCGTTTCTCCTCCGGGAATTTTAAGCTGGTAACCCGCGAACGACACAAGACCCAGCTCACGTGCCCATTCACGGTTATGCACACGAGGATCGTTTGCCACGTCATTCGTTAGAAATTTGTGCTCCTCACCGGAGGCGATGATCCCAATCTTATAACAGCCAAACGGAACTCTGGCGTGGCCTTTGCCGTCTATGTGAGTATACCGGCCGGAGCTTGCCATTAGATGCAGGCACTTGTCCTGATAACGACACACATGCGGCCCTTTCTTGGCTTCGGCATGGATACAACCCTTTTCACACAAATCCCCTGGCCGTATCAGCCATATCCGACAGAAATCGGCGTCAAAAACTCGCGCAATACCGTCGGTTATAACATTCATCTTGTGCTCAAGCATGGCTGGTGCAAGAAGCGATTGCCGAAGCATGTTGGTATTCTGCTGCCATTTTAGCGCTATTTCGCGTTCTGCTTCCGCCTTCTTGCGCTCGGTGATGTCGTTGCCGCTGGCACGGGTGCCGAGGGAATTGCCCTTCGCATCGAAAATCGGCTGATAGGAAGCGCTCAGCCAGCGTTTTGTGCCGTTCTTGTGGAGATACCGGAATTCAAAGTTTTCACCCCGGCTATCGCTGAGGGCCTCGTGCATACGGGCTGCGAATCTGGCCCGGTCTTCCTCCGCAATCACGGTTGAACTAAAATCAGGCATAGCCAAGATTTCCGGTGCCGAATATCCGGTAAAATTTTCCACCGCGGGATTCACCCAGAGATACTTTCCATCCGGCCCGAACCAGGACTCCCAGTTCACCGTATAGTTGGCGATGGCCTTAGATTTTTCCTCGCTCTCACGCAGTGCCTCTGCCGCCGCGTGCTCCCTGGTCTGGTCGCGGAACACCAGCACCACACCAACGGCTTGTCCTGTTTGGTCATCCATGATAGCGGCGGCACTATCAGCAATGACACATTCCACGCCTTGCCGGGACACCAGCACCGTGTCGTTGGCCAGACCCTGGATTTTTCCGGTCTCTAATACCTTGGACACCGGGTTTTCAAGGGGCAGACGCGTATGCTGATTGATGATATGAAACACTTCATCCAGCGGCCGCCCCAGGGCTTCCTTCAGCGGCCAGCCGGTTAATTGTTCGGCCACCCGATTCATGCGGACAATGCGGCCCTGTGCATCCGTGGCAATCACCGCGTCGCCGATGGAGCTGAACGTGATAGCAAGACTACGCTCGCTTGCGCGCAACGCCTCCTCCGCCCGCTTGCGCATGGTGATGTCGGTATGCAGGCCGACGAGTCCGATGATACGACCGTCCTGGTTCTGGATGGCGTAGGCTCTCAGAAGAATGTCCAGGATTGTACGGTCTTTCTTGAACATTTTAATTTCGCCCTGCCAACTTCCTCCGCCCATGATCGTGTCGAAGACTTGTTTTCCGATCGCTTGGTCAACATACAATGTTTCAGGTGGACAATCTCCGACATCGCCGAATAAGCAATTGAAAGCTTCATTTTGATAATAGTGTCTCCCGTCAGGTGTTGACATACCAATGGCATCGGAGGAATGTTCCACCGAATCCTTGAATAAGCGCAGCGCCTCCTCCGTCTTCTTGCGTTCGGTGATGTCCACGAAGCATTCCAGCAATTTCTCCTGGCCGCACAATTGGATTCGAGTGACGGATTTCAGGACTGGATGACGGCTGCCGTCCGCGTGCAGCATCATCCGTTCGGAGTAGTCCACTTCCTGGCCAAGGTCAAGCACCGGACAGTTTTTATCCTGGGCCGGGCATAAAAACGCATGGCAGCGGTGTCCGACAATCTGCTCCGCGGCGACGCCAAACATAGCCGCCGCTCGCGCATTCACGCTCTCAATCGTGCGGGTCAATGGGTCAATGATAATTATACCGGCCGGAAGTTTTGCCAACAGGTTGAGATGCAGGGCTTCTCTCTCTCGCATCGCCTCCTGCACCTCAAAGAGGTTTAAAGCCATCTCGATCGAGGATTGGAGCACGATATTGCTGGAGTTCTTGACTACATAGCCGTAGCCGGCGATCCCTTTTATTCGCTCCACATATTCCTTGTCCGTGTGCGCGGAGAGAAACACGACGGGTAGATTGCGCTTCGCGAGAATCTGCCTGGCCGCTTCCGGGCCATCAATGCCGGCGCCCAGGTTGACGTCCATGAGAATAAGGGCGATTTTGTCATTGCCGGTTGCGATTTTGACAGCCTCTTCTCCGGATTTTGCGGGGACAACATCGTAGCCGAAGCTCTTTATAAGATGCGTTTCAACCATCATGGTGACGGTTTCATCTTCAACGAGCAGGATGGTTTTTTGTTGGGGATTATTCATGACATTGAGACGTCGCAATCAATCTTTTGGGTAAACCTGTCAGATTTTATACATTCTTGCCACTTTTGATTAACCAACCCAAATTAGGCACTTTCTTACCCTTTCTTTTCCTTAAATTCGCACGGCAATAAAATTGTAAACGTTGCGCCTTTACCCACGCCCCCGCTTTCCGCCGACATACTGCCGCCGTGCGTTTCAATGATGCCAAGGCTGGTTGCCAGACCGAGCCCGCTACCATCTCTTTCCTTCCATCCAGAAGCGAACGGCTTGAATAATTCCGCCTTCTGCTTGGCGTTCATACCGCTGCCGGTGTCATGAATCTCAATGCGCAGGTGTTTTTCATCTTCCTTCTGCATGGTGATTGTCAGGTGTCCCTTCTCACCCATGGCCTGCCGGGCATTGCGGATAAGATTGACAAAGACGGAGAGCAGGGCGGTGCTGTTGCCTGTAATTTCGGCATTGGCTATCTCATTAAACACCGTTTCAATGCCGCTCATGTCATATTGATAACCCACGCCTTCAATAGCCTCCCGGATTAAAGCGGGCAGATTGACGGTCTCTTCTTGCTTGCCAATGGTTCGGTTATAGCCAAGCAGATTGGCGAAAATGTTTTTACAACGTTTGGCATTCCGTAATACCGTCTCAAGCTGTTTTTTGAACGGCGCCGATTTTTTATCAAGGCGGCTGAGCACAAGCTGGGTTCCGCCGATGATGATCGTGAGGGGATTATTAGCTTCATGGGACACATCCGCCACGAGCCGCCCCATCACCGCCAGTTTTTCGGAAGCCAGCAGTTTTTCCTGCGCCAGTTTGCGCTCGGTGATGTCATTAACACCCGCAAGCGCGCCGACATAATTGCCTTTCTCATCCGTAACGGGCGTGGTTGCAACGATTGCATAAATCCGGCTTCCGTCCTTGCGGATGAATTCAAAATCGTGCTGTTCGACAATCCCCTGTTTGCGACGTTCCACATTTCTTTTAGCAATCTTCACGCCGCGTTCATCCATGAAATTGAACAGAGTTTTGCCGAGCATTTCTTCAACGCTGTAGCCGAGCGTCTTTGCCATGCGCGGATTGACGAAAGTGGTGTTAGAATCCTTGTCAATTAACCAGATGCCTTCCTGCAACGTTTCAACAAGCTGGCGGTATTTCTTCTCGCTCTCCCGCAGCGCATCTTCCGCCTTCTTACGCTCGGTAATGTCTGTGGTAAAACCGATAATACCGATGATCTCCCCTTTTGAATTCCTATATGGAATTTTATCAGTTTGAACCCACAAAACACCTTTGGGCGTTTTCATCTCTTCAACAATATTTAATGCAGGCTTGCCGGAAGTCATGACTTTTTTGTCGTCCTGCCAGTAATGATCTGCCGCTTCCTGGGGATACAGGTCCCACATCGTTTTACCTTCCATCTCTTTTTTAGATAGCCCGTTTGCCTTGGCAAACGCTTCATTTACGCGGATATTACGATTTTCTTTGTCCTTATAGAAAATCATGGTTGGAGAAGCATCAAGCATGACCTGTTGTTGCTCGTTCAAACTTAAAATCAGTTCTTCTTTGTTCTTGCGCTCGGTGATGTCTCTGACCGTTGCCAGGAGGAACGCGTTTTCATCCTGCTCTATCCTCG
>Ga0247842_10005621_pt1 | contig 14735 bp, 14 predicted proteins | sample LaCruzMarch2015__3_FD_192411 | JGI IMG/M metagenome (GOLD analysis project Ga0247842, IMG submission 192411) | Freshwater microbial communities from meromictic Lake La Cruz, Castile-La Mancha, Spain - LaCruzMarch2015_19m | ecosystem: Environmental > Aquatic > Freshwater > Lake | place: Spain...
TGGAGCATAAGTGCGAACGACCGTTCCGGGTCCGTGTCCATCCTGCAATACTGATATAGAATATCTGTACCTGACGGAAAATATTCCCTATTTTTCAGACATTCTCATTATTTCCGCTGTGTGCGCCGCGTGCGGGTACCGCTATGTCGACACCCAGCTCTTAAAAAGTGCCGAGCCGGTGCGGTACGAGATGCCTGTCACTACAGCAGACGACCTTGATGTGCGGGTAGTACGGAGCATGAGCGGCGCTCTTGAGATCCCGGAACTCGGCGTGAGAATCGATCCCGGGCCGGCGTGCGAGGGTTTTATCACAAACGTTGAGGGGGTGCTCTCCCGGATCGAGCGTGTTGTGGAGGGGGCTCTGCACTGGGGCAATGAAGAAGAGAAAGAGAACGCCCGGCTGCTCCTCGCAAAGATTGCCTGCGTGAAGAGCGCCACACTCCCGGTAACGCTTATCCTCCAGGATCCGTCGGGCAACAGCGTGATTTTGTCAGACAAGGCAATACAGAGGGATTACATGGCAGAGCCTGAGTGATTCGCGTTCTTTTGAGGATTTTAAAAAAAACCGGTTAATAGATGAAGTTTTGATTAAACTTCGTCGTGAATAAGTGAATGAATCCCCGGTTAATGCAGTAAATCGAAATCCTTTTTTTAAGTAATTTCGATATCCCCGAGCCATGCACCGGGTTCCGGGACCACATTCCCGACAACCTGTGCTCCCGGCACTTCTTTTAAGACGCCCGCGACCCCTTCCGGCGGGACGATATACGCATACCCCATGCCCATGTTAAAGGTCCGGTACATCTCAATATCCGAAATCTTCGCGGTCTCCTGCATCCATGTAAATAGTTCCGGGGGATGAATCGGGTGGGAAAACCGGAACCCGAACGAACTGAGCCGGGTAAAATTCAGGAGCCCGCCGCCGGTGATGTGGCACATGCCGTGCACCGTGCAGGTTTCGGCGACGTGCAGGCTCTCGTGGTAGATCCTTGTAGGCGTCAGGAGTTCCTCGCAGAGCGTTTTGCCGTTGGTTAATGTGTCATCGTAATCCGCATACTTTTCAACAATATGCCGGGCTAGCGAGAGCCCGTTGCTGTGGATGCCGGTTGACGGGACCCCGACGAGTTTGTCCCCGGGACGGATCTTTTCCCCGGTGATAATTTTGGCTTTTGCCTGCATCCCCATGCAGGTCCCGGCAAGATCGAGCCCGGAAACAAGTCCTCGAAGCGATGCAGTCTCCCCGCCGATGATATCGATATTCGCCTGCCGTGCACCCTCGTTTAGCCCGATGCCGATCTGCGCCATCTTCTCTACTGAAAGCCGGTCGGTGGCGATATAATCGACAAACGCGATCGGCTCGACGTTCATGACATAGAGATCGTTTACGTTCATCGCGACGCAGTCTATACCCACGGTCGTCCAGTCCTTTTTTCTGTCCGCCACAAGCATCTTTGTGCCGACGCCGTCAGTGGTGAGTGCGAGTGCCTGCTCCCCGAAATCAAGAAGCCCGGCAAAATGCCCGACAGCGCCGAGCATCGTGCATCTCCCTTTTCTCCGGTAGGTCAGGTTTTTGATCAAGGCTTTTATCGCTGTTGCCTCAAGGTCAATATCCACTCCTGCGTCACGGTAGACATTCTCACTCATCGCACTCCTCCGAAAGCCGGAACTCGTCGTGGAGCACCCTCACCGCACGCTGCCCGTCTTCCTGCCGGACGACAAACGAGATGTTGGCTTCACTTGACCCCTGCGAGATCATCATCACGTTGACCCCTTCCCGCCCGAGTGCGGTGAAGATTCTTCCACCGGTCCCGGCAGCACCTGCCATACCAGCCCCGACAACGGCGACGGCACAGACATCGTGGGTGTGCGTCACTTCGCGCACGATGCCCTCTTCAACAAGAAATGCAAGGGCGTTCACCGCAGTGGAAAGATGCGCCTCATCGACAATCAAGGAGATGTTGGCTTCGCTTGACCCCTGCGAGATCATCATCACGTTCACTGCGTTGTCGGCAAGCGCGGAGAAGATCGCTTTTGCCACTCCGGGACGCCCGATCATCTGTGCACCGTTGATATTGATCGAGCCCACCTTCTCGATATACGTGAGGGCTTTAACCACCCGGCTGTCGCGGTACCCGTTTTTCGCGATCATTGTTCCGGGGTGACCGGGGTTGAAGGTATTTTTTACCCGGACAAGGATGTTCTTTCTTATCGCCGGATCGATGGAGCGGGGGTGCATCACCTTTGCACCGAAATACGAGAGCTCCATCACTTCGATGTACGAGAGACTTTTCATCACCCGGGCATCATTGATCACCCGGGGGTCTGAAGTCATGATGCCGTCGACATCGGTCCAGATCCAGATCTCGTCGGCATCGATCCCGGCGCCGATGATGGATGCGGAATAATCCGATCCGCTCCTTCCAAGAGTGGTCACCTGCCCGTCTTCTGTACAGCCCATAAATCCCATGACCACCGGGATCTCATTTTTCAGCCGGGAGCCAACCCGTTTTTTTATCCGTTCGTCGCTCGCGGGAAGTGCGGTCGATTCGCCATGCGTGGGAGTCGTCAGGATACCGGCTTCGCACCCGTCGAGCACGGTTGACGGGATGCCACGCTCGCGGATGGCGGCAGCAAGGATCGGGGCGAGCAGCCGCTCACCGTATGAGATGATATAGTCCTTTGAGCGGGGAGTGAGCTCCCGCAGGTTATACACGGCAAACAAAATATTCTGGAGGCTCTCGAGGCGATCTTCGATGACAACCCCGACTTCGGCAATGTGATCGGGTGCCGCTCCTTCGAGCGTCGTTATGTGCCGTTGACTGAGTGACTGGATCAGCGGTGCGATCACCAAGCTGTCCGTTGCGCCCGGAAGTGCCCCGGCAATTTCGAGGAGCTGGTCGGTCACCCCGCGCTGCGCTGATACGACAACTGCCAGTTCATCTCCTGCCTTGTGATGTTTTTCCAGGATGTCAACAACGCGTCTGATACACTGCGAATCGGCGACTGATGTTCCGCCGAATTTCATTAAAAGTCTCATTATGGTCCCCAGCTGCATGTACCATTTATTTATGTAACTATACGACGCACAGAATAATAAGATGCATGCAGATGACGTGGTGGACTGCCATGTTCTGGTAATCGGGAGCGGCGGGGCAGGTGTGAGGGCGGCGATCGAGGCGGCAGCCTACGGGGATACCGTGCTGGTGACGAAGACGATCGCAGGTAAAGGAGGCTGCACCCCGATGGCGGAGGGGGGGTACAACGCAGTCCTCCGGGAAGCGGACTCGTGCGAGATCCATTTTGAGGACACCATCAAAGGGGGTGCATACGTAAACGATCCAAGCCTTGTCCGGATTCTCGTCAAAGAAGCCCCGGAGCGGGTGGAAGATCTCATCCGCTGGGGAGCGGTTTTTGACTTCACCGGCAACAATGAGATCGCCCAGCGTCCCTTTGGCGGGCAGCGGTTCCCGAGGACCTGCTATGCCGGAGACCGGACCGGGCACGAGATGATGACCACGCTCATGGAGCGGCTCGATTCAGCGGATGTGACAACCCTGCAGGAGCAGACCGTCATCGATCTGCTCACGAATGGTGACCGGGTGTGCGGCGCGATGGTGCTTGATGAGAAGGGCAACCTCGTCATCCTCAAAGCGGACAGCACGATCCTTTCTACCGGAGGCGGGACACGGGTCTACGACATCTCCACCAACTCTGCAAGCGGAACAGGTGACGGGTATGCGATCGGGTATCGTGCGGGTGCCGAACTGATCGACATGGAGATGGTGCAGTTCCACCCGACAGGAGCTGTCTTCCCGTACGATGCACGGGGAAGGCTCGTCACCGAAGCGGTGCGGGGCGAGGGCGGGATTTTAAAGAACAGCCTTGGCGAGCGGTTCATGAAAGAGTATGATCCTGTCCGGATGGAACTCTCCACCCGGGATGTCGTTGCCCGGGCGATTGCAACCGAGATCGCGCACGGCAGGGGGACACCCAACGGCGGCGTCTGGCTTGACGTCACGCACCTGCCCCGTGCACAGGTAGAGAGCCAGCTCCCGGTGATGCTCGAACAGTTCCTCAAGTTCGGCGTGGACATCCGCGTGCAGCCGATGGAGGTCGCCCCCACCGCCCACCATATCATGGGGGGGCTCCGGATCACAACCGAGTGCCGGACGACGCTGCCCTGCCTGTTTGCGTGCGGCGAAGTGGCGGGCGGTGTGCATGGTGCAAACCGGCTGGGAGGAAATGCCCTTGCCGAGACGCAGGTCTTTGGAAAGCGTGCCGGTGAATATGCCGGAAAAGCAGAAAAACGGGTAAAGAAGATCGATGCGATGCAGATCCAGAAGCAGCAGGACTACCTGGACACATTCCGTTCCGGGAGCGAGCACCCGGCAACGGTGAGAAAGGAACTCCAGCTCGCGATGTGGCAGGGGGTCAACATCTTCAGAAAAGATGCCGAACTCCGGCATGCACGGGATATAATTGACCGGCTGTCACGGGCACCACTCCGTGCAGAATCGCCGCAAAACCTCGCTGACTGCTGCACGGTCCGGAACATGTGCCTCACTGCCTCGCTCATCTGCCGGAGTGCACTCCTGCGGATGGAGTCCCGGGGAGCACACATGCGGGTGGATGTCACGCAGAAATGGGATGCGGAGCACTCGCCATTCAGCCACACGTACATTTCCCGGGACCGGGAAGGTATCGAGACTGCCGGGGTGGAGTCATGAAGGCGGTTACGGTCCAGGTATTCCGGTTTGATCCGGAGAAGGATGCGGGATCACGTTTTGTTTCCTACACGGTGAAGGTCAATGAAGGCGCCCGTGTCCTTCACGTGCTCCACGCAATCCACGATGAACTTGACCCCACGCTCTCCTACCGGTACTGCTGCGGTTCGGGACAATGCGGGAGCTGTGCAGTCCGGGTCAACGGGGAACCGGCGCTTGCCTGCATGGAGGAGGCACTGGACAATATGACGATCATGCCCCTGAACCTTCCGGTCAAAAAAGATCTTGTCGTGGATCTCATCCCGAAGCTCGCTCAGATCGCCTCCCTGCAGCCGAAAGAGACGCTTGTCATGCCCACAAAGGCGGATATCGACGCGATAAAACCGTTGCGGGACTGCATCGAATGTCTCTCGTGCGTATCTGTCTGCCCGGCAATGGATGTGACGTCGTTTGCCGGTCCCACCGCGATGCGCCAGGAAGAGCGGCTCGCACTGGACCCCCGGAACACGAGCGACCGGATCCCGGCTGCGATTGCGGAGGGGCTTTTCTTCTGCACCACCTGCCAGGCATGCCTCAAAGTCTGCCCGAAGAAGATCGAGACGCCGGGCAAGGCGATCGAGAAACTCCGTTCCCTTGCGAACCAGCGGGGGTTCACCCTGCCCCGGCACCAGGAGGTGGCGGCACTTATCCGGGAGACCGGGAGGAGCGTGCCCCGCACCGAGTCCACGTTTTTGGAACAGGTTGGCGAAGTGGTGGAACCAGCAGGCACACCGAAAGCGACGGTGGGCTTCTTTGTCGGCTGCATGTACAACCTGCGGTTACCGAAGACTGCGCTCGATGCCCTCGAAGTCCTGAAGCGCAACGGGATCCGGGTCATCATCCCGAAGGAGCAGATCTGTTGTGGCTCGCCGCTCATCCGGACCGGGCAGCTGGCGTTTGTTGATACGTTAAAGAAGCGGAACATCGACACCTTCCGGTTCCGGAAGATCGATACGGTCATGACGATGTGCGCCGGCTGCGGTTCCACGTTAAAGAACGATTACAAAACCCCGTTTGCGGTGCTGGACATTTCTGAAATCCTCACGAAATACGGAATCGAACCCCCCGCCCGCCTGCCGGTAACGGCAACCTACCATGATCCCTGTCACCTGCTGCGGGGGCAGGGCATCAAAGAGCAGCCCCGCCAGCTGATCGGGCAGGTGGTGGATCTGGTCGAGATGCCCTCGATCTGCTGCGGTTCCGGCGGGGGAGTGCGATCCGGTAACCCGGACGAGGCGGCAGCGCTGGGAAAACGCCGGGGAGACGAGATTGCGAAGACAAACGCGGATGTCGTGATCTCATCCTGCCCGTTCTGCGAGTTCCATATTGTCGGGCACACCGACAAGCCGGTGAAAAATCTCACGACGGTTCTTTTGGAGGGGTATAAGGAGAAGGACCGGAAGGCGGGGGTTGTACCGGGGGTTTGAAAGGGGGGAGTGTATCTCCCCAAGGTTCCGCTCCACTCCCTTATGCACTGACCCGGTTAAATGTCGCGGTCTTGCCCTCAGTAAACAGGGGCGTCAGCGTAAGCGCACGGACTTTACCATCCGATCCGGTTCCGAAGGAAACCCCGCCATCAAATGCCGGGCCCCACTGCGGGCATTTTGCAGTAAAGTTGTTCGCATCCCATGGCGACAGGTTGTAGATTACGGGTCTCTTTCCGAACGTGACACTCAGGTTCCCGTTCACTTCGGTGACCGTTGCTTTGCCGTAGACATCATTCACGTACGACCCGGTGTACCCGGTAAGGGCGAGTGGCTGGGTTGCGTTTGCCGGCCGGACCGGCTTTTGCACAAGGTATACTTCCTTGGACTTCTCGTATGCGTTCAGGGATTGTTCACTCAGGTCCGGGTTCTCCCTGCCGAAATACCGGTTGTAGAATGTGAGGGCAAGAACATCGGGCAGGCTCGCATCGGGATCGTTAGCAAGGATCACAATACCAATGTCCTTGCCCGGGACGAACAGGATCATTGCATGGTTGCCGGCTGTCGCACCGTTGTGCCAGACAAATGATGGCGATCCCGCCTCTTCCTGGTACATCCATCCCTGGCAGTAATACCTCTTCGTATCGGTCATCGCTTTTGCAACCGGAGTTTTGGGGGTGTGCAGTAATGCCATGTTCTCCGGGCTGATGAGCTGCTTCCCTTCGAATGACCCGTTCCCCATGTTGAAGATCGTCCAGGTTGCCATATCCTTCACGTTTGCATTAATACCGCCGGCCGGTCCCATAACATAGGCAAAGTCATTGAACTCCCAGTCGGGATTCGTGGGAATGGGTCCTACCGTCTTGTCGGTCAGGACGCCGGTCGTGTGGAGGGAAGTGTGGTCGGGTGCTGCCCGGAATGCGGCATAACTCGAAGATGCGCTGGTCATATGCAGCGGCGTAAAGATCCGGGTCTGCAGGTTATCCTCCCAGCTCTTCTGGCTCGTCTTCTCAACCGCTGCAGCGGTTACCAGGAACGCAAGGTTCTGGTACTTGAACTCGGACCGGAAGCTGGAGACTGGTTCAGCATACCTGAGGGCATGGATCATGTCGCTCCTGCTGAGCCCGGCCATCGGAAGTTCTGTTCCCCAGTAGCCTTCAAGACCGCTATTCTGTGCGAGCGAGTCGGTGATCGTGTACTCTTTGGTCACCCACGGATCTTTCATCTGGAAATCCGGAACATACGTGATCACCGGGTCGCTCCAGCTCATCCGGCCGCTGTCCACTTCCATGGCCGTGAGTGCGGCCGTGAACGCTTTTGAGGTGGAACCGATCTGGAAGACAGTGTCTGCGGTGACGGGATCAGAACCGCCCGCGGTCTTTGTGCCATACCCTTTGGCAAAGATGATCTTGCCATCTTTTACAATGGCAACCGCCATTCCCGGGACCTTCCAGGCCTCTCTCGCGTTCCCGGCGTATGTATCAAAATCGGCAATGAACTCGCGGAGCTGCGTCTCATTGTTGGGGTCTACAGCAGTACCCGTATGAGACTGGACCGTGGAAGGTGTGGCAATAGGCTTAATGATATCGGGTCTGATCGCCGCAGTACAACCGGCAGAAAGGATCAGGATTGCCACAAGAATCAGGACAGGGATAATACCAGAAGAATTGTTCATACAGGAAAATAGCTGGGGTTATTCTTTAACCTGACGAAACAAGGGCTACGCCAGGGTCTGGGAATTGTCGCTTTTTATTGATGATGATATCAATAAGCAATGAACTATCGACATAATGAAGATCCGGGTTAAGAAAAAAGAGGTTTTAGTCTATACCCCAACGGTCCAACTACCAAAAAAGGGGTTCTTTTAGCCGTCTCCCCTCCTAACCACCAGTCCCACAGGGTGGCCTGAGATCCTCAATCCAAACAGCTCCAAACAGGCCGGTTTTTTCCTTCGCAAAACCTCCCGTTTCCTCATCAGAGGTAAATATGGATTTTCCCAAAAAGTTCTGACCGGAAAACCCCAGGAATAGGCCGGTCAGGTACTGTAAATAAGGCAATCCGGGGTCAATTTAAACCCAGATTGGGGTAAAGGGAATACAACCTCCCCTACATGTGCGGTTCCATGGCCCCGATCCCGGCAACCTCCAAAACAGGGGTTCTTTTCATTTTGACCATGTTACCCCCCTGCCCCCTTCGAGTTTTGCCTCCCATTAGCGTACAATAGCGTTTTATAGCGCCACGTAAAATGTTCCGTTTGCCGTGAATCGTGTGGAAAATGAGTATTTTTAAAAAGTGTGTAAAAGTGTACACATTTTTGCAACTTGTGCCGTAAATGACCCGCCCGGATGGGCAAACCGGGCTCGCAAATAGCCCGGATTAGGGGGACCTAATTCACATATATCGATAGAGCGCCCTCATCCAACAGCGATGAACGCCGCCGCCGCGGAAGGGACACCCCCGCTGTGGTTTTGATGCCTGACAAAAAATCTCCCTGCCCCACCCTTAGTTCCCGCCAGGCAAAACCCATTACCAGCACCATCCCTCCAACAACATATTATCCAAAAAATATCTTTCCTTAGACAATCAAATGCACCGCACCCCCTCAGCGTTCCAACCCGATACCGTTCATGAAGATCGCCGAGGCACCCCTGCATGAGGCAGACCACATCGCTGCGTTGAATCATGATCAATGTCGAATCACGACACTCAACACCCCGGGGGAGCGGATCAGTTCGTACCGATCGCAGACAAAAACCATTCCCCACAACGGAGATGAAAGTATAGACAGAACCCTCAGTGAAAAATTCCCTCCGGCCGGGCAATCCCGCCACGCGCCGGATCCAGGAACGCAATCCTTGAACACATCGCCCGCCCATAAACCGGGCCGGAGCATAACCCGCGAGAGGTGCTTATGAGCCGCGGACCCCGCCCGCACCGGGTGCTCGCGGAGGTAATCCCGATCGCAAAAGCCCGGGGCATCATCCAGATGGCCCTGAGCGGGCCGGAACGGATCTTCGATATCGCAATCATTTCGAAGATCCCGGTCACGTTCACCCGGGTCATGTTCGCACCGGAGATCCTCGCGACCATTCAGCAGCTTGCCGATGAGTTCAGGGAGAGATTGCCCAGCTCCGGATCGTTGCCCGGGACGCAGCCATCACGGCCGAGCTCTGGCTCCGGTCAAAGCACGGGACGTGGCGGTTCTTCCTGGTCACACCAAACTCGCTGGTCGAGATCGACCGCGAGGGGAACCGGCTTGTGCCGGGATCGGGACCGACGCTTGGGTGAGCCGATCTGGGAGTCTTTCTCGGAGGAATGGGGTATTGCCCCTTAGAAAACCCCACGGGGAATTCTGGTACAACGGGGCCCGTATCAGGCCCGGATGTACCACTTTTCTCTCAACCCCCTGTTTTATGAGGTCATAATTCGGGAAAATACAGGAATTGGGCCGGAACAATTGACTATTCTCTGGCGGGAATTGGTGAGTTCGTATTTAGCAATGTTACAATGGTCAAAAAGGGGATGGGATGTGGCTTAGGAAGTGGCGGGGCTGGTGGGGGGTCGGCCGGAGACTCTCCCACAGTGATAAGGATGTTACCCCTCTTTCAGAGCTGAGGCCAAACCTGGACCCCCCCCGCTTGCGATGCTTCCCCCTCCCCACTATGCTCGAAATCGCTCGGAAGGTATCTGAGTCCCCCGTCATGCCAGGAAGAGACCCTGTTCTGCCCGTCAGCCGGGACATCGGAAAAAGAGGGGACCAGAAGCAGATCAAAAAACGGATTGAAAAGAATGTATCCGGTTATTTCGGAACCTGGGTAACGGGAATGGCCGCCCCCGTGTGGGAGAGCGTGAACCGGTCCCCATCCCGCCAGGTCTTGTTTTCCGGTGTGTAGATCTTCTGGACGGCATGCAGGGTTCCTTCCGTCTCATTCACCGTTACCACCAGGTACCCGACCGTGTTTCCTACCTTGTCCTCTCCTTTGACTGGATACTCGATCCTGAGCGCCGGATCGGCCTCGGACTGGTTGAAGGCGCTGCCTATCGCCCCCCCGTTACCGGAGACCACCTGCTGGACTCCGTCCTTCTCTCCCCGGACATAAATGTGGGCATGCCCGGAGAAATAGGCCGTTGCATTGTGCTCTACAAGGCTTTTCCAGAAAATATCCCGGAGTACGGGATGAACTGCGATATCGAATCCCCGGTCATCGAAATCGTCTTTCACCAGGAACGCCGGTGTGTGCCCGAATACGAACGTGAACGCCCGGGGGTTGGTGGAAAGCTCCTGGTTCACCCAGGTCTGGTTCACGGTCTCTTTTTTGCCATCGTGCGGGAGGTATTCATCGATCCCAATGAACTTTGCACCCTTCCAGGTAAAGGAATAGGTGAGCCGCTCCTCGCCCGGCGGACCATTGAGCGGCATATCAGCGGCAACGGAAGTGAGGTAGGCATCCAGGAGCGGCATCACTGTCTGGTCCGGGCCGTCCTCGTGGTTCCCCCGTATGACATAGAGCGGTACCCCGCTGCCGGAAGTGTAGTTGTGGATGGGTGCGACCGCGTCCATCCAGTGCCGGAACTGTGCCCGGTAATCGGTGGCAACGGGGGACTCGTTTGCGATCATCCACCCGCTCACAAGATCGCCGTTATAGATGACCAGGTCGGGTCTCTCCTTTGCAACCGCACCAGCAATGGGGGCCAGGAACGGGCTGACGCCGGTCTTTGTGTCCCGGGTAAGATCCCGGGAGTCCCCGAAGACAACGAAGGTCCAGGTCCCGGAAGGTGCCGAAGTCATCGGGGAAGTACCGGTAGTGACCGCCGGCGCAGCAGGTGCCGGAGTCGTTGACGGTGCTGTTGATGTGCAGCCCGTAATGCAGATCCCGATCAGGAGCAGGACGATTGCACTCAGGAAGAAAACCGGTTTGATCATAACGGGAATAGGGCGATATCGGGTAAAAAGGTTTTCTCCCTGGCGTTTGCCCGCGACACCGCGCTCATGATCGGGCAATGGATCCGGTCCCGACACAGCACATGACGGTTCTTTCTCGTTACGCCAAATGCGCTGGTCGAGATCGACCGCGAGGGGAACCGGCTCGTGCCGGGATCGGGACCGCCCGCGGTCTTTGTTCCATACCCTTTGACAAAGACGATCTTGCCATCTTTTACAATGGCAACCGCCATGCCCGGGACCTTCCAGGCTTCTCTCGCGTTCCCGGCGTATGTATCAAAATCAGCAATGAACTCGCGGAGCTGCGTCTCATTGTTGGGGTCTACCGCAGTACCCGTATGAGACTGGACCGTGGAAGGTGTGGCGACAGGCTTAATGATATCAGTCCTGTTCGCCGCAGTACAGCCTGCAGAAAGGATCAGGAGTGCCACAAGAATCAGAACAGGGATAATACCAGAAGAATTGTTCATACAGGAAAATAGCTGGAGTTATTCTTTAACCTGACAAAACAAGGGTTACGCCAGGGTCTTGGAATTGTCGCTTTTTATTGATGATGATATCAATAACCTGAGTGGGTAAAATCAAAACTCAACTTCCCCTGTACAATCCTGATGATGATGCAACCTGCACCCGCGGGTGCAGGTCGGGTGATGGATGGGTGCAGTTACGGGTTAAGATCGAAAGATGCGGAAAAGACCGCAAACGGAAATCCGGCTCTCTTAGTTGAAGATAATAGTACTAATGGTACTAACTGCACCCAGGAATCAGAAAGCATGTGTGGTACTACATTTCCTGCTGTTGTGTGTGCTCATGATGCTGTGTGCTCTTACGGTTCGGGTGCAATGGGTGCAGATAATTCAAAAACGAAAAATATTGGCAAGAATCAAAAAATACCTGCACCGGACGGGAATTTGCTTAACCCGTAACTTCACCCGACCATCACCCAGCCGGAAAAAACGGGAACGATGCCTGATAAGAAGTCCGGACCTGATGCGAGCGGTACGATCCCGCTGTCTGGTGTGCCCAACTCTCGCGAGTTCCTGAAGGTTGATCCTGCATTGTCCGGGGGGTTGTGAATCGTTATTGGGGGTGCTATTATTTTTGGACACTTGGACACAATAATTGCATTTTCCGGGATCTCCTACGAGAAAATTGTACAGGAAAAAGATCCCGGAAATCATGAAAATGGTGTCCAAGTGTCCAAAATTTCCGGAAGGGTGTTGTGCCGGGGAAGAGGGGGTATTGAGGTTATAGGCTTTCCACCTCACAGTTGATAGATGTGTAGCGTGGACACTATCGAATCATTTTTGATCTGAGTTCTTCAAGTGTAAGCGTGATCCCTTTTCTTCTGTGTATCATTGCATGACAGTTTCCGCAACCCCCGACACACACTCAAACGCACAGACCTGATACCGAAAAACGATCCGCACCCAGCCGCCCCCTCGCTCCGGGTGTGGCAGGATGCAAAAAGGATTTCGGGCACGAGTGTTTCGCTGCCCCGCCCGGTGCATCCACGAAAGGGAGGCGGCAGGAAGTGAAAATGTGAATGCAAAAACAATCCCCTGACAATTCCTTAAATATGTGAATGCACATAAATACGTGTGGTGATGTGATGCCGAACATGACGCTGTCCCTCCCGGAAGATGTCTATAAGATTGTAAAAGCGCATAATGAAGTCCGGTGGAGTGAAATTGCAAGGCGGGCAATTGAAGATTACGCCAAAAAAATTGCACTCCTGAATGCCATAACCCAGGACAGTGAGCTTACTCGCGATGATATCATAGCACTTGATCACAAGGTAAAGGCGGGAATCCAGAAACATTACAAGAATAAATCATCACAAAGTGCCGAAAGAAAACCAGACCTGTCCTGATAAGGGGCAAGAATACTATTCATTACGAAGGGCTGGATCCGATGAAACTTGTCATAGATACCAACCGGATCATGGCAGGTCTCCTCAAGGATTCAACCTCCCGAAAAATTATCCTGCATGACTCCTTCTCTTTTTATGCCCCGGAGATCATATTGAGACCGAGTTGTTCAAACACCGGTCGTATCTTGTGAAAAAGGCAAAAATCTCTGAGCCCGACTTTGAAATCCTCATAAATATCTTGCTTGAACGGGTAACCCTCGTTCCTTTTGAAGACTTCGGGCGGGAATATGACCATGAAATGCAGATCATGGAAACGGTTGATGAAAACGATTCTCCATTTCTTGCTGTTGGCATAGCCCTTGGTATTAAGGGGATATGGACAGAGGACCGGCATTTTCTCCGGCAGAATCTTCTCGAAGTCTATTCTACAGGAGATCTTGTTGAACGAATTTAGTCTGAGGCATATACCCGGTCTCTCTCTTTTCAAAACGCGGATAATTCCCGCTTGATGAATCCACGAACGGGTGGCGGGGGATGAAAAGTTTTCTCCTGTACCGGTACCGGCAGGAATACGGTGCATCAACACTCTGAAACTTCGGGTGGTTCCACCCGCGGTAAAAAGTCTCTGATCAGAAAAAATGGGGGAGATTTTCCATTATTCTTTCGGATCGATTTGACTTTCCTCTTTTTGCTTTTTTAAGTTCTGTGCGAGTGCAATGATCCCGGTCGTATCCCCCAGTCCCATGGTATTAAGAACAGATGAAGGAACGAGAATCAGGACAGAATTATTGGTCTTGAGTCCTTCATACAGCATATTCATTCCCCTGAGGTGGAGTGCGGTCGGGTTACCCGCGTAGGTCTTTGACGCATCCTCAAAACTCTTGGCAATCTGGCGTTCGGAATCGCCCAGTATTACCCGTGCCTGGCGTTCACGCTCTGCCTGCGCCTGCATGGACATGGCATTCTGTAAATTAGCCGGGATTACCACATCCCGTATTTCCACCGATAAAACATTGATCCCCCACCCGTCAATCCTGCGCTGGATTGTTTTCTGGAGTTCATTGTCAATCATTTCTCTCCCGGCCAGCATATCGGCGAGCATGGTTTTGCCAATAACATCCCGGAGTGCGGTTTGTGCGGCAAGAAGCACGGATTCCTTGTACGCTTGTACTTCGAGCGCTGCTTTTTCTACGTCAAAGACCTGCCAGAACAGTACTGCATCGACATTCACCGGCACCGTATCCTTCGTCAGGGTCTGCTCAGCATTGAACGAGGAAGTGATAACCCTGGTGTCAATAGTGTAAGGGATTGTATTGAGGATCGGGATAATCAACACTAACCCGGGTCCGCGTATCCCCACATATTTTCCCAGGTACAGTACGACCACACGTTCCCACTGTTTGACAATCCTGATGCTTAACGCAATGAGCACGACGATTACTATCAGGACGATAAGTATGGCAATAATTGTCAGAAAGTCCATATCCTCTCCTCTTCCTTATTGTGTGGACTAGTGTGTTAATAGCAAAAAAGGTATCGCAGAGAAAAGAGGGGGACATACGTAAAACCGGAAAAAAACATCCATCTGCCGGAAATAATTTGATTTTAAGGATTTGTGCAAAAATAAACTACACAATTATTATTACCTTACCCGCAAATAATCAGTATGCAGTCTGAACCAATCAAAACCCGGTTTGAACTATTGAATCGTCATCTGGACGAACGATCTCGGC
>Ga0247842_10005624_pt1 | contig 14731 bp, 25 predicted proteins | sample LaCruzMarch2015__3_FD_192411 | JGI IMG/M metagenome (GOLD analysis project Ga0247842, IMG submission 192411) | Freshwater microbial communities from meromictic Lake La Cruz, Castile-La Mancha, Spain - LaCruzMarch2015_19m | ecosystem: Environmental > Aquatic > Freshwater > Lake | place: Spain...
TATGATGCAAACACATCAATTTTAGTATGTGATACAAAATTGCACCTAACATTGGCGGCAATAGGAAGATGTGTGCAATCATGGTCGTTAGAAAAGTTGAAAATCACTTGATTTCTAGAAAGTGCCGCCGAGCAGCTTCTTGGTATGATTATTGAAGCCATTGTGGTTCATATGAGTCCCACAATTATTACATAATGGTGGTATAATTTTGCGGAAGATTCCATCCGAAGTGTACTCGTAGTCGTCCGAATATTTCTCGAAAATCGCTTTCAACTGTTCGGCAAAGGGAAAGTTATTCATGGTAAGTTGTATTTGTGTCATTGAAGGACCTCACAGGGTACATCTCGCTTGAAGATTAAAATATTTTCGGTTGGATGTATCCTGCCTTCATTTTATCACTGGATTTCTCGATTGTGCCGATCATCCGCGGGCAGAATATCCAATGAGGGCAATTTGCTGGCCTTGGAGGACAAAAGGACCGGAACCATCCGGGCGGGAGGTCTCAGGCGGCAGCAATCCTCTGGGCGGGGAATTTCCCTGCAGGCTTTTTAGGGGGCGTGGACCTCTTGCGGCTCAGTAATCTCCAAGGGCCGGGAGCACGAGCCAGACCGGCTTTAGCCCCAAGGACCTCAGCAGTATCGTCTGGTCCGTTCCCAGCGGCTCCAGGCTCGCCTTTTGCTCGTCATCCAGGCAGATCAAGGCTGCGGCCCTACGGGGCTTCCCGCTGCGGCGGCGCAACCATGATCAGCCTGGCTGCCGGTCCTTTCTATCGGCGAGCCTTGGAAAAGCCGCTGGGCGACGGACTCAATATACGATACTGCTGAGGGGGATGGGCTATGCTGCAGCCTCTTTTCTAAGGCCCAGGTAGACTGAAAGAAACTTACGCTTCGCTGAGAGGACGAACAGGGGCTCAGGATCTAATGCCGATACTGCTGCGGCAGAGGCCATGCAGGGACCAGGAGCCAAAGATGCAAAGACCCTGCCAGAAGCCACCCACAAGGCCAACGAGCAGCATGGAGAAGCGATCAAGCCCGAGCTGGGGCTATGGCCTGGCTAAGGACCTGCACGTATAGGAGCTGGAGAATGTCAAGACCACAACGAAGGGCAGCCGGTCTTATCGCTGCTGGCTGGCTACCTGGCGAAGAAGGCGGGAAAACGCGAAATGTCCATCTGAGTTTTGTGGAAAGATGGATGCGGAAGCTGCCCTGCAGAAGGCCAGGATGTTGAAGGCCGAAACATTAGCGATCCGATTGCAATAGGTTTTAAAGCAAGGAGATCGCCTACTAAGTGTTTAACTGCATAAGTGATTAACGTATACGTTAAACCTGTATAAGACATAAGTGCTAAACTTATAACATATGAATTTATTAAAGAAAAACGTTTAAGTTATGCGGCACACAATAAGTCTCATGAAAGTCGTATCTATCTCGAATCAGAAGGGGGGTTCGGGCAAGAGCACGACCGCAGTGAACCTCTCGGCCTATATGGCTTTGGCCGGAAAGCGAGTTCTGCTCATCGACTTGGACCCCCAAGGATCACTCACGACCCATTTTGGAATCGATAAAAAAAGCCTCGAAAGGACCATGTATGAAGTCCTATCAGATCAAGCGAGCCTCTCCGAAGTAATAGTATCTACCGAGACACAAGGTTTGGATATTGCTCCAACCAATAACTTCCTTGGAAGAGCAGAGTTTGAACTCTTCAAAAAGGAAGAAAGAGACCTAGTACTCAAGTCTAAAATGGCAGGGCTTAAAGATTATGACTATGTGGTTATCGACACGCCACCCAATCTCTATAACCTTACTCTCAACGCCCTGATGGCTTCTGACACCATTATGATTCCCATCGATTCAACATTTTACGCCCTAGAAGGTTTGGCTGTGATAACCGAGCTGCTGGATGTTATCGAGAGCGAACTTGGCCATGCTCTGACCAGGAGATACCTGCTAACCAAGTACGATGCCAGGACCAACCTCAGCAAAGAGGTGGAGAGCAAACTGAGAGAACTCTTCGGAGATGCGGTATTCAAGACGATTATACCGGCAAATATCAGGCTAGCAGTTGCCCCTAGTTACGGCAAGCCTATCTATGCCCTTGATCCTGAATCCATAGGAGCACAAGCATACAAAAAGCTAGCAGAGGAGGTATTGCATGAGCGGTAAAATGGGATCCGGAGCGGGGCTTATCCTTGATGGCATTAAACGCAGGGGCTCGAAGGATGATACCGTAAAAGAGCCACAAGTAGAGGTTAAAAACGTTGAGCCTCAACGTGTGGAACTTAAAAGTGACGAAGCTATACCTGTAGAACCTAGTAACGTAAACGTGTCACAGTTAATAACTGATGAACTTATAAACGTAAACGTGCTTCAGGAAGCTGTAGAACTCGCACTCAATAAAAAACAGCGCATTTCGGTATGGGCTCCTGACATCGCCCTTGTCATGTGGTACTTGAAGTTGTCCACTCCCATGTTTTCTATCAGCGATGTGGCCAAGAAATACATCGCTGAGGGGCTTATGAGGGACCACCCCGAACTGTACAGGCGCGCCCAAGGAGAATTAGATAAGAGCCATTAATGAGCTGGGAGAAGCCAAAGACTAAAAAATTCTGGAGATGATACAGAATGAACGAAGAAGATAAGACTACAACAAAGCATGGCCCACCGCAGTTTATCCCCAAGCTCAAGGGCAAGAAGGTCATTATCCGCCTAGTCTCAGGAGGGCAGCCAGTTACCGGAACCATCGAGGGCTACAACCCCTATGAGATCCTCCTCCTGACAGCAAAAGGGCAGCTACTGGTCTTCAAGCATGCCATTGCCACAATCGAACCTGTGGATGAGCCAAAGGGCTTCACAATATGATCAAGGCTGCCCAAAGCCTGCGTGATAAGATCCTATTGGAACTGGCCAACCGTACTGGGAAGCGAGGCGATTTGAGGTCTGAGGCGACACATGGGAATGAGGTATGCAGACCCGGACCCGAGCCTTGAAGAGCTGGAGAAGGACAGATAGGCAGAATGAGAAACGTGATGAGAGACTTCAATCTGAGTAAGTAGGTAGTAGTTTTATATAGCTAGACTATATACTACATGTAGTAGTGTTGTAAGACCCTTCTGAAAAGGATGATGCCACCTATTGGTGGACGTGACGAAGTAGGGAGGGGTTCACTACAACTCACTTTTATCAACTTCAAAATCCAGTCTTATGGCTATTTTCTGCTGAATTTTCTGGTAATAGTGATCATCACCATCTCTACACCAACGATTTATGGCACCTGCAATGAAGTCCACAGCCTGGATGCAAGGGCAGGTTTTGGAGTCCACATGAGACACTTTGATATCTCCAAGAGCGGCAGGTACCACCATTCCTGATCTATTAGCCATGTGAGCATCAAATTTTGCCCTTTGTACCCCATAGAGGGACTTATCCATGATAACTTCCAACTGGCCGGATATGCTATAATTATTGACTACTTCGTATATTAATTGTTTGCAGATCTCATTATAGATAAGCTGAGGCTCCACCTCATGCTGGATGTCTGAGTTTCGTAGAATCGCATAGCCAATGTCATTATTTGTCCTTCCTATGCATTCAAGGACTCTCCTCTTGATGATATCATCAGAGTCATTGAATTTCAGCTCAGAGGCCTTTTTATACTTTTTTTTGATCTTCTTTTGTCTGATGTCCTTTATGCATCTCTTGATGGGAAGGTCTTCTCTGAGCACTAATGCAGCCAGAACAAAATAGGGGACTGATTTTGAGGCATTGGCCGCCAAGCCATTAACTATACTGCCTGACTCATCAAGGTAGACCTGCATTCATCCAACCCTTTGGTTGTTCTGTATTTATAAAGTGGCTATCCGAGCTAGATCCTATCCTTGCGGAGCTTGCCAGAGAAGACCGGATCAGGATTGGTGCGAGAAATCTGATAAGCCTAAAAGACGGATAGCCTCAGCCTTCCAGACAAAATTCCTGCGGCCACAGCCCAGCCTCTTCGCCGCAGGCTTCTTGGGAGGAGAATTTCTCAAAGCGGTTCTGGATCATCTCATCCACCTCCGAGAGCCCGACCCTGAAAACCTCTGCCAGGATCTCCTTGGCCATCTGGAGTTCCAGAGCCTTCTGACTCATTGCCTTCTTCTGTGGCCTGAATAGCTGCTCAAGGACTCCTGCCATAGTATGCCTATCATACGTGTAAGGTTAAGTACTTTCGCCGGAAAACAATAACAGAAAACCATTTTTACATAATATAAAGTATGAATAAGATAAAAAGAGAGAATGATATTGAAGCAGGCCCATCATCTATTCTCTCTGAAGTCTCGATTGCCGAAAACATCAAGAAGCTGAAGGATAAGGGAGAACTAAAATAGGTTAACGAATACATATCAAGGGTGACATGAAGCTGAAAATCAAGATTACCGGTCCAAAAGTGCATGACGTGGGCTACAGGTACTTCCTGATGAGCATGGCCATGACCAATAGAATCCGGATGTTTGAAGCCCATAATATAGAGAGCAATGAAGGTGATGAGGTCTTGGTCTTTCTTGATGGCGATGAAGAGACCGTTAAAGCCTTTCGCACCCTAGCAGAAACCAAGCGCCCTGCTCGCTCTGAGGTATCGAGCATTGCCTTTGATGACTATGAGGGCGATGTCATGAAGATCGGAGAGTTTGCCCAATTCTGCTCTATAGTCCAGTTGAACAAAGCCATCCCGGTCCTTCTGGATATGAGAGATGATATGAAAGAGATGAAGGGCGATATGAAAGCAATGCGGAAGACCACCGATGCAACCCTAGAAGAGATCAAGGGCATGAGAGAAGATATCCAACCAGGATATGGAATGACTCTTAGACAGGTACAATCCGATGTCCGAGCGATAAAGGAACGCTTAGGCATGCATTGAGCTTGCCGCCAAGCCAGGAAGAGGACAGGGCGAAACACTGGTATCAATTCTGGAAATAAAGACCATAAGCCCGCTAGATGCTGCTTTCTTATGTAGCAAGAACGTATAAGATAATATTGATTTAGTTACATAAGAAATAGGCAGAGCATACTTAATTAAGTCAATTAATATAATTTCTGTAATGCCCCAGGACCAACGATCTCCCAGGCAGATGGATTACCGGACACGGCCACAGATGACTTGGTAGGCAAGGAGTGGATGGAGGTGAAGGGTGAATTGGAATATAGTGGATATGGGAATCCCTTCGCCAAAGAACTCCTAAGCAACGAACATGAATAATTGCTTTTCTATTATGGCCCGGAGGAAAACCTTGCTATTTTGAAGGGACAGCAATGAAACTCCGGGCCGATTGAATATAGACCGGCGGTGTTTATGAAGGCTGTGGGCAGGCCAAACCAAGCAGGCCATGAAAAGGTCACAGTTTTATAGTCTTAAGACCCATATAGCTTAGGTGAAATAGATTATGTTAAAACTTATCAAAAATATTATAAAAATAAAGCTATTCGTGATTGGCTTGCTGGCTCTCTGGTGGTTCGCGAAAAAGAAGCACCATTGCTGTCACAATGAGAAAGAATAGATACCTGATCAGCGTCGCTGTGCCACCCACATCAACTATTACGCAAGCAGTAGGCCAAATCTAACCGAGACAACCTTAGCGCGCAGAGAACATCGATATTCGAAAAAGTACCTTCAAAATTGAGCATCTTGCTACGCTTCTCTTTGCTATCCATCGATTCTAATTTGGAGGGCCATTCAATAGGATTTTGCGCTGCATATTCAGGCTGGAATGATATGGACACAGATGAAATGCTCAACGACCAATGAGCCAGTAGGGCTAGAAGATAGCGTTATTTATCACCTAGGTGCATTTACCATCTGCCAGTTTGTCTCGACCGCAGAGCTTGCGCATTTTGGCTCTTTGTAGGTCATATAACACCTACAAGTACATAATTATAACAACATGTGTATAATTTTCTAATTGGAGTTAATGAGAAAAATAGCCAATACATTGGCCTGGATATGACCGGTTGGGGAAATTGTAGGTGGCACTCGCGTCGCTATCCAGGTAGATAACCATTTTACGACAGAGCTGGGACATGAGGACGATTTGTGGAAATGGGCCAGTAAACTCTCTTATTTACCGGCCAGGAAGAAGCCAGGGCGAAACACTGGTGGCGGTTCTGGAAGTGAGGAGGAATAAGAAATAATTTCGATTTCTTTTGGCACGCCGTGGTATATAACTTTCATAACCGCGTTAGCGGGTGTAATAGTAGGCGGGTTCATTACTTTCATCCTAACCCATGCAAAAACTAGGAGCGAAATGAAATGGGAGCTGAAGCGAGAAGCCTATAAGGCTATCCTCGACGATATAGATCAAGCGGTTACAAATAACGGTAGTAGAATGATCAATGAGTCCAAAACAAATCGAAGACGGGCAAAACATCTTATCAAGCTTGCCTTTGGACAATCTGACATAACGACTATTGCTAACAGAATAATCACTGAAAGTCTGACAATAGCAGAATTGCAGAAAATAGTTGATGATGAACTTATGCCGAAAGTAGAAGCAGATCTTGACAAAACGATAAGAGATTGGTGGAAAATCTGGAAATGATGGAGGAGACATGAAACAAATTATACTCATGATGGTTGCTGCCTTTGCTATAGTTGTTAACGCACAAACTGTAAGCGTTGAAGTAAACGGCTGGAATTTCACTACCGACCTCGATCAGTGGCGAACTTCGAAACTCACAGAAAACTTGAGTTATGACTCTAGTAAGGATCGTTATCCTACAAACTATGAATGCGAGGTCCCTGGGGGTAGATGGAAAGGAACTGAGGTATTTGACGCCTTCGTGTTTCCTTCATATCCGAATGCACCCAAAGGCAACCAGTTCTATGATGACTACACAGGATCGATTAAGATCTATGTTTTGAAGATACCAGAGACTCTACTCTCGGATCTCCAAGATCGCAGTATAGCGATTTATGGATCGGCGGACAAAATACCCGAAACCCGGAAAAAGCAAGATGTATATGATATCTTAAAAGCAGCAACACGTAATACAGATAACGTTGGAAAGGATTATGGTACCGAATCGGATAACCCCGAATGTTTCCTTGTTGATAGCGAAAAGGATATCACTTTCAATAATCGTCCGGCCCATTTAACCGAAGCCCAATATGCTAAAGATAAGGGTTATTGTGTAGGAACTATTGCAGTACTGCTGAACGAAAGTACCGTTGGTGTAATTGATGTTTATATGCTAAAGGGTGCCAAAGACAAAGCTGGCTTCGAGGGACTAGCGACCGATGTCATAAACTCGTTCACAATAGCCTAGGTATCCGATTTTCGATAATTATTTTTTGACTAATTCCGAGAGCGAATAGAAGAGACTCGGACTTTTAATTCGTTTCACATGGCAACGGTCTAGAGAGTAGATCTATCCAGCCCAATAAATAATATTCACTTTCTATTATAATAGAAACGAAACCGAAACGGTATTAGCAGGTAAACTAAAGCAAGCAGTAAATGATTATTATCATTCTAGGATTTATGAAATTTAATTTTATATTTTTCGACAATATTAACTACACGAGCTTATATGCTCAGTCCTACTTTCCTATCGGACCGTTGCCAAAGGTCACAGTAACCGAACTCTGGAGAAATGCCTAAGTCGGTTCGTTTGATGGTCAACCTCATAGTTTGGCGGCCATCATTGGGCCTGTGGCCACAGTTCAAGGCGGGCCACAAGACTTCGGCTCTCTTCATGGCTCTAATGGTCTCCTTGCGGCTCACAGGCTCACCACCGGCACCTGAGAAGAGTATCCTGGCCTGTTGGGAGTCTAGGGCGATCTCCTTTCTCTTAGGATCATCCTGAGTTATGGTCTTAATATAATCAACAATTTGCACCGCTCTTGCCATTATCTTAGAGCAGACTTGAACGACCTTTCCACCTTCTGCAGGCCGGCTCTTCAGGGCGTCGCGAATCTTGGTTAGGAGCTGACGAATATATGCATTGATGAGTTGTAGTTTTGTTATGGGTGATCCCTCGGCTTTCAGAGCTCCGGCATGATTCTCTGTGAGCCTGGCCAGCTCTCTTCCTCTGAGTATGCCGGCGTCTCTGACCACTTCGGCCATTTGGTTATAGGTGAGAACCATCTCATCTAAAAGGCTCTGCAGCTCCGAAGCCGGAATTTCAAGAATAGGATCATCTGGCGATACAATATCGGCTTTGGCTGATGTCCCAAAGGTATTTATGGCTTTAGCTACCTCTATCATCTAATCTCGCTCCTATGCGCGGAGTTTTCTCCTGTCAGGGCTGCCAGGCCCTGGCCGGAAACCAGTTTTTTTATTTACTACTATTATTGGCCTGAATTATTTTGGTATAAGATAAGTTTATTCGTTGATTATCTCAGGAAAGCTGATAAGCTATTATTGTATGGGTATTATCTAGCATTGTATCTCACCAATACAATGTCAATCGAGAGCGGGGACGGCTCCGGGCTTTCCTTGCTCTCATAATATCTCTTCTTTGATCCGTATTACCACTTCGACAACATCTCCAGGTTTTAGGCTCTCTTTGTCTCGGATTGCTTTTGGGACTGTTATTCGCTTTTGGCGATCTAACTTAACTGTCGCGGCATATTCACGCATGTTCTTAAATAGCCTTTATTAGCATATATATGTATCGCCCGTTCTAGAATTAACAAGCATAAATAAGCATAATCTATTTATAGATAGCATTGCTTAGATATGTATTGGTGAGATACAATGTCTGAAACAACAATCTGCGATAAAGAGCTAGAATCGATAGCAAAGAGCATGATCGAGAAATATCCAAATGGCCACCTAACTCAAATCGAAGTAGGTTGGCCGTGCCGGTCCGGTATCCGGGCACCCGTGGGTGGGCTGGATACGCCGCGCGTGATCTTTGAGGGCTCTTATCAAGAATTGAATGCTTTTGAAAACGCATACAATCGAGCTAGGAGGGCGGCTTAAATTCCCGCCTTCTCTATTTCATATCGCGATGCAAGCGGCAGAGTCCATGCCGATGACGAGAGGGCGGACCGGCCCCTGTGGAGCTTTTGCCATGATAGCGGGTTCGTTATCGACGTGGTGCGCGAGGTTGCCCCTTAATTCCTGTCCTTCTGGCAGGGATAAGTTATGGCTGCACCCATAGCGTTTCCCCCCAAACGCTTAAGTTTCCATCCCGCCTATAGCCAGAAATGGGCAGGTAGTAGTAAAAAATGGCAATAGATGCATTAATCGAACGTGTGGAAAAACTGGGGCAGGTGGAAGTAGACCTTAAGAGGCTGGATCGCATGCTCCAAGCAGCCCACAGGAGTTCTATCGACATAAAAGATAGCTATGATTTTTATGTCCTGGCCCTCAAGGAGTTCAACAAAGAGAACATTGCAGAATCTTATCTCTACCACGATAGGGCCAGGTATGAGCTTACAGCGGAGTTTTTCTGGTTCTCAGGAGTTTGCACCTCCTGTTCCAGACCATTTTTTAATTTCTATTGTAGCATCCTTAATCTTTCTGCTATTAATATCATTTGATTTCAGTTTGCGGAGCTTAACTCTTTTAGCCTCTGGATGGCCTCCGTGGTCCTGGTCGGCTCTCCTCTGGACATTCCATACTTTATCGCCTTCATGTCAGGAGGCCTTCTCGGAAAGGGATCTGATAATATGGCCACCCCAACTTTATGTTAAATTATCATCCATAACGTTCAAATATGATACTGTATGATCCGATTTCCATCCTTGCAAGGAGGGAATCGAAACGAAGAGACTACTAATTTTGGCGGTACTGGCTATTGCGCTAATCGGCATGGCAGGAGCTGCCAATTACATGTACGAAAAGGCATCGGTCAAGGGTGTCGGCTATAAAAACGTGGAGATGATTGTCTCCACCCAGACTGGCTTTAACGGCCAGAAGCTGGTAGAGAAGGAGTCCGGCTCCGGCAACGTCATCACCGAGAGGACCGAGCTTGAGGCCGAGAGGCAGCTCAACAGGGACTATGCCCCAATTGGCTCGCGTATCCGGGTTGATGAAGATGGTGTATCTTTTGACCCGGGTCCCTGTAAATGGCCAACCGGAACTCTGTGCCCCATGGACTATATCAACTTCACCAAGGAAGCTGAGTTCGAGTACATGCCCGTTTCTTACCAGACAGGCACCTACGACCAGAAGTGGGTAGAGAAGTTGTGCGTTCAAAACTACAGAATTGGTGCTGTGCTGACTGAGATGTACACCCATGCAGAGCATCTGCAGAAGACCACTGAAGTCAAGACCAGAGGCTATGGCCGCGCATGGAACATATATAACGCACTCCAACCAAACCCATTGGCTAATAGTTTTGATGGAAGCTGCCCAGCCTGCTGCACCGGTGTTCTCGAAGCTAACCTGAACAGCAACGTCATCGGCGTTGCCCATATCGGCTGGATCTCCCGCGACCCACTGCCTGAAAACAACCTCAAGGGCCGCCATGCCGAGTACGGCAGATCTGTCGAGGACCTGACCGGAGTCTTCACCATCGAGAAGTTCATACAGCTATGGGGTAACTCCACATGCGGAGCCATAAGCGTTGACTGGCTGCCGTGCGTCTAATAATGATAGCCCCATCTCCTTTTTTTTGTCAACTTAGACCGCGCCGCCGTTTTACTAAGCGGCATTTTCCACGACCTACACCCACGACTCCAAACTGGAAGCAGTTTAAATAACCGAAATAGGCTTTTATCTACCTTTTTAAATTGGTATTTTTCAGCTTTTTTTACCTCAAAACCACTCTCTAAATATCTCTATTTCTTTACAAAGTATATGCAGTCAAACCTACAAAATCGCTATGCTCAAAACAGTTATCAGCAAAAGGAAAAGCTCTTTGGAGATACTTTCTAGGCCGATCATCACGGGTGTGGAGTATGGTGTTTGCCATCCAAAGAACCGCTATCTGTAGCCTGAATTGATCGCTATGAGCAGATCAATCAAGTTAACTTGTGCATAATTCCAAAGTCTATGGAATGAGCACTTTGCCAGAAGTGGATTTGGGTCGATTTGAGAGAGCTGGATAAGGTAGTGCGTGTAAGTGGAATTAGTTCTATGACATTTTGGCTGAAATTGATGAAAAATGTCTGGGGTGAGAAGGAGATATCTGTATGCTGCTATCATCTCTCACCCCATCTTGCTCATGGCGGCTGATCCTAAAGAGCTTTTGGCATGGCTTTTCTATTTAGACGAATAGGAGGAAGAAGAGAGCCGATGAAAATAGGAGGTACAACAAATTGGCTGCTGGCAGTTCGGCTCCCATCCCTGTTTTAATATGGGTGATAAACCAAATAAAAGAGTTGGGATTACATGAACTCCAAGTAAACCGAACCTAGCACCATAAAAATTGCAGATTTTTATCGAAATAGCGCTTGATATCGATTCCTACTTTATTCCCACTCTTCCAACTCCATTTCCTACCGGAATCCTACCCTAGTAGGATAATCTTATAAATTCATCCGACTATAGTAAGATGCATGCAAAAGATAAGTGTTTCTGTTCCTGATTCCACAATGAGTGGTATTGATGCAGAGGTAAAACGTCTTGGGGTGAGTCGTTCTCACTTTGTAGCGGATGCTATTGATTTTTACATAGGAACCGGTAGGAATTTAGAAAACGATATCAATAGACTTAATGACGAATTAATAATCAAGACTGATGAAGCGAAATCACTATCAGAAAAAGTATTCCAGCTAGAAGAAAGTATTCCTACCATCGAAAGCCAAAGTAGGATGAAAGAATACGATATCAATAGAATCAATAATGAATTATCTGAAAAGATCAAGGAAAACAAATCACTATCAGAAAAAGTATTCAATCTAGAAGAAAGTATTCCTACTATTGAAAAACAACTAGCTGAAGCTCAGAAGGAATTAAATTCAAAGGCTACAGAAGTATTCCAGAAAGATAAGAAGATTCATACCTTGGAAAATCAAATTGCAGAAAGAGATGAGAAAATTAAATCAAGAGTATCCGAATTAGAACAACTAAACGCACAAATTGATAAACTCAGAGAACAATTGCATGAAGCTGAAAAACTGAAAGAAAAGATAGGATCGGCACTACAGGTCAAAGAAGATGAGGTCTCATTCCTTCGCGGCCATGTAAGCCAGCTCACCCAAAACATAAGCCAATTGGCCTTACCACCAAGCCAGGGAGAAGCCAGGACTAAGCACTGGTGGCGGTTCTGGAAATAGGCCTATTCCAGCCAGAACTCCTGTGGCCATAGTCCCTCATCTTTAGAGACTACACCCACAGAGCCTGCAGCTTCAAAGCGATTCTGAATCATCTCATCCACATCCGAGAGCCGGACCCTGAAGACCTCCGCCAGGATCTCCTTGGCCGTCTGGAACTCCAAGGCCTTTGGATTCATCCAAGAAGTGCAATGCACCACAGCTCTCTTCTGTGGCCGGATTAATTGCTCAAGGACTCCTGCCATAGTATGTCTATCCTACGTGTAAGGTTAAGTATTTTGGCCGGAAAACAATATCAATTAACCATTTTTGCAAAATATAATGTATGAATAAGATACAAAAGAGGGAATGATATTGAAGCGTGCCCCTCGTCTATTCTCTCTGAAGTCTCGATTGCCGAAAACATCAAGAAGCTGAAGGATAAGGGAGAACTTGAATAGGAGTCGCGATGTTTGCGCTACAGCTATCACGCACCGCCCAAAAAGCCTTAGATAAACTTCCGCCCAACGCTACGAAGAAGGTCTTCACCCATCTGGAAGAGATCAAGAGGGACCCTTACCGACCTCGCCCACTTGCGGATATTGTACCTGTCGGAGGTAGTGACACTCATTATAGGCTGAGAGTCGGAAAGCTCAGAATAGAATACGAAGTTTATAATTCAAATAATACTATAAAAATATCCAAAATATTTCAAAAAAAAAGAAAATCGGATTACAGATAAAGCAATATACTAACGAAGGAGAAGGGATTACCCAATGGCAGCTAGAAGCAAAGTCATAGTAGCGTGTGAGGAGCCCTTTAACGAGTTTGCAGCCCTTGATGAAGATGATGAATCAACCGCAGAAGAAATTCATGCACTCATCGAACGCGAAAAGGACGATTTCATTAGCCTTGAAGAATATGCCAAGCGGCGCGGCATAAGTCTTTGAGCAACAAGTTTTTACTATTTTGCATTACAATTTCCGTGATGTCCTACCACCAAGCCAGGAAGAAGCCAGGACTAAGAGCTGGTGGCAGTTCTGGCGGAGAGGATAATCTATGGACACAGATCTCGTGAAAGAAGAAGCAAACCGTACAACTAAGCCGCTGACAAATGGATTCATCCCCAAGCTGGTAGGCAAAAAAATCATTATCCACCTGACCTCAGGAGGCCAGCCAGTCACCGGGACCGTCGAAAGATACAACCCTTATGAGATCCTCCTCCAGACGGCAAAAGGGAAGCTGCTGGTCTTCAAGCACGCCATTGCCACGATTGAAGCTGTGGATGAGCCGAAGGGATACAAGCTATGAAAAATAAGGGAGAACTAAAATAGGTTAACGAATACATATCAAGGGTGACATGAAGCTGAAAATTAAGATTACCGGTCCAAAAGTGCATGATGTAGGCTACAGGTACTTCCTGATGAGCATGGCCATGACCAATAGAATCCGGATGTTTGAAGCCCATAATATAGAGAGCAATGAAGGTGATGAGGTCTTGGTCTTTCTTGATGGTGATGAAGAGACCGTTAAAGCCTTTCGCACCCTAGCCGAAACCAAGCGCCCTGCCCGCTCAGAGGTATCGAGCATTGCCTTTGAGGATTATGATGGCGATGTCATGAAGATCGGAGAGTTTGCCCAATTCTGCTCTATAGTCCAGTTGAACAAAGCCATCCCGGTCCTTCTGGATATGAGAGATGATATGAAAGCAATGCGGAAGACCACCGATGCAACCCTAGATGAGATCAAAGGCATGAGGGAAGACATCCAACCAGGATATGGAATGACTCTTAGACAGGTACAATCCGATGTCCGAGCGATAAAGGAACGCTTGGGCATGCAGTGAGCTTGCCACCAAGCCAGGAAGAGGCCAGGGCTAAGAACTGGTGGCAGTTCTGTAAATGAGGACCTATTCCAACCAGAACTCCTGCGGCCATAGTCCCTCATCTTTAGAGACTACACCCACAGAGCCCGCAGCTTCAAAGCGATTCTGAATCATCTCATCCACATCCGAGAGCCGGACCCTGAAGACCTCCGCCAGGATCTCCTTGGCCGTCTGGAACTCCAAGGCCTTTGGATTCATCCAAGAAGTGCAATGCACCACAGCTCTCTTCTGTGGCCTTATTAGCTGCTCAAGACCTCCTGCCATAATATGTCTATTCTACTGGCAAAGTTAAGTAGTTTCGCCGGAAAAATATTGCAGAAAAGCATTTTTACATAAATGGAAAGCTTGAATAACATACAAAGAGATGAATGAATCCATGAAACTGACTAAAGCCTTCTTAATGCTGCCTATGTTGTTCTTGGTTTTGCTTGCACAATCGCGGCATAAATCGAGAATTTGATCTCTGATCCGCTGTTTAGACATTTGACTTTAGATCGGTATCTTTGATGCTCATAAAAGTTTCTTCTAGGACCCTTCTTTTCCCATTCCGGACCCCCCACCCCAAAACTAGCATAATTTCTACCTGCATATCCTCTTTCCTGGCCAATTCGCCGTAACAATGTAACAAACACACATAAGAAAACTAAGATTTAAATATTAGAAATT
>Ga0247842_10005626_pt1 | contig 14731 bp, 11 predicted proteins | sample LaCruzMarch2015__3_FD_192411 | JGI IMG/M metagenome (GOLD analysis project Ga0247842, IMG submission 192411) | Freshwater microbial communities from meromictic Lake La Cruz, Castile-La Mancha, Spain - LaCruzMarch2015_19m | ecosystem: Environmental > Aquatic > Freshwater > Lake | place: Spain...
GCCCAAGCGTCTTCAACACCTCGAACAGCTTGTCCGGCACGTTCAACATGACCATCGTGCCGCCGGTCTGCCGGGCCAGGCGCGTAGCCATGCCGGCCAGAACGCCCATGAACGTGCTGTCCATGCCTTCGCAAGCAGAGGCATCCAGCACCATCCGGGTGCAGCCCTCTTCGATGGCCGCCGTGCCAAACTGCTTGAGGACCGGGCCGACCGTAAAGGTGGCCCGACCCAGCACCCGCAGGTAAACGGTTGCGCCTTGCCGGGCAACTTCAAGCACATGGTCGGTAGACGGGGTTTCGTTCATGATGGATCGAGCTTTTGGGAGGGTTCGGTTTCACGCTTTGGCCGGCTGGCCGGAGCTAACACCATTACAATTTCGCCCCGCACGGCGGGCGCGACAGCCCCCGTATGGCGCGCGGTCATCTGCCGGTAAATGTCGGCCACGGTACCCCAAATGCATTCCTCATGGAGCTTGGTCAATTCCCGGGCCAGGAACAGGTCCCGCTCCGGCGCCAGGGAGTTCAGTTCGGCCAGCACCTTCAGACACCGGTAGGGCGATTCCAGTATGACCACCGGAAGGCGCTCATCCCGTAATTGTTCCATCCTTTTTTTACGCGCGCCTTCTTTGCGCGGCAAAAAGCCCTCGCAGTGATATCCGCCGGTAATAAACCCGCACAGTGCCATGGCCGCCGTGACGGATGAAGGACCTGGAATAATCGTCACCGGCAGTCCCGCTTTTCGGCAGACGGTCACAATACGCGCGCCGGGGTCTGAGACTCCCGGCATCCCGGCATTGGTCACCAGGGCCACGGCTTGGCCGGCCTGGATGCGTGCAATCGCGACGGGGCCCCGGGATGCCTCGTTAAACTGATGACAACTGATCAGCGCGGCGCGAATCTGGTAGCGGTCAAGCAGAATCCGCGTGTGACGGGTGTCTTCCGCCAGAATGATGTCCACCCCGCGCAAGGTTTCCAGGGCGCGGGCGCTGATGTCTTCCAGGTTGCCGATCGGTGTGCCAACAATATAGAGTCCAGACTTCATGGTTCTTGATGGATAATCGCTCACAGCCTTTTACTTCTTACTGGGGAACCCGTCATTTTACAATCTTTTTTTCAGCCAGGTGACCTTATTTCATCTTGCTTTTTCGGGCGTATTCTGCCAGAAGTTAGCGTGCCTTGCGCTTGCAGGGTCAATATCGGACTGATTAGTAACGCACGCGAAAGAATTATCATGAGCATAGAATTTGACGCTACCCGATGGAGCCAGGTGAAAGAGGTGGCCCGCGAATGGTGGGCGGGGCGGCTGAAACGACCCCTGATCCAGATCAGGCTCGAGGGACGTGACCCTCAGCGGCCGGCGCCCCGGCATCCGCCCCGGGATTTTACGGCGCAATATGCCGCCTCGATTACAGCGGAAGAAATCGTGGACGTGTGGGACTATGAGTTGTCCAAAACGAAATATATCGGCGATGCTTTCCCGGCCATCTGGCCGAATTTCGGGCCGGGCATCATCGCCGGTTTTCTGGGGGCCCGTGTCAAGCCGGAGGAGCATACGGTCTGGTTTGAGCCGGTCGCGATAAAGATGCCGGCCGAACTGTGCTTGGCCTGCGATCTGGAGAATCCGTGGTTCCACCGCGTGCGTGATATCTGCCGCGCCGCGCAAGAGCGCTGGCAGGGATTGGTCCAGGTCGGCATGACCGACTTGGGCGGTAACCTGGATATCCTGGCGTCGTTCCGTCCGGGCGAATCACTCCTGCTGGATTTGTACGATCACCCGGAAGATGTTAAGCGGTTGACCTGGCAGGCGCACGACGCCTGGTGGCAGTATTTTAAAGAGTTCAATGCCGTGTTGCGGCCGCCCAATCCGGGCTATACTGCCTGGACGCCGATTTTTTCAGAATCACCCTATTATATGCTTCAATGCGATTTTGCCTACATGATCGGTCCCGATATGTTTGACGAATTCGTCAAACCGGAACTGGCGGCCTCCTGCCGCCGGCTGGAGCATGCCTTCTATCATCTGGACGGACCGGGCCAGCTCCCCCATCTGGATTCCCTGCTGGCAATCGGCGAGCTGAAAGGGGTTCAGTGGGTTCCGGGGGCCGGCCAGCCGGATGAGTCGCACTGGCCGGAGGTGTACCGGAAAATACGCGCTGCCGGCAAGCGGATCCAGCTGGCCGGGGGCATAGCCCAGCTCGATGCCGTGGCCCGCCAACTGGGATCGGCCGAGGGGATTGTTGTTTTGGACACACTCCCGCTATCCCGCCAAGCCGAGGCCGAAGCGCTCCTCAAGCGATACGGCGTCATGTGACGGGCTTGGCCACAGCAATTTGGCTTCCCAAAAAACCCTTAAAAAATGTATTGATTAGCCAATAGGTTATGGTGTACATTTCATTGCGATTAGCGGTATAGTTGGCCCGGCCCGATAAGGTCGTTGCCACCGGGGGTCTTCATGTTGCAATCCAAATGGATAATGCGAAGTCTGGTGATCCTGCTTTTCGTGCTGAGCGGTACGGCGCTGGTGCTGGGTATTATCCTGTTTCAACAGCGCGAGACGCTGAAAGGCCGGACCCAGAAACTCGAAATGGCGGCCAAACAGGTGGCGGCCACACTGGAAAAAGACGACACCAATCCCGACGTCAAGCTCACACTCCCGGACGATCAGCTCAAGACTTACCGGGCGAAACCCGGCGGCCCGCCGACTATGGATAGCCCGCTCAACCAGATGGTCAGCGCGGCGCAACATCAGCTGACGCGCCTGAACAACACCCGCGTGGAATTGGCCGACACCAAAACCATGTTGGCCAATACCCGCGAAACGCTAACAACCACTTCCAACGACCTGGTGGCGGCCCAGGGAACTATCAAGGAACAGAACGCCACCATTGAGGCCCGTAACGCGACCATCGCTGAAAAAGAAACGGCGATCCAAAAGCTGGACAAGGAAAAGAGCGAGCTGCTGGCTAATGTCGAAACTTTGAAACAACAGACCGACGATTTGGAAGCGGAAAATCGCGATCTGACCGACGCCAATGCTGCTCTGCAGGCCAAGGTCGTAGAGTTGGATAAGATGGTCAATCCGGAACTGCGAAAAGCCGCTATCCCCAAGGGCCAGTTAGGCGTCGTGGCCTACGTGGACCCGGAATGGAACTTTGTAATCCTGAGCATGACACCGCAAAATGCCAAGATGCTCATGCCGGACCTGGATCTGCTGATTCACCGGAGCGACCGGCTTGTCGGCAAGGTGCGCGTGCAGACCGTGGTGGACAACTTGGCCGTGGCCGAGATTGTGAATGACTGGCAACAGATGCCGTGCGAGAAGGGCGACTATGTCATGTATTAAAGCCGCCGGCTGGATGGCCGCACTATGCATTCTGTGCGGCGTAATTGCGGGATGTTCGACGGCCAGCGACCAGTCCGATGTTCCCTGGAATGTGCCTCAACCCTGGGAAGGCTCTCCCACCCTGCCCGGCGCCGCGCCGTAGAGTTTCGCAAAGAGTTCCTGTTCTTCGTTTTTCGTTTCGGATTAACGAGGAACCAGGAACGAAGAACATTCTGGAACTGCCAGTCTTATTTTTTCATCTCCAGCAGTTTTTCCGCGATTTGCACGGCATTGGTGGCCGCGCCTTTACGGATGTTGTCGCCGCAGACGAAAAGGGCCAGGCCGTTCTTCACGCTTTCATCAAGGCGGATGCGGCCGACATAAACGTCGTCCTGTCCGGAAACCTGGAGCGGCATTGGGTACAGGTCGCTTTCCATATTGTCCATGACTTTGACACCCGGCGCCTTGGCCAGGATGGTGCGAGCCTCGTCGGGGTCCACGGGGCGGTCAAATTCGATGTTCAGTGCTTCACTGTGACCGTTCATAACCGGCACGCGTACACAGGTGGCGCACACCCGGATTTTTTTATCCTCGAAAATTTTGCGGGTTTCGTTCCGCATTTTGATTTCTTCACTGGTATGGCCCGGGATTTCCGGCTTGGGACTGCCGATTTTGGGAATTACATTGAACGCGATTTGGTGCGGATAGGCGCCGTGCTTCAACGGCTGGCCCGCAGCGTAAGCCTTAACTTGGTTCTCCAGCTCCTGCATGGCATTGCGGCCGGTGCCGGATACGGCCTGGTAAGTGCTGGCGATAAACCGCCGGATGTGCGCAACGCGATGCAGGGGCGCCAGGGCCATCAGGGCAATGATCGTGCTGCAGTTCGGGTTGGAAATGAGGCCCTGATGTTTTTGCAGGGCCGCTGAGTTGATTTCGGGTATTACCAGCGGCACGCGCGAATCCATGCGAAAATCGTCGCCGTTATCAATGACAATTACACCCTGCTCCACCGCCTGCCAGCCGAATTGCCGGGACGCGCCCTTGGCGCCTTCCGTGCCGGCAAAAAAAGCAAAATCCAGGCCCTTAAAAGCTTCCACCGAAGCCGGTATAACGTGAAACGTCTCGCCGTTGATAACTTCGTCCCGTTCACTCCGTGCCAGGACGCGGATTTCCTCGGCCGGAAAATCACGCTGACGCAGGACTTTGATCATTTCCGCGCCCACCGCGCCGATGCCGACAATGCCAACCCGATATTTTTTCATAATGCTCCCTGCTTTCTCTATGCCCAGTGCTTGCCGGGATTCCTCATCATCTCCAATTAGACAGCCACGCAATTCTGCCGTTCTATCGAACGGCCCCCTACAACGATCCGGTGTAGCGGCGGTTCGTAAGAACCGCTCTGGATTGAAATTATTTGTGGCATGACGAGACGATCACACCGTAATCCCAGTCCTGACGGGATGAAGGCGGCGCCATCATCCGGCGACGCCCTTGGCCACCAAGTCACCGACTTCCTTGGTCGAGTAGCCCATCTTACCGGCGCCCAGATTTTTAACTTTATGGGCAGTGGTTTTCATAACGGCCTGTTCCACGGCCTGGGCGGCTTGGTCCTCGCCTAATTCGCTCAGCATCATGCCGCCGGCGCAGATGGCGGCCAGCGGGTTGATGATGTTCATCCCCGTATATTTAGGCGCTGAACCGCCGATGGGCTCGAACATGCTGACGCCTTCCGGGTTGATATTGCCGCCTGCGGCGATGCCCATGCCGCCCTGGGTCATGGCGCCCAGGTCGGTAATGATGTCGCCAAACAGGTTTTCGGTGACGATCACGTCAAACCATTCCGGGTTTTTCACCATCCACATACAGGTGGCGTCCACATGGTAATATTCCCGCTTGATGTCCTTGAATTCTTTCTCGCCCACCTCGTTGAAAGCACGCTCCCAGAGATCGAACACGTAAGTCAGTACATTGGTCTTTCCGCTGAGCGCCAGCGTTTTGCGCTTGTTGCGGCGGCGGGTGTAGTTGAACGCATAACGCAGGCAGCGCTCCACCTGGAAGCGCGAATAGACCATGTTTTGGATGGCAACTTCGTGCGGGGATCCCTTCATGGAAATCCCGCCTGTGCCCGTGTATAAGCCGCCGCTGTTTTCCCGGACCACGACGTAATCGATTTCCTCGGGGCCCTTGTATTTCAGCGGGCAGTCCACTCCGGGAAACAGCTTGACCGGCCTCAGGTTGATATATTGGTCAAGTTCGAAACGGATCTTGAGCAAAATGCCCTTTTCCAGGATACCCGGCTTGACGTCCGGATGTCCGATGGCCCCCAGGTAGATGGCATCAAACTGGCGCAGTTCGGTGAGTACGGAATCAGGACAGGTTTCGCCTGTCCGCAGGTACCGAATGCCGCCCAGATCGTAAGGGGTAAAGTCTAACTTGAAATTAAAGCGCTGGGCCGCCGCGTTCAAAACCTTTATGCCTTCGTTGATCACTTCCGGCCCGGTGCCGTCGCCGGCAATAACGGCAATTTTGTATTGTTTGCTCATAAAACTCCTGTGTTTACGGTTGTTTAGCGGGCACTAACTATGCCAGAAGCAGGCAATGGCGCAAGCTTTTTTGTTTGACACAAGTGCTGCGCCGGGCAACCATGCATAAGTTGTGCGTAAAATTTGCATATAGGAAATTTAAGGTTTGGATTGGATTCCCGCTTTCGCGGGAATGACAAAATGGATGGGCGTTGTTTGTCATTCCCGACTTGACTCGCCTCGGCGAAGCGCTCCGGCGTAGCCTGGGTCGGGAATCCAGTATTTTTTTGTTGCCGCCTTTGGCGGCCATTCAATAAAGGGTATATTATGAAACTGATCCGATTTGGAGCGGCGGGCGCGGAACGGCCCGGCATCTGGCTGGACCCGGCTACGCCATCTGAAAAACCGATGCTGCTCGATGTCCGCGCCATGGCCTTTGACATCGAGGACTATAACGAGCATTTCTTTGCGCATTTCGGGCTGGAGCGCGTGACCAATCTGCTTCGGGAGCCCGGGCGCAAGCTGGTTCCGGCCGAAAGTGTGCGCCTGGGCCCGCCCGTGGCCCGGCCGGGCAAAATTATCTGTCTGGGTAAAAATTATGCCGCGCATGCCCAGGAGTTTGACGCCAAAATTCCGGAGAGCCCCATATTATTCAGCAAGGCATCAACCGCCCTGATTGGTCCGGCCGACCCGATCATCCTGCCAAAGGGCGTAACACGCGTGGATGGCGAGGTGGAACTGGCCGTGGTGATCGGCAAGACCGCAAGCCGGGTGGCCGAATGCGATGCCCTGGAATATGTCGCAGGTTATACCGTGCTGAACGATGTCACGGACCGCGAGGCCCAACGCGCGGCCGGCCAGTGGTTTCGCGGCAAAAGCCCCGACACCTTCTGCCCGCTGGGCCCGTTCCTGGTCACGCGGGAAGAAATCGCCGATCCGCACCGTCTTCGGCTGACCTCCGCCATCAACGGCCAGATGTTTCAGGATGGCAACACGGCCGACCTGATTTTCAACATCCCGTTCCTGATTGCCTTCATCAGCGCAACGATCACGCTCCAGCCCGGTGATGTGCTCGCCACCGGCACGCCCGCCGGCATCGGCTCTGCGCGCACCCCCCCGGTTTATCTCCGGGACGGCGACCGGATCGAATGTGCCGTGGAAGGCCTCGGGCGTCAGAATAATCCCGTGATGTAAGCGCGTGCCGTTGGCTACCCCGGGTGGGTGCCTGGACCGAAATGCACCTGCGGATGCGGCGGACGAATCTACATTTTCAACTTCACCGTTACGATCTGGAACGGTTTAAATTCCAGCGCCAATGTGCCGTTCTTCATGCCAAGCCGTTTTTCTTCCTTCTCCATCAGGTTGGTCTCGACGATGCGTTTGACAGGGAGGTTCGTGATAAATTCATACCGGCCGCGGCAGCCATGGGCTTCATACATGCGCACGATTATGCCATTGTCGTCCTCGGCCTTCTTGACTGTGTCGATCACGATGTTGCCTCCCGAAACGCTCATCCGGCTCATCCTTGCCGGCAACTTGCCACCTTTTGCCTTCACCACCCTTGCCGTTGCCGGCACATTGAGTTCATAGCCCTCCCGCACCACGCCGTTTGTATAGGTCCCGGCATGAGGGAGGATTGAGTACGTGAACTGATGGGTCTTGTCGACGTCCGCATTCTTGCCGGGCCACTTCGGCGCCCGGAGAAGGGTGAGGCGCATGACATTGTCGCGGATATCGTGTCCGTACTTGCAGTCGTTGAGCAGCGCCACGCCGTAGTCGCCTTCCGACAGATCAGCCCATCTCTGGGCCGGGACTTCGAACATCCCGAAATCTTGTGGTCTGTTCCAGTGGGTCGGACGCTCGATGTTCCCGAACTGGATCTCGTAGCGGGCCTTGTCGGCGCGCACATTTACCGGGAAGGCTACTTTGAGTAGCACGTCTTTCTCGTTGCCCCATTCCACCGTGGTGACAAAGTCGATGCGCGCCGAATCCGCCGTCAACACCACGTCCTGCACGATCGTCGATTTGCTGAGCGATCGTGTGAAACGCACCACGGAACGAACTGCGCCGCGTTCGATAACCTTGGCCGCGAGAAGTTTGCCGTCCGTGACCAACGGCTTGTCATTATAGTATATCTCCATGTCCCAGGCCGGGCCGCAGGTCGCCATTTTATCTTCAAAGAGGATGAAGCGATTGCCGGACTTGCCGCGTTCCAGGACTTCCCGTTGTTCCTTTTTGTCGAAGATGCCGCGAACGCGGCCGGCTGCGTCGAAATCAACCCGTACCCGTGCGTTTTCCATTCCCTGTACCGTCGCGGCGATTGTCGGCGCGCTAGCCTTTCCGGCGCGAACGTGGAAGACGCTGTGTCCGACCGATGGTATGCAACCCTTAAAACGGGCGCGGCCGTCGGAGCACAGCTGGACCGGCGACTCCCTGCCTTCCGCGTCAAACGCCACATATGACGTTCCCCGGCGCATGCGGTCCGCTTCAAATGTCACCGTATCGCTGCGTTCCCATGACAGCGAATTGAGGACCAGAACAGGAATGCCGTCGCCGCGCGTGTCGATCTTGGCCGCCAGAAAAGCAATGGTGCGGTCCCTCACCGCCCTGCCTTTCGAGAATATCTCCTTGTACTGCCGATATGAATCGGCATAGACCTCGTCGATGGAACTGCCGGGAACGATGTCGTGGAACTGGTTGAGCAGAACCAGTTTCCATGCTTCATTCAAGGTCTTCTGGTCATAACGGCTGCCCAGTACGCTTCCGAGTGCGGACAGCATTTCAGCATCATGGAGGAGTATCTCGGCCTGGCGGTTGAACTTCTTGTTGCAGGCCTGGGTAGTATATGTGCCCCGGTGCATTTCCAGGTATAACTCGCCGATCCATTTCGGGAGATCGGCCGATGCCTTCCGCAGATGCTGGAAGAATTCCTTCGTCGACATCGGTTCGAGTTTCGGCATGCCCTCCAGATTACGATACCGGCGCATCCGTTCGAGCATGGGACGGTTGGGCCCGCCGCCGCCATCGCCGAAGCCGAACGGTACGGCCTGAATGGAACACCGGTCCTTCTCGCGGTAGTCGTTGGCGGCCGTGATCATCTGGGCGGAATCCAGCCGCGAGTTGTAGTCGTTGGCCGGTGGGAAGTGGGTCAGGATGCGCGTGCCGTCGATCCCTTCCCAGTGGAACGAATGATAGGGAAACCGGCTGAACTGGCTCCACGAAATCTTCTGCGTGAGGAAGCACTCGATTCCGCTGCGCTGCAGGATTTGAGGAAGGGCGGCGCTGTAGCCGAACACGTCGGGGATCCAGAGATCCGTAACGTCGTAATCGAAATCTTCCTTGAAGAACCTCGTGCCGAAGAGGATCTGACGCACAAGACTTTCGCCGCTGGTGACGTTGCAGTCGGGTTCAACCCACGTGGCGCCGGTCGGGACCCACTGTCCGGTCTTCACCTTCTGCCGGATGCGATCGTACAGCGCCGGGTATAACCGGCGCGTGTACTCATAGAGTTGCGGTTGGCTCTGGACGAACTTGAACTCCGGGTAACGATCCATGAGTTCCAGGACATTCGCGAAAGTTCGCCCGCATTTGCGCATCGTCTCGGCCAACGGCCAGAGCCAGGCGACGTCAATATGCGCATGGCCCAAACAGGCGATGGTCTGTGCCGAGGCGTTGGCGCCGCAGTCATATACTGGTTGGAGAACGCTCCGCACTTTCCTTGCTTGGGAGCGGAGTTCGGCATTTGACGGGTTGCCGTAGTCAAACAGGTCGACGGCCTTGTTCAGGGCAAAGATTATTCTCGATCGCCGCGTATCATTTTCGGGCAGATTATACATAACTTTGGTGCCGAGAAAGTTGCTTATCTCCATCGGAGCGACAATCATGTCGTAGAGGGCGGAGAGATCCCAGAATGCGTCCCACACCACGCGGTTGAGCACGAGCAATTCCGGCTGGCGCGCCAGACGCTGGGCGTAGTCTCCAAATGCCGCATTAGCTCCCGCCTCGACATAAAGATCAAGCCTTTCGCCGCCGCCGGCCCTGTCAAACAGGATGTATTCCCCCCGGTTGCGGTCCAGGCCCTGGACCGGCTTGTCGTCGCGGAAGATGATGCACTCGCCATCGGGGAGAAACCTGAGCACGACCGTCTCGCCCTTGAAGGCGGCGGGAATACGGATACGGAGGCGGAACCAAGCGGTGCTCCATGGTTTGCCCCAGCGCAGACCGTCCTTGGCGGGCCGATAGCGCAATTTTTTAGCCGCACCGACCGGCAAGTGAGCCATCGTTTCCGCGACGGCGAAGTCGGTCACGGGCGTTGCGTTTGTCCAGATGAAGCGCTCATTGATCTCGTCAATGCGGCTTCTGATTTTCGAGATATACAACTTCTCCAATCTTTTCATTCCTTGTTCGGACATGGAATCATCTCCATTGTGCGGTTGTCAAACGTTCGTTCAGACAAATTGGTTTTGATGATAATGCCTATATCCGCCAAGTGTCAATCATGACCGGCGTGGCCGGTAAGACGGCAAGCGTATACGAGCCTTTTGGGGCTTGGACTTCGATCAGTACCGGCTGATCGGGGAGAAAGTCGCTGTAGCGCGCGCAAAGCGCGGCGGCCTGCTGAAGTTCGTCTTCCGTGGCGCCGGAGGGCAGGATGGCGCTGGGACCTGGAACGTCCTTGGCCTTTAGCAGAAATTCGCCGGCATGTCGTTCCTTTTCAAGCTGTTCATTCTCCGCCTGGTTCCGTCCCACGATCAGCCGCACCGCGCCCACCCGGAAGTGCCGGCCTAAACGCAGGCGGAGAATCGGAATAATGTCCAGGCCCTCGTGGATTTTCAAATCCTTGAGGCGTTTACCGTAGGCCGGATCGGTCAGCAGGCAGCCGCCGGCCGGTTGGGGATAGTCCGTAATACCGAGTTCGCGGGCCAACGCCATCTGGGGCTTGCGGTTGCGGCCTTCGAACGCCAACAGCCGTTCACGGTCCACCCATCTTCGTTTTTCCGGTTCGGTCTCCGGCAACAGCTTGGCGCTCAGCGGGCGCAGGAGATAATCGCCGGCATCCGATTCCGACGCCACCTGCTGGAGCGCCTTGCGGTGCTGGGACATGGGTCGCTGGTTCAGCACCTCGCCGGTGCTGACAAACTGAAAGCCGCGCTCCCGCATGAGCGCGCCCGCCCGCCGGACCATGGCAATGTGACAGTCAATGCACGGGTTCAGCCCGGCGCCGAATCCATGCTTGGGGTGATCAATGATGGTTAGAATGATCGGCGTAAAATCTTCAATCAACAGCGGAACGCCCAGTTGACGGGCCGAGCGCTCCGCCGCCTTGGCTCCGAAAAAAATGCTGGTGAACGTCACGGCCTGGACTTCAATGCCCTGCTCCAGCAACAATCGTGCGGCCAACTGGCTGTCCAGCCCGCCGGATAACAGGCAGAGGGCGCGGATGGATTTGGGATTATCCATGGTGTTTTTCTTGGCGTTGATTCAAGGCATTGGAATTTCAAAGCTTGGACTGGATTCCCGCTTGCGCGGGAATGACAGAGTGGCAGCGCATAATTGTCATTCCCGATCTAATGCTACTCTGTGAAGTAAAGCGTCTTCGCTACGCAGCACGAGTCAGGAATCCAGAACAGTTGCCACGCGGCGGTCTAATTCAATACTAAGGAATTTCAAAAACGCGGCAGCAGAGTGCTGCGGCTACAGTAGGAACTTTTAGGAATGTAGCCGCCCCACTCAGTTGGGGCGTCCGTTAGAGTTGCCTTTGGCGGCCTAATTCAAAAACATCCGGGTTACCTCGTCAAAACCGGCGGCCGTCACCTCCGGTTTTTCCGGACCCAGCGTTCCCATCCCATAGGTCACAAAGATGCTATGAATACCCGCGCGGTGCGCGGTGGCGATGTCGGTGTGATTATCGCCGACCATCCAGGTATCCGCGCATTCGCCGCCGGCGGCCTGTAGAATGGTAAATATCGCCTCCGGGTTGGGCTTTAAAGGCATGCCGCTGTCGCCGCCGATAATGCTGGCAAAAAGCGGCTCGATCCCGAAATGGCGCAGGATTTCCCGGCTGGCGGCCCCGGGTTTATTGCTGAGCAGGGCCAGCACATGGCCGGCGGCCGCCAGGCGTTCAAGTCCATTGCGAACGCCGGGGTACAGCGTGGTCCGATCATGAATGTGCTGACGGTAAAACTCGCTGTCCAGCCGGACCGCTTCATCCAGGTCCACGGCAAACGGGGCGTCCTGCAACGAGCGGGATACCAGGTTGCGGATGCCCTCTCCCACAAATCCGGTCACGGTTTCGACCGGCAGGGTGCTCAGGCCATAATGCTGGCGCATCAGGTTGATGCCGATAGCGAGATCCTGGCGCGAATCAATCAGCGTGCCATCGAGATCGAAAATTAGAATCTGTCGCATCATTTGATGGCGCTGGGGGTGGCCAATTGCTCGTAATTAAACACGCAGTCACCCGCAGGCATGGCGCCCAGCGGTTCCAGTTTGGCGGCCAGTTCGGGAATATCCCGGGTCCTCCCTTTCAGGTAATCAGCAATCCGGTTGATCAGACCATCCAGTCGTGCCTGCAGTCCGCCGTACCGGCATTCGAGCACTTCCAGGCCAAAGGGCTTATAGAGACTGAGCCAGAGGGCGCAGTGTTCATCGCGCAACTTGGCCACCGCCTTGCCCAGGGCTTTGACATCCTTGGTCAACTGCCACAGGCGGGTATGGTTGCCGGAGCGGTAAGCCAGGGCCAGTTCACGGCGCAGGTTGCATTTTAACGCTACCGCGTGTGCTATGAGGGCGGGGAACAGGAGCCGCCGGTTAGCGGGTGAACGCCGGGCCGCGCGCATCAGGGTTTCCGCCAGCTTTTCGTAGTGCACTTGCAGCGCAGGCGGATTCTTGATCAGCGGATCGAAAATACTCAGCAGGGGATCCTGCCATAACAAACACTTGCTGGCATTGCCACATGTTGTTTTGGGATTGCTGACTTCCGGAATCTGGTCCAGGTCACAGACCTTAACCCAGGTGTCGAACTCGGCGTTGCAAATCCCGCGGAAATTGGCGCGCAACAGCGTATTATCCACACGGTCGGCATAGCCGTGTTCCGCGAAAAACTGGATGCCGGGTAGCGCCGAGAAGAGATCGCACTCCATGCCGTCATCGCCCCACAGGGTTGTGAATGCCTGGCGCAATTTTTTGTTTTTACAGGCGCGCATGGCGGCCTCGGTGGTGACCAACGAGAATGGCAGGGATGCCCAGAAATGGTTCCAGGTCCACACGCCGCCGGCCATGATCGGCTCCGAGCCCAGGGCGCGATGGCGGTCAATCCATTCCTCGTAAAATTCGACTTCGGTGTGATAATAATCCCAATATACCAGGTCCACATCCTTGGGAATACCGGCTGCGACTTTGTGCGGGATCTTGCTGGAGCGATCATAGTAGTCGTTGGTCTTGGAGCCCAACCGGAAATACATGTCGCTCCAGATCATCGGCCGCACTCCCAGTTTTCGGCACAGACTGCGCACGCGTTTCAAGTGCCGGTTGATGATGGCAAATGGACTTTCTTCGCCAAACTGCGCGCGGTAGCGGCCGGTGCCGATGCCGTCGGCTTCATCCATGCCGACGTGAATGCGCCGCGAGTGAAACGGCGCCGTGGCGGCGGCGATCATTTTTTCCAGCAGGATATAGGTCTTATCGTCATTAGCCAGGATGACGTCGGCAGTATCGCGATAGCCGGCGTAGGCCGGCCATTGCAACATCTGTGTCAGATGCCCCAGCGTCTGGATGCATGGGATCATTTCGATGCCCAGGGCATCGGCGTAGGCATCCAGGTCCTTTAGCTCCTCCCAGGTGTAGCGGCCGCGCAGGTATCCGAAAAACGGTTCGTCGGGTACTTCGTAGGTATCCTCGGTGTAGAGCATGCACATATTCAGGCCCATCAGCGCCCAGCGGCGCAATAACACCTTGGCCGTGTCCGGTCGCAGGACTCCGTTGCGCGAGCAGTCCACCATGACGCCCAGCATGTCAAACCGCGGGATTTCGGAGAAATCGGCCCTGAGCGCCGCCGGTCCTTCTTCGCCCATCAGGCGACCCAGCGCGCGGAACGCATCTGTTTTGCGCCCATATTTCACGACAATCCGTGCCGGCGACTTAACGACCGCCAGGCCGCCCTGCTCCCGCGCCGGGTCTTTGACAAAGGCCACCTTCTGCGCGCGACTGGAGGCCGTGAAACGATTGGGGTAGTCAGCCTTGATTTCGTCCAGGCCCCGCCGCAGTTCCATGGGGCAGGAATTCAGGTCGAGAGTGAATGAATGCATAGTTTTACTCTTTCTTAATATGTTATTGCTCAGGCATCCAGAAGTCAGAACAAATAATTTGCAGGATTGTCATTCCGCACTTGATGCGGAATCCAGATTCGAAATCCGTCTGCTAACGGACTGGATTCCCGCTTGCGCGGGAATGACATCTCCGGACTTCTGGCAGGCTCTTAATATTTAAAACTGCTGGCGCCAATAAACTCCCTCAAAATGGAAGTGGGCGGCACATCATATTTAGGAATTGCCAAGAAGTTTAACAGAAATTCCTGGAGCCGTCGAGCCTCCGCATATTCGGGGTCCGCGGGCTTGATTTCCATCAGGAGCGGTTCGATCAAGGGCTTGAGCACGGCCAGTTCGTAATCCAGGGCCGAGTTGAAAGTGGCATCCGCCTTCGCCTGGTGCGGGAAAATCCACGTTTTCTCCCCGTGCCGTACGGATGGCCACATGCGCAAGGTGGCCAGCGGGGAATTGCCTCGGTAGGCATGATCGCGCACCAGCCGGCGCATCAGGCGATTATCCGTCGTGGAAATGCGGTTGCCGGTGTCAATGGCCAACTGGGTCAGGGCGCTGATGTAAATCGTA
>Ga0247842_10005631_pt1 | contig 14723 bp, 14 predicted proteins | sample LaCruzMarch2015__3_FD_192411 | JGI IMG/M metagenome (GOLD analysis project Ga0247842, IMG submission 192411) | Freshwater microbial communities from meromictic Lake La Cruz, Castile-La Mancha, Spain - LaCruzMarch2015_19m | ecosystem: Environmental > Aquatic > Freshwater > Lake | place: Spain...
TGATGTAGAGCATGCTTGTAATTTTTCTTCTTCAAATAGGACGTTGACAACAGATTTGACAAAACCATTGATAGATTATGTTTCTCCAACGAATGCTAATGCTACAAAAAAACCTTCATCAGAAAATTATTCTTATGTGAATGTTTCTTCTTCGGACGCTTCAAATAATTTTTCTGTCATGACTGATTGGAATAGAAGTTTAGTTGGGTGGTGGAGACTAGAACAAGGCAATGGAACATTCTTCGTTGATAGTTCTAGTTATGGAAATAATGGAACTTGTTCTGGAACGACTTGTCCTAATTTAACAATGGGTGTAAGAGGGAAAGCGTATAATTTTGATGGAAGTAATGATTATATTAATCTCAGCAATTGGGAAGCTATAAGATTTGATAAAAGTTTAAATTTCTCTTGGTCATTTTGGATTAATCCAAATACCGTTGCTGCTGGGGTTCATCGATCTATTTTCAGTGAGTATAGCAGCGCGAACTATAAATATATTGGATTAGAATCATCCGTGGCAGGAGGGATACGACTTGACTATGGGGGGTCAGTTGATTATACTGCCTCAATTATTACTTCTGGTGTATGGCAGAATCTTGTTTTAACCCATATAGCAAATACCACTAATTACCTAATTTATGTTGACGGAATATTAAAAGATACATTGGTCTCCACTGGTTCAGGTGTAAACACTGCTAATAAATTGATTGGTGTTTCTACTTCCAATTCATTTCCTTTTAATGGTTCCATCGACGACGTTCAAATCTACAACAGAGTATTCTCTCCTCAAGAAATAAATGCTTCCTATCAAGCAAGTTTGTATAAATATTACAACAACTTCACAAACTTAAGTTCTGGAACATACAGATATACTTCTTATGCTTTTGACCAGGCAGGAAATTTAAATAATACAGATGAAAGATATTTTATACTCAATAATAAACCGACAGGACCAACGAGTGTCAAGCTTAATGCAACTTCAGCAAATAATCTTACTACTGATAATTTAACAGTTTATATTTCTGGTTCTTCAGATGCAGATGGAGATGCTTTAACAAACATAACTGATTGGAGAAAGAACGGGAATTCTATCGCTGTTTTGAATATGCCTTTTGATACAAATATTTCTTCTACTGCTACTGGTGCAGTTAGAGATTATTCTACTTATGGGAATAACGGGACTCTAGCAAGTGGAACAAGTGCTCCAACTTGGATATCAAATGGGAAAATTGGAGGAGCTTATAGTTTTGATGGGGCGAATGATTATGTTAACTTAAGTAATACTTTGGATGATGATTTACCTTCAGTTCCTGCTACAATTTCGGTATGGGTAAATGGTTCGTTTGCAAACGGAAACCAGATAGTATTAGGTCATTTTGATTCAAAAATAGGTTTAGGTTTCTATGTTTCAGGTGCTAATTATTTTATTGTGAGAGTTGGCGATACAGCAAGTCCGATTTATAATGTTAATGCCGAGTATACTAATAACCAATGGCATCATATAGTTGTTACATATAATTCAACATTTGGAACAACATTCTGGCTTGATGGTGTTCAAATTACTACGACCGGCTCTCCAAACTATTGGACTTGGACAGTAGATGAAATGACAATTGGAAGAAGAAGCACAGGAACATATTATAATGGAACCATAGACGACGTACAAATATTCAATCGTTCGTTATCCCCTGAACAGATAAAAGCAATGTATCAAGCAGGACTTGAAAATCATTCTGTTGAAACTATGGTGTCCAATGAAACTGCAAAAGGAGACGTGTGGCAGGTTGCAGTTACACCTAATGATAAATACGAAGATGGAGTAACTGTGTTTTCTAATAATTTGACCATCACAACAACTAGTGTTTCTGTGAATTTAACTTTCCCCTTAAATAATTGGTATTCAAATAATCATATTTTATTTGAGTGTAATGCCTCTTCCGATGTCAATTTGAAGAACTCCACACTTTATAGCAATTATTCTGGTACTTGGGCAGCGAATTTGACAAATACTTCACTTTCTGGATTAAGAAATTCTGTTTTATTTAATGGAACAGGATTTACCACTGAAAGTACTTTCTTTTGGAATTGTCTATTCTGTGATGTAGAGCATGCTTGTAATTTTTCTTCTTCAAATAGGACGTTAACAACTGATTTGACAAAACCTTTGATAGATTATGTTTCTCCAACGAATGCTAATGCTACCAAAAAACCTTCATCAGAAAATTATTCTTATGTGAATGTTTCTTCTTCGGATGCTTCAAATAATTTTTCTGTCATCACTGATTGGAATAGAAGTTTAGTTGGTTGGTGGAGATTAGAGCAAGGCAATGGAACATTCTTCGTTGATAGTTCTAGTTATGGAAATAATGGAACTTGTACTGGAGCGACTTGTCCTAATTTAACAATGGGTGTAAGAGGCAAGGCGTATAATTTTGATGGGGCGAATGATTATTTTCAGACGGGAGTTGCGCCTAGTATTCCTGCTGGAAACTCTTTTACGCTTATAGCCTGGGTTAATCCCGCTGTTTCGCAAGGGTCTAATGCTAAAATCGTTGCAAATTATGCCATTGCTAATTTATATGCCACATCTGGAGTTTCTTTTGCTTTTCTTGCGACGAATGCTTCTGGTTATCAAGCTATTTCTTCAGGAGCATATTCTGGGAATCAATGGCATTATCTTGTTGGAGTGTATAATGGTTCTCTTATGAGTATTTATGTTAATGGTGTTTTGAAAAGTACTTTAAATATTGGTGCGACTTCCAATGCTTTCGGAAGATGGTCAAATTATTTGGGAATAGGTAGAGATTATAGTGATTGGACTGGATATTTCAACGGTTCCATCGACGAAGTCCAAATCTACAATAGGGCGTTATCCGCACAGGAAATAAATGCTTCTTATCAAGCAAGTTTGTATAAATATTACAATAACTTCACAAACTTAAGTTCTGGAACATACAAGTATCTCTCTTATGCCTTTGATCAAGCAGGAAATGTAAATAATACCGACGAGAGATATTTTATACTCAATAATAAACCTACAGGACCAACGAGTGTTAAACTTAATGCAACTTCAGCAAATAATCTTACAACCGATAATTTAACCGTTTATATTTCTGGTTCTTCAGATGCAGATAATGATAGTTTAACAAACATAACCGATTGGAGAAAGAACGGGAATTCTATCGCTGTTTTGAATATGCCTTTTGATACAAATATTTCTTCTACGGCTACTGGTGCTGTAAAAGATTATTCTACTTATGGGAATAACGGGACTCTAGCAAGTGGAACAAGTGCTCCAACTTGGATATCAAATGGGAAAATTGGAGGAGCTTATAGTTTTGATGGGACGAATGATTATCTAACTGTTGCGAAAAGTTCAAGTTTGAATTTTTCAACAGAAGGGTTTTCTATAAGTGGGTGGGTTTATGTTAATGGAGAACCAAATAGTGCCTTTCCCGGTTTTGTGGAAAAAGGAACTGGAGATTGGAGTGATGCTTCTTCAAATCAAAAAGGGTTTTTTCTTTCTGTGACTTATAATACTGCTCCTGCAAGAAATATAAGGTTTGCAGTTGGAAATGGTTCAGGATATAATTATATTACTCCTTCTGTAGCAAATGAAGATTTACTTGGTAAATGGAATCATGTTGTTGCTGTTGCAGATAGTCAATCTTCTTCAAATCCTCAGTTAAAAGTGTATATGAACGGAACACTCATTGGAAGCACTAGCAGGACTTATTTCGGCTCAATAGATTATGATAAGGTTCTTGATATTGGAAGATGGAGTCTTGGGAGATATTTTAATGGAAGTTTTGATGAAGTTTCTATCTGGAATAGAAGTCTTTCAGCAGAAGAAGTAAAATCCATGTACTTGGATGGTTTATCAAATCATTCTGTTGAAACTATGGTCTCCAATGAAACTGCAAAAGGAGACGTGTGGCAGGTTGCAGTTACATCGAATGATAAATACGAAGATGGAGTAACTGTCTTGTCTAATAATTTATCTATTGGAAACACTGCCCCAACAGTTTCACTTTATGCTCCTGCAGATGGAAATGTAACTCAAAATAGAACGCCTACCTTTTATTGGAATGGCAGTGATGTTGACGGGGATTCATTGACTTATGATTTGAATATAACTTGTTATAGCTCTTCAGGGGGAGGATGTACTGATGGCAATAAACTAATTTCAAGTATATCCGCACAAAATTATACTTTGAGTCCTTCAGATTACTTGTCCTATCTAAAAGATAATAACTATTATTACAATTGGACAGTAAGAGCCCATGATGGATTAACCTATGGTGCTTGGGCAACTCCTGTTAGAAAAATTGAAATTCAGGCATCTGTAGATTTAATCTTAATCAATGATACTATCAACTTTGGTACGATAAATATGAGTGAATCAAAGAATACTACTACCAATTCACCTTATCCTTTCTCATTACAGAATAATGGAAACTGCTTCGCAAATGTAAGTATGAATGCGACGAAATTATGGAATACGATTGTTTCTAATTCAAGTTATTATCAATTCAAGGCAGATAATCTAACGGGAGAAGAAGGGGCATTTGATTGGTTAAAGAGTTTGACTAGCTGGAATCAAATGCCTATGACTGGAGAGAGTGTTGCCCTAGTTGCACTTAATTTTAATGATTCAAAGGATTCTGCAGAGGTAGATGTATTAGTTACAGTCCCAGATGAAGAACCCGCAGGAGATAGACAATCAACAGTTTATTTTACCGGGAGGTTGGGAGAATGATAAAAATGAATAGAACAAAAAGCTTAAATAAAGATGTAACATATGCGTTACATATGAAACAAAAATATTACAATCTTGAAATTGTCTTAGAATTGTTAAAGAACGAAGCTCATCTTAGAGGTCTCTCTATCAAAATTGGGACAAATCCAATGATGATATCAAGAAAACTGGAAGAATTGTTTTCTTTGAATGTTGTCGATTATAAAATGCAGGGAAAAAATAAGGTTTATTTCTTAAAAAAAACAACAGAAGCAAAACTTTTTGTGTTTATGGCAGAAGAATATAAGGTGGTAAATTTTTTGAAGAAACATTCCGCAATAAGGGGAATTATTGATAAGATTCAGCAGAATAAAAATATTCGTTTGGCTCTTTTATTTGGATCCTATGCCAAAAATCTAGAAAACAATAAAAGTGATATTGATGTTTATGTGGAAACTTCTGATAATAAAATAAAACAAGAATTGGAAAGGCTAGATTCCAAGCTTTCTATAAAAATTGGAAAATATGATAAGGATAATCTTTTGATAAAAGAAATTGAAAAAGCCCATATCATAATTAAAGGAGTGGAGGACTATTATGAAAAAAATGAATTTTTTAATTAAATTGCAAAAGGAAGGAAAATTAAAAATGATTGAACCATCCGAAGAAATAAAAAAATCTTATCTTAATAAATCTGAGAGCAACTTAATTTCTTCAAAAATTCTTTTTGAAAATAACAGATTTGAAGAATCAATTTCTATGGCTTATTATAGTATGTATACTTCTCTTAATGCTTTATTATTCCAAGTAGGAATAAAATGTGAAAATCATTCGGGGGCTATTTTTTTATTAAAGGAATTATTTGGTTTAGATAACTCTGGTATTTCTTTTGCAAAGCGAGAAAGAATTGACAAACAGTATTATGTTGATTTTAATGTTACAATGGAACAAGTATTGGATATGATTAGAATTGCAGAAGAATCTAATAGAGAAATGTTAAATTTTATCGCAGTTTTAAAAAATAAAGATATTGAAGAGTACAGGGCTAAATTCTTGGAGTTATTAAAATGAATAGAACAAAAACAATTTTAATTATTGAAGGAATTTTCCTGATAGGAATTTTGGCATTTTTGTTTTTCTATACCTTGCCCAAGCAAATATTTCCTCTTCACGGAATGACCATTTCTAATCAAGATTTCTTATTTGAAATTGAAAATAGCGAGGAGGTTGTTCTTTCAACAGATATGAACTTCACAAATTACATTACGCTAAAGAAAGGAGATGAAATTACCCTTCCTCCAGAAACTTATTTTTGGAAAGTCAAGGGCATGCTGAAAGATAGTGAAGTTAGAAATTTTACAATACAATCTGAAGCTGCATTAATCCTTAGAGAAAAAGAAGGACTCTATCAAATTGAAAATTCTGGAAATGTGGATTTAAATTTAACAAAAAAACAAGGAGACAAAATAACTCTTGCAACAATTTTAAATATGGGAGAATCGGAAGAATTCGAAAAAGATAATTCTACCTATACAGGGGGTCAGGCATAATGGTTCAAAAATTAAATTCGTCCAGGCTTGGCCAAATTAGGGGGTCAGGCATGAGAGTTCAAAGAAATAAATTTTATTTAATTTTTATAGGGTTAATTTTAGGAATATTAATCATGCAAAATATTATTGCCATAGGAATAACTCCTGCAAGAACAACAGTAGATTTTGAGCCGGGACTTCATAAAGAAATAAATTTCTCTATAATTAATTCAGAGAACAAAGACATGTCTGTGGAATTTTCAGTCAAAGGAGATCTTGCACAGTATATCACACTGAATCAAGAATTTGCCGATTTCTCTTCTTCGGAAAAGGAAAAATTTTTCAGTTATAGTGTGGAACTCCCAGAATCTTTTGATAAACCTGGAAAATATGTTGGAGAAATAGTTGCATTGGAATATTCCAAAGAAGTAAGAGAAAGTGGAACTCTTGTAGGGGCTGCGTTGGCAGTAGTTACACAATTCTACGTTTATGTTCCTTACCCTGATGAATATTTGGAGACAGAATTTAACATTGTTTCTTCCGAGAAAGAAAGTAATGTTTTATTTTTAATTCCTATAATAAATAGAGGGAAAGCGGATGTTCCTGAAGTGAAAGTATTAATTGATGTCTATTCTCCCTCTGGGGAAAAAGTGGCTAGCGTTGAGGCAGGACCGGAAGCTTTGAAAAAATTAGAAAGAAAAGAGCTCTATGCTACTTGGTTTGCAAATGTTTCTTCTGGAAGGTATACTGCAAATGCTACAATCTCCTATAACAATAAACAAATTCTTCTAACAAAAGAATTTGACATAGGGGAAGTTTTATTGGAAATAAAAGAGGTTGTTGTAAAAAATTTCCAATTGGGGGAAATTGCAAAATTCGATGTATTAATCCAAAACAAATGGTCTCATTCAGTGAATAACACTTTCATAAATATCGTTGTCTATGATGAACAAGGAGGAGTTCTCGCAGAATTTAAAACCCCAAATCAAGATTTCTTGCCACTTCAAGAATTGAGATTACCTGCCTATTGGGATACGGTGGGAGTCAGTGAGGGACTTTATGAAGGAAAGTTGGTTCTTAATTATGGAGAAAATAAAAAAGCAGAAAGAAATATACAATTGCAAATTACAGATTACAGTTTAGAAGTTATTGGACTCACAGGTAAAGTTGTAGTAAAAAATAACGGGGGATTAAATTTAACAAATATTTTAATTGCGGTTATTGTTTTGTTAATCTTATCTAATATTGTTTGGTTTGTAATTATCAAGAGGGTAAGAAAAAATAAAATTCATTTAAAAAAATAACTTTCTTTATTCGAATTTACAAACGAAATATCAATTATTATTATTATTATTATTATTATTCTGTTAGACAGGAGAAATGTTTATAAATATCTTTATTTTTATTTATTATGAGTTCATTTAAAAGAAGTGAAAGGATGATAGCAATTCTATTGATTGCAGCAATTTTGCTTTCAATATTGTCTATTGCGTTGACCTGGGTTTTTGAAATGAATAAAGAAAATAGTTCGAATACAATCAATGATGAAAATGGTCTTGATTCTGCTAACGTTGGTTTAACGGTTCAAGGAACGGTTGTAAATACAAATGGATAAAAAAAAGAGGCTGGATAAAATTTTGTTTGTTGTTGCTATAATTGTAATCTCTCTAGCTTTGGTAAATCTCGGAATTACTTTTTATAAGTTTGGAGGATTAAATGAAATTACTGGAAATGCAGCAGTTGATGTAGGTACAGCAAATTTGACTATTCAATCTTTTTTAACAGTTAATTTCACTACACAAATGATTGGTTGGGGAAATGGGGCTGTTGCCGATGGTACAGGACATGCAACATTGGATTCTTCTAATAATACTGCTACAAATTGGAATGGGACAGCAAACAATGTTGGTTTGATTCTTAGAAACGATGGGAATGTTAATGCTCAAATAAATCTCACAGCAAGCAATAATGCTAGTACTTTCATTGGGGGAGGACAAGATGGTGGACCTCTTTATGAAATAAAAACAACTAGTAGTGAAACTGGTTCTTGCGTAGCTGGTTTAGCAAGTTCATATTACACTGCTAATACTACATCCATGGGAAGTTGTGGTAATTTAACTTACATCAACACAAATGATACTCTAAGAATAGATGTCAGAGTAGTAATCCCTGATGATGCTCCTATTGGGGTAAAAGGAAGTACTATCACTGCAACAGCTACAGCTATTGCTTAATTCTTGTATTTTTATCTCGATAAAAATTTTTATTAATTTTTTATTTTAATTTTCTTTTTTCATAGTAAACTATAAAAACTTCTTTTTTTTCTTTATATTATGGTTAGAAAAGAGGGAGAATTTTGTATTTTTAAGAATATTTTTTTATTTCTTCTTCTGTTCTCAGGAATTTTGCATTTTTCTTCTGCTCTTTCAATGACTCCCGCACTCATTTCAATTGATTTTCAACCAAATTTTAAACAGACTTTTGATTATACTATTGCTGGGACAAAACCGGATACGACTTATCTGATTTATGTTAAAGGAGATTTGGCTGAGTATGCTATTTTGAATAAAGAAGAACTAAAGGGGAATGGAAATTTTAAGGTATCCTTATCTCTTCCTTCTTCTCTCGAAGTTCCTGGTATGCGCACCCTATATGTGGGGGTAAAAGAAATAGCCGATAAGGAACTTGTTCAGGGGACCATTGGAACAGCAATTGAATTAAGAGGGTCCATTTATATTTTTGTTCCGTATCCTGGGAAGTATGCCGAAATTTCATTTAGTTCTACTAATGCCAATGTAGGCGATTCTGTTCAATTTATAATCAATTTGATAAATAGGGGAGAAGAAAATCTAACAGTCAATCCAAGGATAGAAATTTTTTCAAATCAGACAGGAGAGAAGAAAGAAACCCTCCTTTTTGAAGAAAGATTTATGGAATCTGCTCAAAAACTATCCGTATACAAAATGTTGAATACTTCTTTCTATAATCCTGGGAGATATAAGGGTGTAGCCATTGTAGAATATGGTGGAAACTCTCCTGCAACTGCCGAAACTTTGTTTAGGATAGGAAATTTGTCCATAGAGATAAAAAATTATACTCAAAGAGTTATTCTCGATGGAAAAATTCAGAAATTTAATATAGATATAGAAAGCGGTTGGAATGATAAGATTGATGGAGTCTATGCAAGTGTTTCTTTTTTGAATGGCACTTCCGAAATACTTTCTTTTGAAACTTCTTCCACAAGCTTAAATCCTTGGGAGGTAAAACCAATTACTGGCTATTTTGATACTTTGAATTTCCCAGAAGGAATTTATGATGCAAATATCAATCTGTTCTATTATGGAAAAGATGTGGGTAAAAGTTCTAGTAAAACAGTTCAAGTAGAATTTATCAAAGAGAGCTCTATTGTTCCTATGATTGTGCTAATTAGTTTAGGAATAATTTTCCTAATAGGAGCGATTATCTTAATAGTCTTTCTTAGGAGAAAGAAAAGTCCTCATAGAAAATAAATAGTATGGGATAGGAATATTGTAAAAATGAAAATTGAAAACAAGAAATATTTATTTTTTTCAGTAGCTATCTTTTTTTTAAGTATACTTCTTCTTTTTTTATCGTTTTTATTAGTTAGTTCTCTTATTCTCTATGAACAGGAAATTTCTGCGGATTTGCAAGTTGGAGCGATACCTGGTTTTAATTTAGATAATTCTATTCTTTCATTTGGAACAATTGCTCCCAATATAAGTAATTCTAGAACACTCCAAATTGTTAATGATTATCCTTTTCCTATTCTTGCTTCTTTTAGTTCAAAAGGAAACATAAGCAAATTTTTGATCTTTGAAAAACAAATTAAATTGTTTTCCCATGAAGAAAAGATAGTAATCATATCTACAATTTTACCTAGGGAAGAAGATTATGGGAATTATTCTGGAAAAATTAATGTTATTCTAAAAAAAGAAATATAGAACTATTTGGGAAAGGTATTTAAAATAAATTCTACCTCTTGGTATATGAATAAAAAAAAGAAGGCTCTTTTTTTTGTAATGTTTATTTTAACTCTAATAAGCTTGATTTTTATTAATTCTTTTTTTGTATCTTCTTTTCCAGGAAATTTTCAACCAACTGGGTTCGTTTTTTCTGATGATGCAGGAGTTTCTCTAGGAATAAGTAGATCTACTGCCATAAATGTTTTAAGAGATGATTTTGATGGTGGCACCACTGATTTTACTGTTGGAGGGAATATTGCTTTAGAGACACTAACTGGTATGACTCTAGAACATTTTAACTATGGTAAGATTGTTTTTAGTCAGGTAGTTAATCTTACTAAAGATGCTTATAGTCCTACTGGGACTTTATATGATAGAGTTGTCGATATAGATTCCAATTTAATTATTTCAAGAAATTTTATTTCTGTTAAAAAGGGAAATCTTACGAGCTTGAATAAATCGGCTATAATCACATTATATAGGGTAGATTATGAATCTCCCATAATTTTAAGAAACGGGGATAATTGTCCGTCTAGCATATGTCATCTTGTCAGTTACTCTGGAGGTATTGCTATTTTTACCGTTTCTTATTTAGAACATACTTCTACAACCACCTACGCTCTTGCTGAGGAAGAAGTGGAGGAAGAAGATTTCTGCGGGGATGGAATTTGTAATAGTGGAGAAACATGTTCAACTTGTTCAACTGATTGCGGGAAATGCGTGGTTCCTGGGGAAGATGGAGGCGGAGGTGGCGGCGCCGGTGGAGGAACAATTGGAGGAAGAAATGTCACTATAAATGGCTCTTCATTTTCTGTCAAACCCGGGTTTATATCTGTAGATATAGAAAAAGGAAAATCCTATGCTCAACAGGTAAATATTTCTAATACGGGATTAACTGATTTGGAAATTAGTGTGTCTCCTTCTTCTACTATTTCTAGGTTTGTTGAACTAGGTGAAAGAAGTTTCATCTTAAAAAAAGGAGAATCTAGAATTTATTCATTCAGGGTTTATTCTTCTATTCAGGTTAAAGCTGATTTGTATACTGGAAAAATTCTATTTAGTTCTAATAAGCTCAATGTTCCTTTAGATATAGCAGTTAGTGTGCAAGAATTATCTACCCTTTTTGATATGAAGATTACTTCTACTAAAGAATATGTTATTCCTGGGAGGATTGCTTCTGCACAAATTAGAATGGTAAATATTGGCGATGCCGAATATGTCAATGCGGTTTTAGAATATGGAGTAATGGATTTTAATAACGTTGTTTATGTGTATAAAAAAGAAAATGTTACTGTGACGAGGAATGTTATCTCAAAGAAAGTTACTTTGAGACTTCCTGAGGATATCGCACTTGGAAGATATCTCATTTATTCCAAATTGACTTACAAAGATAAAATTGCTCTTAGTGATGATACCTTTCAAGTAGAACAACTCTCTTCAATAATGTGGGTAATTGCTTTAATCTTAATATTAATTTTAATAGTCTTAGTGCTTTTCGCAATTCTATTGGTTAAAAAGAAAAAGAGAGAGAAATGTGATATATGTGGAGAAATAATTGAAGGTTCTTCCAAGGAAGAGCTGGAAGAGAATATGAATATTCATAAAAGGATCCATAATAAAGAGGAAGATGGTGAAGCAAAGAATTTGATTAAAGATTTATTGGTAGAATTAAAAAAACTAAAACCTAACTAAATTTTTTATATAAATAATTTTAAATAGACTCTATTATCATTAGTTCTATGTTAATCGGACTTGTAGGAAAGCCTTCTGTTGGGAAAAGTACTTTTTTTAAAGCAGCTACTCTTGCAGAAGTTGAAATTGCTTCTTATCCTTTTACTACAATAAAAGCAAATCAGGGTATTGGTTATGTTAAAATTGATTGTATTGATAAAGAGCTCAATACTCAGTGCATGCCTGCTCACGGGTTTTGTATAGAACACAAAAGGTTTGTTCCTGTAGATTTAATGGACGTTGCTGGGTTGGTGCAAGGTGCTTCTGAAGGAAAAGGGTTAGGAAATAAATTTTTAGATGATTTAAGACAGGCAGACTTATTTCTTCAAATAGTTGATGTTTCTGGGACAACAGATGCAGATGGTAAATTAACAAAGGGATACAATCCTTGCAATGATGTTTTTGTTTTAGAAGAGGAACTGGATAAATGGTATTTTAATCTTCTCATGAAAGTATGGAGGAGTTTTGCAAGAAAGGCAGAAATAGAAAATCTTAGTTTCTCTGATGCTGTTGCTAAGCAATTTTCTGGGTTAAAAGTAAATGAAGAGCATGTTAAGAGAGTAGTTTTGAGATTGGGCTTTTCGGAGAAACCTAGTTTTTGGAGTGATTCCCAATTAATGAAATTTGCGTCTGAGTTAAGAAAAGAAAGTAAGCCAATGATAATTGTTGCAAATAAGGTTGATTTAGAAGATGGGAAAGAAAATTATAATAAATTAAAAGAAAAATATCCTAAGGCTGTGATAATTCCGTGTTCTGCTGATTCTGAGCTTGCTTTGAGAGAAGCTGCGAAAGCTAATCTTATCAAATATGTTCCTGGAGAAAAGCATTTTGAGATTATAGGAAATTTAAATGAGAAACAGAAGCAGGCACTCGATAAAATACAATTAAATGTTCTTGATGTGTTTGAAGAAGGAACAGGAGTTCAAGCAATTTTGAATAAAGCAGTTTTTGATATTCTTGGGTATCTCGCCATTTTCCCGGCTTCTGCAAACAAACTTGCGGATAGTAAAGGTAGAATTTTACCTGATTGTTTTTTATTACCTCCCAAAAGCACTGCTCTTGATTTTGCTTATCATCTTCATACTGATTTTGGAAAAAATTTTATAAGAGCAATTGATGCAAGAAGCAAGAGAGCATTGGGAAAAGCTTATGAATTGAAGAATAGAGATGCTTTGGAGATTGTTACTAGGTAAGAAATCACAGTAATCTTTTTAAAACCTTTTTGTAGTATTAAATTATGGGTCTAGAAAAAATAACACATGTTTCTCAAGATGAAGCAGAAGAAGGTATAACTTTTTCTAAGAATAGACTTCCTAAAGGGGCTCTGCCTATGAAAGGAACTGAGTTTGTAGGATATTATTTTTTTATTAGGGAAATAGGTGAGAAGAAAGTCACATTAGTGTATGAACCTTTTGAAAAATCTTTTCTTTTTAGAAATGCTTTTTATTTAGAATAATTCTTAAACTAACTTCTTTATGTCTAAAAATGGTTAAAACTTGCGAATCTTGTGATGCAAAATGTTGTAAACATGTTGCAGTTGAAATTGACGTTCCAGAACAAATTGAAGACTTTGAAAATATTAAGTGGTTTGTCAGTCATAAAAAAGTAAATGTTTTTATTGATGAAGATAAAAATTGGTATCTGGAATTTTTAACTCCTTGTGAATTTCTAGGAGAGAAAAATAAATGCATTAACTATGATCATCGTCCAGAAATTTGTAAAGAGTATGGTCATGATGAATGTACATTCCATAACGAATATAAAGACAATTTTCTTTTTACTAATCTAGAAGATATAGAAAAATACATAAAAGAAATTTATCTTCAGGGAAAGCATATTATTCCTTCAAATGATGATTCACATTAAAGTAAAACCAAATTCTTCAGAACAGAGTGTTGAAAAAATAGAAGATGTTTATGTGGTAAAATTAAAGTCTCCTCCTGAAGACGGAAAGGCAAATCTTGAGTTAGTTAAGCTTTTGAGCAAATACTTTGGATTTGAAGTTAAAATTAAATCAGGTTTTAATTCTAGACATAAAGTTGTACAAGTTTTTAATTAGTTTTTATTAATAGCCGTGCCCAGGGCATAGCGTTTTAAATTTTATTTGACTTATTTTTTTTAGAGATTCTCGCATTTCTTTTTCCGAGCTTCCTGGAAGGTCTGTTCTTCCTATAGTATTTCTATGAAAGATTGTATCTCCTGAGAATAAAACGTCTTTGTATAGAATACAAATTCCTCCTTTGGAATGTCCAGGAGTTTCAATTATTTTTAATCCTTTTATTTTCAGTTTTTTTGGGTCCAGCAGATTTTCTCCAAAATCTTTTTTGCTTCCATAAACTTTAGAATTGATAAATAAAATTAATCCCCCTAGGTGGTCCCAGTGATTATGTGTTAAAATTACTAAATGAATATCCTGAGGAGTCAATTTTAATTCACTTAAATCTTCTAATAAAGAATTTATATTTTCAGGAGAACCAGTATCAATCAGTATATTTTTTTTATTTATTTTAATTAGATAGATATAGGACCCAAATTTTTTAAATTTAAACTGCCAGATATTTTCTCTTATCTTTGAGATCATAATAAGATTTAATTCTAAAGGAATATAAAGGTTTTTGTTCTGTTCAATTAATGAGATACGAATTTGCAGAGGACCTTCAAAAGAAAGCAGAGGATATTTCAAAAGTTCTTTTTCCCCATATAGATATAACTCGAATCAAATGCTTTAGAAGCTATGGGACT
>Ga0247842_10005632_pt1 | contig 14721 bp, 8 predicted proteins | sample LaCruzMarch2015__3_FD_192411 | JGI IMG/M metagenome (GOLD analysis project Ga0247842, IMG submission 192411) | Freshwater microbial communities from meromictic Lake La Cruz, Castile-La Mancha, Spain - LaCruzMarch2015_19m | ecosystem: Environmental > Aquatic > Freshwater > Lake | place: Spain...
TGCTCGGCGGTCACTACCTGTCGCGGCCCCTGTTCCGTTTCATCGCCGACTCGCGGCTGCGCGAGGTCTTCACCGCCAGCGCCCTGCTGCTGGTCATCGGTACCGCGCTCCTGATGACGCTGGTGGGCCTCTCGCCGGCGCTCGGCGCCTTCCTGGCCGGGGTGGTGTTGGCCAACAGCGAGTTCCGCCACGAGCTGCAATCCGCCATCGAGCCCTTCAAGGGCCTGCTGTTGGGGATCTTCTTCATCACCGTCGGGGCCGGGATCGATTTCGGCATCCTGTTCGCCGACTATGCCACCGTGCTCGGCCTGACCTTCGGGGTCATGGGACTCAAGGCGGCGGTGCTGCTGGGGCTGGCGCGGCTGTTCCGGCTGCCGGCGGGGGACCGCTGGCTGGTGGCCCTGAGCCTGGCGCAGGCCGGTGAGTTCGGTTTCGTACTCCTGGCCTTCTGCGTGCAGAACGCCGTGATCCCGACGGCGCTCGCGCGGACCCTGTCGCTGGTGGTGGCGCTGTCCATGCTCCTGACCCCGGCGCTCTTCATCCTCTATGAGCGCCTGATCGCCCCGCGACTGCGCACCGACGTGCAGGGGCCGGCGCCGGACACCATCGATGAGCAGGGGGCGGTGGTCATCGCCGGGATCGGCCGCTTCGGCCAGGTCGTCAACAGCCTGCTGGTGGCCGCCGGGGTGCGCACCGTGGTGCTGGACCACCGGGCCGAGCAGATCGACCTGCTGCGCAAGCTCGACATCAAGAGCTATTACGGGGACGCCTCCCGCCCGGACCTGCTGCACGCGGCCGGGATCGCGCAGGCGCGCCTCTTCATCGTCGCCATCGACGACCGGGACCGGGCGGTGGAGATGGTCGAGTATGTCCGGCGGACCTATCCGCAGGTCCGCATCCTGGCCCGTGCCTATGACGTCGGGCACATGTATCTGCTCAAGAAGGCGGGGGCCGACCTGGCCCTGCGGGAGGTCTACCATGGCTCGCTCAGCCTGGGCGCCGCGGCCCTGCGGCGACTGGGGTTCCACCCCTACAAGGTGGAGCGGATGACCCGGGCCTTCCGCCGCCATCAGTCCGAGGGCCTGGACGGCATGTACGACCTGTGGGACCAGGACCCGGACATCGCGCGCAATCTGGCCCTGCAGGCGCACATCCGCGCCTATGTCGGCTCCCTGCAGGACGCCCTGAACGCCGACCGCCGGGACCTGCACGACCGCACCGAGCGGGGCTGGACCCCGCCGCCCAAGGGGTTCAGCCGGGAACTGGACGAGGACGCCTGAGGGTCAGCGCCGCACCCCGGTGCGGCGCTGATCCTCAGGCGGGATGGGGGCGGCCCTACAGCGGCTTGCCGTTCGCGTCGAGCTTGGTGAAGCTGAAACCGGCGTGTCCGTCACGGTCGTCGTTCGCCGTGGCATCGCGACCGGAATCGCCGTCCTGCCCCGGATGGGTCGCTAGCGGGCACGGCAGGCCGTTTTGGCCCTCGTTACTGCAGGCGGTGATCCCGGTATCGTTGAGTCTGCCGGTCGCCCCAGGCTTAGGGAGGACTTTAAACGTAGCGCTGCCGCCGCCGATGACCACGCCGCCGTTCGCCGCGGTCTTGGTCTTGATGCCCAGGGCATGACTACCGGCGATGCTCAAGGGGCAGCGGAAGGTCGCGGTCTTCGCCGCGGCGCTGCTCGTGGTACAGCCCGTCAATTGCGCGGCAATATTCGCCACAATGGTCGATGGCAGGTTGCCGCCGGCGACGCTGATGCTGACCGTTTGACCGGCCGTACCGGTCAGCGGGCCGATGCTGGTGATGACGGGGCCGATCGGGGTGGCGGTGATTTGAGCGCTGTTGCTCAGGTCACCGTTTGCGGCCTCCGCCTGCACGATAAAGTAATAGGTCTTGCCGTTGGTGAGGTCCGGGACCACGGCCGGGCTGCTTTGGTCGGGCAGCCAGAGCGAATTCTGCGCCGCCGTGAAACAGTTGTACGGGTCCGTGATGGCCTGCGGGGCCACGCAGACACCTTGCGCCACGGCCCACGCGGGCTTACTCCAGGTCAAGGTCACCTTGCCGCTACCGGGCGTCGCGGTCGGCTTCGGCGTCTCTCTGGCGGGGTTGGTATTGGCCTTGAACTCGGCAAGATTGCTGACCTTGTCGCCATCCTTGTCCTGCCCGGCGTCCTTGGGATCATAGAGATTGAGTCCATACCGGGTCTCCCATTCATCCGGCATCCCGTCCTTATCCGTATCGTAGGCCCATTTGGGATCGCTCTTGAAGGCGTCCAGAGTATCGGGCACGCCATCCCCGTCGGTATCCTTGGGGGGCAGCAGCGCCACCTGTGTCTCGGGCAGCGACGTCAGTGCAAGGCGGATGACCGGATACTGGCGTTGCGCCCGAATTCTATCGAATTCATCGAATACAACCGCCCGGCTGACCTTGGTGCGGGCAAAATAGCCATTCACGATATCGTCAAAAATCAGCACGTACGCGGCATCGACATCGAGCCCCGCCGGGAAGGCCAGGACCCTGGTCTCACCCCCGCGGATGCTGCCGAGCGCCACCGGCTCGGACCAGACCAGGCTGCCGTTCTCCATGGTGCGCCAGACCGCCCACAGGCCATTGGTCCCGACCTTGTCCCAACCGGCGGAACTGAAATTCAGTTGTACCTCACCCGCCCCCGTCAACTGACCGGCCTTCCGCTCACGGTAGAGGGCTGAGGTCCCGACCAGTCTGGTATCCCAGATGTCCAGATCGTTCAAGACATAGACACTGAAGGTGCTGGAAAACAGCTTCCTCCGCTCTCGCCTTTTCGGGTTACCGCTGATGACGCTGGTGAAATCGAGGTGCGTATAATCCGAATAGATGCCGGAAGTCTTGTGTATGAGCGGATAGGGTTGCTTATCCCCGAGCTGTTGGCGATAGATCTCGGTGAAATCAACCGCCTCATAATCACCGATGGATGTTCCGAAAATCCTTTGGTTGATCGTGTCGTCCTCGTCAATGCCGACAATTGAATCCCACCACGGGAAAATGCTGTCCTTCACCGTCGTCTTAAGGTAATTGAAATCTTGGTTGTTGCGTGCGCTCAAGGGAACATCGATCGCCTCCGCGGAACTCTTGAATTTCTTGACATTCCAGACCAACTCGACGCTGCCATCTTTCAGCAGTTGTTGGATGGTACCTTTGTCCACCGTCCGAAACGCACTCTGATTCTCGACGCTGGCGATGAACCCCGGCAACACCAGCAGGTTGTTGGAGCCGCCGTCCAGTGCCAGGGGATAGAGCAAGCTGTTATCCCTCGCCCGCACTTGAGAGCCAGTTAACGTATGGCTGATTATCTTGGGATTAAACAGCGGCACTGTCAGATAGCGCACTGCCACCATTTCCGGTATCGGTAAGGCAATGTCCAGGGTATCCTTGGTGCTGCGCGTCATCTGCAGTTTGACCAGGGCGGGATCGGTGATATAGTCCCAGGCCAGTGCCGTACCTTTGTTCCCAAAGGCGTCGGCCAGTTGCACAAACTTCGCGGGGGTCAGCGCCTTGAACACATCGAGCAGCATCGTGGCGACGACCTCATTACCATTATCATAAAGGTAATCGAGCAGGGCATCCTGCAGTTGCGCGAACAATGGCCCCATCCGCACCTTTCCCTCCTTGACCGACTGACAAAACTCCAAGACATCGTTACCGACATCCAACACCCCGGACACCCCGGTCAGCCAGCCCTTGATGTTATTTTTGCTTATGAGCTGCGCGACCAGTGATTCCAGTCTGATATCTGCAGGGACACCCTCGACATTGATTTTCCATCCTGCCCGCCGAAAAAAGTCTGCGGTCAACTTGATGGGCGCGACATCCTTGATTTTGTTATAAGTCGTGGGGCGATCATGTTCGATGCTGCTGACCAACGGCTTGGTTACCATCTCATTGAATGCGCAAACGGCAAGCTGGGTACGATTTTCGTTTTTGTCCAGCGGTGTCTTTCTGACATTGCCGATAAAACGCCCCTGCAGTACAGCTGCCCCGCAGAATGTGTCCTGATCGAAGGGTTTCTTGGCCTCGCCGGCCTTCGCAGCGTCCGCCACGGACTTGAAAGAGGTATTGAAGGTCGCCATGACAGTTTTCGCTAATTCAAGCGTCTTGCTGACCTTGCTCAAATATTCACCACACAGAACTTCCTTTGAGTCAGAAGAACAAAGCAGCTGTTGAGCAGCCTCTGCAACGGAAACGACAAGGGGAATGAACTCAAGATAGTACTTCGCATTACTAATGAATTTCTTGGTTCCCTCCGTCATTTTCGGGATGAGCGCGGGATTGAACAGGGCGGCTCCCGTGCCCACGATTTCCGCCGTAACCGCCGCCGCAGTCACAAGGTTCATCACCATCGGTGCATCAAAAGTGAGATAGGGATTGTTGCGGAAGATGACGACTTGCGCGGACCCGGCCACCTTGCCCAGCGGTGGAATGCTGGACAGGTCGAGCGTCGTCTTCTTGACCAGATCCTTGTCGAGCCAGCCGGTCACCGGGGTGAGCAATGGGACCTGCAAGAGATGGCGATCAAGGTTCTTCAGGAAACCCGGTAATCCGCTCTGGACATTCTCGAAATTGGCAACTTCCTGTACGCCATAGGTCCACGTGGAATAGCTGGTGAAATCCAGTTGTTCACTTTGGGCCGTCGTGCGGCTGCCGGCAACGCTCATCCCCCTGAACACGGCAAAACTGCGCTCAGTGTGGAAAAAGTCGATCCCGGTGGCCGCGGCCGGTGAGGCCGCGGTGGCCGCACGGGCCGCCAGGCGGGAGGCGAGTGCCTGGGTGCCGCCGGCCTTCTGCGCATCCGTCAACTGCGAAATCCCGTATTCGCCCAATCCCTCCACCAGATCGTCCAACAGTGCGCTGTTGATCCAGAGCGGGTCGAGGACATAGCGCCGGTGCTCGGTAACCGCCTGCGCGAAGAGGCTGGAACTGACCATCAGCCCGGCGATGCGCTCCTTGTCCGTGTCCTGCAGGAAGACCAGCAGCGGATGGGTCATAAAGGCGCGGGTCAGGACCGTGGTTTCGGAGTCCAGCCGCTGCTGCCATGGGCCGATATTGAAGCTGTAATAGAGGATACGGGTCGCGGTGGCGGCGGCCGACGCCGGAGAGAGCGCCTGTTCACTCCAAACCACATCCGAGAGATAGCCCCGCGCCGGGATGCTGGCCCCATGCTCCCCGCCATACAGTGAGGCGAGCTCACGGTTCAGCGTCGGCCCCGGCTCTGCCGCGGTCACGGCGGCCATCCGCGCGGCGGGGGTCGGCGTCGGCAGGCCCTCCACACCGATCCGGTAATCGGCGGCAGTCACCATCCGCGGCTGTGCGTCGGCCAGTGCGGCGGGCGGCCACCCGGCCGCCATCAGGACGAGCAATAAAAGAGGCATGACCGCGAGTGGCCGGAGTGACGCAAAACGAGGTGCAAGAGGGGCAGAGACCGGACGAGGCACCGAAGCCATGGGCAAACTCCAAGTGAAATGGGGATCGGCAACAGTGCCGGGGGTCTCTGCGCCTGGCGGTCCCTGATGGCGGCCTTGGGATAGATCAATCAGGTTGATCGGCGGCGGCTGGGCCGCGGCAGTCACTGACAGCGCACGATGACGGTCGGCGTCGCGGGTACGCGTATGATCAAGAAACGGTCGTCCTCGCTGTCCGCGGGGCTTGGCCGCGGTTCGCATGGTGGGGCCTGTCTGGCTTTGGTCAATTGCAAGAAAGGACCAAATCACTGTCCGCCGCGCACGAGACGAACGAACGCGGCGTACTCCCTAAAGTGGTCGTAGCCGACGTAGCCATTGCCGAAGGCCACGTACCACGTGAGGTACGGGCTGCCGGCATACGGGGAAGAGGACCAAACCATATTCGATGGCGTATTTGGAAAGTACTTCGTGTTGATCGCGGGGTCATAGCAGCGCAACTCGACCAGCGATTCCAACTCATTCTTGTTTGGCAGGCGCCAGTCAGTGTAGCCCGCAAAGTTGGCATCTGTCGCCAGTTGCAACGCCTCTTGCCAGTTGAAGTAGCCGACAATGCCGTTCGCGCACCCGGCCCCGCTCAGCCCCTCGGCGCACTGCTTCCACATCAGACCAGTCGCCGCGTCGCTCACTGTCCCGTTGCCGTGGTTGGTAAACTGGCTATCCGGTGCCGAGGACTGAATGTCACTGCGGCAGACTTGGGCCGCTCCAGCGGCACTGACCATCGACAGCAAGAGTACCGCCGCCAGCCGTCGCGATGTGTCATACATCATGCCGTCACTCCGTCAGTCGATAGCGCGCAAGGGTGCGCGTCTCGCACCGGTCGCGCCTGATGGCCAATGTCAATAGCATCCGCTACGCGCAGTGCCCTTAGATTGGCCGCAAATAGATCGCTTCATATTCGGTGCTGTGCCACTTGCCTGACGGCATGAAAAGACAAAATCACTTTTCGCCGCGCACGAGAAGGACGGCCTCGGCGTCGTACTTATAACCAGCGCCGATGTAGACATATTTGAAGTCCAAGCGCCACGCGTATTCCGGAGTGTTGGCATACGGGGACGAGGACCAAACAGACATGTTGGTAGGCGTATTCGAGAAATATGCCAGATCGATCGCCGGATTGATTCGATCATTACTGACGATGGAGAGCAACTCCCGGCGGCTGGGCAGGCGCCAATCGGAGGCCCCGCACAGCCGTTGGGCGTTGACGGCCCGGACATAGCTGGCGGTATCGCACGCGATCCCGCCGTTGCAGGTGCCGCCATTCTGCGTGCCCGCGACACCGCCATTGCTGGCCGCGTCCGGGTTGTACCAACTGTAGGTGTTGTCTTTGTCCCGCAAACCGCCGTCGTCGGTCTTGACCTCCCAGGTCAGACCGGTGACGTTGTCGCGCACGCAAGACCAGTTTGGAGTGCTTGCCGTCAGTCCGGGCTGCACGGTGAGCAAGAGCAGGCCGATGCAAAGAGTGCCGCGTCCGCGGGCGTGTTGGCCCATGATCCTTACTCCATGCCCAGTTGATCCGCGGTCGTGTGCGGAGGGGTGTGGGATAGAAACGCCCACAACTGGATATTGTACTCACGAAAGTAGGGGGGTTGCAACCAGCAGACCCCTTCAAGCCACCGTCCCCCAGAGCGCGCCGACCCCGGCCGTGACCGCCATCGCCAGGGCCCCCCAAAAGGTGACGCGCAGGGCGCCGACCGCCATCCCGGCACCGCCGGCGCGGGCGGCCAAGGCGCCCAGCACGGCGAGGAAGACGAGTGAGGTACCGGCCAGCGCGGGGATCAGGTAGGCGCCGGGCGCCAGCGCGGTGACCAGGAGCGGCTGGGCCGCGCCGACCGCGAAGCTGGCGGCGGACGCCAGGGCGGCCTGGATGGGGCGGGCGCTGAAGGTGTCGGTGATGCCGAGTTCGTCCCGGGCGTGGGCCCCCAGTGCGTCATGCGCCATGAGTTGCTCCGCCACCTGTTGTGCCAGGGCCGGCGCAAGCCCGCGCCCGACATAGATGGCCGCGAGTTCCCGGTCCTCGCCGCCGCGGTCGGCGGCGAGTTCCCGGCGCTCCTGTTCCAGTTCGGCCGCCTCGCTGTCGGCTTGCGAGTGCACCGAGACGTATTCGCCGGCCGCCATGGACATGGCCCCGGCCACCAGGCCCGCGATCCCGGTGGCGAGCAGGGTTTCCGGGGCCGCATGGGCGGCGGCCACCCCCAGCAACAGGCTGCCGGTGGAGACGATCCCGTCGTTGGCACCCAGGACCGCGGCGCGCAGCCAGGCGATACGTGCGGTGCGGTGGTGTTCGCGATGCTTCGGCCGCATGGTTCAGACCTCGTGGATGCTGGGTTATCCCCATCGTACTGCGGCGGGACGGGGCATTCGCCCCGTCCCTCACGTTTATTGCGTCGCCGGGCTTTGGTGCGAGTCGGCCGGTCCGGGGGAAAACGGTCCGGACGGGGCGAATGCCCCGTCCGGCAGTCAAGGCCAATGCCCCGTCAGGCACTTGAGGCGAATGCCCGTCCGGCACTTGAGCGCTACAGTGCCGGCACCACCCGCCCGGTCAGCAGCCGGTCGAGGTCGGCCAGCTCCGGGTAGCGGGCGGCAACCTCCCGGACATAGCCCAGGGTGCGCGGGATATCGTTCAGGTAGCCGGGTTTGCCGTCGCGGTGATGCAGGCGCGCAAAGATCCCGCAGGCCTTCAGATGCCGCTGGGCGCCCATGAGGTCGAACCAGCGCATGAACTGGTCCGGGTCCAGCGCCGGGAGCAGGCCGGAGGCGACGGCGCCGTCCAGATAGCCCAGGGCCCAGCCGGTGACCCGGGCAGCGGGCCACTCGATATAACAGTCCCTGAGCAGGGACACTAGGTCGTAGGTGACGGGGCCGACCACCGCGTCCTGGAAGTCGAGGATGCCCGGGCTCGGCGCTTCGGTGATCATCAGGTTGCGGGAGTGATAGTCGCGATGGACGCAGACCCGGGGCTGTTCCAGGGCGGCGGCGACCAGGGTCTCGCAGGCCCGGTCCCAGCCGGCCTGCTCGCCTGCCGAGAGTGCGAGCCCCAGGTGGCGGCCGAGAAACCATTCGCGGCAGATCTCAAGCTCGCGCAGCAGGAAGGGCGCGTCATAGACCGGCAGGCCGTCCCGGGGGCCGCGCGCCTGGATGACCGCCAGGGCGGCGAGCGCGTCGGCGTAGAGCCGGTCGGCGCTTTGGGCGTCGAGTTCCGCCAGGTAGAGTCGGTCCCCCAGGTCGGAGAGGGCGAGGAAGCCGTGGGCCCGGTCCTCGGCATAGATCTCGGGGGTGTGCAGGCCGATGGCGCGCAGGCGCCGCGCCAGGTCCACGAAGCGGCCACAGTCCTCCTGGGCCGGCGGGGCGTCCATCAGGACCAGGCTGTGGCCCGGGTAGCGCGCCCGCCAGTAGCGGCGAAAGCTCGCATCGGCGCTGGCCGGTTCCAGCGTGAAGTCGTTCCGGCCCAGGACCCTGGCGAGCCATTGCCTCAACAAGTCGTGCCGTGCGCTCAAACTCAACTCCTGGTGGTGGTGGCCGAGATCCCGGGTACGCCTCGCACCCCAGGCATGGCCCCGGATTGCCGATCCCGGCGCAATGTGCCATGGTTACGGCTAAATCCCAAGCCCCAAGGAGCCGGTCGGCGCTTTGTGTGACGACGGCGCTGCGGAACCGGGTACCATGGTAGCCCCGCGGGAACCGATCCGCGCCGACAACCCGATTATCGTGCGTCCCTTAGCCGTCGCGCTCACCCTCCTCCTTGCCGCGTTCAGCGGGTCCCGTGCCGCGGGTCCCCCGGACAGCCCGTGGGACTGCGCCGGACCCGTCGGCGCGGCCGGGACCGTCCCGGGCGGGGGCAAGACCTGGGATTGCCGGGCCGCGGAGACCCAGGTGGGGGTGGCCGTCGCCGGGCTGGCCGCCGCGGGGTCGGCGGCGCTACCCGGAGTGGGACCCGCGGACGGCGCGGACGGCGCCGCCGCCGCGGTCCCCGACCCAGTACCGGCCGCCCCGGAAGCCAAGACTGAACCCAATACCGAGCCCACTGCCGTGAGGGCCGACGAGCCCCTGCCGCGTGCGGGTCCCGCGGTGCCCCCGCCCGCCGGTGCGGACAGCGCGACGCCCCCCGGCGGTGTCCCCGCGGCCACGGCCGACCCGATCCCCGCCCAGCCGCCGACGCCCCCGCCGCCGGTGGAGCCGCCCCGCCCGCCCGCGTGGCCCCCGGGCGATGAGTCGGAGTCCACGCGCCTGACCCTGCCCATCCCGGTGGTCGTGGACCCGGCGCGGCAGGACTACAGTGGCCCCTCGCCCTGGGTGTTGCCGCCGTTGGACCGGGCCAGCCCGCCGGCGGCTGATACGCCGCGGGTGGACGCGGCCCTCGGTGCCTTGCCGGTGGCGGCCCCGCGCGACGACTACGAGCGGCTCTATGCCGGGCTGCCCTGGGATCAGTGCGGGCTGCGCGTCGCCGGCAAGCGCCCCGGCGGCAAGTGGGGCCTGGGCGCCGGCAAGGGCGCCAAACCGGCGGCCGAAGCCCAGGTCCCGGTCGAGGTCGCCGCCGACCGGGCCGACTATGACCGCGACCGCGAGGTCGTCCAACTGCAGGGCGGGGTCGTGTTCGTCCAGGGCGACCAACGCCTGGAGGCGGACCAGGCCAGCTATGACCGCAAGAGCGGTGCGGCGAACGCGGCCGGCAAGGTCTATCTCGACTACCCGGGGGCGCGCCTGCAGGCCGACACCGCCGACTACAACCTGCAAACCAAGCAGGGTCAACTCGACGACGTCCATTACCGCCTCTCGGGTGCCATCAACGTGCGCGGTACCGCCGCCACGGCGAACCTCCTGCCCGGGGAGATCAGCCGCTATCGGGATGTGGTCTACACCACCTGCCCCCCAGGGTATTCCGATTGGTCCATCCGCGCCCGTGACCTGGAACTCAACCAGGTGGAGGGGATGGGTACCGCCCATCACGCCCGGTTGCGGCTCGGTGACCTGCCATTGATCTACACCCCTTACCTGCGCTTCCCGATCGATAACCGGCGGCGCAGCGGCTTCCTGATCCCCCAAATCGGGTCCGGCAACAACACCGGCACTGATATCATCCTGCCCTATTACTGGAACATCGCCCCCAATCTGGACGCGACCCTCTACCCGCGGTACATGAGCACCCGGGGCCTGATGCTCGGCGCCCAGGTGCGCGCCCTCACGAAGTTCGGGAGCGCCGAGTACACCGGCGAGGTATTGCCTCACGACGCCGAGGACCCGCAGGCCGGCGTGCGCTGGGGCCAGCGGCTGACCGAGTCCGCCGTGTTCGGCGGTCGCTGGTCGACCAATATCGACTACAGCGCGGTGTCCGACGACGAATTTCTCACGGACTTCGGCAACAATCTGGACATCACGAGCCTGGTCAATCTGGTGCAGCGCGGCTCTATCACTTATGCCGCAAAGGGTTACAGCGTGTTGGCCTGGATCCAGAACTTCCAAACGGTCGCCCCGGGGGTCCTGCCCGTTGACCGCCCCTATGAGCAACGCCCCCATGTCCAGTTGGACTTGACGCCGCTGCATTGGGGACCCGCGGAATTTACCCTACAGGACCAGTACGACTATTTTTACAACCCCGCCAAGGTCTATGGAAGCCGCAACGTGCTGCTGTCCTCGTTGCGCCTGCCCCTGCGCCGCAGCTTCGGTTATCTGATCCCGCAGGCGCGTCTCTACGCCACCGGCTACGTCCTGGACAACGAGGCGCCGGGGACGCCGGCCCAGCAATCCTTCGTGATCCCGAGCCTGAACCTGGATACCGGGCTGATCTTCGAGCGCGACACCAACTGGTTCGGCAAGTCGGTGCTGCAGACTCTGGAGCCGCGCCTGTACTATGTCCTGACGCCCTACGCCGATCAGTCCGACACCCCGCTGTTCGACACCACCTTGCTGACCTTCAGTTACGCCAGCCTGTTCCGGCCCAATCGCTTCACCGGGTATGATCGTATCGGCGATGAAAACCGACTGACCATCGGCCTGACCTCCCGGACCCTGGGCGGGGCGGACGGCCGCGAGTGGTTCCGGGCCAGCCTGGGCCAGATCCTGTATTTTGCCCCGCGCCGGGTGCAACTCAGCGGGGTGGCGCCGCAGGACAACTCCAGTTCCTCGGTGGCCGGTGAGCTGTCGGTGAATCCGGCCGCGGGCTGGCTCGCCCGCGCCAGCTTTCAGTGGGACCCGCACCTCACGCAGAACCAGTGGGAGCAGCGCGTGTTGCAGTTGCGCTATGCCCCGGGCGATGATCGCGTGGTCAACCTGTCCTATCGCTACAGCCTTGGCGCGAGCGAGCCCGAGCGCTACGAGAATGCCGACCTGTCGTTCCGCCTGCCGCTGACCCCGCGGGTCGGGGTGGTCGGGCGCTGGCTCTATTCGCTGCTGCAGGACGATACCGTGGAGGCCTTCGCCGGCATCGAGTTCGGCCGCTGTTGCTGGCGGGTACGGGTCCTCGGGCGTCACTTGAAGACCAGCGCGACCAGCGTCGGCAATACCAGCGTCATGTTGGAACTGGAGCTTGCAGGTTTGGGCTCCTTCGGCGACAAGATCGATAAACTCCTGGAACAAAGAATCTATGGCTATGGCTATGACTCGGACTGAACACAGTGCCCGGCCGGGACCGCTTCCCGGCGCCGCGACGGTGCTGACGTGGGTGGTCGCCGGACTGCTCGGCCTGGGCCTGGGCGCTGCCGGGTCGCGCGCGACGGCCGGCGAGCCGCTGGACTCGATCGTCGCCGTCGTCAACAACGACGTGGTGGTGCAGAGCGAGCTGACCCATGAGATCAGCCTGGCGGTACCCCAACTCCAGCAGCAGGGCACCCCGGTGCCGCCGCCGGAGCAGTTGCGCAAGCAGGTCCTGGAGCGGCTGATCCTCAAGCGGCTCCAGCAGCAGCGCGCCAGGCAACTCGGCATCAAGGTGGACGATGCCGCCCTGACCACGGCCATCCAGGGCATCGCGAGCCGTAACGGACTCACCATCGAGGAACTCAAGGCGACGCTGGAGAGCGGCCAAGTCCGCTTCCAGGACTTCCGCGAGGACACGCGGATGCAGATCATCACCGCCCGGCTGCAAAGCCAGGAGGTCATGAGCGGCATCCAGGTCACTGACCAGGAAATCGCGCGTTTTCTGGAGAAGGAAAAGGGCAAACTGATGCCGCGCGAGCAGGTGCGGCTCCAGCACATCCTGATCGCCCTGCCGGATCAGCCCAGCCCCGCCCAGGTCGAGGCGGCGCAGACCAAGGCCAAACAACTGGTGGCCAAACTGCGCGGCGGGGCCGACTTCGCCGCGGTGGCGGCGGCCAGTTCCGAGGGACGCACCGCCTTGGAGGGCGGCGATCTCGGGTGGTTCGAGATGGCGGCCGTCCCGAGCCTGGTAGCCGATCGCGCCCAGACCATGGCCACGGGCGACATCACCGACCCGATCCGCACCCCCACCGGCTTCAACATCATCCGCCTGGCGGACGTCAAGGGCGGGCTCCCGGGCAACGTCACCCAGTCCAAGGCGCGCCACATCCTGGTACGCACCAGCGAGATGGTCTCCGATGTGGACGCCAAGACCCGCCTCGGGCAGTTGCGCAGTCGCATCGTCGGCGGCGACGACTTCGCGAGCCTCGCCCGCGCCCACTCCGATGACACGGGCTCCGCGCTCAAGGGCGGCGACCTGGGCTGGGTCAGCCCGGGCGACACGGTGCCGGAGTTCGAGAAGGCCATGAGCGCCCTTGCCATCGGTGAGGTGAGCGAGCCGTTCAAGAGCGCCTTCGGCTGGCACCTCATGCAGGTGCAGGAACGCCGCACCCAGGACACCACCGAGGAGTTGCTGCGGATCAAGGCGCGGGAGGCGATCCAGCGGCGCAAGGGCGATGAGGCGACGGACGCCTGGCTGAAACGGCTGCGCGACGAGGCCTATGTGGAGGTGCGTCAAGATGGCGCCCGCGTCAAGCCCTGAACGGCGCCCGCCCGGGCGCGCGACGCCGGGCCTGCCGCGGCTCGCGCTCACCCCGGGGGAGCCGGCCGGGATCGGCCCGGATCTGCTGGTGCGCCTGATCCAGACGCCCCAGCCCGCCCAGTTGGTCGCGGTGGCCGACCCGGCGCTGCTCACCGGGCGCGCCCGGGCGCTCGGGCTGCCGCTCACCTGTCTGGAGTATCAGCCCGGCAGCCCCCGCGAACCCAACCCGCCGGGGACCCTGTGGGTGTGCCCGGTCCCGCTGGCCGCGGCCGTCGAACCCGGCCGACTCGATCCCGCCAACGCCCCCTATGTGCTCGCGACGCTCCGGGTCGCCTGTGACCTCTGTCTCACCGGCGCCCTGGACGCCCTGGTCACCGGGCCCGTCCACAAGGGCATCATCAACGACGCCGGCATCCCCTTCACCGGTCACACCGAGTTCCTGGCGCAGCAGTGCGCGGCGCAACCGGTGATGCTGCTCGCCACGCCCGGTCTGCGCGTCGCCCTGGTCACCACCCATCTGCCCCTGAGTCAGGTCGCCGCGGCGATCACCGCCCCCCTGCTGACCCAGGTCATCGAGATCCTCCACCGTGACCTGGTCGCGCGCTTCGGTATCCCCGCGCCGCGCATCCTGGTCTGCGGACTCAACCCCCACGCGGGCGAGGGCGGACACCTGGGGCGCGAAGAGATCGAGGTCATCACCCCAGTGCTCGAGACCCTGCGCGGGCGCGGCTGGGACCTGCAAGGCCCGCTGCCCGCCGATACCGCCTTCGTCCCGGAGCGCCTGGCCGGCGCAGACGCGGTGCTCGCCATGTACCACGACCAGGGCCTGCCGGTGCTCAAACACCTGGGCTTCGGTCAGGCCGTCAACGTCACCCTCGGGCTGCCGATCATCCGCACCTCCGTGGACCACGGCACCGCGCTCGACCTGGCCGGGACCGACCGGGCGGACCTGGGGAGCCTGCGGGCGGCGATTGCCATGGCGATCCGGATGGCCGACGTCGCCCTGGCGAGCCGGTAGCGCGTAGGATGGGTAGAGCGCAGCGAAACCCATCTCGCACAATGCAGGCTATCGCATGAACATCGAGCGCCTATTGCAGCGGATTCGTCTGGGTGAGGACTCCACCCTGGAGTTGAAACAGGTCAGGCTGCGGGCCGGCGGCAAGACGATCGAGCCCCATGCCGATGGCCTCTCCGATGAACTGGCCGCCCTGGGCAATGCGCATGGCGGCACCCTGGTCCTCGGGGTCGATGACAGGACCAAAGAGGTCAGCGGCATCCCGCTG
>Ga0247842_10005636_pt1 | contig 14707 bp, 7 predicted proteins | sample LaCruzMarch2015__3_FD_192411 | JGI IMG/M metagenome (GOLD analysis project Ga0247842, IMG submission 192411) | Freshwater microbial communities from meromictic Lake La Cruz, Castile-La Mancha, Spain - LaCruzMarch2015_19m | ecosystem: Environmental > Aquatic > Freshwater > Lake | place: Spain...
GCTTTACAACCCGCAGGCCTTCTTCACACACGCGGCATTGCTGGATCAGGCTTGCGCCCATTGTCCAATATTCCCCACTGCTGCCTCCCGTAGGAGTCTGGGCCGTGTCTCAGTCCCAGTGTGGCTGGTCATCCTCTCAGACCAGCTACCGATCGTCGCCTTGGTAGGCCTTTACCCTGCCAACTAGCTAATCGGATGTGGGCTCATCTTGCAGCGAGAGCCGTGAGGCCCCCTTTCCCCCGTAGGACGTATGCGGTATTAGCCCGAGTTTCCCCGGGTTGTCCCCCACTGCAAGGCAGATTCCCACACATTACTCACCCGTCCGCCACTCTACTCGGCCCAAAGGCCTTTCGCGTTCGACTTGCATGTGTTAGGCATGCCGCCAGCGTTCAATCTGAGCCAGGATCAAACTCTTCAGTTCATTTCCGTCAGTTGCCCAAAGGCAACTTATTCCTTGCTCGACGTATCTCTCCTTTCGAAGATGCTCGTCGGTGTCTCTGGAACCAGCCAGGGACAGCGGAGCACCCACACAAGTTATCTAAACAAATTGTTAAAGATCTGGGGGCAACGACTTTCACGCTGCCAGACGAACCATTCTACACCATCCCGACTCCCTGTCAACCCCACCGGAGCACCCTGCCCCGCCGCCGCTCCTTCAGCACCACCCGGCTTGCTCCCTGCAAACCCTCGCTTGTCCCCAGCGAGCCGACCATTATACCGGGCTGCGATGATCTGTCAACAACTTTGCCGACCCGACCGTCTCATCCCCCCTGCACCCCGCCAGACTCTCCGGTCGGCGCCGCTCCCTGCGAACCCGCCGATTGCCTCAGCGAGCCGCGCATTCTACCCACTCCAGCGGACCCGTCAAGCAACATTTTGGCGCCGCCCAGAGGCCGGCAGCCAAACCGCCCAGGCCGGGTGCGATCCAGACCGATGTAGTCGCGCGAACGCCGTAGGATGGGCAAAGCCCGCGCGCGACGGTCCGGACCTGTCGTGGCGTCGCTCGGGCGTGCCCATCCGGGCCGCGGCGAGGTCTGGAGGATGGGCACGCTGCGCTTTGCCCATCCTACAAACGACAATCAAGCCGACCCACATCAGTTTCGATCGCACCCGCCCAAGCCCGGGGCCGGGGTGACCCCGCCACCAACAGAACCCGCTGATCCGGGACGCCCGACCCGAGGTGCTCCTGCGCCATCGTCCCCACGCCAGGCGGCGGCGTCATCTGGGATGCCCGGCGTCGTCAGGGTAAGCGTCTGCTGGACGGGTTCGGACGCGGGCCGCGTGTCCATAATATGGGGCTCAGGTCCCGGCCAGCCAGCCTCAGCCGCGGCGCCGCGCCAGCCCCAGCCCGGCGAGCCCCAGCGCGATCAGGGGCAAGGGCGCGGGCACCGGGACACCGTAGTTGTCCAGGGCCAGGGTGCCGGTGAGGTTGTCGCCGCCGCCGAAGAGCCCGAAGCCCCACTGCTGGGGATGGGTCAACAGGTTCGCGACCGGACGCCCCCCCTGGTTGGCGAACTCGACCCACTGGCCGCCCGCGGTGTCGATGGCGTTCACCACCCAGTCCGCGGCCCCGTAGGTCAAGACCCGATCGTAATAGTAGAAGGCCAGGATGGCAGCGTCCCCTCCCGCACCATCCGGGTCGTCGTACTCGCCGATCCAGAAACGCAGCAGGCCGCCGCCCAGGCCGAGCCCGCCGCCGTCGCGCAGGGCGATGTAGACCCTGGGGTCCGTGGCGAGGTCGATGCGGTGCCAGCTATCGTAGGTGTAGGCGAGGAAGAAATTGCCGGCCCCGGTAGGTGTCCACGAGGTGGCGTCGCCCAGGTCCGCGGCCGCGTAGCCACTGGGGGCGGGAGCGGCGCCGCCGCTCGCGGTCCAGGTGAGCGGCACGTCGCCATTGTCGTTCGGGTCCGTCGAATCGAAATAGAACCAATGGTTCTCTGCCGGCGGGTTCGCGTTCCAGAGTTCGGTATAGCCCGCCGACACCGCGCCGGCGAGGGTCCACGCGGACAGGGCGCCCAGGGCGGCGGCCGCGCGTGCGTGGATGCTGGTCATCGGTCGGTTCCCCCGCTGTATCGGGTGGTTGAAAGTGGCGATCAGAAAGCCACAAGACGGCGGCGATTGTCAATGGGTCCCGTCGGACGGCGGCGGCGGGGCCCAAGCGGCGGCCAGCCAGGCCCGAGTACACCCGGCTGGAAATGCTCGGACCTTTGGGAAGAGGGTGTCCCCGTAGGGTGCGCCGCGCGCACCGGAACGCCGACCCAGGCTCAGGACGTTTCGTTCAACCGCAGCCTTGGAAGGTGCGGGCGGCGCACCCTAGGCCCATGGCCTGACGACTGGCAGCGCGTGGGACTAGCCCCCCGCGTCGTCCCGCTCCATCCAACCCCCAGCCACCCAGCGCCGCATCAACTCGACGGCGTACCGATAATGCTCGCCCGCCCGCTCGACGACATCGTGATCGATCAAGGTTCCAATCGCCTCGTCCAACCCAGCGTTGGCGAGCCCGCTCGCGTGCGCGAGCCCCGCCGCCGCGAGTCCCGCCGGATCGGGCGCCAAGGCGCGCAAGAGCGCGTGCTGACCCGCCGGTCCCTCCCCCGCCTGGGCCCAGATCCCGCGAAAATAGCCCGCACCCCGCGCATAGAGCGATGGGTCCGCGACGATCGCCTCCACGTCCTGCGCGGAGAAGGTCGCGGGCGGCGGATGGATCTCCTCGCGCAGCCGGCGATTGAACCGATCGACCAGCCGATCGCCCAGGAGTTGCACCAGGAACGGCTGGCCGGCGGTCAGCCGATGGATCGACGCCAGACACTCCGGGCTGAAGGCGAGCGGGAACGCGTCCGCATCGACCTGGAGCACATCGGCGACCCCGTTTGCATCGAGAAAGCTCACCCGCACCGAGCGCCAGGCATAGATCGGCTCGTAGAGGCTCGCACTGCGCTCTTTCAACTGATGCAGGCCCACCAGCACGACCACCAGCCAGGGGTATTGCTGGGTGAGACCGCGCAGCAGCGCGACGAAGGCGCCCGCCTGGGCCGGGGTGAGATACTGATCCAGCACCTCGTATTCATCCAGCACCAGGATATAGCGGCGACGCTGGTCGGCCTCGTGCAACTGCTCGAAGAAGCCCCTCAGCTCGGCGAGCGGGCTTGCGTTCAGGCCTTGCGCATCGCCGGACGCGCCGATCCCCTGCGGCTCCGCCAGCGCGCGGCCCGAGGCCCGCCAGAGCTGGGAGGCGATGGCCTGGCAGAGGTCCGCGAGCGGCAGCGCGGGATCGATCAACTGCAAGGTCAAATAGGCGAGCCCGGTATCCGAACCGAATCGACCGTACTCCAGGACATTGCGCATCACGCTCGTCTTGCCCATGCGCCGATGGCCATAGACCAGCAGCGAATCGCGCTGGCCCGGCTTGGCCCAGGCGGCGCGGATCTGCTCGAAGACCGATTCGCGCCCGACCAGGCGGTCCGCCGGGACCGGGGCACCGACGATATAGGGACTCGCGACCGGCTCGCGGGCCTCCAGGGTACCCACGTCGGCGGCGACGCGCTGGGCCAGGTCCATCCAGCGATCGAGGATCTTGACGAGCACGACGCGCTCGGGCTGGGGGCACTGGTTCGGGGTCGATTGCAGCGCCTTCAGGTTGCCGATGACCCGGTTCAAGGCGCTGCTGCGCTCGCGGTGGGAGCGCGAATGCAGGACCAGGTGGGCGTCGCGGGCGGCTTGGCCCAGACGCTCCAGGCATTGGGCGACCGCCGGGCGCAGTTGCTCGGGGCCGGGCGGAGGCGGTGGGAGCCAGGCGGCGATCTGCTCGAATTGACCGCAGCCGAGCGCGGTCGCCAGGGCAGCGGAGTTGGCGCGCATCTCCTCGCCGAACGGCAGATGGCGGACTTGCGCAAATGCGTCTGCGGCCTGCGAAGGCTCGGCCTCGTGCAATAGCCAGAATCCGGCGCAGGCGGTGCGGGCCGGGGTGTCGGTGCGGAGCGAGCAATCGACTTGCGGGCGCCAGCGAGCAGGCAGAACCCAGAGATCTACCCAAAAACTCGATCTCAGCCCGGCCGACAGGCTTGCGGATTGAAAGCGAATCGCCTTCCAATCGTGGAGGTCCCGCTCACACCATTGGGCGATTCGAGACAACAGTGTCGCTGTATCGGTCGATGCCAATGCCCGATTCGTCGCCTTGACGACCGAGACGAATTGGAGCGTATAGCGAAGCAGACCTTCGCATTCATCAAGCCCATCCGACCAGTTTAGTGTTAAACGACCGTAGAGTTCCTTTTCAAGACCTGGAACCGGCAGCGGCGAGGCCCGTTGAATCGTGATCGCGATATGCCGTGAACGCCGAGACCAGGCTGGGAGTAAGGCAAGTGCAACCGTGTCTATGCGACATAGCACAAGAATGGCAGATACTCCAGACACTACGCCGAACGCCGCGCCGGCCGCCACGCCGACCGGCACACCGAACCCCACGCCAAACGTTGCGCCGACCGCCGCGCCGACCGCCGCGCCGATTGCCCCGCCAGCCGCCAAGCCGCCCGCCACGCCGACCGCCACGCCGGCCCCCATGCCGGCCGCCACCCCGAACAGCCCGGCAAGCTCCACGGCGACCACTAAGACGATCGCCACGTTCGACGCCATGCCGGCCGCCACCCCGTACGGCAAGCCCGAGGCCAAGCCAAGCACCACACCGGCCGCCACGCCCACCGGCACGCCGAATCCCACGCCGATCCCCACGCCGAGCGCTACGCCGAGCGCTACGCCCCGCCACGACCACGACATATTCAGACCAAAGGCGACGAGCCAGGCGACCCCTAACGCAATCGCCAAAACCCCGATCGCCTGAGCCGCCAACCACCGCTGCACCGGATCCCGCCGAACCGCCACCCATCCACTCGTATCCCAGGGCAGACTCCCAAACCGCTCCACATACCACCGTATCGCCTGCGGAAACCAAAACACCCAATACAGCAGCACCAGGTAATCGAGCGGATTCCACAGCGACAAGGGCCGCTTGCGCCGCGGCGCATAGGGCAGTTCCTCGATCATCGCGCCGATCCTCCCTGGCCCAAACGCAACCGCTCGAATCGCCTGGCGCATTGGTGCAGCAGGTCGCGCGGGTGTCGCGGCTCGCGGCACAGATCGGCATAGTCGTCCGCCGGGCAGCCGGAGCCCGACAGGCGCAGCGCCACCAGTCGCGCGCAATCCGCCGGGGCGAGCGGGGGCAGTTCCACCGGCATCGGGTCCAGGTTCCAGAACGGGGAGTCGGGTGCCCGTTCGTCTTTTGGGAACACCAGTTCCAGCCGCTCGTTGCTGACCAGCAAGAGCTTGACGGCGTATTGTTCGTGCAGCCCGCGCAGCCAGCGGCGCATTTCCAGGCCGCGGGCACCCTCGTGCATCCCGCCCAGGTCGTCCAGAACCAGGAGACGCAGCCCGCGCGTCTCGACGAGCCTGCGCCAATCGGACGCGGTGCGCCCGCCCAGCCCCTTCACAATCTCGGCGCGCAGGTCGCCGAGCGTGCGGATCAGCCGAAAGCCGATGCGGAGCCAGTGCGCGGGGCCGATACCCAGGACCGGCTCGAACCGCGGCCGGATCGTATCGAGCAGCAAGGTCTTGCCGCTCCCGGGCGGGCCGACCAGGGTGCAGAGGTTGGCGGTGCTCAGGCGATTGATGATCCGCTCGATCTCGCGGTCGCGCCCGATGGGCTCGGGGCTGTCGCCGTCGAAGGGGTTGTGGCCGGACCCGCCCAGGGCACTTGGCGCGCTTGGGGCGGGCGTTTGGGGCTCGTCGGCAGGTGCCGGGTCGCCCGACGCTGACCGCGCACCGAAACGCTGCGGTCGCGTCCCGGTGATGCCCCACACCAAGCGGTCGAAACCGGATTGCAGGTCGGGACAGGCGGCGGGTCGGAGGTCGATCCAGGTGCGATTGCCGAGAAACAGCGGCGGTTTGGTGTCGGGCGGGGTCTGCGGGAGCATGACCGCAAAGATCGGGCGCTGGTGTTGCACCGCGAGACGCAGCGCCGCCTGCATCTCCTCTTGCTCCCAGGGGCCGAGCCCGTGGGGGCCGAGCAGCACCGCGACGCTGCGCGAACGCCCGATCGCCGCCTCCAACAGCGGCAGCCAGGTCACGCCCGGCCGCAGTTCCTCCTCGTCCAGCCAGACCTTGAGCCCGGCCGCGCGCAGCCTCCCGGCCAGCGCGCGCACCGCCGGTTTGTCCTTGCTGTTGTGGCTTAAGAAACAGTCGAATGCGTCGTCGTCCGCCATGCCCTGCTCCCCCGTGGACGGCAGGGACTATAGCACGGGCGGCGGCGGTGCGGGCCGCTCGGTCCCGCCCGCTTCGGGACCGGCGGGCATGGCGGATTCGCTCGCGGCCTCAAACGGTTCCGGACAGGGCGCCGGCCCCGTCCGGCGCGCCGACCGGGACCGGCGCTTGAAACCGGTCAGACGCCGACTCGGCCCGCGCCCGAGAATCCCGTACCATTTGCAACAACCGCAGACCCGCCGGGAAAGACCATGCACGAGACACCGCCGTCGCCGGACCCCGCATCGACCGACAGCGCCGCGACCCGGGCGGGCGGTCCCGCTCGCCGCGTCCCGTTGAACCTGGTCTACGACTACCCGGTCCGCTGGTCGAAGTACACGGTGCTGCGCGACCTGATCCAGAACTTCTTCGACAGCATCCCGCGCACCGAGTGGCACCGCCGCTTCGACCATCACCTGGTCGGCGAGCGCCTGATCCTGACTTCTCAAGGGGTCGATTTCAGCTACGACTGGCTGATCCCGATCGGCGCATCGACCAAGCGCGACGGTGAAGGCCAATATGCCGGCTATTTCGGGGAGGGATTCAAGATCGCGGCGCTCTGCGCGGTGCGCGATCACGGCTGGCAGATCGAGATCCGCTCCCGCGATTGGCACCTAGCGGTGGTGTCCGATACGATCAAGGTCGACGGCCGGAAGCTTCAGGCGCTCGCCTATGACATCGCGCACTGTCCGCACCAGAGCGCCGACACCGTGCTGACGATCGCACCGTTCCACGACACCGCTATTCTCGAATCCGCGCTGCTGAGCTTCTTCTATCCCGCCAACCCGCTGCTCGGGGCCGAGATCTGGAGCGGGCGATCAGGCGCAGTCTATGGTCGCTCGCAGCGGCCCAAGCCCAATCACTTTCCGGCCACCTACGACAGCCCAGGGTCGGGGATCGTCTTCGCCGGATTCCAGGCGCTCGGGTCCTTTCCGCACCCCCTGGTCTTCTGCCTCCACGATTATCGAAGCAGCGACCGCGAGCGCAACGACTTCTACATGATGGACGTGGTGAAGACGATCCAGCGGGTCGTCGCCGATCTGCCGCCTGCCGCGGCGGTCCTGGTGCTTGAGGCTTTGAGCCGCCGCTGGTACGAGCATCCGCACAAGAAGTACGATTTCGATTGCTGGACCGCCATTATCCGTACCCTGGCACACCGCGTCGCCGAATCCCCGGACGAGCGCGCACACTGGCGCGAGCGATTCCCCGACCTATTGATTGCATCGCCAGTCAAGCGTAGCGACCTGCCACGGTATAACCGCCGCCGTCAGGCGCTCGCCTGGTCCAGGATCGCACCGCGGCGCTATCGCCTGGTCCAGGACGGATTCCTCGCACTCGGCTATCCGACGCTTGAGGCGGTATGCGAGGCCTACGACGGCTTTGCCGTTCCGCGCGCGCCGACCGGCGCCGAGCCCAGTCGCATCGCCATTCTGGAATCGCTCGCCAAGACCCTGCTTGGCGATCTGATCGAGCAGGTTGGCCTGCCGCCCTGCCGCGTCATCGGCAACGTCTTCGCGGCCTGGCAAGGCATGACGACCTGCATTCCGCTCGACGGCGCCGGCGACTCCTGGCGCGGCCTCACCCTGCGCTACCGCCTGCCCTATGTGGCGGTCGACGAAACCTTGCTGCAGCCCGGCCGACTCGGTCCGGCCCTGTCCACTTATCTGCACGAACTCGCCCACATGTTCGGCGGCGACAGCTCGGTCGGGTTCGGTCATGCCTTGTCCGAGATGCTGTCGCGCGTGATCGTCCATGCCGGCGAGATCGCCGCCCGCGAGCGGGAGTGGGACGCGCCCGAGGGCGAGCCAGCAGCCACTGACCCACGGGGCGACGATCCGGCCGGTGGCCGGCGGCACGGTTAGGGACGAGGGCGAAGGGGTTGCGGCCACCTTCTTTTTTTCCGTCTTGGCGGCGACGCCCCGTAGACTACTCGCCTCGGGCGTCACCCGCGGTCAGCCAGATTCAGGCAAGCGGCATTCGCCGTCAGTCGGCGTCCTCGTCAGGTGCCGGGTAGACGCCATCGAACCAGCGCAGCCCGGAGGCCATGCGTTCCCGGCGGATGCCGTCGATGATCAGCGGCGGCTCATAATCCGTCATCTCGACCATCCCCCAAGGCTGGATCAGAAATCCGGCTTCATAGAGACCACCACCGTACTGGACCAGGGCGCGGGTGGTCCAACTGCCATCCGTATGCGGTTCCGCTCGGATCGGGCGGATGCGCTCGGCCAGCTTGGCGGTTTCATCTGGTTCGAGTTGGCGGGTCAACGGCAATTGATCCAGGGACTCGATGAGGCGGAACGGGCTATCCTCTCCCCGCACGCAGTTGCAGAAGAAGTGCAGATAGGCGGCAGTCACCTGGGGGTCGGTCAGGGCCAAGGTAGACCTTGCGTTCAGTTCATGGATCGGCGGCGAGACGCCCGTGATCGGAACGACCGCTACCTCACCGACGAGACAGCTCAGCGTCGCCAAGGCATCGCCGCTGCCCTGACCGGCGGGGCGTGGGACACAGCATTCGACCAGGACCCAGCCGGGATAGAAGGGCGGTTCCGTGATGCGGACCGCGCGGGTGTCGCGCAGGGCGCGGGCCGTGACGAGGTCGAAGCGCTTCTGATCGGCGATCAGCGCCAGAAACAGATCTCCAGCCCCATCGTCCGCGGCACGCCGTGCGGCGCCGAGGATGGCGACCACCAGATCGGTCGCCTGCTCCGGGGCCGCGTCAGTCCAGTCGGCCGGATAGAGCGGCGGGGTCGGCCAGGGGACACCCGGCTGCCCCAGCCTGGCGGCGATGGCCGCGCGCTCATCGGCCGGGACGCGCGCGTCGGCACGGGGGAAGCCCGCGCCCGCGAAGGACGCCTCGCGAGTGGTCTCGGCGGCGTCGGCAGCGATGCCGAGCAGCGCTGACACGGCCTCGCGGATATCGGGGTCGACCCGCTCCAGTGCTTGCGGTCTGGCGCCTTGCGCATGATAGAGGGCCGCCGCCTCCAGACCGCGGCCGATGTCCTCCTGGCCCAGGTGCACGCGGACCTCTTGGGCCAGATCCCGCAACAGGTTGGGCTCGGTCAGCCTGGCGATGAAGCGGGTGCAGCAGGTGCCGACCAACTCACGCAGGAAGATTGCCAACGCCGGGGCTGTATCGGTCGCGGTCAGGACCGCCCCGACTGCCCGTAGTAGACCGGCACCGGCGGAAAAGGCCGGGGCTAGACCATCGGTCGCCGACAGGTCGGCGACCGCATCAGCTGCCGCCCCCGAGTTGGCGGGCAATGACCGCAACGCTCCTGGATGTGCCTGTTCCCACCGTCCCAAGAACTCAATGACCTCCGGCCAGCGCCCCGCGACGGTTGCCGCGGCGGCTAATTCGTCGAATTGCCATCGAGGGCGGTAGCTTAACGCCGACGCGGCAATGCCGTCCTTGCCTATCGCGGGCGGCACCCTGTCGATCCAGAAGAGGTAGGCATCGACGATGTCGTCGGCGTGCGCTCTCCTGTCCATGGCGAGCCGCAGGATCAGGTTCTCTCGGACGTTGGAGCACAAATCGGTGTTCTTGCCGCGCCCGGCAAGCTCTGCCGCCTTCCATAGGGTATCGATCGCTGACTGCCGCTCGCCCACGGCCTCGTAGGCGTTCGACAACAGCCACTGGATTCGGGCCTGTCCTTCGACATCAGAGAGCCGCTGCGCCATGGCGATAACCGCTGGGGCCTGGTCGATAAGTGCCTGATGGCGTTCCGCAGCCCCCAAGACGGTCAACCCACCCCAGGCAGCATCCAGCGCCAAGTCATCGTCGCCGGCCCGCACGGCGGCCTGCTGCGCCAAGCCGGTCGCTGCCAGTGCGTCGTCGTATCGTATGAAGTGCAGCAGGACAACCGAGTAGTTGACTGCGGCCCAAGAAAGGGTGGCGTCGTCGCCTGCTTCCCGCGCCAGATCGACCGCCTTTTCAACGGAAGCGAGTTGCGCGTCGAAATCCTTTCTTTGCCAACCACAATAGCCAAAATGGCCCCGTTGCCCGAGGATCCTTGCCAACAGCGCCTTCTGTCCGCTTGCGCTAGCGGCATCGACGGCTGCCGGAAAGGCGTCGTCGAAGGCATCACAACGCTTCGTATGCAGGAAATGCCAGAGCTGTTCATACAGGACCCAGGCGAGGCGTCTCCGATCTCCAATGGACACGGCTTCATCTGCGGCATGCTGAAAATGCCCATCGGCAGCGGAGGCATTACCGGTATATGCCTCGGCGATAGCTAGGGCCTCTAGCGCCAGGACATACAAGGCCCCTTGACCTGTCTGCGCGGTATCCGCGACGACGGTCTTGAGCCGCGCCAAGGCCTCGTCATCCGCCGGCAGGACGGTGAAGGTCACCCCTTGTGCGATGCCGGCGGCAACCCGCTCGGCTGGTGTTAGGGCTAGCCCCAGCGCCTGCTCCGACTCGTGGAGCGCCCGGGCCGGCTCGTTGTCGCGGAGCAGGGCGTCCAGCCCGCGCAGGGCCTCGGCCAGCGGCGGGTTGCACCCGGTGCCCAGGACCTCGATCAAGTCGCCAATCAGTCGGCGGCAGACCCGGCGGCGGCTACCCCGATCGGCGCCATGCCAATCGGCACCCTGCCACAGTGCCCGGGTCAGGATCTCGGCCTTGGCCAACTCGCCGTCTTGGGTCAGCCGCTGGACCTGTTCGACCAACTCCTGCTGCGTATAGAAGGACTCCAGGAAGTCGACCATGGCCGCCAACGGGCTATGGCTGTCGTGGGCCAGATAACGCTTGCGGTAGAAGTGGGCGAAGACCCGGTCGGCGACCCGGTACAACCCCTGGCGCCCGCCCGTCTCGCGGTGGCCGACGACCACCTGGTCGCGCAGCAGCGCGCGGAAATCCTGGGCGATCCCGGACTGGCCGGCCCCGATGCGTTGCGCCAGATCGCTCTGGCTGCAAGGCTCGCCGCCGCGCAGCATCTCGTCCAGCAGCCAGCGAGACTTCTTCTTGAGCCGGTTAAGGATGCGGTCCTGATAATAGGGGGTCAACTCATCGACGAGTTGGTCCAGCGTGTCCACCGCGGACAGGGCGTCGTTGCTGTGCAGGATGTCGCCCATCAGCACCGCCAGGCGCGGCGAGCCGCCGAGGAAGTGGGCCAGTGCCCGGATCTTGGCCTCGACGGCGGCGGTCACCGTGAGCCCGCCGCGGAAGGCGCGGCGGTAGAAGGCGACGAAGTCGTCGGGGCGCCAGGGTTGCAGGTGGAGCCGCTCAAAGGCCTGGAACAGGCGCCGGTCGGCGTCCTCGTCCGCCGGTTTGGTGGCGGTGGCCAACAACATGAGGCGCGGCTCGGCGGCAAGCAGGGCGCGCAGACGCGATTGGGCGGCGGGGTCGGCGAAGACCTCTTCGAGCAGCAGGTCGAAGTTCTCGATCGACACCACGACCAGGCCGCCCCCCTCGGCGAAGCCCGGCAGTGCCTTGATGGCCGCTTGGAGCGCCTCCAGGGAGGCGCTCCATTCAGCCGCGCCGCCGGCCTGCCAGCGCACCCGCACGGCGTTGGCCGGCCGGCCCTCCAACACGCGGCGGATCTCGTCCAGCAGCAGTTCCGGGGCACTGACGTTGAGCTGCTCCTCGGACAGGCGCACGAAGCGGACCGGGGGCTCGGCCGGGCCATCGACGTCGGCCGCGACCGGTGCCTCGATCTCCACCTGCACCCAGCGCACCAGAAAGGACTTGCCCATACCCCGCGGCCCCAGGACCAGCAGGTGTTGATTGGGCGGTTCGCGGCGCCGGGCGTTGTCGTGGATCGCCGCCAGGATACGCCGCAGCAGGGGACCGCGGCCGGTCGCCTGGCGCCGGACCTGGTCGCCGTCGAAGTCGTAGGGATTGAAGCGCTTGAGCAGCCCCGGCTTGACCGGCGGCAGCGCCGGGGCGCTGCTGTCGGCAAAGGCGCGTGTGAGTTGGTCCGTCATCGTCTGGTACCTGTGCTACCGCCGCCGGCCGCGCCGGTGGTCGCGCGTCTGCCACCAGGCCTCGACCAGCCGGCTGGCGAAGGCGATCCGATCGCGGTCACGGTCGTCGGTCAGGAAGCCGTCGTCCTCCAATGCCAGGATCAGGTCGGCCAGGTCCACGCGGTCGGCGGCGTCGGCCGGTGTCGGCCCCAGGGCGCCTTCAACGGCATCGGCCAACTCGGCAAAGGAGCGCGAGCGCGGGGTGCGGGTACTGCGGCTGATCGAGCGGAAGACCTCCCGGGCCGCGTCCTGCTCGGCGGCCGTATACTCGGCGAAGCGCTCGTCGAACTGGTGGAAGAACTCGTGATCGAAGTTCGGCCTGATCTGGTCGCGGAAGATCGCGGCGATCTCGGCCGCACCGGGCGGCGTGCCGTCCTCGGCCGCGGCGACCACGTACTTGAAGGCGAATTGCAGGCAGGCCGGCAGCAGATCCGTGCTCTGATCGATGACGGCCTGCGCAACCGCCTCGCTCCACCAGTTGGACATCGTCTCCGCCGGGGCCGCCCTCGCCCAACAGCCAGCGGTCGACGAGCGCGAGCAGGGGTTCCGGCACCTTGATCGCCTTGACGCGGGTCAGAAAGCCCTCGCGGCTGTGCGCCGGCAGGGCGGCGACGAACTGTTTGAACAGGGTCGCGACGGCGTCCATGCCCTCGCCGTTCACCTCCACCACGGTGAAATCCGGTTCCTGACGCAGGACCCGTGCGCACTCGCGCAGCAGGGAAGACTTGCCGGTCCGGCGCGGACCGAAGAGCGCGACGCTCTCACCGCGACGCAGGGCGGTCAGGATCTGTCGGCACAGGGCCGGGCGCGGCCAGAAGCGGTCTCCGGACACGCCGTGGCCGTAGTGGGGAGGAAGCTTGTGGGTCATGCGGCACCTATGGAGTTCCTTGATATGGAGGTAACCCATAGTTTAGCCGACGTCACGAGGGCTTCAAGCAAGGTATGCAAATTTTCAATATGGAGAAATCACATAGATCATACCGGACCAAGCGCTCAGGCGGCCAAGGTTCATCTTGCCGCCCTTCCTGCAAGAAAACGCGGCCGGATTAGAGACTCGCGTCGCCCCGACTGGGGACCTGGATTGTTGCCCTTGCTTCTCGGCGGGATCGTCGGTCCGCACAGCGGACCCTACGGAACTCAGCGGGATGGTCGGTCCGCACAGCGGACGGGGCGGGATTCCAGTCCGGCCAGCAGCATCGAGGCCGCGACCAGCTCGGCCTCAAACAGCCTTATGGATTCTGGTCAGATCCCGACGCGACCCGCACCTTGGCAAATCGCCGCTTACCGACCTGATACAGGTGCGTAGCACCGACCCGGCACCGCAGCCGCGGGTCCGCGACCCGCTCACCATCAATCTTCACGCCCCCCTGCCCGATCAGGCGCAGGGCCTCGGAGGTCGTCTGGACCAGACCCGCGTCCTTGAGGAGCCGGGGAAGGCCCACCCCGTCGGCGGCGTCCGCGGCAACGACCAGCTCCGGCAGGTCGTCCGGGAGAACGCCTTGCTGGAAGCGCGCGATGAACCCTTCCTTGGCGGCCAGGCCCGCCGCGGGCGAGTGAAACCGGGCGACCATCTCCTGCGCCAACTCGAACTTGATGTCACGCGGGTTGGCGCCGTCCGCCACCGCGGCCCGCCAGGCGTCGATATCCGACATGGGACGGGCGCTCAGCAGTTCCAGATAGCGCCACATCAGTTCGTCCGACACGGACATGAGCTTGCCGAACATATCGTCCGGCGCGTCGGTGATCCCGATATAGTTGCCGAGCGACTTCGACATCTTCTGGACGCCGTCGAGCCCCTCCAGGAGCGGCAGCGTGATGACTACCTGGGGCTCCTGCCCGTAGGACTCCTGCAACTGCCGGCCCACCAGAAGATTGAATTTCTGGTCGGTTCCGCCAAGCTCCACATCGGCGCGCAGGGCCACCGAGTCGTAGCCCTGGATCAGCGGGTAGAGAAACTCGTGCACCGCGATCGGCTGCCCGCCGCGATAGCGCTTGCCGAAGTCGTCGCGCTCCAGCATCCGGGCCACGGTGTGCCGGGCGGCGAGCTGGATCAGCCCCGCCGCGCCCAGGGGTTCGATCCAGTGGGAGTTGAACACGACCTCGGTCCGTGCGGGGTCGAGGATGTGGAAGACCTGCTCCTGGTAGGTCGCGGCATTGGCCGCGATCTGTTCAGGTGAGAGCGGCTTGCGGGTGGCGCTCTTGCCCGTCGGGTCGCCGATCATGCCGGTGAAGTCGCCGATCAGGAAGAGGACCTGATGGCCCAACTCCTGAAACTGACGCAGCTTGTTGATGAGGACCGTGTGGCCCAGGTGCAGGTCGGGCGCGGTCGGGTCGAAACCCGCCTTGACCCGCAAGGGCACCCCGCGCTCCAGCTTCTTGCGCAGCGCCTCCTCCAGCAGGATCTCCTCGGTACCGCGCCGGATCAGCGCGAGCGACGACTCGACGGCGTCCAAGGGCA
>Ga0247842_10005639_pt1 | contig 14700 bp, 10 predicted proteins | sample LaCruzMarch2015__3_FD_192411 | JGI IMG/M metagenome (GOLD analysis project Ga0247842, IMG submission 192411) | Freshwater microbial communities from meromictic Lake La Cruz, Castile-La Mancha, Spain - LaCruzMarch2015_19m | ecosystem: Environmental > Aquatic > Freshwater > Lake | place: Spain...
GAAGCAGTACGATATCGCCGTCTGTTATGACAATCCCTACAGCGAAATCCTCTTTGCCGGCCAGGAGCGCATCAGCTTCCTCATGGCGCCGGGGGCCAAGGACGTAGGCATCGAGCTAAATTCCCTGTCCAAACCCTTCAACATGTGCGGCTGGCGGCTGGGGATGGTCTGCGGCAACCCCGACCTGATTGCCGCCATCAGCAAGGTGAAGGAAAACACCGATTCGGGCATCTTCAACCCCATCCAGTTTGCCGGCATCCATGCCTTGAAAGAAGAAGCCTCTTCCATCGATCACATGATCGAGGTGTATGGCAAGCGCCGTGAACTGGTCCTGGCCACCCTCAAGAAGATCGGCATCTTTTTCACGCCCCCCAAGGGAACCTTCTACCTCTGGGTGCCCGTGCCGGAAGGAATGACGTCGCTGGAATTCACGAATCGCCTGTTTGACAAGACGGCGATTGTCGTGGCGGCGGGAACGGCTTACGGCAAATACGGGGAAGGGTATGTCCGGATTTCCCTCACCGTGCCTGACGACCGCTTAGCCGTGGCCATGGCCCGGATCGAAAAGGAATTTGCCCGATAGTACCCATGACCGGAGCGGTCACAACGAAGCATGAAAATATCAGGAGTTCTGTATTCTCATATAAAAGGGGATGAGGTTACATTTTCCGGTGAAAACTTTCTTTCTTATCTTGTTGTCGCTGGTTGTAATAACCTCTCCAGGGGCTGTGGGTTGGTGCGCCGACATTCCTCCATCAGTCAAGTTTGGTGGTGGTACGGTGCAGGGAGTTCAGGAGGAAGGCGCTTTTGTTTTCCGGGGCATCCCCTATGCAGCGCCGCCGGTGGGCAATCTTCGCTGGCGGCCACCGCAGCCGGCGCCGCCCTGGCAAGGGGTGCGGAGCGCCGCTTCCTTCGGGCCTGCCTGCCCACAACCGGAAGTGTCCGAATTGGAAGGTGGAGGCGATCTCGGAAAGCTTGCCGAGGATTGCCTCTATCTTAACATCTGGAAGCCGACAAATCCTCCGGAGAAGAAATTGCCGGTCATGGTATGGATTCACGGCGGCGGCTTCCTGGTGGGCGCCGGTTCAGGACCGGAATATCCGGGTGGCAAGCTTGCCCAAAAGGGCGTCCTCGTCGTATCGCTGAATTATCGTTTGGGCTCCTTGGGCTTCCTCGTCCATGAAGATCTTGAAAAGGAGTCGCCCGCAGACTTTGCCGGCAATTACGGATTGCTCGATCAGATTGCCGCGCTTCAATGGATCAGAAAGAACATCGACGCCTTCGGCGGCGATCCCGATCGGATAACTCTTTTCGGGGAATCAGCCGGAGCCGCCTCCATTAGTCTCCTGATGCTCTCACCCCAGGCAAAGGGACTTTTTAACCGTGCCATCATGCAAAGCGCCACGGCCACAACCTTGCCCTACATAATGCCGTTGGCTAACGGTTCCTACGCCCAGGCGCAAGAAACGGGCCGGAAGCTGGCCGCCGGCCTGGGATGCGAAAAAGGCAAGGATACCCTCGCGGCCATGCGCGCCAAGACGCCGGCGGAAATCATGGCAGCCGCCCGCTCACCGATAGATGATATCGCCTTCAGCAGCGAGGGGCTTCTATTTGCCCCCGTCTATGACGGCTTGCTGATCCCCGGACGTCCTGAAAAACTCCTGGCCCAGGGAGCACAGCCGCCAATACCGGTCATCATCGGGACAAACAGGGACGAAGCCACCATCTTCACCGCCGATCTCTCCCTTACGACATATAAGAATTGGATTTCAAAGCATTTCGGAGGGCATGAAAAAGATATCTACAAAATATTCCCGTCCCAGAACGAAGGTTATTTTTTATCCGCCGCCAACCGCTTTCTCACCGCTTTATGGTTTACCGAACCGGCCCGCTTTCTTGCTCGTTCCATGACGGCGATAGGTGGGCCGGTCTACCGTTACCAATTCACCCATGTGCCAGATAGTTTCTGGATGGCAGGAATGGGAGCCTATCACGGCGTGGAAATACCCTATGTCTTCGGCAATATCGATAAAGATGGTCCATCGGCGACGGATAAAAGATTGTCGGAGGCAATGATGGATTACTGGGTGCGGTTCGCCGTTCAAGGAAACCCCAATGCCGCAGGGTTGCCGGCTTGGCCTGTATATGATCGCGCTGCCGAACCATATCTCGAGTTGGGCGAAAGCATCTCTGTCAAGTCAGATTTGGACCGTCAAGCCTGCGACCTCATCGAGAAGATCCGGTAACTCGATACCGCTTTTTATTTTGGTGGATAGACTAAATGGATAATACCTGTTCAAAAAGAAATCATGGCTTTCTTAAAGCATATCACAAGATAGCAATCTATCGAACATCAACCATTTTTATTTCGAAGGTCAGGTTGCGACCAGCAAGGGGATGATTGCCGTCGATAGTGACTTGGTCCCCTTCAATTTTTGTGATGCGGCCATCCACCTCGCTGCCGTCCATTCGGGCAAAGGCAACCTCCGTCTCCAGAGCCAACGTTGTGCCTGCAGGAATTTCTGCAGACGTCACGATCCACATTAAATCCTGATCTTTGACCCCATAGCCGTCCGCCGGCTTGATGGTGACGGTCTTGGTTTCACCCGCCTTCATTCCCATGACGGCGTTTTCAAAACCCTTGATGACCTTGCCCTTTCCCACCTTAAATTCCAGAGGATCACTGCCGATGTTTGTCTCGAAGACCTTGCCGTCCTTGAGCTTTCCCGTATAGAAGATCTTTACCCAACTGCCTTTTTTAACTTGTGACATGATTAATAATTCTCCCTTTTTTATTCGATAGACAAATCAAATCTACAATGGTAATTTTTAACATATCCAGCTCAAAATTTTATTGCCAACGTTCATATTCAGAACTGAAAAAAGAAAGCAACCATAAGAACAATCACGAAAACTCATTCCATATCACTTCCTCCTTAACGGTAAAACTTCCGCCATATTTACTTCAGACATTGGAATACATCCATGCACCAAAGACAGACGGCGCAGGGTTCGGAGTTGATGTAACAATCCTGTTCAAAGTCGCCGCCCTCGACGTAGTCGCACAGGGCAAAATTACAGTTGAAACAAAATGGATAATCATAGCGGAGGACGTTTTGCCGGAATGAAACGAAATGGGGATCATTCCATATCTCCAGGATGCCACTTTCGGATAAATTGCCGAATACCCTGGGCTTTACAATCTTTTCTACGCCGTTTATGTAACAACGGTAATGGTGCCATAAAAAAAAGCAGGGATGGACGTTTCCATCCCAGGAAACAAAGAGGCTGCCTTCCTCCACGAACTCGCACCGGCGGGCGCTTTTGGGGATAATTTCCGGTAACCGGAGGTTTATCCCCGTCTCGGCCCCAACGGAACGTGCCTTTGTGAAGACCTTTTCCATCTTTTCTACCCAGGCGTGATCCGTCGAAAACAGTTTCTGCAGATTCAATGCAATTCCCTGTCGTAAGGCATCCGCCACCAGCGCTTCCACGAAGATAATTATTTTCTTTTCGTCGGCGCTTTTTTCATATTTCATGAACACATCGTAATAGCGCCTGATATCAATGCCCTCTTTTTCGGCTCTGCTCATATACTCATGAAAAATGGACATCGATATGTCCAGGTTGGCGTCGTACGTCGTCTGGGAAACAAGGGCCTGATGATAGGGGAAAAGCTGTGTAACAATTGCAAAGTCAGCGCCTTGAGAAGCGGCCCATTGAATTGTTTCTGCTAATTCGTCAATATTATCGCGTCTCAGAACGAACTCCACCCCGATTTCAAGGCGATCGTTATATGCTTTCTTCGCGACATGGAGCATTTTAAGCGCTCCCTCGACGTTCCTTAACTCTCCCCCTTGGCGGATGTTAGTGAAGATCGCAGGGGATATGGCGTCAACGGAGATGCATATCCGGTCCACTCCCGCCCTGACCAGAGACATGGCCCGTTCCCTGTCTATGAGCAGACCATTGCTCTGGAATCCGATCCAGGCGCTTTTGTCCATTTTCTCTTTGGCAAGGCCGATAAAATCATCAAGGCAGGGATGAAGGAGAGGCTCGCCGATACCATTCAGGACCAAAGCCTCAAGATGTGGCAGAGCTGGCAACAAGGCCATGAAAGTTCCTGCTGATATGTCCCCTTCCAGGAATTCTGCATCATGTCGCTGCTTAAGGCACATGGGACACTTGAGATTGCAGCGAGTCGTTGTTTCGACGAACAACTTGGCCGGATAAGGCATCAGGGCCGGAGTTTCTTTTGTCGGCAGGATATTCATTGGCTTCAAAATGTTATTTCTGTAAATTCCGTATCGAGTAAGTTCAGCGAAAGCATCTTTCCCCTTAATGTTGATCCTTCCCCAAGCAGGATTTTCACTACTTCGGCAACTTCAATACTTGCGATTATGGGAACAACAAAAGATAGATTCCCCAAGTCCTGTTCGATGCCTCCCTCGCCACTACATCGGGAATAGATTTTTTGCAGCGTGTATTCTCCCGGAAATTGGGTGGTAACCTGACCATACCAGCCGCCGACACTTCCGTGGACCAACGGGATGTTGCATTTTTCGCATACCTCCGCCAATTCGAGACGGCGAGGAATACTGTCAAGGGCGTCTGCCACAACATCGACTTTTTCGATAAGCTCCCTGCCGTTTCTACCTGTGAAGGCATCCTGGACGGGTACGATGGTCACGGCGGGGTTAATCTCTATTATTCTGTCGGCGGCGACGGCTACCTTTGGCTGTCCCAGGTTGTCAAGTTTAGAAAACAACTGGCGGTTTAGATTTGCTCCTCAAACGTGTCGGGATCAACTATGGTGATATTACCGACGCCGACTCGCGCCAGTTCCTCGACAATATAGCCTCCCAGGCCGCCGCATCCAATCACGGCTACTTTACCTCGGAACAGGGAAAGCTGCTGCCCGCAGGAAAGGCTCCGTTGATTTCGCTGGTACCGTGCCGGCAGCAGATCCAGCTCCAGGATAGCATCCTCAATGGCTGAGAAAGGGAGTCCAAAATTTTGGACGGCCCACGTCTGGATGGAAAGATGGATCAGTCCATTCTCAGCACGGGCCAAAAGGCATTCCTTGAGACTTTCCATTTCACCCGCCCCCCACCGGCGGAAAGATTGCCAGCAGGTCTCCCTCTTTGAGGGGGGAATCCGGTTCCCCATGGCGGGCGTTGATGAAAATGATCGCCGCCTCCTTTTCAGGGATATTCAGGGATGCCAGGATGTGACCTACCGTAGCACCCTCCTGGTAATCGAAATCGTCAACGGCAAACCGATCCTTGCGCAGGGAAGCGAACAATTTGACGGTAACTTTCACTGGAAATGCACCTCCAAAAAATCCCCATGAATCCCCCTTTGTCAAAGAAGGAGAATATATCCGCACCTCTTTCCCTCCCCTTCAAGGGGAGGGTTAGGGTGGGGATGGGTTTACCAATCAAACAGACTGTCCAACTCTTCGTCTTTGACCATGAACTTGATATTATGAGGAGGTATGGGGTCAGTGTAGAAAAACCGCGGCAGGCGGTCGTCCTCTTTGGTGAAGCCGGCACGTTTGTTGAAATCGCGCTCTGTCTTCAGGACCTTCTTCCCAAGCTCCGTAACACTGTCTGCTGTGAGCTCCAGACCGTAGAAGGAGTTCAACAAGTCGAGGAGGGACTGGAAGGTATCCGGTTGATCGAGAATGGCAAAGGCGATAAACAGACACATCCCGGTCGAGTCGATGGCGGCGGTGGCAACCTGCAGGTTCCGGGACAGCGTCACCTGACCCTCAGGCTTCAATGGATCGACAAAACCGCCACTCTTGAGAATGTTCGTCGCAATGCTGTAACCTGCCGTGTGGTCCGCACCCATGGGGGTCGTGGCGTAAGTGACCCCGATGCCCTGTACGGCCCGGGGATCGTAGGCGGGCATCGCCTGACCTTTGACGACGGGAACTTTTTCCACGCCGAAAACCTTGCCCGTGACGGCGGCGCCGCTGCCGAGGATCCTGCCGAGGGGAGTTCCCTTGCCGATTTCCTTGACAAGATTGATGGCGGCCTGGGCGTCGCCATACTTCACGACGCCGGCCTGCATGGCCACACCGATGGCTACCCCCGTTTCAATCGTATCGAGCCCGTAAGTATCATCCAGAAAATCGAGCATGGCAATGGCGTCGGGGTCGTCGATACCACAATGGCCGCCGTGGGCCCAGACCGTTTCATATTCCGGTTGCTTGGAAAGGAACTTGCCATCCTTGTCGTTGTATATGCCCGAACAGCGGATCACGCAACCGCGATGACAGGCATGGGTTGGTCCGGCCCCGCGTTTTGTTTCCAGTTCCGCAATGGTTTCGCCGCTGATCTTGCCGGCCCCGGCAAATTGTCCTGTTTTGAAGTTGTTGGTGGGATAAGCGCCAGCTTCGTTTAAGATATTGGTCAATACGTTGGTCCCGTAGGCGGGAAGGGCCTGGCCGGTGACGGGGTGACGGGATAGTCCTTCAACAAATTTTTTATTGGCTTCCCTGAATTTTTGGAGATCCTTGGGTGGGCGCGCCTTGCAGCCAGTATCATCAAGGACGATCACCTTGACACCCTTCGCTCCCATGACCGCCCCTACGCCCCCTCGCCCTGCGTGCCTTGACGGTCGCAGCTCCGGGTCCGTGCAGGCGACGGAAGCGGACTGCATCTTCATCTCTCCGGCCGGTCCGATGGAAATGCAGGCGATTTTATCACCGTACTCTGCTTTCATCTTGACGACGAGGTCGTAATTGGTCATCATTTTGAGACTGTTATCCGCTTCAATCTTGACGCCGTCCTTGTTAATGATGACTTTGTACAGATCATCCCCTTGCGGCTTTCCCTCCAGGATGATTGCCCCATACCCAAGCCTTGCCAGTACCTGGGCCGGCTGGCCGCCGGAATTGGCTTCTTTGATGCCCCCCGTCAGGGGACTCTTGCAGCCTACGGATAAGCGTCCCGACATGGCGGCGCCGGTTCCGGAAAGGAGACCGGGGGCAATGACGAGTTTATTTTCCCCCCCCAAGGGGTGGCAGGATGGCGGCACTTCTTTGGCAACAACGGACGAAGTCATCGCCCGCCCTCCGAGTCCCGCATATTCACCGAGAGATTCCACTTGCATCTTTGGGCCTCCTGCGGCCCCCATATCGATCCTCAGAATCTTGTCCATACACGCCTCCTTATCAGGTATTGAATTGTTACGATGCCAAATTAACATTTATCAATACTTCCAGATATCCACCTACGGCGCTTTCGGTAGGCAATCGCCCTATCCCCGCTCCACCGAAGGAACCAGTAAAACCAAACTGAATTCGTAATAAGTTGAAAAGGAGTTAACTAATTTATTGCCCCCTGCTTTTAATAAGGGAACTTTATGCTGAGGGTCAAAGTGGGTGGGGCAAAGCCCCCTTTGCCAAGCTGATGGTTTAAATCAATTGTCGGGGAACCGGGCATCCCTATCAAACAGAGTGCAGGCTGGATGCGGCTTAATTTTTCATTGTATATTAAAAATAACATATCCGCGTTCTCCTTGTGCGTCAAGGAGAAATATGGTGCTGTCCCATCCGTTATTTTTCACTATCTTTACGACTGGATGTAAACATCCCAAGGGTATTCGGGGTCTTGATAGTTATGAACATTACAAATCGAAAGGTTGGATTCTCATCAATACTACCGTGATTCGACCGTCATGAACAACGATAGCCCCGATACCAGCATGAAAGGCGCGTAGTCGCGCTTTTGGGGCCGCCTGTTTTAGTGCAATTCCCCCTAGAGAATCAGGCCTGCCACTTGATGATCTTTAGATCCAGGACAGCAATGGCGTATATGACCGGCACGAGAATGAGGGTAATGAAAGTCGCGAGGCTTAAGCCCCCGATCTGGGCGTAGCAGAGCGGTTCCCAAAGGGGGCCGCCGTGCAGCGCCAGCGGCACCAGACCAAAAACCGTGGCCCCGACCGTGACCATAACCGGCCGCAAGCGGACAATTCCGGCATCGAGGAGGGCCTCTTCCAGCGGCTCGCCCTTTTCACGCATCTCTTCGATGAAATCAAAAAGAACGATAATATGGCTGACAATAACGCCTACGAGGCTGATAATGCCTAGGAAGGCCATGAAACCGAAGGGCAGGTTCATGAAATATAGCCCCCCATAGGCCCCAACCATGCCGAAAGGAATAGCCGCGAAGACAAGGAGGGGCTTGATGGCGTTGCGAAACTGGAAAACGAGGGCCAGGAAAATGGAAAAGACGCAGGTGACAAGGACGATGGTCAGTTCCTTAAAACCTTTCCCCTGTTCTTCCTCTTCGCCACCGATTTCCATTTTGTATCCTGAGGGCAGTTGGTTTCCGATCTTGGCCAGGTCCGATCGCGCCCGATCCATAACCTCCGAAGCCAGGAATCCTTCCGCAGGGAAGCAGGAAACGGTGATCGTCCGGAACTGATCACGCCTTCTAATTTTCTCCGATTCCATGTCATAGCCAATATCGGCAACCTGGCGGAGGGGAACCTTGAACTTTTCCTGGGATGAGGAAATGTAAAGATTTTTGAGATCGCTAAGTTGCCCCCGCTCGTCCATCCGCAATCTCATGATAACCGGTATCTGGCGGTTTCCTTCCCTGAGCACAGCGACGGTGAAGCCGCTGACGGCCGTTGCGGAAGAAAAGGCGATATCCGCATTGGACACCCGGGCCAGGTTGGCCCGGTCCGAATCGATCCGGTACTTCACCTTCATGCTTTCCGTTCCCCAATCATCCCGGACTCCCGAGGCCTCGGGCATCTTCCGGAAGACATCCCGGATCTCGTCGGCCAGCCGCCGGAGCGTCGCGATATCGTTCCCCGAAACGCGTACTTGTACGGGAATTCCGACCGCGGCCCCCGTTTCTAAAGGCCGCACATCGATCCTGGCCCCAGGCACGGCATTGGCCAGAGCTGTCTGGAGAGGCCCCAGCAGGGGGGACGTGTCGTGCTTATCCTTTACCAGGATGACGATCTGTGCGTAATTGAGTTGTTCCATTTCCGGGTTCATGGAAAACCAGAACCTCGGACCGCCGCCGCCGACAAATGTGGTCAGGGAATCCAGTATCTGCCGTGTTTTGCCCGCGTCATCGGGATGATTCTTGCCATACTGTTCCGAAACCTCACGGACGATCTTTTCCGTTTGCCCCACGGCTTCATAGGTGGCGCTCAGGGAGGCGTCTTCGGGCAGCCATACATCAACATAGGAAAGATAGGAAAGGTCATTGGGGAAGTACTGCATCTTCAGGCTGACCATGAAGAAGACGCCGCAGACAAGAAAGAGCAGGGACGCCGTCAATACTTTCCACCGGTGGCGGATAGCCGCGGTTCCGAGGCGGAAATAGAATCCCGAGAACCCCCGGGTGCGACGTTCCTCCGGCGATAAGGGTTTCTTCTTGTCGGGACGGAGGAGGTAGTAGGCCAGAAAGGGGATAAAGGTCATGGAAACGATGCGCGAAGACACCAGCGAGCAGGTAAGGACAATGGGCAGACTGTATATGAACGTCCCCGAATCCCCTTTCAGCAGCAAGAAAGGGACATAGGCCACGATATTGGTAATTGTGGCGTACATGATGACGGTGGCCAGTTTTGTCGGCCCCAGCCAGGAAGACACCGACGGAGGATGGCCCGCGTTCAGATCCCGCTTGATGGCGTCCCCCGCCACTACCGGGTCATCCACGAGAAGACCCAGGGCGATGATGAGCGAAGCGATGGAAACCTGTTGCATGTCGACGCCCAAAAGATGCATCATCCCAAAGGTCATGGCCATTGTCAGAGGGATAGACAGGGAGAGCAGGGCTGCGGAACGCCATTCCCAAAAGCCGATGAAAGCCATGAGGACGACCAGGACAATGGCCTCGTAGAGGCTTTTCATGAAGAGATCGATGCTTTCCTTCACCTGGAGAGGCTGGTCCGAAGTCCGGGCCAGGATCAGATCAGAAGGAAGTCCCCCGGCGATGCCGGCCAGGGCATCATCGACATGCCGGCCGAATTCGGCGATCTGATGCCCTTCCCGCATCTGAACGGCCAGCGTGACGGCGCGGCTGCGATGCCACTTACCGGCATCGTCCCGGCTCGTATAGAAGTTGAGGAAGCGGACAGGGTTTTCATAGCTCCGGGTGATCGTCATGAGGTCCCGAAGGTACATGGGCGTTCCCGATGTCGATGCGGTCAAGAGCACATTGCCGATTTCCCCTTCGCTTTTGAACTCCCCGGAAGGATCGATGGAGATGTTCCGGCCGGAGATTTCCACAACCCCACCCTGGCCGGTAATGTTTCTTGCCCCCAGGATGTCCCGGATCATGGCGGGCTTTATTCCGTATGCAGCAAGACGTTCCTGGGAATATTCAAGAAATACCTGCTCCTGCTGAATTCCGCTCCGCTCCACCTTGGCCACGTCCGGCACCGTTTTCAAGGTTCTGACGATCAGATCCGTCAGATCGTCAAGCTGGCGGTAGCTGTATTTGTCGCCGGCCCCCTTGCGGATGACCGCTTCTGCATCCCGACTTTTCCGGACCACGCCCACATCCCAGACGTCCGGGTGAAATTCCGCTTCATGGAGGCGTTCCTTCAAGAAGGAGTAAATATAGGCATTGAGCCTGGCATCGTCCAGATCCGTTTCCCCATCCAATCCGAGAAACCCCGACCCCTTGATAATTTTCGCGTTTTTCAGAACCCCGTCTTTTTCGATGGACCGGATCAGGATCTGAAACGGCGGGAGCAACGCCTCGGCATCGATGGTAAAGGGGAAACAGACCAGCAGGGTGGCCCTTCCTGAAGATTGAGATTGACCGGCCCAGGAAGACCTGGCTTCGTCTATGGCCTTCCGGACGGCGTCCGCCCTGATGACCAGTTCGGCGTCATCCGCCTTGGGACTTGCAACGGTTAGCATCAAGGCCGCCGTATCGGAATAGTCCTTGAGGAAGAAAATGGGTCCGGCGTTTTCAGGAAGGTCGCGGATACCGTCCAGCCTCAGTTTAATGTCGTCAAACTCCTTGGCTGCCTCTTTGAAATTGTCGAGAAGTTCCAGATGGATGACTGCCATTCCCGTCCTGGCGACGGTGTATATCCTCTTGATTTTGGGATTTTCGGCGATCCGTTCTTCGATCCTGCGGGCGATGAGCTGTTCGATCTTTTCAGCGCTGGCCCCGGGCCAGGGACACAGGACAACGGCCACCCTCCCCGGGATGTTAGGATCCTTGCGCTTGGGCATCTCCAGATATCCATATATACCCCAGAGGATAACCGCAAAAAATAATATCCATGAGATATGGCGATTTTCGACAAAGTATCTTGCCGTGTTGCGGGTCTTTTTGATCTGCTCTTCGTCCGAAATGTGTCCCATTCGCTGTTCCCGCCGTTACTTGAAATCCTTCACTTCCTCACCATCCTGAAGAAGGGCCGCGCCGTTGCCCACGACCTGATCCCCCGCCTTCAGCCCCTCCAGGACCGTCATCCGGTTCCCCACGACCTCTCCCAGTTTTACGATCTTCATGCTGGCGATAGATTTTCCGTCTTTCCGGGCAACCATGAAAACGGCGAAGGCGGCAGGATTGTTGCGGGGGCGGATGATGGCGTTCAGGGGAATAACCGCAATCGGCTTGGGCAGTTTCGCGTCATGGATGAGCAAAGACATGACCATGCCCGTTTTGAGTTTGTCCTGGGGATTGGGTATGGCGATCTCCACATCGAAGACACGACTGCCGGCATCGGCGGCTGCCGCTATCCGGGAGACGCGCCCGCGAAACTCCTCCCCCGGATAAGCCTCGCTGACCAGGGAATAGGATTTGCCGATTTGTACATACTTTAAAAGGACGTCGGGAACGCCAAATTCCGCCTTTACCAACGAAGTATCCGCTACGACAAAAGCCGCTGCGCTTGGCCCCGCCAGGCTGCCCCGTTCGACATTTTTCTTGAGGACAACCCCGGAGATGGGGGAACGGAGCGCTACATCCTCCAATGCCAGGCGCGCCTCTCCGAGGAATGCCTGCGTCCCTGCCGTTTTCGCTTCCAGCATATCCAGCCGGGCCTTGGCATTTTCAAAATCCGGTTTCGTTATGCTGCCCGAGGCGAAGAGCTTTTCAGACCTTTTGAAATCCTGGCGCGCCTGCTCAAGAGCGGCTTCGGCCTCTGCAAAGGAGGCCTTTGCCTGCGCCTCCTTGAGAGAATAATCCCTGTCCCGCAATGTAGCCAGGATTTGTCCCTGGGAAACGCGGTCACCATCCTGAATGTCCCGCCGCATACCATCCTTGCCTTGTACCTGCAGGAGCGCCGCTACATATCCACCGTTCTTGAAGAAAAGATCTATCTGATGATTGGGCTTGATGTTGGCTGAATAACGAAGTCCGCCGGCCATGCTCTCTTCCTGAACGGCGACGATCTGCACGGCTTTCGGCTGGGGCTGGATTTTGGGATTTTCACGACCGCAACCGGACAGGACCGGTAAAATTACCAGCATCGCACCCAGCACCAGGAGCATCAGGACTGTTTGTAGGAATGATTTATTTTCCGCTGCTTTCTCATCCGAGTCGATCATCTTTCTTCCCCTCCGAGGGCCTTCTGAAAGTCGGACTTTGCGGTAAGACAACCCAGCAGGGCTTGATGAAGCTGGTGATTAGCCTCCGCCGCCTGTGCCTGGGTCTGAAGGAGATCCTTAAAAAGGGCTGCTTTCTGCTGATAACGGTCCATGATTACCCGCAGCCGCTCTCGTGCCGCTTCCTGGTTGAGCCGGGTAACATCTAAAAATTGATAGGTCTCCCGCAGCTTCCGGTAACGCTGTGTCACGTCCATCCTTACCAGTGATTCCGCCTCTTTTACTGCTGAATTGGCCTGTGACACAGACTTTTTCTTTTCCGAGAGCTCCTGTTGTTTGCGCCCCCAGTCAAAAGGTTCCCAGGAAAGTCTGACACCGGCATAGGTATAATCCTTGGGCATGATTTCCATCTCCGGCAGACGGGTATAGGAGAAAACAAGATCTATGTCCGGAATGTACTCGGATCTCTTGATCTTCAGCCCATACGCTGCATGGCGTTCCTTCAGCTTCGCCTCCCTGATCTCCGGCCGCTGCTTCATGGCCTTCTCGACGGCTACCGCCTGATCCATCTCCAGCGGCGGCGGTTCTACGGCTTCGCTCACGGCGAAGGGCATAGAGAGATCACGCCCCAGAAGGTGGTTGAGCTGCTCTTTCTGTGATGACAGGGCGTGTTCAGCCTTCGTGGCGTCGTAGCGGACCCGCGCCAGTTTAGACTTGACCTCCAACAGGTCCGCCTTGAGGATTGTCTGCTGCTGCAAATGATCGGTCATGAGCCGCTCCAGCTCCGTATAGAACCCGATGGCCTCCGTAACGGCCGTAAACGCGCTCTGTGTTTCCAGGATGCCGAAATATGCCTTCCTGACGTCATTGATGACGGAAGTCTGGGCGTTTCGGTGCTGTTCTTCCGCGATGTTTTTCAACAATCCATACTGTTCGATTTCCAGGGAAATGCGGTACAATTGGGCAAGGGGTTGGGCCACCATGGCCTGACCCTGGTTTTCCCACTGCTTGGGCGTGGAGATCTTGGTATCGGCTGTCGGAATCACCTCGCCGCTGGATATGGACCCCAGGGAACCGCGCTGAAATTCGAAGTCCAGGGGGCTCAACTGTTGAGCCCCCGTATAGCGCAGATTTAACTGGGGATAACGGCGGGTACGGAGGGCAGCTATGCCGGCGTCGGCCTTTTCTACCTCCACCGCCGCACTCTGCACATTCCGGTTGTTTTTCAGGGCGAGGGCAACAGCGTCATCCAGGCTCAGTATATCTTCCGCCGTAACTACCCGTAGGCGGGGGAAAATTTGGAGGCTGATGGTGCTGATGCTGACGATTAAAATAAAGGCTATCCATCTTCCGTATGCCATATTCAGGCTCCAAAAGTTTAGATCATGGGAATTCCTGGACAATGTCTAGAATATCACCATCGGCCACCTGCTTCGGAAAAGTGCAATAGGGTGCCAGTTCGCGGAAAAATGCATCGGCATCCAGGGCCTGCTCGGGTGTCGCCACCCCTTTTACCTTGACCATACTCCGGGCGAACTGGTGGACACCAATTGCCAGGGGTATACCCGTTGACCTCGCCATACCGGGGGGGGTGGCCTTGATCGTAGCTGCAACGGTCGCTTTCCTGGCGTTTATCTCTCCCTTGGCGATTACAAAGAACAAGGGCAGGCGGGGATAATCGAAGATGCCTGATATTACAGCCAGGACATGATCGAGGAGAGAGGCGTTCTTGGCCTCGTCTACTAATTGGCGCCCCGCCGCTTCCAGGGTCAGATGGCCCGCATCGATCTTCCCGGCCAATTTTTTAAAATAATCGGCGGTCAAACCAGGCATGACCATATAGCACGATGATTTTTTGATTTCCGGATAGGACCACGAAAAGGCCACTGGTTCCGGGTGACCTACCGTCCAGACGTCCCGGTCGCCCAACCCCGGGTAGTGCAATTCAACCTTCGCTAACGGTTTAACCGCCTGCAGTTTACCGTCCCGACACTCGAGGATCGTGCCCGAGCATTGCTGCATCCAATGGACAATGGCCGCCGAATAGGCAATTGCTTCGGGGGCTTCGCTTTCTTTTTCTTCAATGTTCCAGGCCGCGTGCAGCTCAGACACCCGCTGAAACATGCCGTAGATCTTGGCAGCCAGCATATTCG
>Ga0247842_10005641_pt1 | contig 14698 bp, 18 predicted proteins | sample LaCruzMarch2015__3_FD_192411 | JGI IMG/M metagenome (GOLD analysis project Ga0247842, IMG submission 192411) | Freshwater microbial communities from meromictic Lake La Cruz, Castile-La Mancha, Spain - LaCruzMarch2015_19m | ecosystem: Environmental > Aquatic > Freshwater > Lake | place: Spain...
GGCGTCGATTTCGATCGTCCAGTACTCTTTGCCCGCAAACGGCTGCGCGTAGATTTTCGTGTACCAACGGCAGCCCACGAACAGCACGCGTTTGATCGCGGGATCGGCGGCCAGAACGGGCAGGATCGAATCTTCCAGGACCCGTCGGTTGGGCAATTCCAGACGGAAGTCCCAGCCGGACATCCGGACGGTCTGGGCTTGATAGCGGACATGCCGCAATGCCTGGGCCACCCCGCTGGGGAGGACCTTGCGTGCAAGGTTTTTGACGCTGGACGGTGCGGACATGTGCGGTCTCCATGATGGAAGCGCACATTACGCATCATGGGGTAAATAAAGACCTTCAGCTGTTGCATTCACCCGTCGACCGACGTGATCGCGGTCCGCAGGCTGGCTTTCTACCGTTCAAACCGCTGTCGTCGCCCGTTCGTGCAAGGCCGTGCTATCGTGGCAGCGAAATTGCGCGGCAGCTGTCCTTGTGTCCGGAGTATCGACATGTCGATTTTTGTGCGTACGGCGCTTTGCGTCTTTGTCATTGCGGCGTGTGGGGCGAGGAAATCTGACGCCTCAGACCAAAAGCTCAGGCCGGCATATGGGAGTGGGCTGGTTGCTTATCCTGATCGACTGATTATCAGCGCGCGACAGGTCAACCCCGACCCGCGACGGGTCACCTGGTTCGTTCCCCCGACCTACGCCATCGCGCCCCGCACGACCGGTCTGTTTTATGGTCCGCGCTACTTCGTCCGGCAGGCTTATTCAGGTCCCGCTCAACGCGGTCGCGCCTATAACGTTCGCCGCCGGACCTTATAGACTTTATCCAAAACAAAAGGGCCACAGTTTCCTGTGGCCCCCGTGAGGCGTGCATCGGCGCGGGAGACCCGCGTCGCCGTGCGTTCAGCTGCTCATATGGAGCTGAGCGACGACCTGCGACTGCGTGCGAACCGAAATCCGTGCTACGACAATCCCACTCGACATCGGATCACCTCCTTTCAATTGTTGAAGACTGGGATTAGTTTCCTTTGGTTCGTGGCTCTTGTCAAACGATCCCGAGCATGGGATGCCCAAATTACAGGATTATAATTCGCGCTTCGACACAAATTGTACGCATACAAATGCTGTCTTAAATTGGACGGGTTGACGACAACATCATCTGGGGAGGTAGACAGTGTTCAATCGTGGTACTGGTGCGGACGGACGACCGCCGGATCTTCAAAACCTGTTCCAAGCACCGGCTCCTGCGCAGCAACCGCCTGCGGTACCATCCAGCCCGCTCGTGCCGCCACCGGTGTCGCTTCCCATGGCTACTGCACCCGATCACGCGGTTGTGCATGAGTCTGTCATCGGTTCGGATCTGGTGATTGTGGGCGACAAAATTACCGTGATCACCAAGACCCGCCTCGTCGTCCACGGCGAGGTCCGGGGGGATATCAATGGCCGTGAAGTTGTGATTGGCCAGACTGGCAAAGTCACTGGAACGGTTGCGGCAAACACGATCGACGTTCACGGCCACGTGCACGGCGCTGTCAAAGCGGCCTCCGTGACACTGCATCCGACTGCTCATGTCGACGGCGACATCCACAACCAAGTCCTGAAGATCTCGGAAGGCGCCGTGTTCGACGGTCGTGTTCGCCGCGCCAAGGACCCGGCCGAACTGATGCCGGTGCTTGACGCATCCGCCTTCGCGCCCAAAACGGCTTGAGAGACAGTTTGTTCTGACGCCATTAGAACCGTCCGGACCGCCCGGACGGTAGTTCCTGCTGGCAGTTCGACTGGACACGGATATCGTGGCCAATGAACCGGCAGACTTCGCGCTTGAAATTGGGATTGTCGCGGATTTTGGCCGCTGACGCCTTCATCCCGTAGGTTGACGCAACCTCTGCCAGATAGGCGTCCTGGCAGTAGGGTGTTGCAAGTTGATCACCGCGCACGCGCTGGTACCCGTCCTTGCATTCGATGGCGTGGGCCTGCGTGGCCAAGGCTGCAATCAATGCCGGAATTACCGTCAGATTTATCAAATATTTTCGCCATTTGAATCGGCCCAGTCGCATCGTTTGATCTCCAAAGATATCGCAGCGGATCAGCTTAGTTTTACATGTTTTGAGGGTCTTCGTAACACAGTTGATTGGTGTATTATAGTGCATTAAATGACCACAGATTGCCTTATTTCGGTCATTTCCCATAAGTTGGAATGGGTGTTCGACACACGTTCTTTCGGCTCAAAACTGCGACAGGTGGTCACGTAAGTCGAAATCGAGTTTCAAAAAGGCGATAAAAAACAATGCGCAGCGACATTTTTGCGAATGTCGTTCAGTTTGTTTGGTTGACCCTTTTGATCATCAATGGTCGTTTCGCGACCACCAGAGGGGGATCGTCCCCAGACAATTGTGAGACGGCTGAACTGGTTCTGGTGTTCCGTTAAGTCGTGGTGTGTTTTTGCTAAATGAGGCGCATGGGAACAGTTGATGTTTTCCGCCCTTGAAACGGCCTGAACGGGCCCTGTCGCACCATCGACAGAGGACTGAGACTGACACCCACCTCGAAACGCTGCCGTCCATTCCATGGAGTAATCATCAAATGCGCAAGCTTATGATGGGTTTTCTGACGACCGTCGCTGCCATTTTGTTTGCCACCACTGCGAATGCTGCTGCACGCTGGTCGTGCGAAGGCGCTGAATACGTTTGCGGCTCGTCCTCGCGCGCCGCGTCCGCTTCGTCTTACGAGGCCGCTGAACCCAAAGCCGCACGTCGCGCTGGCAAACAGCGCATCGCAAAGGCCGTGACCGAGCCAGACGAGAAGCCAGCCCGCCGCAAGGCCCGGAGCGTCGACAGCGATACGGGTGGCGACAGCTATTCGGGTAAAGCCTCGTATTATTGGCAGCCCCAGGCGCTTGCATCTGGTGGTCGCTTCAATCCAAACGCCTATACCGCCGCACACAAGACCTTGCCATTCGGCACCCGCGTCCGCGTCACCAATCAAAACAACGGCCAGTCGGTCGACGTCGTGATCAACGACCGTGGCCCTTACGTTGCTGGCCGAATCATCGATCTGTCGCGCGCTGCCGCCCATTCGATCAACATGCAGGGCTCGGGCGTGGTTCCGGTCTCCGTTCGCGTCCTCGGACGGGGTTGAGCTTGAACGTGTATAACAGCTGAAACCGGTTGCTCTTGACCGGCCACACTTGTGACATTCGGCGGTGGCTGCGTTTGCAGACCACCGCCGACTCATTGCGGCGGCCATCCCTCAACAGCGATCGCCCCTCCGTGCTCATCTGCCCATTCCAACGTACGGGTTATCTGGCTGCTCGTTGCGCCTTTTTGGCCACGATCTTTTTCGGCGTTCCGTGCAAAGCTCAGGGCCTAGACATCTGGTCGGGCATGGCCGATAGCGCATCCTCCCATCGCGCGCCTGCCTCACCCCGAAGCTGGCGCACGACAATCGAACTTGCACGGGTAGAGCCGACCGCTGTTGCAGCGGCCGACCCCCATTGGTCGGCAACTGTCGCCTACGCCAAGGTGCCGCTGGCGTCCGCCAATCCGATCCCACGCGCTGTCAATCCGCTGACAGGGAAACCGCATGGTCTGGAAGGAATCGCGTCTTATTATTGGCAAGACCAAATGACCGCGTCGGGGGAACGCTTCGACAGGAAGGCCATGACTGCGGCCCATCGGACTTTGCCTTTGAACACCCGGGTTCGCGTTACCAACGCGCTTAATGGCCGATCCATTGTGGTGCGGATCAACGATCGTGGACCGTTCAAACCAGGGCGGGTGATCGACCTTTCTGAGGCTGCGGCCCACCATTTGGACATGCAGCGCTTAGGGCTGGTGCAGGTCAAGCTCCAGGTGGTTTCGAACTGAACGGGGTTGGCAGGCAGATTGCTTTCGTTGCTCAAAAACAGCCGACGATCCGGGTCACGTCCAGCATCAAGGCGTCGGCGCGGGTGATCGCGAGGAAGGCTGCGCCGGCGAGAACAGCCAGGGCTGCCACCCAAAGCGCGCGTGGCCAACGCGCGGGCTGCCCGGCGTGGTCAGGGTTTGCTGGACTGGTCACAATCGATCACCCTCTCTCGCCACAGCGTCTTTCATGCTCGACGGCTTGGTCAGTCTATATCAAATTGGGGCCGGGGCGGAAGCTGGACGTTCGCGATCGACCGCCGTTTCATTGATCGGCCAGTGGATCAGTGCCGCAAACAAGCCGAGCCCAATCGAAATCCACCACATCGTATCGTACGACTTGGTCATGTCGTAGACGAGGCCGCCAAGCCAAACGCCTAAGAACGAACCGACCTGATGGGACAGAAACACAACCCCATAAAGCATGGTCATCCAGGTTGGCCCAAAGAATGTCGCGACCAACCCGGACGTGAGCGGGACCGTCGACAGCCAAACAAGGCCGAGCGCACCGCTTAAAGCCATGACGGTCAGCGGCGTAATCGGCAGCACAAGAAAGCCTACGAAGATCAAGGCGCGTATGATGTAGATCAAGCTCAACGCGTGGCGCTTGGCCATGACCTTGGTCGATTGCCCGGCCAGATAGGTGCCGATCAGGTTGCCGATACCGACCAGCACCAGGGAGATGACGGCGACCTTTGGATCAAGGCCTTTATCGGCGACGAAGGCTGGCAGATGGACGCCGTAGAAGACAACATGAAAGCCGCACACGAAGAAACCGGCGTTCAGCAGTAAAAAACTTGGATGCTGGCAGGCCTCTTTCAGCGCTGCCCAAATCGATTGCGGCTTCTCCTTGGTCACCGGCGCGATTGGACGACCCGACACTGGAAACGCCAGCGGGAGCATCAGCATGCAGGTTGCCGACAGCACCAGAAGCGTGGTTTTCCAGCCGACATAGTCCATCAGCAGATGCGCGTATGGAAGCGCGATCAAGATGCCGATGCCGCTGCCCATCCCGAGCATCGCAATGGCCTGCGTGCGCTGTTCCGGCGGTGCGGCTCGGCTGACGGCCCCGACCAGCGCATTGATCCCAGCGCCGGCCACGCCAAGACCCAGGAAGACGCCAGAGGCGATCAAGTGGGCTCGGTCTTGCGCGCCCCACATGAGCAGCAAGCCGATCGCCGTACACAGCGCGCCGAAAACGACAACCCTGCCGGCTCCGAACTTATCGGCAATGCCCCCGGTGAAGGGGGCAGCGATCCCCCAGACGATGTTGGCGATCGCGATTGCGATGGCGAAGTCTTCGCGTCCGAGCCCCAACTCCATGGTCATTGGCTTGAGGAACAGACCCATGGTCTGGCGTATCCCCATGCCGATGGCCGCCACTGTCGCTGCGGCGATCACAATCGCCATCCAGGAGATGGCTTTGCCGGGCCGCGGCGATAACGAGACGATCATGGAGCCGATCCTTTGCCATTGAGTTGCGTTCTATGGACATGACTGTCGATCGATCGCAACGCAATCTGCGTCACGGCCTGACCAGTCCTGTCCAATCCGCGTGTCTCAATCTCGATTTTGACCCTCCCGGTGGTGGAGACGGGGGGGGCTATCCGGATGATGTTGTAGCGCGCTACCGGCTCGTCTGAATAGGCGCGGCCTGCCGATGCGGACGCGACACCTTCGATGGCCGTTTCGCCGCTCATGACACTCGACATGACGTGATTGTGACCGTGCACGATGAGTTCCGCGCCGTGCTGAGCTAATACGGCCGCCAACGCCTCGGCATCGCTGAGCGCGCGTTGCGGCGGGGCGAGACCTGGGACGGGTGGGTGGTGGATCATAACGAGCCGCACCAGTCCGGCCTCGCCAAGACGCTCCAACACTGCGGCCAGCCGCGCCAGTTGCTGCGCGCCAATCTCACCGATGGCGGAGCCGGGCCGTGTCGCGATGCCTGAGTTCACGCCGATGATGGCAACGGGGCCTGCCCGGCGCACATAGGGGAACGCCACCCCGGCTTCAGTGATGATTTGGCCATAAGCGTCGCTGGTCATATACGGCGACCAGAGCGCTAGCCCGGCCTCGGCCTCCCGCGCGACGTAGGCATCGTGGTTTCCTGGCACCACGCTGACCCAATCGGGCGGCCCCAGCGCCGTCAACCAGTCGCGAGCTGCCTCATATTCGCTGGGCAGGCCGATATTGATCAGATCGCCGGACACCAGGACATGATCTGGTGCCTGGGCTTTCACGTCGGCGACGATCTTTTCGATGGCCCAGGTGAGATGAATGAATTGCCGCTTGCGCGTCCAGTTGAGCCAGCCCAAGACACGCTTCGTGTTGACCAGGCCCGACGTAAAACCGCCGTGAAACGGCAGATGGACGTCCGACAGGTGGGCTAACGTCACACTCTTGCTCACGGGCACCTTGCTCCTTGTTGCCCTGCTGCCATACCAGACCGGCCTGCGCGTGACGAAGCCGCATTTCGACCTCCCCTTGCCAACGTCGCTTAAACCGTTCAAACGGCAAGCGCACCGCACAAGGTGCAATGGACCAACAAGGCAGAGCCATGAGCCAACGCACTGGCGCACAAAAGATCCTGAACCGGTGGGTGTTCCAGCCGATGTGGCGACTGCAACGTCCGCTGACGCTTGGAGCTCAGGGCGTGGTTGTGGGTCCAGACGGTCGCGTGCTGCTCGTGCGCCACACTTATCGTCCGGGCTGGTGCTTTCCGGGTGGTGGCGTTGAAAAGAACGAAACCGTGCTGACCGCCTTGAAGCGCGAACTCCACGAGGAATGCGGGGTTGTGATCGACAAGGCGCCCGATCTGTTTGGCGTCTACTCCAACCACGCGATGTTTCCCAACGACCACGTCACGCTGTTTGTCGTGCGGCATTGGCACCGCAGCCACGTGCCAGCACCCAATAAAGAGATTGCTGCCCACGACTTCTTTCCGGTGTCGCCCGCGCCTGCCGATTGCGCGTCTGCCACAATCCGGCGGCTCGATGAAATTTTCAACGGCGTCCCGCGCAGCGAACTCTGGTGACCGCACCGATGGACAAGCCCGAACATATTCCGGCGGTGGACGGTGGTGCCATCACACGGCACCTGACCTTGGCGGACCTGCCAGAGGTCTGCCGTCTACAGGCGCGCGTGTTTGGCCCGGGACGGTTTGCACGCACGGCCTACCGTATCCGGGAAGGCACGCCGCAGGTGTCGCCGTTCTGCCGCGGCGCATTCATCGGTCCGTCGCTGATTGCAAGCCTGCGCATGACGCCGGTTGCGATCGGGGCCAGCCGCCCGCATCTGCTGCTCGGCCCGCTTGCCGTTGCGCCAGAGTTTTCCGGGCAGGGCTTTGGCCGCCGCCTGATTGCTGAAGCGCTTTCCGATGGCAAGGCACATGGCATGGGGATCGTAACGCTGGTCGGCGATTTACCGTATTATGGACGTTTTGGGTTTGCCCCTGTTCGACCCGGTACCATCCACTTTCCTGGCCCGGTCAATCCGAGCCGCGTGCTGGCTTGTGAGTTGACGCCTGGAACGCTTGCGGCTGCCACCGGGCTGGTGACTGCCATCGACGTCTAAAGGAGTGCGCCATGTTTCCGCTATCGCATATGCTGACCTCCTTTGTGAAAAAAGGGCGGCTGACCGTTCAAGATCACACGGGCAAGACGCACGTTTTCGGCGGTTTGCTGCCAGGCCCCGACGTGATCATGAAAATCACAGACCCGAGCCTTTACAAGGGGCTGTTTTTCAACCCCGAACTGAACATGGGTGAAGCGTATATGGACGGCCGGGTGACATTTCCCGGCTCGGACCTGCGTTCATTTTTGAAGCTGTTTTCGATCAACCGGCTGTCGCTGGGCAACTATCCGCTGCAGCGTGTTTTGAAAACGGTGTCGCGCGGGATGAAGCGTTTGCAGCAGGCCAATCCGATCGGGCAGGCGCAAAAGAACGTGTCGCACCACTACGATATCGGAAACGATCTCTACACGCTCTTTCTCGACGAGAAGATGTTTTATTCCTGCGCCTATTTCCGCAACGAGACTGAAACGCTGGAAGCCGCCCAGATCAACAAATGTCGCCTGCTGGCCGCCAAGCTCAGCCTCAAGCCCGGCCAGAAAATCCTGGACATCGGCTGCGGGTGGGGCGGACTTGCGATGTATCTCGCCTCCGTCGCCGACGTTCACGTCACGGGCGTCACGCTATCCAAGGAACAGCATGCGCTGGCCGTCGCGCGGGTCAAGACCGCAGGCCTTGGGGACCGCGTCGACATCAAGCTGCAGGACTATCGCCACGTCAGCGACACGTTCGACCGGATTGTTTCGGTGGGCATGTTCGAGCATGTGGGGGTTGGCCACTATCACGAGTTCTTCCAAAACGTGAACCGGCTGCTCAAAGATGACGGCGTTATGGTTCTCCATTCCATCGGGCATATGTCGCCGCCTGGGACCGCTAGCCCCTGGATGCGCAAATACATTTTTCCTGGCGCTTATTCGCCAGCTCTTTCGGAAGTTTTTCCGGCGGTTGAAAACAATTCGCTGTGGGTCACCGATCTGGAATTCCTGCGCGTTCATTACGCAACGACACTGCGCCATTGGTTCGATCGCTTCGAGCGCAATCGAGAGACAGTCCTCGCGATGTATGATGAAAAATTCTACCGCATGTTCGAGTTCTATCTGATCAGCGCCGAAATGATGTTTCGGACCGGCAGCCAGGAAGTGTTTCACATGCAGATTTCCAAGAGCCGCGACGCCAGTCCGCTGACACGCGACTACATCACCGACACGCAGCGAGCCTATATCGACGCGGGCTATTGAGGCGTTGCAGGACCGGTTTATCAGCGACGCGTCAATCAGCGTTAAGAGTACGTGCGTCAGATGCCCCAGAGCCACCAGCCAGAGCCGGTCTCAGACGCCGAGGCGGCAGCACTCTTTGCCGACCTGACGCGGTTTGGACTGGTGGCACTGGCGGTCTCGGGCGGGCCCGATAGCCTCGCTCTGCTGCATCTGTTTGCCCGCTGGCGCTCAAGACTGCCTATGCCGGTGGCGGCGCTGGTCCTCAGCGTCGATCACGGGCTGCGCCCTGAATCGGCGGCTGAGGCGGGCGTCGTTGCGCGGGAGGCGGCCCATCTCGGCTTGCCGCACGAAACCCTGGTCTGGGAGGGGCCAAAACCTGCGACCGGCGTACCGAATGCGGCGCGGGTGGCCCGCTATCAGCTGATGGGCGACCGCCTTGCCAGCGAGACCTTGGCTCCGGTGGTGCTATTGACGGCGCACACCCAGGACGATCAAGCCGAAACGCTCTTGATGCGGCTTGCGCGGGGCAGCGGTGCCGACGGGCTGGCTGGCATGGTGCGAGAACGCGCGTTGTCACGGGATCGGGCTATCACGCTCGTCCGGCCGCTGATCGGCGTCCCCAAGGCGCGCCTGACGGCCACTTTGTCGTCGCTCGGCAGGACTTGGATCGTCGATCCGACCAACACGGACGCGACTTACGAACGGCCAAGGTTACGGCAATCGCAGGCTTGGCGCGATGAGGCCGGGCTAACCAATGCTGCATTGGCGCTTTGCGCGCATCGCCTTGCACGGGCGAATGTTGCGCTTGAATGGGCGACCGGCCGGCTGGAAACGGATGCCGTTACTCAGATCGAGGGCATTTGTGCTGTGGTTCATCGCCCGGCGTTCGATGCGGCGCCGGGAGAGATCAAGATCCGGCTGCTGGCCCGCCTGCTGACTGCCTATGGGGGGGACCACCCGGCTGCGCAGTTGAGCGAAGTCGAACGGCTCGCGGAACGCCTTGGACGAACCGGGGCGACAGCGATGACGCTCGGCGGATGCCTTGTGACGCCAAAATCGGCGACGCTTTCGATCCAGCGGGAAGTCGGGCGCGGGCTGCCGGTCCTCGACCTTGCGCCGGGTCAATCCGCGATCTGGGACGCGCGTTTTCGTGTTTCGCTCGATGTTCGCGCGACAGGCCCATGCCACGTTCGCGCGCTGACATCCACCGAAGGACACGTGCTGGCCCTATCACCTGTGTGTAGCAGAGGGGTACGCGAGGTCCTCACCGTGCCAGCGTTTTGGCACGACGGTGCGCTTGTTGCTGTGCCGCAGGCGCAAATTTTGCATGGTGACGCCTTGCTGGAACGCCAGTTGCATAGCTTGGCGAGCCCAGACGTCTTGGCAGCCTTTGAACCGGCCTGTTCTGCAGTGCCTATCCACGTAAAGCCCGTTCCATGACGGAAACGACATGAGACAATTCCAGTGTGTGAGCGTAGTGTCAGGATGAACAGGCGAAGACTTGAAAACCGTGGCTATACCCCGCTGTCAAACATCGCTGGGGCGTGCTGCTTGGCAAAGCAGGGTCAACACCCTATTTTGCTTGACTAGGGTTAAGAGGTTTGCCTCACGTTTGAAGCCTCGCGCCGGCCCCGATACGCTTGATCCCAAGCAGTCTAGGGCAGATAGGGACCGATATGAATTCGAATATACAGAAGCTCGCCATCTGGGTTGCCTTGCTGGTGCTGGCGGCGGCGCTTTTCAACATTTTCAATAATCCCGGGCGCACGAACCGCGGCCCACAGATCGGCTACTCTGAATTCCTAAACAATGTTCAGTCTGGCAGCGTGTCGTCGGTGACGATTGCCGGGAACCGCATCCTGGGCACCTTCAAGGAAGGTAACTCGCCATTCACAACGCTGAAAGACGAGGACCCCAAGCTGGTCGACCGTCTGCGCGAGAAGGACGTCAAGTTCGAGTACAAGCCCTCGGAAGAAGAGCTGCCCTCGATCATGAGCGCGCTCATTTCGTGGTTCCCAATGCTGCTGCTGATCGGCGTGTGGGTGTTTTTCATGCGCCAGATGCAGTCGGGTTCGGGCCGCGCGATGGGCTTTGGAAAGTCGCGCGCCAAGCTGCTGACCGAACGCCATGGTCGCGTGACATTCGACGATGTGGCCGGCGTCGATGAAGCCAAATCCGACCTTGAAGAAATCGTCGACTTCCTTCGCGATCCGCAGAAGTTCCAGCGGCTGGGTGGCCGCATTCCACGCGGGGCGTTGCTGGTCGGCCCACCGGGCACGGGTAAGACCCTGCTCGCCCGCGCGATTGCCGGCGAAGCCAATGTGCCGTTCTTCACGATCTCGGGATCGGACTTCGTTGAAATGTTTGTCGGCGTGGGTGCATCGCGCGTCCGCGACATGTTCGAACAAGCCAAGAAAAACGCGCCTTGCATCATCTTCATCGACGAAATCGATGCCGTCGGTCGTCACCGTGGCGCGGGCCTCGGCGGCGGCAACGACGAGCGCGAGCAGACGCTGAACCAGCTGCTCGTCGAAATGGACGGCTTCGAAGCTAACGAAGGCATTATCTTGATCGCGGCGACCAACCGGCCCGACGTGCTCGACCCTGCGCTGCTGCGTCCGGGCCGCTTCGACCGCCAGATCACGGTTCCCAACCCGGATGTCGGCGGTCGCGAGAAGATTCTCAAAGTTCACATGAACAAGGTGCCGTTGGCACCGGATGTCGAGCCGCGCGTGTTAGCTCGCGGTACGCCGGGCTTTTCGGGTGCCGATCTGGCCAACCTCGTCAACGAAGCCGCTCTGTTGGCTGCGCGCCGTAACAAGCGCATTGTGACCATGGTTGAGTTCGAAGACGCCAAAGACAAGATTATGATGGGTGCCGAACGCAAGACCATGGCGATGAGCGAAGAAGAAAAGAAGCTCACCGCCTATCACGAAGCCGGTCACGCCGTCGTCGGGTTCTATGTCCCGTCGGGTATCCCCGTGCACAAGGCGACCATCATCCCGCGTGGCCGCGCACTCGGAATGGTCAAGTTCCTGCCGGAAGGCGACCGCTACTCGATGAAGTACATTGAGTTCACGTCGCAGTTGGCGGTCGCGATGGGTGGCCGCGTTGCCGAAGAAATCACGTTCGGCAAAGAAAACATCACGTCCGGCGCGTCGAGTGACATTCAACAGGCGACCCGTGTTGCCCGTGCGATGGTGACGCAGTTTGGCTATTCGGATAAGCTGGGCACCGTGGCCTACGGCGATAACAACGAGGAGGTCTTCCTCGGGATGAGCATGGGCCGTCAGCAAAGCGTGGCTGAGTCGACTGCTCAGACCATCGATGCCGAAGTTAAGTCGCTGGTCGATCGCGGCTACGCCGACGCCCGCCGCATTCTGACCGACCACAACGAGGAATTCGTTCGCTTGGCGCAGGCGCTGCTCGAATACGAGACGCTGACGGGTGAAGAGTGTAAGGCCGTCATGCGCGGCGAACGTGTTCACCGCAATGTCGGCGACGACTCGGGCTCTTCGACCGGCTCGGCTGTGCCAACGACGGGTCGTCCGCGTCCACGCGGCGAGGCTCCGGGCGGACTTGAGCCACAGCCGACGAGTTGAGCGCATGCATGACGGCGAGGACGATCCTGAGCTGAAGACAACGCGGGCGGACTGCGCCGAATTCTTAGCAACGTACGAAGCTTTCGTAACGAAACACTACGGAGAACGCTGCGAAGATACCGCCCCAGGTTGCCCGTGTTGCGACATGTGGATCTTGTTCGATCAGGTGAAGGCCAAGATCAGGTACGCAATCGACTGACGAGTGATAACGGCCACGGGCTCACCCCCGTGGCCGTTATCAATTCTACACTTAGGTCATAAAAAAGCTGATGGGTCTGGGAAGCTGCGCTTCCCAGCGGGGCCTGGGCGCGAGCCCACTGACTGCGCAGCAGTCATCCGATCTACTCGCCACCCTCAGATCATGTTAGCGAATGCCCACGCACACACCCCAAAGGCCGAACGCCCATGACCTCCCCGCTCTACCTTCGCCCGATGGGGCTGTTCATGCATACGTTTGACGCGTCGGGCGATAGCGACATCGAAGGGATACGATCAATCGCAAGCTTGCCGTTGTCGAATACCGGGCACCACTTTACCGCCGTTGAGATTGCCGAGCGGGTGGGCAAGGCGGCGCGGCGGCGGTTGCTGACGCTGGATGAGATGTTCCAGCGCGATTGGCCTCATGCGCTCGAACTGGCAGCTGTTGTGGATCGTCTCACACAGCCCCGTCCGCGCTTTGCCGGGCTGCCGATGGACCGGCCACATATCATGGGCATCGTCAACGTGACGCCGGACAGTTTTTCGGACGGGGGGCGTCACAACACGACCGAGCGGGCCATCGCGCACGGGTTGGCGCTCGCGGCGGAAGGGGCGGCGATTTTGGACGTTGGGGGCGAGTCGACGCGGCCAGGGTCGGACCCGGTGCCGCTTGCCGAGGAATTGCGGCGGGTTATTCCAGTGATCGAGGGATTGCGCGGAAAGACGGACGTGCGCATCTCGGTCGATACGCGCAAGGCTGACGTCATGCGGGCTGCCGCAAAGGCTGGCGCGGATATCCTGAACGATGTCTCGGCACTGACGCACGACCCGGACGCACTGGATGCAGCGGCGGCGACGGGTCTGCCGGTCATCTTGATGCACGCGCAGGGCGACCCCAAGACGATGAACGACGACCCGCAGTATGCCGACCTCGTGCTCGACGTATATGATTTCCTCGCTGAACGGATTGCGGCGTGCGAAGCGGCGGGTATTGCGCGGACGAAGCTCTGCGTCGATCCCGGCATCGGGTTTGGCAAGCACCTTCATCACAACGTGGCGATGATGGCGAACCTGGCGTTGCTGCACGGGCTTGGCGTGCCGGTGCTGCTGGGGGCGTCACGCAAGAAAATGATCGGGCAGCTTTATGATGTGCCCCGGCCGGAAGATCGCGTTCCTGGATCGCTAGCAACCGTCATGGTGGCGGCGGCGCAAGGCGTGCAGTTCGTGCGGGTGCACGATGTGGCCGCGACCGCGCAGGCTCTGGCGGTGTGGCGGGCATCGACGCTGGGCATCGAACTTGCGCGGAGCATGTGATGTATGAGATCGACTATCAGCTGACGCGCGCCGATTTGGCCGTATATCAGACGATGGCATTGGCCAGATTGAAGGCCGAGGCCAGGAAAAAAACAAGCATCTGGAAACAACTCGCACTTTGGATCGGGTTGGTGATCCTCTTTGCCATCGGGTTCAATATTGCAGGCGAGACCACGAGCATCGATGCTCAGTCCATGCTTATCGGCACCTGGATCGGACTTGTGCTGGCCGCAGGGTTGTCCATGGGCACGGCGTATCGCCTCCGTTCCTCGATTTACAGTGACACTGGCCCGTCGTTATCGCCTCAACATGCTTTGTTCGACGAGCCGGGAATGCACGTCACAACTGCACTGATGAGCGCTGATTACAAATGGGGTCTGTTCACTGAGCTCTCCGAGAGCAAAGAGCACATCACATTATGGATGGAGCCTTGTCTGGGCCTCGTCATCCCGACGCGCGCCTTCTCTACCAGCGCTGCCGCCGCCGCCTTCGCAGTCTTCGCCCGCATGCATATCGCTGCCGCAGCAGCTACCTCACGTCGTACTTCTTGAGGTAGTCGCTGAAGTCTTGCGCTTCGATGCCACTCATACGGTAGGCGAGGAGGCGGTTGCGGGTTTCCTGGTTCCAGACCTTGTCGAGACTATCGGAGTCGAGGCTCACCATCACGGCTTCGATCAGCCTCACGCGGTCTTCTGACGACAGGGCCATCGCCGTTTGGGCCAGTTTGGAAAAGTCGTTGGGCATGCGGTTTTGTCGTCCTTGAGCGTGTCAAATATGACGGGCGAACCATCGGGTTTCGCTACCTAAATTCCAGACACCCTAGCTTTCGATTGTGAAGGTTTTTGAAACACCTGCGACACATGCTATGAGGCGCGACCAAAGACTCGTTTGCGATATCGGATCG
>Ga0247842_10005651_pt1 | contig 14685 bp, 18 predicted proteins | sample LaCruzMarch2015__3_FD_192411 | JGI IMG/M metagenome (GOLD analysis project Ga0247842, IMG submission 192411) | Freshwater microbial communities from meromictic Lake La Cruz, Castile-La Mancha, Spain - LaCruzMarch2015_19m | ecosystem: Environmental > Aquatic > Freshwater > Lake | place: Spain...
GATCCATTCTCGCGGTTTCTAGTAAGACATCAACGAATCTTTCTGGTGCTATTTTGCATAGAATGTTCTTAACGATTTGTCTTGGATATTTTTGTAGAATTTCTTCAAAACTCTTCAAAACCTCTTCTTGATTTAATTCTGGGAATAAATCTAGAGAGATTATAACCTTTCCTGCCTCAAGCAATTCCCCAATTTTTCCGCTAATATTTAAAATAGCAGGCCCACTTATGCCAAAATGCGTGAACATTATTTCACCAGCTTCGGAAATCTTCTTTTTCCCGTTTTGTAAAATATTTAATCTAACGTTTTTTAAGCTTATCCCTTGCAAATTTTTACCGGTCATGGTGGATAACCTTATTGGACACAAGGCGGGCGAAGGAGACACAACGGTATGGCCTAATTTTTTAGCTAGATTATATCCAAAACCATCGGACCCAGTTTGTGTATAAGACTTTCCTCCTGTGGCTAAAATATATCTTTTAGCTTTTACTTCTCCAGATTCCAAGATTATTTTATCAATTTTATTTGATTTTTTTTCAACATCAATAACTTTTGAGTTAAAAAGTATTTTCACTTTGTTCTTTTCCAGTTCTTCTTTAAGGGCTTCTAAAATCTCGTCTGCTTCGTCGCTAATTGGAAAAACTCTTTTATCTGCCTCTGTTTTTGTTTTAACTCCTAATTTTTCAAAGAAATTAATTGTTTCTTTCGGTCCAAAAACAAAAAAAGCGTGGAATAGAAATTCCCCGTTTTTTCCGTAGTTTTTAACTAATTCTCGCAAGTTAAATTCTGCGTTAGTTAAATTGCATCTACCGTTTCCAGTCAAAAGCAACTTCTTTGCAAGTTGTTTGTTCTTTTCTATCAATATGACGCTATGTCCTAATTCTGACGCGATTATAGCGGCCATTATTCCGGCAGGACCGGCTCCGACTATTGCAACATCGAATTTATCTTCTTTTACCATAATTAAAACGACCAGCTGGTCTGTTTCTATGAAAAGGCTTATTACCCCTATCGAAATTATCGATTGTATTAAACGGTTTCTGCATATGAGCTGAAAGATCTGGTAATTTACCGATAGGTAAATACAATCTAGTTAATCTTTCTATCTCTCTAACTTTAGAACCTTGGTCTGGTAAACAAAATGAGATAGCTCTTCCAGACATTCCGGCTCTACCGGTTCTTCCTATTCTATGGACATAGTCTTCAGGATTTTCTGGTAAATCAAAGTTAACGACTAATTCAATACCTTTTACGTCTATACCACGTGAAGCAATATCTGTTGCGACTAGAACTCTGTATCTTCCGAGTTTGAATCCCTCTAGGGCCTCTCTTCGTTGGCCAAGCGATCTATTAGAATGTATTTCGGCTGCCGATATTCCAATATTGCGTAAATCATTACAAATCTTTTTTGCTGAATGTTTTACACGAATGAATACCAAAACACTTCCTTTGTATTCTTGTAATAGTTTTCTTAACAACGGAAGTTTTTGATCTTTCTTAACAACGAATAGTTCGTGTTCAATATTTTCAGCTGTAGTTCCTGCTCTCGCTATTTCAACCCTAACAGGAAGCTTCATATGGTTTGAAGCAATTTTTACAATACCGTCTGGCATTGTTGCTGAGAACAACATTGTTTGTCTATCTTTTGGAACAACTTGTAATATCTTTTTAATTTGTGGAGCAAAGCCCATATCAAACATTCTATCAGCTTCATCTAAAACCAAAACTGTAACGTCGTGTAAGTTTAATGTTCTTTGTTCTATATGGTCATTGATTCTTCCCGGTGTACCTATTATTACATCTGGGTTTTCACGTAATGTCTTTATTTGAAATCTTATCGGAGCTCCTCCAATCAATACAGCTGTTTTCATGCCAAATCCTCTTCCGATCTTTTGTAAAGATTCGTTTACCTGTATAGCCAACTCACGAGTTGGTAGTATAATCAAACCCTTTCCTTTTCCTGATTTCATAAGTTGCTGTATTAGGGGGATACCAAAAGCTAAGGTTTTTCCAGTACCAGTTTGAGCTATACCAATAACATCTTTACCTTCAATAGCTACGGGGATTGCTTTGTGTTGTATTGAGGTTGGAGTTTTAAATCCCTGCCTTAAAACTACGTCAAGAATCTGTGGAGCTATGCCAAGACCGCCAAAGGTACCTTCGGTTTCGTTAAATAGTGGTTTTTCTGTTTGTTTATTCATAATGTATAACTATACATTAAAAAATACAAAATGTCAAACAAAAACCCGACATTTTGACTTATCGGGGTTAATTTGGCTAGACTTCAAAATCCACCAATGAGGTGACCACAAATCACACAAAAAGGTTTTGATTGATCGGTATAATGACAGTTGTGGGGTGGTATTTCTTTCCTACTTGGTTCTTTGCTAGATTCGATACCAAATAGTCTCGGATATTTTTGTATTAGCTTTTGAGTAGCCTCTTCTTGTGTTTTTCCCCAAGCCCAAGCTCCGGGACGATCTTTTAGACGAACCATATATCCGTTACTCTTATTTTCAAAAACCATTTCTTGCATACATACCTCCTTCATGGTGTTTTACTTTTTGACTTTTTGCATATCAAAGAACAGCACTAATTTGAGACTAATACTTTATCAAACTTTGTCAAATAAAAACCACCCTTTGTTTAGGGCGGTTTTAAAATTCTTAGTCTATTTGAGCAAAGATTACAACGTAGTTTTTCCCATAGGCCTTAGCGCATTTTGGACAGGTAGTATATGAAAAATACATCTTCTTTAATCCCCCTCCTTTACTTTTTACGTACTATTGCATTTCTACTGCCCACTTACCAACGTTTTGATACGGTCCTTCGAAAACTTTTGTTAAAAATGTGCCCGAGAGGGTCGCCATTTGCGCCCCTGGAACTTCTTTTAAAACGTCTATATATATGTCAGCTCCCCAAAGTGATTTCTCGTCGGTTAGCATAAGTTGATGGGACGATTTAGCTCCTGCCTTTTCAATCAACTTCATGTTCTTTACTACTTTTTGTCCAAAATTAAGTGGCATATGCAAAAAGCTAGTGATATGATCTTTGACAAAAATCTTGTCCCTCCAGACTATTTCCTTTTCTTGCCAAGGATCTGGATTAAACGGGTCACAACAACCCGTTGGTTTTATTGTTTGATTATTCATGTGTTTTAATATTTAATTATATTTTTTATTTATCCTTTTCTAAAATCGAGAGAATAAAGTTAAGCGTGTTTTTATTCCAAAAGGTTAACGGATGCAATAAAGAGTAAACCTTCTTATTCTCTTTAGCAAATTCTAGTTTTGCAGACCATCCGGGAACGACAAAAAGATCAAGTGGATTGTACACAGCATAATATTCTGCCCTATCTATATCTAAATCTTTTAATAATGAACTATTGGGTCGTAGTTCTTTCATTCCTGGTAAAAACCCTAAATATGCTACTAATGAACCAGAATGAGGAGTACATATGGTAATACACTTATTTATCTTCTTATCAGAATAATGAGCAATGTAATATCTAGCGATAATACCACCTTGGCTGAGAGCTATAACATCTATTTCAGCCTCGGAAACATTTTTAACAATGTATTCGTGTAAATGCTCGGCAATCAGTTTTATAGATGACTGTCCAAACTTTTCTTTGTAGATAAATCTGTAACAATTCGGATTACCATGATTTTTAAGAAACTTGATAATAGGCTTGTATTCGTATTCGCTACCCCCGAAACCATGGATAAACAATATAGGATGTTTCATACCTTACTCTATCAAAAAACCACCTCGATTAAAAGGTGGCTTTTAATATGTCGTATTTTAATAATTAATTAGCGGGTTTATTTTTATTAAACCATCCTTCACCCATTCCTCCATGTCCACCACGACCAGGCATTCCCTTGCCACAAAAACGAAGATACTGTTCGGGAATATTGTTATCTTTTGCCCACTGTTTTAGGGCATCCTGCTGGGTTTTCATTTCTGCAACTATTTCTTCTCTGTTTTTAGATGTATCTTTTTGGAGACTAGCTCTTTGTGCATCTACTTCAGCTTTTTTAGCAATGATTAGATCTGCTTGAGCTTGAGTCAACTTGCCGTTGGTTACTGCCTGCTTAATCTCATCAACAAATCTTTGTTGCATATTAGCTTGCACATTTGTCCTTTGATCGTCAAACACCGCTTGAACATCGCTGACATTCAAATTAAACTTTTGAGCGATAGCGTTAACAAGGTTGTTCATAGGATTTGTTCTATTAGTAACCGAATCAGCTAAAACAACTCCACTAACTGCCGTAAATGCTATTACCGATACAAGTGCGTATAATAAATATTTTTTATTCATTTGTTAAAATTATATTTAATCTTTACGACCTTTCAACTACTAATACGCTACTCATTAAAAAAACTTTTCGCAAAAAACAGAGCTGGTCTTGCTCTGTTTTATAACTCTAAGATATTAAAACCCACTTAATTACATCACTAAATATATATTAAAAACACCATCCTCTTCTGATTCAATTCTCATGTTTAAAACACGTATAATCCCGGATAGGTCCTCGCTGAATTTTGCCGTAGATTCGCCAATAATCTCCGAAGAAGAATATTTTCCCAAGAAAGACATAACTGTCTTTGCTATTTCCTCCATTTCGTTAATAAATCTTTTTGTACTCTCTATCTCTTCTCCCCTTTTTATTTTTTTATCTAGGTAATCCGGATAAAACGTTTCTTTTTCTAATTTCAAATGTCCGAGTAAATCGTTTTTAAACTTAGTTAAATCTGAAACTATATCTTCGCCATTGTCCTTAACTCCTAAGCCTGCTTTTTCTAAGGCAGATGATAGATCTGCTTGAAGCGTGAGATGCTGGCTCTTCAACGTAGAAATCAATTCTTGTGAATTCATAATTTTTTATTTTAATAATTTTAGAAATAATAAACCTTATTGTAATAATCTATTAAAGACTAATCCAAAAAATACAAGCACCGATTAAAAAAATAACACCGCCCCAGACTATCTGTCCACCCTTAAACATCTGAGCTTTTTTATTAACACGATCAGGAAACCCAATTTTTTCGATTCCCTTGAATAATGTGACCCAGCCTAAAATCGTAATTGCAACCGGCCAATCAGCGACCCAAACGTTATGCGCGACAACGGTGGCTAAGCCTAATAAAAAAGTGATGTAGCCAGTAGATATGGTGATCGTTTTATCTTCTGTATACTCTATAATCCTGCCCAACAGCTTTGCGCCAATAGACATTGCGCCGAGAATCATAAAAAGACTTCCCCAAAATTGCGCTAAAAATATTGTTATACTCATATGTTTATATCTTAATTTAATACTTTTATATATTATACAACCAAAAAGCCGTTGTGAAAACGGCTTTCATTTATTCAAAAATAAATAACTTATCAACTGATGTTTTTAATATTTCAGCTACATCGTGTGCTAACTTTAGAGAAGGATTGTATTTACCCTGTTCTAAAAAAATAATCGTCTCGCGCCTAACCTTGGCTTTATCAGCTAACTCCTCTTGTGTTAGATTATATTTTAATCGTAACTCCTTAATTCTGTTTTTCATAGTATTTGAACAATAAGCTATACAAAATAAGCAACGCGCAAACTGAATATGATAAAACGTACCCGGAAACCTCGTAAACGGTTCCAGCTTCTCTTGAGATCATTAAAATGAACGAAATCGCTGCACCAAAAACTGAAAATACGGTTACAGACATTCTTGCAGCACGCCCTCCTATTGATATTGTCCTCTCGTCGGATGATACCCCTTCGGCTTTTTTCGCGGAGGTGAAAACGACTAACACTGCACCAATAACAGCGATTATGGCCAGGATATAATTACTAAAAATTATCGCCTGGGCCATTATGGCTGCGAGAAACATTGCTGTTAATATTCTTATTAACTTAAATTTTTTCTGCGTCATATTTTTAAATATTAGTTAATTATTTCTAACTATCTTAATGTTATATTATTCTAACACTACTGTCAATAGCGCAATCAAAAACCCGAGATTTAGCTCGGGCATTATGATTTATCTTTGATTTAATTTTTTATCAATTCGACCATTATACTTTCTAAGGGCATGCCGTTATACTGCTCTTTGCTTATCCCCGTATTCTCGTATAAGACCTTTACATTGAATCCTGCTGCACTTATCTTGTTTAAATAGTCGTCTTTTAATAGAGCTCCTGCGACACAACCAGATATTAGCTCTTTATTATTTCTTTGCTCCTCGGTTAACTCCTTTAACAAAACAATATCAGAAAGATATATCTTCCCACCCTGCTTTAAGACCCTATACGCTTCACTGAATGTTTTAGCCTTATCAGGAGTAAGGTTGATAACGCAATTTGTGATTATTGTGTCGACGGAATTATCTGCTAATGGTAAATTTTCTATTTCTCCTAATAAAAATTCTACATTTTCCACTCCCTGTTTTTTAGCATTTTGCTTTGCTTTTTCAATCATTTCTTCTGTCATATCTACACCAATAACTTTTCCTTTAGGCCCAACTTTTTTCGCAGCTAAAATAGCATCAATTCCAGCTCCAGAACCTAGGTCTAAAACAGTGTCTCCTTCTTTAATCCTCCCAAAAGCTAAAGGATTTCCGCAACCCAATCCAAGGTTAGCTTCCCCGACTATCTTTAATTCCTCGTCTGTATAACCAATGCTTTTAGAAATATTTTTAGCGGTATTACAACTACAACCACAACCAGAACCCTTAATGGCTATTTCTTTGTATGCGTCTTTTACTATTTTTTTAACTGTATCTTTTTCCATATCTTTTTATTGATTTTTTTGCCTTGTTTATGAATTTACCGAAACTTCGATCTTTTTCTCTTTTTTCTTTTTCAGACAATTCATAGAATTCAACTTCCTTTTTTAGGTTAATATAATTTGAATACTTATCTTTATCTAAATTACCCGATTCCAATTCAGCTAACACCTTACATCCGGCCTCGTGCGTATGCGTACAATCGGCGTATTTGCATTCTTTAGATAATAAAGTTATCTGATCGAACAATTCATCTATCCCCTTACTGACATCTGTCATTCCTACTTGGCGCATTCCTGGATTATCTATCACGATGCCCCCATTTTCCAAGAAATACATTTGTCTACCAGTGGTAATATGCTTTCCTCTATTAGAGTACAAACTAATATCTTCCGTTTTTATCAAATCCTTACCAAGTAATTTATTTATCACCGATGATTTTCCCACACCAGACGACCCAACGAAACAGTATGTTTTTTCTTTTTCTATATACTTTTTTAATTCGTCTAATCCCGAATCATTTACTGTGCTTGTGGTGATAACATCGACATTTAAAAATCTCTTTTTAATTTGCTCTAATATGACTTCTAGCTCCTCTTTTGAAATTAGATCCGTTTTATTTAATATAATCGCAGGTTTTATTCCTCCGTCACTAGCTATAGCGAAATATCTTTCAAATCTATTTAGGTTGTAGTCTCTACCAACCGCTTCTACTACAAAAACAACATCGATATTCGTGGCTATAATTTGGATTTCATTTTTATTGCTATATTTTCTTTTTATTATCGTTCTCCTCGGTAATACGCTACGGATTACTACTCGCTCTTCATCTGCTTTACTAACTGCAACCCAGTCTCCTATGGCAGGATAGTCTTCTCTTGATAGAGCATTAAACATTTGTTTTCCTGTTATTTTAGCTAAATATTCATTACTTTCGTTTTTAACTTTATATAACCCCTTATATTCAGCGATAACGCGTACAACTAAAAAGCTATCCAATCCTAACTTTTTACGATTAGATTCAAAAAATACGTTGTAACCTAAATCTTCAATTTTCATTTTCGTTTAGTTTATAAAATCATAACAAAAAATTACCTTAATTAAAAGGTAATTTTATGAAGTTTTGGAATAAAAAATGGATTAAAGACTAATCTAAAAGAAAAAGACACCAATGGTGATCTTTTGTTCTGGTAATATAACATCCGGGCCAACGGCATATATTGTATAAGCTCAAAAAAATAATATGACAGCCTTTTTAGACAATTTAATTGCATCATTAATGTCCCCTACGGGTTTTGTTATATCATTTTTTTCCGTAATATTTATTGAAGACGTAACTTTAAAAAACATTGTCAAAGATACAGAAAAAACAGATTTAGAAGAAGGTACAATATCCAGAAAGAAAATCCACGTAAGAGAAGTGTCGAAAAATGATGGTGCTGTAACTATCAACATTAGAAAAAAATAAAAGATTAATAACCCTCTATGCGTTCTATACATTAGGGTAACAAAAATATGGAAAATAAACTTTCAAAAGGAGTTAATAATCCTCCGAAACCCGTTTCTAGTGATCCCTCAATATTCCATGGTAAAAAAGAAATTAGCCGATCGGATTTTAGGAAAGCTTTAAAAATAAACTACCAAGGATCGGGAATGAACGTTTCTGAAAGGATTAAGATAGAAAAAAAAGATTTCCCTTCATTTTATGGTAGAAATATCTCTAAAAGCAGTTTACAGGCGGGCATACATCGACTTAATCAAAAAATGCTTAGCACCAAGGATCCTGCCGAGCATATTAAGATAAGAAAAGAAATAGATTATCTTAAAAGAATAGGCCGATTGTAATATACTCACCCCAGCATCGGCATCATATGTGTAGAGCATAGATAAGCAGTAGGGTCGAATTTATGCTAATACCGAACAAATTAAAATTTCACTAATAAATTATTCACAGCATATATAATTAGTGAAAAAACATATGAACTCAAAATTTGAAACATTAGCAAAAATAGGAATTTTAGGTATTTGTTTAAGTATGGGAAGTTTGTTTTTAATAGGAATCGCCAACGCCGAAGCAGGACCGACCTATCCAAATCCTAACTACACAAACTATGCGACTTTCCTACAATACCAAAGATCCCTATCCAGCCACAACAACTACAACAACGGGTACAACAACAACTACAACAACGGGTACAACAACAACTACAACAACGGGTACAACAACAACTACAACAACGGGTACAACAACAACTACAACAACGGGTACAACAACCAAAACCATAACAAACCAACCATACAAAACTATCCGACCTATCCAAATCCTAACTACACAAACTATGCGACTTTCCTACAATACCAAAATAGAAACCGTTAAGAATGAAATTCGTATCGAATTGATTTCGCGTTATTAAAAAGCCACCTCAATTGAAAGGTGGCTTTTAACGATGCTAAAGTGGCCATTTAACGGGGAGCCAACCGCTAAAGTTATAATCCCCAAACAATACATCTGTGATACCATCCCCTTCGCTTCCCGGTAACCAAGCTGCCACTACTCCATCCCAGTCACTTATATATTTTTTAATATCCAAGGGTCTGCCAGAGACAATTATTACTATTAATTTTTTACTCTTTGCTTTAACTTTTTGTATAGTTTCCAGGTCTTCGGCACTTATGTTTGGGTTAGCATTATCTCCCCATCCCTCAGCATAAGGTTTTTCGCCGACAACGACAATCCCAATATCTGCTAAATTATCCTCAACAGAAAAATCTCCTTGTTTACTATATTCAACTACTGTATTTTTTAAAACTGCATTTTTTATTGCCTGGAGTACAGTAGTACCAGAAACACCATCATTACCATCTATGCCCTGCCACTCTGTAGTCCACCCTCCTGCCTGACGGCCCAAATTATTCGCTGATGAGCCCGCGACTATAATTTTATTTAATGATTTAGACAGTGGCAATACAGAATTTTTATTTTTCAGCAATACTTGAGATTTACGGACTGCTTCTCTTGCGATTTTTCTGTGATCATCATTTCCTACAACAGACAATCCTTCTTGTACAGCTTCTGGTCGGTCAAATAGCCCCGTTTCAAATTTTACTGTTAAAATCCTTTTTACTGCGTCATTCAATCGATCCTTTGATATATCTTTATTTGCTAACGCTTTTTGCATGTTAGACATAAAATCTTTGTATTCGAACGGGGTCATTACCATATCCACACCAGCATTAATGGAATTCACCAGCGATTCATATCGGGTAGGAGCCACTTGATATACACCGTACCAATCTGAAACCACAAATCCGGAAAAACCCAATTCTTTTTTTAATACATCTGTTAAAAGGTATTTGTTATCGGTATTCATTTTTTCATTCCATGTAGCCGTACTAACCATAACAACCTGCACTCCGTTTGTTACCGCTTTTTGAAAAGGAACTAAATGTGTTTGGCGTAATGATTTCTCATCCAAAGAAATATTTCCTTCTTCTATTTTAAAATCTTTATTACGAGCAGTTCCGTATTCCATAGATCCTCCGCCAATAAAATGTTTAGCAGTAGCTAATACATTAAAATATTTCTTTGAGGAGTCTTGGGTTCCCTGCAAATATGCAACCCCCAATTTTGCGACATTTGCAGTGTCTGATCCAAATGTCTCATAAGTTTTACCCCAGCGGATATCTTGAACAACATCGAGATTAGGAGAAAAACTCCAGTAGATTCCAACAGCAGTCATCTCTTGCGCGGTTGCAGATGCCACGCGTCTCACTAAATCAGCATCGTGGCTTGCGCCTAAGCCGATAGCATGAGGGAAAACAGTAGCTCCCAATACATTAGCGTTGCCATGAACAGCATCTATGCCATACAACAAGGGTATCTTCAAACAGGTATTTTTAGTTGCGTTCTGAAAACTATTTATCATTTGAAGCCATGCTAATGGAGTTTCTTGTTTTGGTCCTGCTCCTCCTCCACTTAATAGCGCTCCTAGATTATATTTACTGATCTCATCGAGATCGTGAATACTATTTTTTTCAATTAATGCCATTTGGCCAATTTTTTCCCACTCCGTCATTCTGCCCATTAAATCGCTTACTCTTTCTCCTACAGACAAATCTTGGTCTAAATACGGTGCTTTTTCTTGCCTACATCTTTCAGACGAAGTATCAGTAATTGGCGTTACGTTTTTATACATAAAAAAGCTTATTCCTAGAAATGAAATAAAAACGGTTGCTAAAATAAACCAAAAAATGATTTTTTTATATTTTTTAATATAATTAAAAATATTTTTCATTATGTTTTGATTAATTATTTATATTACCAAAAATACACCTCAATTGAAATAAGTGAAATGATCGATAATATAGATTAAGGCTGAAATAATTCCTCCGGCATAAATTTTACCGAAGAAACCCCAATAAATTGTCTGGCGGTAGCCTCGATTTGAAACCAGAGAATCCCAGCCCTACACGCACCTCCTCCGGTTTTATTATTAGGATCATTAAAAGTGAGTGTCAAAACACTACCGTTTAACGATGCTGCAATTAATTTTAAACCCTGTAATGGATACTCCGTAGTAATACCCTGAGCTTTTTCTGCGGTGGTAATTTTTCCTGAAATAAGAAGATTTATAGTGTCTTGGATAGGGGTGTTTGTTATTGGTATTTGTCGGTCCACTGCCACTAAGCCGTTTCTGCTACAAAGAATGTTTCCTGTGTCGTCTTTATCCAAATTAGAATTATAATAATACAGTGTTACTGATCTAAATTGTACGGGAACTTTTTGTACAACCATACTCTTAACTATAAGAACGCCGTCTACCACCCAACCCACGGTGACAGCTCTGTCCCCATTCCCAAGCGCTATTTGCTGACAAGGCTGAGAAATCGTACCGATTTTACAAACACTATCCTCACTAAATTTAATTTCTGTGCTCAAGGCGGGAGACCCAGGCTTTTCATATACTAAATACCAAACTCCTGGTTTTAATCCCGGATTATCTTTTACAAGATTCCCAGTTTCAGAAAAGTTAGTTTGTTCTTTTGTTGCGTTTAAGTTAACGGGTATCCTAATTTCTTTTGCGTTTTCAGGAAGCCCAGAAGGGTTATCTTTCTCTAAAACAAGTGTTCCCTTCTGATTTTTACTGACCGAAAAAATTAACACGCTTTCAAATGGAACAAAATTTTCTGTCATCCAGTCTGCTTGTGCTTGAGCAAAAGTTTGTTTGATAATATTTCCATTTTCATCAAGCAACTTCACTGGAAATGTTGCTTCGAAAAACCAACTTCCTTTTGCTTGACCCTTTATCACAAAAGGACTTTGTATATCCTGATTTGGCTGCGGGCTATCAACCCTGATAAGTACGTTATCTGTCGGAGGTACAAGTGCAGGATTTTTAATTGAATAGTAATAGATAACACCACAAGCGATAGCGCCTGCGATGAACAAGAGTACTATAATAGAAAGCATTACTGAATAAGCTGATCCTTTTTCAAAATTTATCTTCATATACTTAAATTAATTTTATTATTCATCTTATATCTAGCCGTTTTATACCGTAATTTATTACACGGGGATATAATAAAAAACCACCTCGATTAAAAGGTGGCTTTATCCTTATTTTTGTCTTAACAGTCCTAAGTCTAGAATAAAATCGACTTTTATTTTTTCGACAAAGTCCTGTACGTGACTCACTAATATCATTGCACCATCAAATTCATTAATGGCTTTTGCAATTACAGGAATATGACGAAAATTAATATGATTTGTGGGTTCATCTAAAATAAGCAAACCCGGTTTCTCTAGTGCTATCGTGGCAAAAGCAACCAAGCCTTTTTGGCCTTCAGAAAGCGAACCGATTTTAGCCTTTAATATTTCTGCGTCTATGAGAAATCCTGCGGCATGAGTTCTCAAGCTGTGTTCTGTTCCGTCGCTTCCCATTGCTTTTGAAAGCGTTTGATACACGGTTGCATTGAAATCCAAGGTTGAAAAATCCTGCCTGTAATATCCGATTTTAACACCCTCTTTTACATGCTCACCCTTCGCACATCCTGAAGCCAACTTTTCCAGAAGTGTGGTTTTACCAATTCCGTTGGGCCCCAAAAGAAGTAATCTTTCGTGTTTGTTTAGGGTTACATTAACTTTTTTATTAATAAATTTATGATTTACCGCAATGGCGACAGAGTCTAATTGCAAGATTACACCTCCAATATCCTTTTGAGCGGGAATAGTAAAATCTCTTATTGTTTTGTCCTCTCTTCTTAATTCAACTGCCTCACTTTCCAGCTCTTCAATCTTTTTTTTCATTTTTGAAGAAACGTCTCTTAAATGCCCTCCTTTCTGGGCAAAGAAGTTCGCCTGTTCTTTCCTGTGGGAAATATCTTTTTGCAACCTAGCATTTTTCATACGCTCTCTTTCTAGCCTCATTTTAATCTCTTCAACAACGGTGAAATAGTCTCCATTATATTGCTCAACTTTTTTTGAAAATATATCAAGATATAACACGCCCTGCGTAAAAGTATTTAAAAAATCTGCGTCGTGTGAAATTACAATACAAGTTTTCGGATACTCAATAATAAATTTTGTTAAATGTTCAATACCGGCTTTGTCTAAATTATTTGTCGGCTCGTCTAGCAAAAGTAAATCTGGGTCTTGTATTAGGGCCGATGCCAAAAGAACTCTTGCCTGCTGGCCCCCTGAAAGACTTCCTACTTTTCTATCATGAGGCATAGAAAGGTTCACTATTTCTAAAACATCATCAATTTTTTTATCAATGTCATATATTGGAATTATTTTTTCCTGCGAGGCGGGATTCCGCAAAGCGGTGTCAAAAAATTCTTTTATAGTTAAATCCCAATCATCGCGCGCAATTACTTGTTTAGATGTAGCAATCGTCAAATCTTTATTCGCGCTGACCGTGCCGACTTCGGGTTTCGATTCTCCGGTTATTAATTGAAAAATTGTGCTTTTACCAGCTCCATTTTGACCCATCAATGTAATTTTTGAACCTCTGCGCACAGAAAAACTAGCCTCATTCAAAATCGGCTTATTGGCCCCCCATTCAAAGGAAACTTTGTTAAATTTTAATATAATTTCATCTCCTGACATAATAAGCATCTTACCTCTTTTTCGGACAAATATCCAGCTTAACCAAAAAGCCGTGATTAAAACGGCTTCAGGATTATGCGCACCACTCGGGTCATGAACTGAGATTTCAGGAACAAATTCGGCTCTTTCGGGCGTGTCTCATTTGACGTCTCAGGGTCGCGGGTTTAGTCGGGAAATGAGACAAATGAGACACAAAAAGGCACTTATGGACCGTGTTCCAATGAGACACAGCCGTGTCTCATTTATTCAAAATGATTTAAAGCGATTTTTAATTTCCCTTTGTTTCCTATATTTCCTATATTTTGTTAGTTCAGTTTCCGAACTACTCTTGGTTCACTTTCCGAACCGCTTTCGGTTCACTTTCCGGACTACCTCTCCAACTATTGACCTACTCGTAAGAAGGAATATAATAAAAAGTGTACGAAGGAAATTTATTAAATTTACAATTCATTTTCAGGAGTCCGAGCAGAAATCTGCAGGGCTCGCAATAAAACCTGAAAATTCCGAGCCAAGTTGGTTGGCAATAGGCTCGCAATAAAACTTAATCTTTGGGCCGAGTCGTGGAGCGATAGGCTCGCAACAATACCTGAGGATTTTGGGTTTTGTTGCGAGCCTATTTTTTTTGGAAAAAATATTACAAAAAAGGTCGGCATATATTATTAACCTAAACAAAAAACTATGAATAACGAAACTTTTGAAAACACAATAAACCTGCGGCAAGCAAAAGACAAAGAGGCGTTGTTAAATAACCTTCGTCAAATGCCCATCGTGGAGTTAGCGTGCAAAAAATCAAACATCA
>Ga0247842_10005652_pt1 | contig 14684 bp, 13 predicted proteins | sample LaCruzMarch2015__3_FD_192411 | JGI IMG/M metagenome (GOLD analysis project Ga0247842, IMG submission 192411) | Freshwater microbial communities from meromictic Lake La Cruz, Castile-La Mancha, Spain - LaCruzMarch2015_19m | ecosystem: Environmental > Aquatic > Freshwater > Lake | place: Spain...
CACATATTACATTCACGATTTCAGAAAGGACCATGAAGGGGGTGCAACATGAAGTTCTTGCGGGAGATAGCCAAGATCGCTGAGTGGGGACTTAAAGGCAATGGAACAAGGGTTTCGGCCTACGTCCAGCAACTCGCCGAGAAACTCAAAGCCGATGGAGATCAACAGGCAGCCTCTTACCTGAAGGAACTACTCGATAAGAGCGTCTCCGTCGCAGAGATAAGCGCCGTTCAAACCCAGTCCCGACTCCCAGTGGATACAGAATCGCGCCTTGCCTTGGCCGACGAGGAGACCGTAAAAGTCGATCAGGTACCCATCGTACTCAATACGTCGACTTCCAAACTTGTGGAGGAGTTCATCCGCTTTGTTCAGAATGCAGACAAACTCGAGGCCCACGGCGTCGGCATCGCACCATCTCTCATCACCTACGGTCCCCCGGGCTCAGGCAAAACCCATCTGGCCCGCTACATCGCGGGTCGTCTCGACCTTCCCCTAATTACCGCACGCGCCGATACCCTCATCTCCTCGTTTCTCGGTAGTACATCCAAGAACCTTCGTCAACTCTTCGATCACGTCTCGCACCGCCACTGCATCCTTTTCTTGGACGAACTAGATGCCTTCGCAAAACTCCGCGACGACGCCCAGGAACTGGGGGAGCTCAAGCGTGTCGTCGTTAGCCTGCTCCAGAACATCGACGCCTTGGACCGTGCTACCGTCATCATTGCTGCCACAAACCACGAGCACCTTCTCGATCCCGCAATCTGGCGTCGTTTCACTTACAAGCTTCCGCTCCCGTTGCCTGCCGAATCTGAACGCCGCCGACTTTTCGATCTCTTCCTAAACAAGTATGCTAAGAACATGGACGTGGACCTACTCACCGCGGTCTCCGGAACTCTGAGCGGGGCGGATATTCGTTCGCTCATCGAAACGGCCATTCGCGAATCTGTCATCGCCGCCTCAAATAATCTTGACGAAAACGGCCTCATATGGCGCATAATTCGCTTCCGCCTCAAGCAGGAGATCACCACCGACCCCAGCCCAGCACAACTGCGCGCCGTGCGCGACATGGCTCCTCAACAACTAAATGGCATCCGCCTCGCCTCTATCTTCGGAATCTCACGCGCTACGATCTCGCGCAAACTGCATAAAGAAGGTGAATCATGAACGGGGAACACGAGCATCTGCCAATTAAAATCGTGGTCACAACTGAGGCGGATCTACGCCCGCCGCACGCCGGCGGCGGTCCGCGAAAGGACTTCGGCTCCCGCTACGCCGACATCCGCCGGACACTTCTCAACGAGATTGACGGCTTGAAGCAATTCTACGACCGAGCCTTTACGGAATCAAACCTGCCGGCAGTTGCGCGCTTGCGTCTATCGGAGGACACCATCGCAAAGACCCACCGCCCCGACTACCTATTGCAAGATACATGCCCAATCATCGGCGGGGAAGACTTCGGCGAATTGCTCGTCAGTGTGCGCCCCCAGGGACTCGCACGCCTCAAGGACTTCGTCGCCAGAACGACCGACTCGCGACTTAAGTCCGACATCGGCAAGATCAAAGGTATTGAACCCTACACATCCGAGGACGTGCTGGGCGAGTGGTCCGTATCCCAGTTCAAACGGCTCCTACGGGAGCACGAGATCCGGGACCTCAAGTTCCGCCTCTTCACCCACCGCGACCGAGAACTCGACGCTCGTCTCCTGCACGCACTTGAGGAAATGGCGGGGCGCTACAAACTACCAGCCCCGATTCCGCTCAACTACGGCGCGGGGATCCGTCTGTACAGAATCACACTGCCAGCCTATGAAGCCTTTGACGAACTCACGCACTACGTAGGCACGCAGAGCCTCTCGTTGTTCCAGTATTTCACTGTCAGCACACAGTCAACCCACCTTGCCGACTTGGCCCCCGACCAGGTACCACCGCCAGACCCCGACCGCGACTACCCCATCGTAGGCATCATCGACTCCGGCACCGACCCAAACAACCCGCAACTCCAAGCCTGGGTCGTCGACCGCGACGAAATCGATGCGCCTCGTGTGGATCAGGAAGCAACGTACGCACCTTCACCTCCGCCTGCTGCAGAAAAGCCATTACGCCGCAATCATCAAGTCCAGGAATCGAGCGAGCGATTTGATCCGCCTTGTCCATGTCGCCCCCTCCACCACCACGGTAGCGGAGGTCGATGGATGACAGACCCACAGGTAAAGGCCGCCCATACCCAAAGATCACACTTTCTCTCATTGCTTCTCGAAGCTGGGAAGAAATCGATTCCGGCACGAACTCAAGTTGCGTTATTATCCCGGCAAGTTGCCGCATCGCTTCCTCTTCCGGTGGTGGTATCGGATCGCAAGGTTTGAACGCGGTCAATGCGCAGGTGGGAGAATCAAAAAGGATCTCCCAAGGATCCAGTCCCTGCCTTATCCCGATCACCAAATGCCCCGTCTCATGGTAAACCACGGCCTTCTGAGATAGATATGGCATCCGCTTGCCTTTCACAATTCCCCCTTGAATGCCCGATCCAGAATTGACGGCAACAAGGCGTCCAACTCCGCCGCCGTTTCCGCCTGCGCCGTCTGCAATGTGGCCATCTCCGCCTGCAGTGCATCCAGTTCGGCCATAATTCGGCACTGTTCGGGGAGCGGTATTACAGGAACAGGCAACGCCTCAAGTTTCGGCTGGGAAATCTTGGGCATTGTGGAACTCGTCCCACTGATTTGGGATGCGATGTAATCGCGCGCCTCGGACGAATGGAAGAAGGCTGAAACGAAACGAGAGTCGGCTCTCTTGGCATCCAGACGAACACGGATGAGAAGGTCTGGCATCGCACATTGCGCGGGCTCACCGCGATAGAGAGCAGCTCGTCCAACGAACTCGGGGCTGTTACCCCGACTCACGACAATATCGCCCTTTCGCAACCAGTAAGGAGAGTTAGGAGCAAGATTCACATCCACAAGTTTTATCTCTCGGGGATCGAACTCGCCGGTGTTGACTACACCAACCTTGGCAAAGCAAATACCCGAACCGAGTCGTGAAGCGGGAAATGATAACCCATTCATCAAAGGTTCAGACAAGAGTTCGCGGAGCGGTTTCCTCGGAGTTTTGTCGGTCGCCAAAAGTGCATCAACGGTCTTTTGCGTCAGCGCAGCGGCTTCCTCGACCGCCTCCGCCCGCAGCCGTCGTGCCGCCTCAATCTCCGCCGCCAACTCCTCGATCCGCCCCACAATCCGCCGCTGTTCGGCTATAGGAGGGAGGGGGATTTCGGATGTGAAAAGACTCTCTGGATTCAGTGTGCGTCGCCGATCACCCATGCCAGAAGTCCGTGTACCAAGCTCATCCCAGAAGGCTGGCCGCCTCATTAAGAAGCCGAGGAAACACCGGTCAAGGCGCCCTTCGTCGCAAAGGAATGTAGGGAACTGTGGCGACACGTACTTCCCGCTATATGCCGGCGACGAGAGTGCAAGCGCACCCTCCCACCCAAAAAGCTGACTCATCACAACATGCTCGGCCTTCAGTCGACAAAAGTGTTTGTAGCTGGTATTCCCCGCCTCAATCGGTTCGCGATCGAAAAGCCCACGTCCGAAACTCAAGACACCGACCATCGGATAGACCGCCGTGGCATCAACCGACACCCGATCCAGATCGAGTCGCAGGACATCCCCAAGCCGCACGGTTGGCCATAAAAGACCCATCAAAAAAACCTCAATTTTAGGCTTGCTTTCCCAAACCGGTTTGTCGCATAGTACGTCTGCAGGCAAGCGCAGGGTTTGTAGAGGTCGTCGGCAACGACGGCAGCCCGCAAGGGTGGGATCCTCGAACCTGGGGCCTGCATCATAATAAACCTCCATCGGCGAATTTGCTTAGATGGGGGTTTCTTATTTTCAGGGTATCAAAGTCCTCCGGCCAGAATTTCACACCATACCCCAAGGCTTTGTTCATATGCCGGTAGATCGTGGGTTTCAGCAGGACGGCATACTTTTCCTCTATTTCTCCATATTGACTTGGCTGGACCGCGTAGTAGAGACTGGAGGCAACTGCGTCAGCCACCTGTAGCCCGGCAAGTTGTTCATGATTCACAGCAAAAACGTGTTCAGGATCAACCACACTCCAGTCAACACGCACGTCCATGGGATCGCTATGTTCCTTGAGCAATCGCAGATATGAGCGCAAGACCTCATATGACATTATGCTTCGGTTGGAGAAGATGATCTCAACTTTACCATCCCCTTCGCCCGCACTTCGATGGTCGCGGCAAAGCCAGGACACGCGTTCCAACAGGAAGCGCACCGCATACCGGTAGAGGAGGAATTTCTCGGCCTGAAACTTTTCGGGCTCCTTTATGCTTGGCTTATGTACAAGCACACTGACTGTCCTGAGTGGATTTTCCGCAATCCGCCGCACGTAGGGTACGCGCTGCTCGTGCTTCAGATCACTGAAATGGAGTTGCTTCTTCGGCGCCTTCTTAATGATTTTTCGCGTGTCTGCCATTAAGGTCACAAGGCTATGGTCATTCTTTCGCCTAACAACTACCGCTGAAAGAACCAACCATCTACGGCTTCCAGAACCATCAGGGTTGAATACGAAGCCCTCATCGCCGGATTCGTCCACATAAGCTTTGAAACTAAAATCACTCACGCCTTCTTCTCCAATAGTTTCCCGATGCGCCCGACGATCTCCGCGATCTTCCGTTCCTTCTCCAAAATCCCGGCAACGAGTTGCGCCGGCGGCAAATGGGTGATGTCTTCCTTTGCACGCGGGTTCTTGCGGTCCAGGTTACATCCGCCGGCCATGATGTCAGCGGCGGCAACTTTCCACGCGCGCTCGTTCTCTTCGCGCTTTTTCCACCAGGCGATGCAGGTGGCGAACGCCTCAAACTGGATGGGCTGGGTCTTAGTATAGTTCTTCCGCCCCTCGGGGAGCGGATGCTCGTAGTACCACACGTCCCGCGTCGGCCCAGACCGATCGAAGAAGAGAATATTCGTCGGAATGCTGGTATACGGCGCGAATACGCCGTTCGGCAGGCGGACAATCGTATGCAGGTTGAATTCGGTCAAGAGCTCTTCCTTGATCCGCGCGCACACACCGTCGCCGAAGAGCGTCCCGTTCGGCACGACCACCGCCGCGCGTCCGGGTTTCGCCCCGCGCCTGAGCTTCCGCATGATGAGTTGCAGGAAGAGTAGCGCTGTTTCCGCCGTCTGCCGGTCGGCCGGGAAGTTACCCTTGATCCCGGCTTCTTCCTCGCCGCCGAATGGCGGGTTAGTCAAAATCACGTCCACCCTATCCCGGTCCCCGATCTCCGTTATTTTAAAACGCAGACTGTTCTCCGGGTCAATGTCCGGCGCTTCCAGACCGTGAAGAAGCAGGTTCATCTGGCAGAGCAGGTAAGGCAGAGGTTTCGCTTCGCCGCCGCAAAGGCTTTTGTCCTGTAAGGTTCGCCTGTCAGCAACCGTCTTGCAGAGTTTCTCCAGGTGCGTGTAGGTCTCCACCAGAAAACCACCAGTACCGCAAGCCGGATCGAGAACGACTTCGCCGAGGCGGGGATTAACTACTGTGACCATGAACTTCACAACGGCCCGTGGCGTGTAGAATTCGCCGCTGTCGCCGGCAGCGTCGCGCATCTCCCGAAGCATGCTTTCATACAGATGCCCAAGGGTGAAAACCTCTTCCTTGGCCAGGAAGTGGATCCCGTTTACTTTGTTTATGACATCCCGAAGCAGGTATCCGCTGAGCATCCGGCAGTTGATGTCCTTGAACACCGTGGCGATAACGCGCCGGCGCCGGGCTGATCCGTTGCCTCCGGTCAACCCGCGCAGATAGGAGAGAAGGCCTGCCCCCTTCTTGCCATCGGGCCGCGTACATTCTTCCTGGTTGATGAAGGCCAGCAGTTCCGGCCCCGTGATTCCGTCATCCTTGGCCGCCCAGTCCCGCCACCGGTAGGGCGGCTCGATGGCCGTCCGGTACTTTTCCCCGCGCATGGCCGCCTTGGATTCCTCGATCTGCTCCATGTCGTCGAGGAACTTGAGAAACATCACCCATGTAAGGAGCGGCAGGCGGTCAATGTCAGTGGAGAGTCCCTTGTCCTTGCGCATGATGTCGCGCGCGGATTTGACCAGACTGCCGATTTGCTGGGCAGTGGTGGGCGGCAACTGGTCGGCTTTGTGCGCGGTATTGCTCGCAGACTTGATAAATCTCCCAATCGACTGCACCGTGGTCTGCGGTTGTTTGTCAGCCTTGCGCATTATCTTTTCTCCGAAGCAGATTGATCGTTATCGTCACCTTCATCTTCAATTGGAAGGCTCTTTATCCGCTGGGAGAACGCCTTATGGAAAGTCTCAGCCTTGATCTTCAACCAGTTGAACGCGTCTGGCCAAACAGCTTTGTCGGTCGGGTCAATGCCCGTGCGGAACAGCACAATTCGGCAGTCTTTTCCGTCGGGTAGTTCCTGCCACTCCAAAGGTCCCGTCTCTGCCTCAATGGCCTCTTTGTCTTTTTGCAATAACTTAAAAGCCTGTTTGGCGTGCGTTCCTCTCATGTATATCTCGCAGCCAATCCGGCTATACATGGTGCTGGCAGTCAGTGATATATTGAACTTGCTGCGCCCAACGGCAATCGAGTACCAGTGCTGCGGCCGAGCTTTTCGAAGGCTCAGACTCGTGCCCGCATTCATGCAGTGCTCTTTAAATGCGGTCCAGAAATCCAGGTACAAAGTCTTCGTCTCGGTGTAACCCTCCCCGACCCCGCCCCCACTAGTCCCAAAATCATTTGGATTGGAAACGAGTCTAAAGAAAGGTGCAGGTGGCGAATTGCCAATTCGGTAAAGAGCGATCTCAACCCCGTAATATCGCAACTTAGGGTTCGCGTTTTCATTCAGGAAGTCCAGAGCTTTTCGATGTTCCTCGGTAAACTCCCTGGCAATCCAGATAATCACCTTGGCGTTGAGACCCGAAGAATAGGTAATGATTTTCCCGAGATGATCGTGATTCGTCTTGTCCAACTGGTTCTCGATGATGACACGCTCATTGGATGTGTTGTCTGTTGCCACAATATCGGCACGGTACGGTCCGACAGGAACTTCAACGCCTTCCAGCTCAAGTTCCATGTCGAGTTCCTTCGACAATCGTGCCAGGTTTTCGGGCTTTGCCAGCCATGGCGTGAACTCGCCAGCCTCGTCCGTACAGACCGATTTTAAGTCAACAGATTCAAGTGTCTTTAGGTCACTCAATTTCATTATTACTCTCCCTCATGCCGCGTAGAGCAAAGTCTGCAGTTCATTCACAACAAGTCGGAGTTTGTCCGCCCCTCCAAACAAAGCCGCTATTTCCATCACGTTCCCGTGCGCGTTAATCGGCGGCACCTGTAACACGTCCGGGATCACAAACTGTGCCGTCCCGTGTTCGGTGTATTTATCCAGGAGTTCGTTAAGCACCTGCCGTACTGCCGGCCCGAACTGGTCAAAGAAGTCCTTGCGCTCAGACCGCAACCGTTGCGCCCGCTCGCGGCGGGTCCGCAATGGCGCGTTGAAGGCTAGGTGACAAATCAGGTCCAACGGGTCCGCGTCCGGCTGCTCTGCCGTCTTCGCGAGTTCATCGAAGTCAATTCCACGCTCAGCCAACCGTTCGATGATATCGCGGCGCTGCTGCGGGTCCGCCCATTGCTCACGCAACTCGGCAGCGTTCCGCCAGAGCATCCGGACCTTCTCGCCGGTATAGTCTGTAAACTTCACAACCCGCAACTGCTTCCCGTCCGGGTCGAGTTCATAGACCAAGTGCGCCGCAATCTCCACTTGCCCGCCGTCGAAGTAAAACTTCCGCGCACCAGGAGGCGGCGGAGGAGGTGGCGGGGGCGGATCAACCGGCGGCTCGACAGGTGCTCCCGGCGGTTCAACTATAATTTCGATGGGATCCCCATCGAATTCCGGGTCCGCAAACATCCGCGTCGCCGATCCAGTGTAGTCCAGGATGCTGAAGAATAGCTTGCCGTAATCGTCACGCACCCTTGTCCCGCGCCCGATGATCTGCTTGAACTCTGTCATGGAGTTAATCACCCGCACGAGAACAATGTTTTTGCACGTCGGCGCATCCACGCCAGTCGTGAGCATCTGCGACGTGGTGAGGATCACCGGCGTCTCTCGTTCCACGTCCTGGAACTTACTCAAGTGCCCGCGCCCAATTTCCTTTTCATCCGACGTAACCCGACATACGTAGTCCGGATACTGCTGTACCAAATCCGCATTCAGGTTCGACAGCGCCCGCCGCATCTCGTCCGCGTGCTCCTGGTCAACGCAGAACACGATGGTCTTCGCAAACCGGTCCGTCCCTTTCAGGAATGCCGTCAGATGCTTAGCCACGGCTTCCGTGCGGGCTCGCAGGGCGACGACCCGCTCAAAGTCGCCCGTCTCGTACTCCTCGTCCGGAATCTCCCGGCCGTACCGATCCAGGTCCCCCTTACTCGGACGCCATCCGGCCGCGTCCCACTCGGTGACCACCCGATGCACCCGGTAGGGTGCCAGGAAACCGTCATCAATCCCTTGCCGCAGACTGTAGGTGTAGATCGGCTTGCCGAAGTACCGGTAAGTGTCCCGATTGTCATCCCGCAACGGCGTGGCGGTCATGCCCACCTGAAAGGCTGGTTGGAAGTACTCCAGGATCTCCCGCCAGTTGCTTAGATCTTTTGCACTGCCCCGGTGACACTCGTCCACGATGATCAGATCGAAGAATCCAGGGTCATATTCCCGGTAGAGACCAGGACGTCGTTCGTCCTGCGCGATTGCCTGGTAGATCGCAAAGTACATCTCCCGACTTTTGTTCGCGATTCCGTTCTCGATCTTCCAACGGGCATCCCCAAACGGCGCAAAAATCTTGTCCTTCGGATCGTTGATCAGGATGCTACGGTCAGAGAGGTATAGGATGCGTGGGCGCCGGAAAGCCCCGTCCCGGTTCCATCGCGAGGACCAGAGCTTCCAGCAAATCTGGAACGCCACGACCGTCTTCCCGCTCCCCGTCGCCATGGTCAACAGAATGCGTTGCTTGCCCCGAAGCACGGCCTCCACGGTCCGGTTGATCGCGATCTCCTGATAGTATCGGGGCGACTTCCCGCTCAGGTGATACGCTGGCGTCAATAGCCGTTCCACGGTTTCCGCCGGCATCGGGGCTCCGCCCTGCAGTCGCGCCCAAAGTTCATCCGGCGTCGGGTACGCCGTCAGCAACCGCTCTAACCCCGTCAGGTAGTCAAACTCCAGGATCTCATTCCCATTCGTCGCGTAGGCAAACATCAGGCCGAGGATTTCCGCATAGTCCTTTGACTGCTGCATCCCCTCGCCGGCGGAGACGCCGTCCGGCTTCGCCTCGACCGTCGCCAGTGGCATATCCGGGCGATACCGCAGTATGAAATCCGCGCGTTTTCCTGGTCGCCGCCGCGCCTGCTGACCCACAACCACTATCCGCCCATCCGTAAACGTCACCTGTTCACTGATACGTGCCGGTTCACTGTCCCACCCGGCCGCCTGGAGGGCAGGGACAATCAGTTTTCGGCATGTATCGGCTTCGTTCATTCCTGCTTCCCGCCTTTCCGCAGACGACCAGGGTCCAGGCGACCAGTCCTCCGAATAAGCCTATTTCAGGACCTGCCCGCATACGTGATCACAGCGTTTTTGAATGTATCAGGGCGCAATCCGAAAAGCCAGTTGAAAGAGGTGGCAGGCTGGGCAGGCTAAACATGGCGGACCAGCGGGTGCAATTCTATTTTTCCCACATGAATACAGCAGAGCTACCGAAATCCACTATGTAGTCCATTCCATCGAAGAAATTCATTCCGATTAGAGAAAGGGAATCTTGCTGATTGACAGCCACTTCAATTGATCTCCGGATTCCCCCCACGTTGACTTCGCGTTTCACGATAGGACATGAAATGGTTCCGTTGACCGTGCTGAATGTCCTACGAGGTGCGCTTTGAAAGTTGTCCCAGCCGGTTTTCGTGATGATCTCAGAAGAAAGCATTGTGATGCTTGCTCCTGTATCCAGTAGCGCGCGGCATCCAACAATTCCGTTCGAGCCAATGATCTCTAATGGAAGCCAAAGATGGGACTCTAACTTTTCACATTCAACAGTCACCGAGTTAAACCGGGTGAATGATGTGCCCTGCGTCCCCGCAAGTTGCAGCATGTCACTGGAAAGACTCCGCCCGGATTGTATTTGATCCAGCATTGTCTTGTCAAAAAAGAGATAGCTCTTGTGTTTTCTGTCGAACAGCGCCACGTCTGACAGACACCAGCTGCAGTATTCGATAATTGGTCGTATCGACGCGGTGATTTGATCGAGGGTGGCGCTCTGAGAATTGTGGGGGAGGTAGATGAGCAGGATGAAATGCGTAAACTCCTCAACCTTTATATCGCATGCCCATCCATCCGGCAGAGCTTCTCGCGAGATGCGCTTGATCAGTTCGATGATCGTCTGATTCTGTGTGTTGAAGATGCGATCGAATACGGTCTTACCCGTAGCTAAATGTTTTTTGTTTTCATATTCGCGTTCCAGGTCCCGAAGTTTCTCCCTATTCTCCATCTCAATCCGGTTTCTGACCTTTGCTTCCTGAGACATGATGCTGACTGGCACTTGCTTGTTCTGATGAACGAAATAGAGCGCTTCTACAGCCCAGGCGGATAGAGCGACAGCTAATAGAACTATGAGTATTCTTGTCCTTTTCATAATTTTGTCGTGGTTATCTCGATGCCTTCAAAATTATCCTCATCCACCTCGATATACTTCGTTGTGGAGTAGACATCGAGGAATGGATTGCTTGCCAATTCCTGAATGCGATTCTTCTGGACTCGAATCTTGTAAAGCAACGTGTTTTCGTTGCGAGTGGCTCCATATTGATCGGTGACTTTTACATGATGGCGACAGCCCACATGAATGGATTCGAGTTGAAGATCCTTGCAGAACAGGAAGATGTCATTCGTCTCTCGTGATATGAGGGCAATGACCTCTCTACGTAGAGATTCCTTCGTGTGATGCTTGGTTTGGACGCCTTGCTCTCCCGCGGTCACGCTCGACATGTCAAAATCAATATGGAGCGCAATTCCTTGTGAAGATTCGCGGACGCTTATGTCGGCCCCCTTTGGAGATGCTTCCATGGCGACAGCCCTTATTGCGTCATATAATGATTTGGTTGTATCACTTGCGAGCGACCTCATTTGGAGCTGTGCCTTCTCGCGTGGGCTCAATGCAAAGCGCTTGTCGTATGATTTCCGTCCTGCAAGCTCTCGATTGTATTGCTCCGTGGCCAAACGCCGCAACCCTGCAGAGTCGATCGCCGCTACTTCTGCTTCGAGCGCTTTACGCCGGGCAGCAAACTGTTGTTCATATTGACTTCTTACATTCGCTGTCTTGCGCGCTTCTTGCGCCGCGACAGGAGCGAAATCCTTTTTGAGCAGGAATGGTGTGATGAGAATGCCGCAGATCGTTCCACCCAACAGCGCCAAGAGTATGAACACGGCGGGGTGTGACAGCGCATATTGGCGGAATGGGATGCCGCCCACCTCGGTCGCTTCGTTCGTGAGTGGCGTCTTGCAACGACCACACAAGGGGCGAAGTCCATCTGAATGAGCGTGGATTCTATTTCGTGCACCGCACTTAGCACATATGACGATGGTCGTTTCCATTTATTCTGCCGCAAGCATACAATTGTGAGCAAGGGCGGACAAGCGTAATCAACCTGAGCGGCGTAAAAGAGCTACATCTACCGTTGAATGATCTTTCCGGCTGGCGTCCTTTCTTGCTGTCCTCGCCGGATAATCTAGCATACGGGGGCGGACAAATACTCCACCTAAAACCGAGGGCAAGGAAAAGCTTCCTTGGCGGCCTTCAAGGACAAGTTCTACCACCGTTGGTGGGCGCGGTACAATCTGGCGAAGCCGGGGACGATAAAGCTCGTGCCACCAGAGCATGTTAGGAGGGCGGGCGCAAAGGACTACGAAGGAATGCGACGGATGATCTTTGGGGAGCGCCGGATTTCCAGGATATCGTCGAGCAGCTTCGGGTGCTCGAAGCAGAGATCAATACGCTCTGATGAAGGCTCCGAGCATCACACCGCCGCGGCCAGTTTCCGGAGCCGGGCTTTGTCTTCGTCCGTCGCCGATCCAGCCGCAACTTTTCCGGCCAGGGCGGACAGTTCGTCGGCCGGCTTCAACCGCTTCGGCTTGCCACCGGTCAGGACGGCCGGCATGGCTCCCGTCAATGCGGCCTTAAATTCGGCGCGGCCAGGGCGGAAGTAATGCTTCAGGACGATTTCAACTGTGGCGTGGCCGGTTACGCGGCGGACCAGCTCAAGGGGCACACCGGCGCTGAGGGCCAGGGTGACGAAGGTTGTCCTGAGAGCATGCCAGTCACGGATACTGGCGGCACGCTGCCCATGCTTGCGCGCCGTTCGGGTTGTGCGGGCGATTGCGGCTTTGATGTTCGGGCCGGCCTTGCAACGCATGAACGATTGGCCGATTAGGGCCTGGACTGTGTGGAGGTCGGTTGAAACGGATGAGCGCGGGCGGGCGGTATCCTTTTCGATCTGGCGGACGCCGGCGCCGGCACAGTAGCGTTTGAATGTATCAAGGAGCCGGTCCCGGCGGGGCCCCTCGGGGATGGCCTTGGTGATGGCGGCGACGCCGACTGGTTCAAGGTCGGCGGGTGGAGTTGGCGGCGGCTTCGCGGCCGGATTGGGGCCTTCCATGGCCTTGGCCACAATCTTCTTGAATCGGTAGGTCAGCCCATCGGGGTTTTTAGCCAGCATCTCGGCGGCCTCGGGGAAGACATACTCGCTCCCATTTCCCTTATGCGCCTTGAGAACGGCCCGAAAGGGGGCGAAGATGGGGATTTCCACTTGGGAGCCGGTCTTCGATGTCTTGACGGTGATCATGCCGGCGGCCAGATCCACGTCGGACCACTTCAGAACGCATATGTCCCCCCGGCGCATGCCCGTACAGGCGGCGGCGGTGATGAGGCCGGCCATGAAGGGGTCGTCACTGGTGGTCGCCAGCAGGTCTTGAAGTTCCTTCGGGGAAAAGGGGATGCGGTGAATGCTCTCCGCGTCACGATGGGCGGTATGCCGGTTCTCTTTCTTGCCAACGGTGAAGGGGTTCGTGGCACCCACCGGTAAGAAGTTGGTGAAGGCTGGGCGCAGGATGCCCATATACGAGGAATATGTCTTCGGGCTCATTGAGGCGCGGATGGAGTCGGCAAAGGCGCACGCGTCGGCTGGCTTGACCTGATACAGAAGTGACGCCCGCGGGTTACGGTTCTCCATGAAGGCCACAAACCGCCCAATTGACGCCTGACACTGACCCAGATACCCCCGGCTATAGGAGCCCCCCGCCGTCCACTTGGAGAGCATGTCGGCGATTCTGACATACTCCGGGGCCACGCCGCTCTTGGACTCGATCAGCCGTTCAGTGAGGTGTTCAACGCGGCCCTTGTGGTGGGCATCTTCAACATATCGGGCAAACGCCTCTTGTGCCTTTTCGCGGGTCCGCTCAAAGTCCTTATCGCCCTGATCACGCAGGGACTCAGGCGGCGTTCCCTTCCATTTCACATTCAGATTAACTACTCGTCTTCTGCCAGCATCTTGGTACTCTCCATACCAGAAAGGCCGCAGATTTCCGTCACGCTGTTGTCGAAGTGTTAGGCCCATTGTGTATCCTCCTATGATTTGAACTCATAGGAGCAATATGCAACAGACTTGACACCAAGTAAAGAAAAAACACACACATCCACACACACAAATAGAAAAGCATAAATAACATCAAATAATAAGGGATTTTATCGGTACATCGTTTGGTTCGGGTCCAAAAAGTCGTGAGTTCAAATCTCACCGCCCCGACTTTGAAAATTCCGGTCGCCTTCCTCCTGATGGCGACCATTTTTTCAATCCTGCCAATATTTTTCCTGATTCCGGTATTTTGGTGTGGCGAGGACCATTGGAAGGGGATGCATTGTTGTCCTTGGATCCGTTTCAAGTCCGCACATAATGCTGAATTCCCATTATTCCCTTGCCCATTTTCCAGATTCCACAACACGCAGATATTCATTTCCGAGCTTAAGCAATGAATCTCAATGGCAGAGGATAAGCCGCGCTATAGGTATAAGTGGATTCATGCCCCACGTGACTGGAAGGCATCACGGCAGGAGTCGGTTCGCGTTTCTGCAGGAAGTTGCGCGGTTTAGGGAGTCGAGTTTCCGCTGTCGGTTTCCGCTTGCACGGCCAATACCATCCTGATAGCTTACTTAAAGCTTTTATGGGCTCGTGGAATTTTAGGAAATTCGGAAATCAGCGCGAACGGCAGGACTGGCGTGAGGACTGACTACACCAACGCCAATGCTCCGGGTGTTGGGAGCATCATTAACTGTAAGGTTACAGGCAATGGCATGCTAGGTGTAAATGTCAAAGTTATGTATCTAAGGAATTGTCTGATTGCCAACAATAATTACACCACTAACGGGGCTGGACTATTAGCAAATGGCAACGATGTTACGGTGGAGAATTGCACCATTGTGTCAAATACGTCGGCAAACGGCACAGGCGCCGGTTTTTATAGTTCCTATTCTAATATTTCATTTGCAAATACAATTATATACTCCAATCAAGCGCCGGGGGATCCGAACTGGACCGCAACTAACGTCAATGTGACTTTCACGAAT
>Ga0247842_10005656_pt1 | contig 14665 bp, 16 predicted proteins | sample LaCruzMarch2015__3_FD_192411 | JGI IMG/M metagenome (GOLD analysis project Ga0247842, IMG submission 192411) | Freshwater microbial communities from meromictic Lake La Cruz, Castile-La Mancha, Spain - LaCruzMarch2015_19m | ecosystem: Environmental > Aquatic > Freshwater > Lake | place: Spain...
AAAAACAAATCCGACGAAAAACTTCTTTGCCGCCAATCACCCTATTGGATCAAACTTAAAACCAATTTCAAAAATTCTTTGGGCGAATCAACTACATAATCGGCATCTTTTAATATTTTCTTATCATTAAAACCCCAACTGACTGCGATAATCGGCACCCCCACTCTCTTGCATGCCTCAATATCCCGCAATTCGTCACCTACATAAACAAAATCACCCACTTTTCGCCTTAATTGTCTGATTTTCTGTGCCTTTCCAAAATACATCGCCCCACCTTCAATAAAATCAAAAATGTCCAAATCATGCTTTTTTAGATTAATTTTTATATTTTCCACATCATTTGATGATAAAATACCAATTTTTATGCCTTTTTCCTTAATTTTTCTTATAATTTCACCAATTCCTTCAAAAAACTCTACTTTATCCGCATCTCTTTTTTGTATTGCTATCGATTTTCTAAAAAAAACAGGAAATTTTGTCAGTGGAATTTTAAATTTTTTCAAAGTCGCTCTCGGTCCATTTTGTCTCCAATAAACTATCTCCTTTTTTGTGATTTTTGGAAAATTTATTTCGGCTGCCACTTCATTTAACACCCCAACCATAAACTCCATCGAATCGGCAATTACACCATCATAATCAAATACCAACTGCATATTTTTCATCTCTTGCCAATATTATACTATATGATATAATTCTTCATCTTACCGAAGACCGTAGGTACAAAAATAAATCCTACCGAGGTTGATTTCTTAATCCCCTATCTTCGGTGCGGGGGTTTTTTATAATTATGCCAAATACAAAAAAAATAGAACAAGTTACACAAGTCGTCGAAAACCTTAAAAAGGCTAAGTCTGCCGCATTAATACAATATCAAGGTCTCAAAGCCGAAGATATTGCCCAGCTTCGCGCCAAAATTAAAGAAACTGGCGGTTCGATGGAGGTCGTCAAAAACTCACTTTTGACCCTCGCTTTAAAACAAATTGGTATTGAATTACCTCAAGTCCTTACTGGACCAACCTCAATCACCTACTGTTTTGACGATGAAGTCGCTCCTCTAAAAGAACTCGACGCTATCAATAAGTCCAAAGATGTCACCAGCTTTAAATACGGCATTTACGAACAAAAACTTCTTGCCGTTGATCAACTCAAAGCCTTTTTGAATTTACCTTCCAAATCCGCTCTTCTTTCTCAATTGGTCAGTGGCTTAGTTAATCCTTTACAGAGATTGCTTTATGCTTGTAAGTTTAACCAAACCCAATTGGTTTTAACCCTTAAAGCAATATCGCAGTCCACCGCGCTGGGCGCGGCTCGCGAAGCGAAATAAATAATATTATTAATTAATTATTTAAATAAAAAAATATGAGTGAAGATAAAAAATTACAAGCAATTATCGATGATATTGCTAAATTGTCCGTTCTTGAGCTTTCAGAATTAGTCAAAGCTCTCGAAGAAAAATTTGACGTCAAAGCCGTCGCTGCTGCACCTGCAGCCGCCGTTGGCGCAGCCAACCCCGCAACTGCTGGGGCTCCTGCTGCCGAAGAAAAAAGCGAATTTGATGTCATTTTGACCAATGCCGGTGCCAACAAAATCGCCGTCATCAAAGCCATTCGTGAATTTAAACCTGAATTAGGTTTAAAAGAAGCCAAAGACTTGGTTGACACTGTTCCCGCTGACCTTGGAACCATGAAAAAAGAAGCTGCTAATGAAGCCAAAGGCAAATTAGAAGCTGCTGGTGCTCAAATTGAGTTAAAGTAACACTTTAACGAAATCCGCCTTTGGCGGATTGAACTCAAATTTAAACCCCCTCTCCAGAGGGGGTTTCTGTGTATTTTATGATAAAATATTGAATATGAATTACGCTGTCATTATGGCTGGAGGCTCAGGCACTCGCCTTTGGCCATTAAGCCGAAAAAATAAACCCAAACAATTTGAAAAATTTACTTCCGACCACACCCTGCTACAGGAAACTTTCAACCGCGCCAAAATGTTTCTACCTATAGAACAAATATTTATCTCCGCTACTCCTGAATATAAAAAAGAAATCCAGAAACAACTACCCCAGGTCCCTCTTGATAATTATATTATCGAACCCAGTAGCCGCAACACCACTGCCGCCCACGGCTTTATCGCCCTCTTTCTTTTGAGAAAAGATCCCGACGCTATTTTTACTACCCTCCCCTCTGATCACAGTATCCAAAACGAAGACGCTTTTGCCAAAGCTAACTTGGCTTGTTTCGCCACTATCGAAAAATACAACGATAGATTGGTTACCTTGGGAATCACCCCCACTGCTCCAGAAACCGGCCTTGGTTATATAAAAATCGGTAAAGATTTTGATGAAATAAACGATCAGCGAGTCTACAATATCGATTCTTTTGTCGAAAAACCTGACCTAGAAACCGCCAAACGTTACGTTTCCACTTGGGGTCATTTATGGAATAGCGCCAATTATTTTGCTCATGCTCAAACCCTAATGAATTGGATCAAAAAATACCGTCCGGAAATGTTTGAAACCCTTTCAAAAATCGACAAATTAATCAAAAATAATAGCGATATCGAATCTATCAAAAATCTATATGAAACTCTGGCCAAAGAACAATTAGCCGATTCTGTCATTAAGCAACCCGATATGAAAGCGTTAGTTATCCCAGTCGATCTTGGTTGGAGCGATATCGGCAATTGGGGTGCTCTCTATGAATTTCTTTCGGAACAACTTAATCAAGATATGATCACTAAGGGTAATTATATCGACCATGAAAGCAAAAATTGCCTCGTCATTGGCGACAAAAAACTAATCGCGACCATGGGACTAAAAAACATTGTCATTATCGATACTCCCGACGCCCTCCTGGTCACTACCACCAAAAAAGCCCAGGAAATAAAAGAGCTCTACAATAAACTCGATCCGAAATATCAATAAAAACTATTTCTTCTGCATTAATGGTATTTTTGCTGGATCAAGATGATCGACAATCTCTTTAATACCATCTTCTAGTGACACCGATGGTTTATATCCTAATTCAGTCGCAATTTTATCGATTCCTGCCAATTGAGTTTTGATATAACCCATCTTAACCGGATTTTCAATCAATTGCGGCGGGATATTTATTCCCATTACTTTGTTTATTGTCGCCACTAAATTCACCAAATTTACCGCTGTTGCCGTCCCAATATTGAATACATTAAAGCCATATCTTTTTTCTGACATCATCGCCAACTCAATTCCTTGGACAATATCTTTGACATTTGTGAAATCTCTTTCTTGCGTTCCATCACCATACAAAATTGCCGGTCTACCGCAAGCCATTTCCCAGATAAATTGAGACAAAACATTGGCAAAAGTTTTTTTGTGACCTTCATTCAAACCATAAACACTCATAAATCTGAATGCAATAATTTCCATATTATATTTTTTGGCATACACAATCGATGTCTCTTCCATCGCATGTTTCGTTACCGAATAAAAATTCGGTGGTACCACAAATTGATCTTCAGTTAACGGTGTCGGGTTATTTCCATAAATCGAACTTGTCGATGCAAACAAAACCTTTTTTGCACCTATATCTCGGGCAAAATTTAATACATCCAAATGTCCCATGATGTTATTATCCATTGCCCCTCTCAAATCATCCTCAAACATCGGCGCCGATGAAGAACCAGATAAATTGACTATATAATCAAAATCTTTCCCGGCCGATTCTAACTTTGCCCGATCCTGTACCGCCCCCTCCACAAATTTCACATTACTGTTCAGGTTTTCTTTCCAACCCAAATATAAATTATCAAATGCTGTAACATCATGACCCTTCGCAGCCATTATATTACATAAATTACTACCAATGAATCCGGCTCCGCCGGCAACAAGTATTTTTGACATATTAAAACAATAATAACACATATTTTTTAATTTGATATCTTGACACACTTATATCACATATGTTTTACTGTTATCAGTTAAACATTATTTTGATACAAGAGGAGCCACCAATGGACGATCAAATACAATCACAAGATAACCTTGTGAAACAAAAAAAAGTCAATGGAATATCCATTGATAATCTGCCCGATTTATTAACAGTCAGCGAAGTTGCCGATCTTCTGCGCGTTTCCAAACTAACCATCAAACGATGGGGAAAAAGAGGTAAGTTACCAGCCATCAGAATCAATGCTCGCGGCGATCGACGCTACCGCAAAGAAGCCGTTCTCTGGCTATTGGGTATTCAAGGCGAATAATTATTTTTCTACCAAAATCCTGCCCCGGATTGTCCGTTTAATCAAACCTTTCTTCATCAAATACGGTTCATAGACTTCAGTTATTGTCCCGACATCTTCCGTCAACGCTGCCGCAATATTTTCTACTCCTACCGGTCCCCCATTATACTGTTTTTTGACTACATCTAAATACTTCCTGTCTGCCTCATTTAAACCTAACGCATCCACCCCCAACATTTTCAACGCCTCGTTAGTTTCTTTCATACTTATCAAGCCGTCACTCTTAACCTGTGCATAATCCCTGATTCTCTTTAATAATCTTATTGCCAATCTCGGCGTTCCCCGAGATCTTTTTCCGATTTCCAAAGCTGCTTTCTCTTCTACTTTTACTTTTAGCACTTCCCCAGTTCTTAGAACCACTTCCTTCAAACTCTCATCATCATAAAAATCCAATTGTTGAATATAACCAAATCTATCTCGTAAAGGCCCAGAAATAAGGCCAATTCTTGTTGTCGCCCCTATAACGGTAAACTTTTGTAAATTTAATCTGACTGTTCTCGCTCCCGGCCCCTTACCCAAAATAATATCCAACACATAATCTTCCATCGCACTATACAAAGCTTCTTCCACACTTTTGTTTAGTCGATGTATTTCGTCAATAAACAAAATATCACCTTTCTTGAGAGCCGTCAGGATCGATGCTAAATCCCCAGCCCGAGTCAACGCCGGTCCGGAAGTAATTTTGATGCCGGAACTCATCTCCTTGGCTATAAGCATTGCCAAAGTTGTTTTTCCTAATCCCGGCGGACCATAAAACAAAATATGGTCTAGCGATTCACCCCGATCCCGCGCCGCCTTCAAAAAAATATGCAATTGATGTTTGACATCTTCCTGCCCGATAAATTCCTCTAAACTCTGTGGTCTTAAAGATTTTGTAGACACCATGACAATCTCTCCTCAATAATTAAAATTTCTTTCGGTACTTTTTTCATTGCTTTTTCAATTTCTTTTTTGTCAAATCCTAGTTGCTTCAAACTCAAATACAAATCGTCTTCAGCCATTTCCTCACTATCATTTAAATCCAATTCTTTCAAACTCCCTAATTTTGATTTCAGATCAATAATAATTCTTTGGGCTGTCTTTTTCCCAATTCCCTTTATCTCTTCAAAAAAATTTACATCGGCATTGGCAATCGCCTTTATTACCTTTTCACTCTCCGTTTTCCCCAAAATCTGTGCCCCGGTTTTTGGACCAACTCCGGACACCGAAATTAACATTTTAAAAAGATTCACTTCATCGACCGTCCCAAAACCAAAAAGTGCCATATCATTTTCGGATACCGACATATATGTATGTAACTTAATTTCATCACCTTCAACCACTCTCTTTACCAATTTCTCACCCACGTTTACTAAATAACCTACTCCGTTAACTTCGATCTCAATCTGGTTTCCCCACACCCGATCAATTCTACCTTTCAGACTTGCTATCATACCCAATTATACACGAAGTGGGTCATTGCTACTGCCACCGCGTCTGCCGCATGCGACGGCTCTATATTTTTTTCCAATCCAAATTCATTTCTGGCCATCATTTCTACCTGTGATTTTTCGGCCTTACCATATCCTACCAAAGTCAATTTAACCTGTAATGGCGTATATTCAAAAACATTTATCTTATTTTTGAAAGCCAAAATCTTTATCACCCCGATTGCCTCCGCCACTTTCATCGCCGATTTTACATTCTTGGCAAAAAACAAATTCTCAAAAGCAATCTCTTTAATCTCAAATTTCTTAATAATTTTTTCCAGTCCATCATAAATATAACCCAATCTGTCGATTCTCTTTGATAATTTATCCGTTTCGATACAGCCATATTTAATTAACCTATGTTCATCTATCACTGCCCACCCCGTATTGGCCAAGCCCGGATCAATTCCTAATATCATACTTGATTATATCCGAAATTTGTAATATTCTGACAAGGGTCACAAAATTGGAACAATTAAAAGAAAAAAAACAAACAACACAAACCTGCTCAAGAGCGACCATCTTAGGCATTCCCCAAGAAATATATCATGACGGCATCATCGTCACAAACGATGATTGTACGAGATGTAATTTGGGATGCCTAGGTCGACTGGCAGAGTTTATAGACCAAAAATAAACGTTGGTCTATATTAACAAATTTATTACCTAGGGACTTCTTTTTTTATTTTTAGCTTCATTTTTTTTATAGGTTACGTGCAAATTCATCCACTTTTCCACATTTCCCCCCATATTATTTTTCTATATCATTATTGAACCTAAAACCCACTGTGATATCATTATTTATGGATTGGAAACAAAACATTCCGCTTGCCCCTCATACCACCGTCAAAATCGGCGGTCCCGCCGAGTTTTATGTCGAAGTCACCAATTATCGTCAGTTTAAGGCGGTCTTAGCCGATTTAAAAAATGAAAAAGTGACAATTTTGGGCAATGGTTCCAATGTTTTGATATCTGACTCCGGTATAAAAGGTTATGTCATTATCAACTCCACTTCCAATATAAAACTCCTTCCAAACAATCAAATCTGGGCTGAATCCGGTACACAATTAGCCCATCTTATCGACTTTTCTTTGAATCATGGTCTGGTCGGCTTGGAGACTTTTGCCTATATTCCCTCCACTTTGGGTGGTGCCATTGCCGGTAATATCCATGGCACCGAAACCCTATTTTCGACCATAGCAAAAAGCGTCGAATATGCCAACCATAAACAGCCTATAATTCTCTCAGCAATTTTACAATTAAAACCAGGCGACACTGTCGCCGCCCGTAAAATTTCCAGAGACATTATTGAAAAAAAATCTATCAACCAACCCATGAACTCCCTGGGCAGCATTTTTAAGAATCCTAGTCCTCTTCGACCCGCTGGCCTAATTATAGATAAAGAGTTAAAACTCAAAGGTTTATGCATCGGTGATGCAAAAATATCCGAAAAACACGCCAATTTCATCGAAAACACCGGTCACGCCACTGCTACTGACTACTATGCTTTAACTAAATTGATCCAATCAAAAGCCAAAACTGAACTCAAACTCGATTTGGAACTCGAAATAAAACTTTTAGGACAAATTTAGGTAATTCCAATTGACGGCGCCATCTTTTTGGCTCCTGAATCAAAGAATACAACCATTCTAATTTCAATTTACGCCATACCTTGGGCGCTCTTTTCAAATCTCCACTATAATAATCAAAAGATCTTCCCACTCCCATCACTACTCCTACATTCAACCAACGAAGATTCCTTTCTATCCATTCCTCTTGTGTCTTCATTCCATAGGCCACAAACAAAATATCAACCCGTTTACTACCTATTTTTTTCAAAATAATATCGTCTTCACCTACGCATTTTCCCGCATAATATCCAGCAATTTTTAATTTCGGATATAATTTATTAAAATATAATCCCGTTCGTTTGGCTCTATCCTTCCAACCACCCAAAAAGTATACTGAATATCCTTTATTCTCTGCCATTTTACACAAATCATTGATTAAGTCACTCCCCGGAATCACTTCCATCCTTCTTTTTTCCAAATATTTCGCCGCCCAAATCAAACCAATACCATCAATAATATTCAAATCAGTCTTCTTTAGAATATGTAAAAAATGCCTATCCTTAGATGCTTTCATCACAAATTCAGGATTCACGGTCGCTATCCATTTTTTCTTATTTTTCGAAGCTAACCAACCATCTATCATTTTTAACAGAAAATGCTTATCTCTGCCAAAAAACTCAATATCAAACATTTTCAGTATCTTTACGCCATTTTTATCTATTTTTTTCTTCATTTTATCACTCCCCATAATTAAAAACTTATTACCTTTTACTAATTCTACCAAATTTTCTGTAAAATTCAGCTCATGGTCACCTCTTCAATTAAAATATATAAGACATGATAAATAAGTGTATCAACACCCCAAAAACCATTATTTTTATAAGACAAAAAATAATTTTTTAAAAATCACTAATTTATATAAAATCGAACACATTTATTACTCATATCAAATCCCATAAATTAGGCAAAATATAAAATAATATTTTTTTTACTATCAAAATTAAATATAAATAATATAAGAAGAAATTAAGAATTAAGAATTAAGAATTAAAAATTAGCGAAGCGCTCTCTTATAGGTCTCTAAATTCTCTATCGCCAACCCTGTTCCCTTAATCACACATAGCTGTGGATCAATCGCGGTATGAGCCGAAACACCAATCTCCCTGGTTATCAAAACATTTAAATTCCGTATCTGTGACCCTCCACCTGAAAAGACAATGCCTCGGTCCATGATATCTGACAATAATTCAGGTGGCGTTATTTCTAGGGTCTTTCGTATCACCTCAAGTATCATCTCCAACATTGGCCGAATCGCTTCATAGATAACATCTGAATCAACCTCAATATTTTTTGGTAAACCGGACAAAAAATCTCTTCCACTAACATTCATCGTTTCGCTCCGCTTCAATTTAATTGCACTCCCAAGCTTAATCTTGACCAATTCTGCTGTTTGTTCGCCAATTATTATTCCATAAACCGATTTAATATGATCCATGACCGCTTTATCAATGCGTATACCACCTATCCTACCGCTATTATGAGTTACCACTCCTCCTAATGCAATCACCGCCGCTTCCGTATTCCCTCCTCCTATGTCGACAATCATATTACCAAAACTTTCCGAAACCGGTATTTTCGCTCCGATTGCTGCCGCTAAAGGTTTATCGATCAGATAGGCCTTTCTCGAACCTGCGCCCAAAGCCGCATCCAAAACCGCTCTTTGTTCTACCTGAGTCACTCCTGCCGGTACACAAATCATCACCTCGGGACCGATAAACCAATTATTACCCATCACTTTTCGTAAAAACGCTTTTAGAATTGCTTCGGTCACATCATAGTCCGCTATCACTCCATCCTCTAAAGGTCTAATTATCTCGATATATTCCGGTGTTTTTCCCATCATCTCCCAGGCTTCATTCCCCACCGCCAACACCTTTCTGTCTTCAGTACTAACGGCAACCAATGTCGGCTCCGACAAAACTACCCCCTCTCCTTCTGTCCAAACCAAACTGTTCGATGTTCCCAAATCAATTCCTAACTTTCTGAACAACTTCATATAATATCTAGTATAATTCAATTATGCTCGATAAAAAAGACCAAAAGAGTCTTCGTTTCTTTGCCACTATTGTTTTTTTAATTTTTGCGATCACTTATCTCATTACTTTCTACGCTAAAGGCTATAGAATTAACCTAAAAGAAGGCATAAATTTTAATGCTACTGGAATTCTGTCTGTTACTTCAAAACCAAAGACTGCTTCGGTCTACATTAATGGACATCTCGTCAGCGCCACCGACGACACTATCAATCTTCCTCCGGGAGAGTATGACATCAAAATCATGAAAGATGGCTTCACTCCATGGCAAAAACATATCATTTTAAAAAAAGAGACCGTGATCCAAGCCGATGCTCACCTTTTTAGAATTATCCCTGACATAAGGGCAATTACTCTTACCGGTGCCATTAATCCAAGCCTATCGCCGGACGGCTCAAAAATAATTTACGCTGTTGCTTCCGCCTCCGCTTCAAAAAATAATGGACTCTACCAATATGATCTCGCCGGCAACATTCTCCCCCTTGGAAAAAACCAACCTAAGCAAATTGCTCCCAACTTTTACAATCTCGACTGGTCAAAATTTAAATATATACTTTCACCAGATGGCGAAGAATTACTCATATCATCCATCAATACTAATATTTCATATCTAGTTAATCTCAACGAGACCATCACTCTATCCAAACTAAAAGATGTCACCCTCAACAAAACAATCATCATAGAATCATGGAAAAATACAGAAAACAATCAAATTGTCGAAAATCTAAAAAAACTTCCCAATGTCTTCAAAAACTTTGTTAGCACCTCGTCTGCAAAGCTCTCCTCTCTCTCTCTATCCGACGACAAATTTCTCTACCTAGCCCAAGCTGATTTTCTTCTCGATAAAAATATCATTTCTCCTCCTCCAGGACAAAGTACTCAACTCCAAAATCGTCAAATAAAAAAAGGTCTTTACTATGTCTACGATATCAAAGACGACACTAACTTTCTAATCGGAAATGAGTCAGAAATAGGTTCACCTTTCTGGCTATCCGGTTCTAATAGCATCGTTTTTAATCAAAACAATACTATCAAAGCAATCGACTACGATGGAACCAATCTCCACACCTTCTATTCGGATAAATTTGAAGGCAATTTTATCGCTGCAAAAACCGACGGAAATGAATTAATTATCCTCCGAGATAACCTCTTTGCTCTTAGTATTAGATAGCCTATATTTTTATTTTTTTTCATATCATTTTTTTACTATATTTTTTGCGTTTTTTCTTCATTTTTTCATTTGTGGAGTTAAGTTACCCCAATTATTATTCTTTATAACTTGTAGCAGACACCTCTCTCCTCTGCTAATTATCGTTTTTTTACACTTCTTTTTGGGTATCAATCTAGCTCTGTATACATCTTATTATACCCATATATATCATCTATTTTTTATATCCTCTATTAAGTTATAATGGCCATTAGTATTGTTTTGCCAAATACACACTGTATAATTGGCATATTAAGGCAATTTTACTTCCGGGGATTGGCGCAATTGGCTAGCGCGCAGCGTTCGGGACGCTGAGGTTGTTGGTTCGAATCCAATATCCCCGACATCGACCGCCATAGTCCGCCTTTGGCGGACGAAGGCGGTCTTGACCGCCCGGTTCTCTGTTCTTTAACAATTTATTTAAAAAAAATAATTTTTAATTCGTAATTCGTAATTTTTAATTGTTTTTCTCTGTCCTCATAGTTCAACGGATAGAACGGCCGCCCCCTAAGCGGCAAATCCAGGTCCAATTCCTGGTGGGGATACATAATTTCCGCATATTTTAAAGCTAAATATTACTTTTTTCCGCGCTAAAAACTACTATTACCGCATCATTACCGATACACTTTTAACCGTAAACATTAAACCTTAAAAACATATTCATTTAATATCATTTGATAATCCATTGAATCACAATCTCCGCATTTTACTTAATATCAAGCACAAAGTTTACCATCCGTAAAGAAATATAAATCTCATTTATTACCTCTTCACCTTCAATCCACTTTGATATTATCTCTTTTGATCTAGATAGTATCTCTTTTTCGTTCATTCCATTATTAACTTCAATTTTTCCTCTCACCTTGCCATTTACTGCAATTGGAACCAAAACTACATCATCAACGATATACTTCTCATCCACTTCCGGCCACTTTGTTCGGCTATCATCACCAATAAACGGCGCCAATAAAGCTAAGAATGCCTCCTTTTCCCCACTTCCAATCGTGTTCGATGCCTTCATCATTTTCGCTATCGCTGTATTAAATTTAAAACTATTGATATCTTGAGTGACGTCTTTGATTAACTTATTTATAGTTATTTTTGACCCTGTTTTGCTCCAGTCTTTGTTAGAAACCCTATCTAAAAATCTTTTTACCCCCATCAACGTCTTTTCATTCCAGGCCATAGTCGAATCAAATGGTCCCATAAACATCAAATAGGTTCGAACTACTGCCGCTCCGTACTTTCTCAACATCTCATCCGGCACTATCACATTACCTCTTGACTTACTCATTCTCTGGTTATCCGGTCCCAAAATCACCCCATGAGATATTCGTCGCTTATATGGCTCTGCTGTCGGCACCACTCCTAAGTCAAACAAAAACTGATAAATAAACCTCGAATACAAAAGATGAAGAGTGTTATGTTCATCTCCCCCAATATACATATCCACCGGCATCCAGTCCTTCGCCTTATTAAAATCGCACAACTCCTTGTTATTTGTCGGGTCTATATATCTCAAAAAATACCAATCCGATCCAGCCCAATTAGGCATTGTATCGGTTTCCCGTTTTGCCTCACCGCCACACTTTGGACAAGTAGCCTTGACCCATTCCGATATTTTTGACAACGGACTTTCTCCAGTTTCTGTCGGTTCATAAAAATCCACCTTCGGCAAAACTACCGGTAATTGCTCCTCCGGTACAGGAACCCAACCACATTTTGGACAATTAATCATCGGAATTGGTTCACCCCAATAATGTTGCCGACTAAAAATCCAATCTCTTAAATGATACGAAGAAGTCGCTTGTCCGTATTTCAAAGCTTCTTCCATCGTCAAATTTGCTTCGTCGACTATTGGCAGTTTAAACTTTTTAGCAAACTCTTCATCTCTCTTGTCTTGTGTCGGCACACTCATTATCGCTTCGGTACCATAACCACCTATAACAAAATCTGAAATCCAAATCGGCATTTCTTTATTATTAAACGGATTGATTGCATATAAACCAGTAAACACTCCTGTTTTTTCTTTGTTCAATTCCCCTCTCTCAAATTCACTCTTCTTCCTCGCCCTCTCTACATAATTCCTTACATCCATCACAATTTCAGATGTAATTTTAGGACCGCAATCATGCGAAGCGCGTGAGGACCGCAAAATTATATCTGAAATTAAAGGATGTTCCGGAGCCAATACAATAAAAGTTGCACTCGGCAACGTATCCGGTCTGGTCGTAAACACCTCAATATCACCAAACTTTATCAAGGCACCTTGTGATTTTCCAATCCAATTAATCTGTGCCTGTTTAACTTTTTCGATAAAATCAGTGTCTTTTAGACCTTCCAGAAGCCTATCGGCATAATCGGTTATTTTAACAATCCACTGTGATATCTTTCTGCGACTCACTTCTGCCCCGCATCTCTCACATTTATTCCCCACCACTTCCTCATTCGCCAAACCGATTTTACATGACGGACACCAATTAATTGGTACCTCTCTTTTGTAAGCCAACCCCTTTTCAAATAGTTTGATAAATATCCACTGTGTCCATTTATAATAATCTGGATCAGTTGTATTTATCTCTCTATCCCAATCAAATGAATATCTTAATTCCGTCATTTGTTTTTTAAACATTTCCGTATTTTCTCTTGTCACCTCCTGCGGCTTCTTTTTCATTTTAATTGCATAATTCTCCGTCGGTAATCCAAACGCATCCCAACCCATCGGAAACATTACATTGTATCCCTGCATTCGCTTAAATCGTGCATAAACATCTGCCCCTGTAAAGCTAAAAGCATGGCCAATATGCAATCCACTCCCAGACGGATACGGAAACTCGACTAATACGTAAAGATTTTTCTTATCTTTCATTTCTCTGTATTTTACTATAAAATTACCCATATACGAAACGAATAATCTATTTCCTTTTACCAGTATTTTTCCTTTTGGGATATTTCAGCCATAGTTTTTTCCAATTATACCCTATCGATTTTAAGGAAACACGCGACAAACAAAACTACGAATATATTAATCCCCTGCTTGAATGTGACTCTGAGTCCATTTCAAAAGACAAAAACTTAAACAAACTCAAAGATAGTATTGATTTTATCATCGATCAACAAAAAAATATCAAAAATATCTCCTTCGCTGCCGTTTATTATCGGGATCTCAACAACGGTCCCTGGTTTGGTATCAACGAAAAAGAATATTTTTCCCCCGCCAGTTTGATCAAAGTCCCTTTAATGATTGCCTACTATAAACAAGCCGAAACTGACCCTTCTATCCTCTCGAAAGAAATCGAGAATACTAGACCATACAACCTAGACGAACAAAATATCGCCCCAACAAAATTCCTTGAACTAAATAAAAAATACACCATCGATCAATTAATTAATCAGATGATCATTTATTCGGACAATATCGCCTACCAAAATCTTTTATCAAGCATCGATAACTCTTTGGTCTACAAAGTTTATGAAGATCTGGGTGTCGACATCTCCAAGGCCAAAGAAAATCCTTCCGGCAATATCATAAGAGTAAAAGATTATGCTTCATTTTTTCGCATTCTCTATAACTCCTCATATTTAAATCGAACTATGTCCGAAAAAGCCCTTAAACTTCTTTCTCAAACCACTTATCGCAATGGTTTAGCCGCCGGTATACCAAGCAATATTAATGTTTCCCATAAATTCAGCGAAAGACGTTATATCGAAACCGAAGAACATCAACTCCACGATTGTGGTATCATCTATTCTCCCAATACTCCCTATCTAATCTGTATTATGACCCGAGGTAATAATTTTAATAATCTCGAAAAGACTATTAGTCAAATATCAAAAACCATTTATAATAATATCTCCCTCTAGGTCAGTCCGTTTGATCTCTATTCCACGATCTACTAATCTATTCACCACAATCTCCCTCGGATGACTATATCTATTATTTCTTCCCACACTGATAACGGCTAACTTAGGCCTCACTCGATCTAATAAATCTTCTCCAGTTGAAGTATCCGATCCATGATGCCCCACTTTCAATACATCAATTTTTTCTTG
>Ga0247842_10005668_pt1 | contig 14637 bp, 13 predicted proteins | sample LaCruzMarch2015__3_FD_192411 | JGI IMG/M metagenome (GOLD analysis project Ga0247842, IMG submission 192411) | Freshwater microbial communities from meromictic Lake La Cruz, Castile-La Mancha, Spain - LaCruzMarch2015_19m | ecosystem: Environmental > Aquatic > Freshwater > Lake | place: Spain...
CCGTACGTGGCGAGAACCCACGACGCCGGGATCGAGACGACGATGAACACAAGCATGAAGACGAGGGACAGGAGCCCGATCGCCAGGTCGGAGACGTCGTAGAACTCGGCCGCCACGCGGGTGACGGGCGCGAAGCTGATCCACAGGAGCTGGTTTGCCGCAACAGCCAGCATGAATGCGGCAAGAACGACGAAGCGATACCCAGATGCGCGAACCGACGACTCGGTCATTGAATCCTCCCAGATCCGTAGTGCGGCCGCAGGCTGCGGCAGCGGTTGCCGCACCCGGAGAGGCCGTTTCTTCCTTCCTCTTCTACAACAACTCCAACGCTGCGGACATGGACACGTCGATCGACCATCCCGGCTCGCCCGTCCTGTGCGAGACCGAGGCCTGCAGTTCGAGGCTGCCGCGAGACAGACTGAACACCAGGCCCAGACTTGCCTGATGCGTTGTCGTCGCCGGGACTCCAGAAGGCTTGATGCGGGAGAGCTTGTATCCGGTAGTCACAGCTTGTCCTTTGCCGAGATCGACGACGTAGGATGCGGAGCCGACGAGCGAGTTCTCATCGAGGAGGTCGAATGGCCCCGAGAAGCTCACGTGGAAGAGGAACTGATCGCTCGGGCTCGAGGCGAACGCCGTGTCGGCGGAGCTCGCGAAGACGGCGCTCTGTGCCCCGCCATACGGGTCGAGCAGCTCGTAGCCCACTCCAGCCTGCACGGTCCACCCGCAACGTCGCTCCATGCCCGTCGAAAGGACAAGATCCTCGATCGTGAGAAGAGCGCGCACATCCAACTGGACGCCGGCGTCGAACTCGACGATCGCTTCGATGTCGGCCACGAGTTCCCTCGGCGATGGGTACTCACCCGCCCGCCCGATCATGCTCGCGACGGCGAGAACAACATCCCCAGACAAGCCGCTGGGAATCGCGCCGAGGGAGACGAGAGCCGCGCCGATCCGTTTTGCTTTGGCAAGCGGAGTGACATCGGTGAATCGCCCGAGGCCGAGCCCGGCGCGAGCATCCAGTCCCGGTTGTGGGAGTCCCGTCGACGCCGCCGCTTCCAGGCCACCGAAGAGGAAGAAGACGCCCTCGCTCCACGGATACAGCCGATAGGTGAGCGCTCCCTGACCGAGCCAGGCCGTGGGGACGAAGCCCGACAACGCGAGGTCGGCCGCGCCGACCAGCGTGAATCCCGAGTTTGGCGAGTCGAAGAGTTGGTCGTAGGCTACGGCCAAACGTCCGGAATTGACGTCGACGATCGGGGTCGCCGCATCGTCGTAGTAGCGATACGCGAACGTCAACCGCGCCTCGACCATCGACGATTCGGGAGACCGGTAGCTGCACAAAGACTGCGCACTCGCCGCCGCCGCGGCGAGCACAACGAGAAGTAGACCCATGCCCATCCTCTTCACCCTGCCACCTCCCGCACCGTACCGAGTCTATGCCTGGATGTCCTGCAGAGCCAACCGGCGGCCGCCTCATCCCACGCACGCACGGCAGGGCCCGCTGCCCGGAGTCTGAACGGACCGCGAGTGCTCTCCGTTCCCCCGGGGTCACTTCGCCCTATGTCAGCGGACCGATGTCCGTTGCCACGCCCGCGGGACCAGCTACACTCCCGCCCTACGTTGCCCGAAGCGCCGACAGCGCTGAGGGACTCACACAAGGTCGGAAGGAGGCGTCTCATGAACGTAGCTCGTTGTGAGCTTGTCGATGTGGGCCTCCGAAGCCCGTCGCCTCGATAGGCGCAACCCCGGCCGCTCGTCTTCCCGCAGGACCGATCCATTCGGTGAGTTGATGGCCATTCGGGCGCCCTGGTTCCCGCGAGGCGCAGTAACGTCTTTCGGCCAGGTTCCGGCGCCACTCGAACCTTGTCGAGGGGGTTCGGCGACTCATCTGTGGAGGAGCCGGAAGGGGCTCAGCGAGAAGGGCAGGCAGTGGGACGACCTACAGTAGGGAAGAACCAGCGCGGGCCGTCAGCCCGCATGAGAAGGTTGACCAGGGAGGTCAAGATGAACGAAGCATATTTCCACTTCGGGATGGCGCAAGCGATTGCCACGGAGCGCATCGCGGACGCGGAGAAGGAGCGGACCATTCACCGTGCCCACCTGCGGAACCGTGCCGAGACGCGTCTGCAGCGGGCCGTTGCTCTCTGCCGGCGCGATGGCCTCGATCAAGCGACGGTGGCACGCGAGATCGCCACGCTCTTGAGCGATCGCTCGGAGAACTAGACCCCTGGGGAGGGACCGCCGGTCCCTTCCCCCTCCGATTGCGAGGCTGGGGGCGGCTGGCCGCCCCTTCGCCTCGCCGGGGGCACCTGGGACTGCTTTCTCTTTTCCCTTGCACACAAGTAGAATCACCCTGTCCAGGGAGATGGGTTCTCGTCGAGCGGCGGGAGTGGTTTCCCTGTAAGGAGATCTGCATGAAGGTGCTGGTCACAGGGCTGTTTGAGCCCGCCGCCGTCCTCGCCATTCGGCGGCTCGGCGAGCTCGGCCATACGGTCGTCGCCGCCGACGGTCACCGCCTGGCCTACGCCGCGTACTCAAAGCACGTGAGCCGGCGCGTTTGGGTTCCCAACCTGCGGTACCATCCGGCCGCCTACGCTCAAGCGATCCTGCGCGAGCTCGAGACGGGTGGCTACGACGCGTATTTCCCGAACTACGAAGAGATCATCCCGATGAGCCACTTCCGCGGCCGCGTCCTGGCGGTGACGAAGACGGCAATGGTCGACACGCAGACCCTTCTCACACTGCACGACAAGACGCGTCTCGATCGGCTGGCGCGCGAGCTCGGAATCGACACGCCGTCAACGTTCGCCCCACGGAGCATGGACGAGGCACGGGACCACATCGCCAAGGTGGAACTACCCGTCGTGATCAAGATGCGTCAAACCTCAGGCGCTGCAGGATTCCGTAAGGTCACGACGCGGAAGGCGCTGGAGACGCAGTATGCCGACGTCGTGCGCGCAAATCAGCTCCCGGTCTCGGATCTGCCCTTGATCCAGCAGCTGATTGAGGGGCCGACGACCTGCACGCTGCACCTCTGCCGTGCCGGTGACGTCATCGGCGAAGTGATGTACCAGGGAGTTCGCACCATGCCACGCACCGGCGGGACTACCGTCTGTCGCGAGAGTCGGCCGGACGCGGCGTGCAAGGAGGCCGCGGCGCGCATCGTTCGCCGCCTTAGATTCGAGGGGTTCTGCGGCTTTGATTTCGTCATCCAGACCGGGACGGAGCGCGCGTTCCTCGTGGACGGCAACTGTCGGATCACGCCAGGCCTCGCCATGGCCTACCACGGCGGCTGCGACATGGTCGAGGCGTGGATCCGCATCGTGAACAAGGAAGAGGTGTCGCCTCTCCGACCGACACGAGCCGGCGTGCGCACGAAGATGGGGTTCGGCGACTTCGTTTGGCTGCTGGAGAGCTACGCCGGAAGCTTCAAGGATTGGCGCGGCGAGCGCGCCCTGCGCAGGACCTGGTGGGCCGACCGCAAGGTGCCCGACGACATCGCCAGTCGGTCCGACCCGCTGCCCATCGTGATGCTGTGGATCTACATCCTGGCGGACCTGTTGTGGAGACTTGTCTTCACGAGCTTCGACTCGGCACAGCTCTTCCTCTTCCACAACCAATACGTCGAGCGCCCCTCGCAGGGAGACAAAGCCTAGGGCGTTGGATCGACGAGGACGAGGACGCCGCGCGCTTCCAGCGTCGCGATCGACGCCGCGAGCGCGGTGTCGATGTGCAGTCCACGCAGGTTGATCTCGTCCCCTTCCCCGAGTCCGGGGTTTTGCGCGAGCGGCGCGAGGTCGCCGATCCGCGTGCCGGAGAGCCCGACGACTTCAAGCTTCGTCATGCCCGACACCACGCCGACGTTGGCGATGGGGTTCATGTCGAGCCACAGCCTCTCCAACGCCATCATGTTCTCCAGCGGGCCGACATCGGAGACCTGGTTGTCCCACAGGCTGAGCCGGCGCAAATGCACGAGCCCGGCGAGTGGGGAGACATCGCGGATCCGGTTCTCGCTCAGTCCGAGGAACTCGAGCGACACGAGCCCCCGCAAGGGCTCGAGGTCCTCGATCTGGTTCTCGCCAAGACTGAGTTTCTTCAAGCTCGTGAGCGGAGGGAGAAATGCGATGTCGCGCAGCCCCGTTCCAGGGAGCCCCAGCCACTCGAGTCGCGTCAGCTTCGAGAGGGGCGTTGGATCCTCGATAGGGCACGCGCTCAAGCCGAGTTCAACGAGAGCCGTGAGCTCTCCGAGGGGCGCAACGTCCCGAATGCGACTGCCCCACAGGCCGAGGAATCGTAGCTCGCGCAGATTCCTCAGGGCTTCGACGTTATCGACACTGTTGAAATCGAGATCGAGCCTCCGCAGCCTGACAAGCTGTCCGAGCGGAGTCACGTCCTCCACTCGGTTGCTCCGCAGGATCAGGGTCTCAAGACTCACGAGCTCCGCCAACGGGGAAAGGTCCGAGATGTAGTTCTCGCCAAGATCGAGGGTCGTGAGTCCCGTGCAAGCCTCGAGGCCATCGAGGCGGCCGATCTCGCTTCCGACGGCACGAAGCTCCGTGAGGTCGGCCAAGCGCTTGCAGGTCAAGGCGTCGGTACGAGCGCCAAGCGCCAAGCGCACCGCCGCTTCGAGGTGCGCATCCAAGAAGCGGACGCCGGACTCACTCGAACCGGGTCCCATCGCGATGAAGAGGGCGAGGCCGGCGGCCGCGGCCAGCATGCGTCTCACAGTCCGAGAGGCGACGCTCATGGTGCGTCAGTGTACGGCGTGCAACGCGACGATCCACCCAAAGAAGAAGGAGGGAGGAGAGCGGCTCTCGATTCGCTCCCCTCCCTCCCGGAGTCAAGGAGGCGTCGTTGTTTCGGAGGTTTCGCGTCCAGTCTAGCGCCACGCGCGCCGCGGCCAAGGAGGCGCGTCCACTGCGCTCGGGACGTTGGGCACCTCGAAAAGGGCTGCGCGTCTACGGAGTCGTCCACTCCCAGTGAAACTGGAACGACACGCCGCAGCAGCTCCTCGCAGAATCGATGTCGAGCACGAGATACGGCTCACCGCACACCGTCGGGCAGCGCCCGGCGCCCCCGTTCGGGCACGTGGAGCAGAGGCAGCACGACCAGCACGCCACGCACGGGGTGCAGCAGGAAACCAGGCGAACGTCGGCCGACACGACGCCGGCCGTCGTGGATACGAGGATGCGGTAGAAGCCCGGACCCACGTCGCGCCCCGCGGCGTCGGTCAAGTCCCACACGAAGTCCTGTCCCCATCCGACGACGTCGTCGAACGCCGTGGTGCGGACGAGTGCCCCGTCCACCGTCTCGACAGACCAACCGAGAAGGAACGGCGTCTCGGTCGTCGAATGCGTCGTGAAGAAATCGATCGGGAACACGGTAGAGAACGAGATCAACTCGTTGGTACGAAACGTCACATAGCACGAGGGTTCGAGCCCCTGGGCGCACCCGCAATCCGCGGACGCCGAGAGCGCCCACCCAACGACGACCAGAGCCAACAGCCACCCCATACGCCGCATGTCTGCACCTCCACGATCCTCGAAGCCGATCCAAAGCAGCCGCGGCCGCCAGACCGCGCCAAAGGACTTACCCGCCACGAGCGCCGCAGTTTCGAGCCGGGCGTCAGCTCTCCCGCGGAATTCCTTCGTCGTGGACCGTCTCGATCCTCCTCTTGTGTTCGCGTTCTTCGTTCGCCAAGGAGCGGAAGAGAGGGGCCGACTCGCCGCCGAGTTCTGCCAGCCGCTCGTAAAGACGAGCCGAGGCTTCCTCTCGCTTCATCGCCACGGCGAGCGCTTCCTGGAGGGTCACTCCGGCGCGCGCCTTGATCTCGACGAGTCCTTCGGCGATCGCGAGGTCCGTCGCCTGTTGCAACCGCGCGACGAGGTCGCTGGGCGTGATGTGATCGAGCAGTTGCCAGTGCCCGTGTTCCGCCGCGCCAAGTTCGCCGAACAGGACGCGCACGGCGGGGTCTCCAGCTCTCTGCGCCCAGTCCTTGTAGAACGCCGCCGCCTCCTGCTCCCTCGCCGCGGCGAAGCTGAGGACCTTCTGCAAGGGATCCTTCATCGCCCTGTCCCCTCCGCCCCCCCTTCGTTACCCTTGGCCACCGGCGGCCATCCGGCGTCAACTCTCGGGGAGGCGTCGCACGGTACCGGAAAAGCGAGGCACGTTCCACTGTGAGCCGCTCTCGCGACTCGCCAGGGAGATGCGTAGAGGAGTTCGATGCGCCGGCGCTCCGTGGCGTTGGACGTCGCATGGACGATGATCTCGTAGATCTCCGCAACCAGGCCGGCCGTGCCGACTCCGTACGTCACCTGTATCGTCTCGGGGACTGGCCGGGACCGGACGCGGCGATCTCGACGCGCAGCTGCTCCAGAGTGAAACGCTGTGTGGCGAGGCGACTGTTCGGATTGGCAATGATGTTGCGTACATCAGGCTAGAGGCCGTCCGCCGCGTACTGACCTCGATACGCCGGCGGCAGCAGGGCTGCCAGCTGGTACATGATGTTATCTGTCAGATCCTGTCTGACCGCTTGCGTTACATGGCCTTCCACCGAGAGATGAAACGGTTCTCCCACCATGATGTGGAACGGCGTTCGCCGAAGGCGCTTCGCGTTGCGCTTCCATGCTTCTCCCCCGCAGAAGGCGAGCGGAAGAATCGGTGCCCCGCTTCGCAGCGCGAGGGTCACGACCCCGGAGTGACCGCGCTGCAGACGCCCATGACCGCTCCTCGTGCCTTCCGGAGCGACGACAAGGATGCCCCCGTCGCGCAGGAAGTCGAGGCACTTCCGGAGCGCCGCAAGATCGGGCTCGCCGCGCTTGACGGGGATGGCGCCCCACAAATCGAACAGCCACCCAAGGAGAGGGTTCTTCCACGACTCCGCTTTGGCGAGCCCCACAACACGGCGTGGTCGAAGCCGCGAGTGCAGAACGGGGATCTCGAGGAAACCCACATGGTTGGTCACCAGAATCAGCGGACCGATTGCAGGTACCTTCGCAATCTCGGCGTCGTCGACGCGGCAAAGGAGCGCCACGAGGCCGCTCTCCGCGAGATTCACGAGCCGACTCGCGAGACTCACGGCTTGACCGTCTCCGCACCCACGATGATCTCGATCTGTCTCGCCAGGAGTTCCACGTCGAGGCGGTCGCCGGCCGTGCAGAGCGTCTCTCCGTCCGCGTGCGCCGGTAGCGTCCCTTCCTCCGCAGTGATCTTGACGCGCCGCGCGCGCTCCGTGGTGATCGCCGGATGCGAGCCCTGCGTACCTTTCATGAATCGAGGCATGAGCCGCAGCACTGCTCGTCGGCTGATCTGCGCCGCGATGCAGAGGTCGAGGAGGCCATCGTCCGGGCACCCTGCTGGCGCCATGAGGAACCCGCCCCCCATCCGGCGGCCGTTCATGATCGATACCATGAGCGCGCGTTGCGTGATCGCCCGTCCATCCAACTCGATGCGGACGAGGGGCGCCCGAAAGTAGAGGAACATCGTCCTTAGGGCCCCGACAAGGTAGGCCATGAAGCCGTGCAGGTGCTTCAGCTTCTGCGCCTCGAAGCCAACGACGGTGTCGAAGCCGATCCCTACGCCGTTCCCGAAGTATCGACCCTGAGGGAAGTCGCCACCCACGGCGCGGCCGACGTCGATCGTCCGTGTGCGGCCCGAAGCCAGAGTCCGAATCGCGGCGTCCAGCTCGCGTGGAACTCCGACTCCGAAGGCGAAGTCGTTGCCTCGCCCGACACACAGGACGCCCATCGTGGCGCAGTGTCCGCGGGCGGCCTTGGCCTGCATCAGCCCATTGAGGACTTCGTTGGCCGTCCCGTCGCCCCCGACCGCGACGATGACGTCGAACCCATCGGCCGAGGCCTGTTGTGCCAGCTCGGCGGCGTGCCATGGGCGCTCCGTGCGGACAAGCGCATGTTCAAGTCCGGCGACCCGCAGAGCGTCCTCAATTCGGGGGATCGCAAGTTCGCCCGCCCCGCGGCCAGACACCGGATTGACAATGACGTAGAACTTCTTCATCGATCCCACCCTCTTTCGCCCATAGCGCAGCTTCACGGACCGCGGCTCTCCACCCCGCACACTCTGCCGCTCTCGCGGCGGTCCTGCGATTCTACGCCAAGAAAGCGAGAATCGCCCCGCACGCCCCGTCCGGCCCATCCAGGGCGCTACACGTCCCATCGGAACCCGTCCTCCGTGAACAAGCTCAGGCAGGCGGACGCCGCATCTACGTCGTAGGCCGTTCCTCTGCCGCGCGCAAGTTCGGCAAGCGCTTCCTCTATCCCGAGCGCCGCACGATACGGGCGGTGAGAAGCCATCGCCTCGACGCTGTCGGCCACGGCGAGGATCCGCGCCTCGAGCAGGATCTCTTCCCCCCGCAAGCCGCTCGGATAGCCAGAGCCATCCATCCGCTCGTGATGTTGAAGGACGATCGTCGCCACAGGCCAAGGGAACGCGATCTCGCGCACTATGGCGTACCCCGCCTCGGAGTGCGATCTGACGAGGGCAAGCTCGATCGCCGACAACCCGGTCGGCTTGCTCAGGATCTCGGCCGGAACGGAGACCTTGCCCACGTCGTGGAGCAGCCCCGCAACCCGCAGACCCTCGACGCGGTCTGCGGGAAGCCCCATTCTCGCGGCCATCGCCATGGCCAGCCGGGTGACGCGCTCCTGGTGTCCGGCCGTGTACGGGTCTCTCATCTCCGTGGTTACGGCAAGCGCATGGATCGTCCCCGAAAGAGCGCGCTCGATTCGGCGGGCCGCTTCGACGCGCTCGGTGATGTCGACGAGGACGCCCCTCACCCCGATGGGTTTTCCGTCGCGCACGATCGCGCGGGACGAGACAAGCGCAGGGAACGTCTTCCCATCGCTCCGAAGCGCCGTGTACTCGCCAGCCGGCACCTCGCCCACTTCGGCCGCGCGGCGGAACGTCCGCGCTGCCCGCTCGCGTTGTTCCTCGATCACCATCTCGGCGACGCTCCTCTGCCTGACGATCTCGCCCTCGGAGTATCCGAACCAGTCGAGCCCCGTCTGATTGGCGTAGGTCAGGCGGCCGTTGAGATCCGCTTCAAAGACGCAAGTGGGAAGCGCATTCGCCATCTCGCGGTACCTGCGCTCGCTCTCCGCGAGCGCCGCCACGGACTCCACCCGCGCCGTGATGTCGCGATGCGTGCCGACTAGCCTCAGCGCCCTTCCACTCGCGTCGCGTGCCACTATTTTCCCGCGACTGAGAATCCAGCGCCAGGCTCCCGACTTCGTCCGCAGACGGAATTCCATTTCGTACTCGTCCCTCTTCCCGTCCAGGCACTCGTTGAGCGACTCCAGGGTCCGCGTCCGATCCTCGGGATGGAGCAGGCGTTCCCACGTCTCATGGCTCGGCGTCAGCTCGTTCGGCTCGTACCCGAGCATCGTCGCGTAGCGAGGACTGTAGTGCGTGGTACTGGTCTCGAAGTCGATGTCATAGAGTCCGTCGCTCGTCGCGTCGAGCGCGAGCGCCAAGCGCTCTTCGCTTGCCCGCATTGCGGCTGAGGCCGCCTCCCGCAGCGTCACGTCGCGCGCGATCGCGATGTAGTGGGCGAGCGGGCCGCGCTCGTTACCCTTCATCGCGACGGACAGGTCAAACCAGCGACGACCGTCGGGAAGATCCAGCGAGTACGTCGTACCGCGGTGGCTTCCGTGCTGCACGGCGTCACGCAGCGCTCCGAGGATTCTGCGAACCGGATCGGGGGGAAGCACCTCCGCAATGGTTCTCCCAAGGAACGAGGCCGGCGGTGCGTAGAGCTGATCCGGATCCGGCGCACGGTATTCGTAGATCCGCCCCTCGGCGTCTACTTCGAACACGAGATCCGGAGACGCTGCGAGTGTCGCGCGAAGCTCCGCGTGCGCCTCCTGGCGAGCCTCCTCGGCCGCCTTGAGATCCGTGATGTCGCGCGACGTGCCCCACCCGCACACGAGACGTCCGCGCTTCACGATCCCTGCAATGTTGTTGAGCGTCCACACGGTCTGTCCTTCGCGGTTCTGCGTCATGACTTCGACGTCCGCGAATCGGTATCCCGTGCGGATCGATGCCGCCACGAAGCGGATCTTGTCCTCGTCGGTCCCCGCAAGAAGGCGCCCGAGGGGGATCCCGATCAGTTCGTCGGGGCTCTCGAAACCGTACAGCCGTGCGAACGCACGATTGCAGAACCCCATGTGCGCGCGCCCTAGAATGGCCTCCGCCTGTTCACGCTCGGGAAGCTTGGTCGACACGGACGGCACAACGTCGTATCGCCAGACCCCATCCGTCGTTAGGTCGAGGAATTGCCCGTATGCAAGAGACTCCGGCGTGCTTCCAGAGTCCGCTTTCTCTTGAGTCGCGGATGGGGTCGTGAGTGGGCACTGGCGCGTAGTGCGGCTCTTCTTCTCCCTCGTCCCGTCGGGCTTCGCTGTCCGTGGCATCTCGTTTGTCACTCACTCTGCAGGCGACTCCTCGGCGCGCCGTGTCAAAACGACGCCGGACGCCCGGCTAGATGAGCTGCGACGTGCAGTGCGGGCAGCGTGTCGCCCCTACGGCGATGTCCACCTTGCAGTGCGGGCACGCTTTGGTCGTTGGCGCCGCGCCCGCCTTCGGTCTCTGGGAGCGCTGGTAGGCCTTGACGACGAAGAAGACGACCAACGCGATGACGAGGAAGTTGATCAACGTGTTGATGAACGCCCCGTAGTAGATCGCCGCCGCGCCCGCCTGGCGAGCTGCAGCTGCGGACTCGTACGTCGTCCCGGAAAGGTTCATGTAGAGGTTCGCGAAATCAACGTTCCCGATGAGCTTCCCGATGATCGGCATGATGAGATCGTTGACGAACGAGCTCACCACCGTGCCGAAAGCCACGCCCATGACGAACGCGACGGCCAACTGCACGAGATTCCCTTTCGTGATGAAGTCACGGAAGTCTTTCCACATCTCAACACCTCCTTTGCCACGAATCGGAAGTCAGTGTATGCGCAACTCAGTCTGTCGTGAAGTGGCGTTCGCTCGCCGTTGAGCGGCGCCACCGCGCTGAAGCGGATGGATTTGCCCATGGCGAGTGCTTTGGTCAGACTTCCTTAGGCCTCGCGCGCCTCGTGCGTTGCGAGATCGGTCAATCGACCAGGAGGCGCAACCGTGGACGAGTTGGTGAAACTCCTCGGACAGAAGTTCGGACTCAAGGACGACACCGCAAAGCAGGTCGTGACCACAGTCGCAGAGTTCCTCAAGAAGAAGCTGCCGGCTCCGCTGGCCAGCCAGATCGACAGTCTCCTCGCAGGAGGAAAGGCGGACCTGCAAGGGCTGGCCAAAGGGCTGGGCGGCCTTCTCGGAGGGAAGAAGTAGGGACTCCGCCTCCGTCGCAGCGCATCGACGGTCGCTGGAGGACCCCGGCGCCCAAACGAACGAGGCCCCACGATGGAGATCGTCGGGCCTCGTGATGGGCTCTCCGTGGTCGACTGTTCTCGAACCCGACATGGCCTTGTGATCCCTGGCGGTCCAGTCATCACGGATGGGGAGGTGCAAGAGCGAAGATTAGTCACTGTGTCCGCGGCCACTCCTCCTGGATCAGCAGGACGCTGGCACCACGGAACACAGCGATGATCTCCTCCAATCGGTTCGGCATTCTCGGCATCCCTCGCACCGATCCCAGCATTCGCCTTGGATCGGTTCTCGGAGGGGACACCGGCCAACCTGCCCCCGAGGCGTTGGCCTGCGTCGCTGGAGGTGGGCTAGACTGGTTTGGGAAGTGGACCTTTCTCCGGGGTGGATCATCCCTTCTCATACGCTCAGCGGTCTGCTATCTTACCCCTACTTGCGGGGGTGGGCGGCTGGCTCACGCGGAAGGGGAGGAAACCGTTGGAATTCTACGCGAGGGTGCTGCACGGACGGGAAGGCGCATAGGCTGATGTCGAAACCAAGACAGGTGATGCGCAACGTCATTCTGATCGCCAAGCCACCGAAGTACGTCACGTTCCTCTCTTGCATCCTTGGCGTCCTTGCAGGAACCCCGATCGCGCAGGGCCTGTCAGTTCTTCCCCGCGTTCTGCTCTTCTTCGTCTCGTTTGCGTGCCTGACCTACACCGGCATCTACCTCATCAACGATATCGCCGATGTTGCCAGTGACCGGCGGCACCCCCTGAAGAATGGCCGTGCGCTGGCGTCAGGGGTCATGACGAGAGCGCAAGCAGCGTGGTGGTCTCTATTTCTCATCCTCGCCGGCTTGGCGTCAGGCTACTTTGTCCACCCGTTCCTGCCGGCCATCGAAAGCGGCTTCGTGCTGCTCAACATGGCTTACAGCTGGAAGCTCAAACACCTACCCTACGTGGACCTCTTTGTGAACACGATCACGCACCCGTTGCGCGTTGTGACCGGCCTTGTCCTCTTCGGGCAGCTAGCCGTCGGCCAGTTGCCCGTCATCCTTGCTCCAGCCGCTCTTTTCCTGGCGAGCAACTCGCTCAAACGACATCTAGAGATCTCCCAAGGTGAACTCGAGACTCGGCCCGTGCTGCGCTACTACTCTGAGGCCGGACTGCGGTGGACCTGCATTCTCATGGGGTTGGTTCTCGGCATTCTTCTCGTCGTGGCAGAGACTCCTCTCTACCGGGCCCTCATCGCACCCAACGTTATCATCTACCTGTTCAGCGTGGGAGGATACTGGCGTCGGGAAGGCCGCTGGAGGAAGTGCGTTGTCTATGGCCTCATGCAATGACGGGCGGCAGGATCTGCCATCGGAAGCTGTGCTACGAACGGACCCGAGGCGACGCTTCTCTACGTCGCAAGTCACCGCGTCGCGAGGTCGATGCCGGGTCGCAGCTCCTTCTCGTAGGTCGCGAATTGGCGAACGACGCGGGCCTGAGGGTCAAGTCTTGAAAAGACAGCCATGGATTCCCGGGTGCAGTTCCTGCCAACAACGGGAACCATGGCCGCTTCACCATGGGGGGCTGGGTTGGGTTGACTCCGGTGCAGACCGAAGGACGCGAGGTTGGAGTCTGCACTCCGCTCCGTTAGGACGTGGCGCTCTCTCGGAGGAACACGGCCTGCTGGCGGAGGATTGCTCATGGCGCCGCGGGCGGCGCGGCGGTTCGCTGGACGAGGAAGACCCGAATGGAACAGATCTACTCGAAGACGGCGCGGTACTACGACAAGCTACGCGGGCGAAGTCGAGCGCCTGATCTCCCTTCTGAGTGCGAAGCATGGCGCGAGGCGCGGAACGCTGCTTGACGTCGCTTGCGGCACGGGCCTTCACATCGAGCACCTGAGGCGGCGCTTCGATGCGGAGGGCCTTGACATCTGCCCGGAACTGCTCGCGATCGCGCGCAAGCGGAACCCCGATGCTGTCTTCCACCTCGCCGATATGACGGCGTTCGGTTTGGGCAAGCGGTTCGATGTCGTCACCTGCCTCTTCAGCTCGATCGGCTACGTCAAGACGCTCGACCGGCTGCGGGCCGCCGTGCGCTCCATGGCCGCGCACCTCAGGCCCGAGGGCATCCTCGCCGTCGAGCCGTGGTTCACGCCGGAGACTCGGCGCCCGAACACGGTGCACGCCCTCTACATCGACGAGACGGAGCTCAAGATCGTAAGGATCAACACGAGCTTCGTCGATGGCAGGACCTCCATCTTCGATCTGCACTACCTCATCGGTACTCCGGAGGGGACGGAGCACGTCATTGAACACCACGAACTCGGCCTGTTCGATGTCGAAGAGATGGTGGCGGCCATGGAGGAAGAGGGCTTGGCCGTCGACTACGATCCTCAGGGTCTCACTGGAAGAGGCCTGTACGTCGCGAGGCGCAGGGCCGGCAAGTAGCCAGCCCTGGCGCGGTGCTCGGCGGGTGGAACGTACCCTCACTTCTGGACCAGATCCCGGGCTCGGGCGACCGCGGACGGTTGAACCTTCTCTTCTGTCGCGCCGACACAATGGGTGGAGGCGTCGGCACGGGCGTACCACTGAGCTTCGTTGCCGCAGAGTGTGCCTGTGCAGTGGCCGTGTCGGCGGGAAGAGGCTGTCGGGCGAGTGGAGGAGACGCATGGAGATCAGGCAATGGCCGGAGGGATGGGTTACGCGAGCCGCGGGGATGGACGATGTTGGCCGCGTTCTTGAGCTCATGAACGCGCGGTCGCAGAGGCTCTATGGTGAGAACCAGATCACTCGCGAAGACATCGAAGCGTGGTGGAAGAGTCCGTGGCTGGATCTGGACAAGGACATGCGGCTCGTGCTCGACGCGCGCGGGAACCTTGCTGGGATTGCCAACATCGGGAACCCGGGGGAGCCGTACGCTGACATCAGCTGCGCCGGCGTGACGCACCCGCTGTGCGAGGGGCGGTCCGATGTCTGGGACTGGATGCACGAGTGGAGCCTCGAGCGCGCCCGCGAGCTCGTCCCTCTTGCGCCGGAAGGGATTCGAGTCGCGGGATCGTCGGCGATCGCGAAGCAGGATAGAGCGCGTGCTGCAGCTCTCGAACGCGCCGGGTTCTCGGCTGTTCGGGTCGCGAACCATATGCGTATCGATCTCTCGTCGGAGATCCCGGCGCCGCGTTGGCCGGAGGGCGTATCTGTCCGGACGGTGAACGTCGAGCGAGACCTTCGCGGGATTGTGGCTCTCTACTTCGAGTCGTGGCGCGACCATTGGGACTTCATCGAGC
>Ga0247842_10005670_pt1 | contig 14630 bp, 15 predicted proteins | sample LaCruzMarch2015__3_FD_192411 | JGI IMG/M metagenome (GOLD analysis project Ga0247842, IMG submission 192411) | Freshwater microbial communities from meromictic Lake La Cruz, Castile-La Mancha, Spain - LaCruzMarch2015_19m | ecosystem: Environmental > Aquatic > Freshwater > Lake | place: Spain...
CCTTGATGGCCGCCCATTGCGTTTGGGGCAACCCGCTGATCTTTTTGGCGGACAAATACAGGTTCGAGCCGAAGATTTTTTTGGCGAATGATTTTTTGGTGATTAAATCCTTTATTCATTAAAAGCATTTCCTTTTCCTAAATTGCATTGAGAGCATTTCGTCTCCAAGTTTTCAGGAATGGTTTCGCCACCTTTTGACCATGGAGTAATGTGATCAACGTGCAATTCAACATCCCTTTCTTTTATTGGACTACGCCCACATTTTTTACAGGTAAATCCGTCTCTCATTAATATCCTAAATCTCAATCTGTCCGATATTTCTCTTTTTGTTTTATGTTTAAATATTTTTCCCGGAACATTATCAATAAATGTTGTTTTATCAGAATAATTGCCCACATCACTTTCTTCATCTGTTTTATCTGCGTTGATGTAAGCCACAAATTTTTCAAGTGCTTTGCGCCAAGTACCAAAACGGTTCTCATAAGTTCCAGCACTATACTGCGAGAGTGGTTTTTGAAATTCTTGGTATTTTGGTTGTCTACCGAGCTTTATCCAAACTTCTTCCAAATTTCTAAACAAATCTTCCTCTGGAATATTCGCCGGTGTTCGAGTTTTTTGTAAACCAGCTTTTTCTAAAGCTCTAAACCAAGTGCCAAATCTTCGAAGATATGTTGAGCTGCTATATTTCCCGCTTAAATTATATTCTTCGTGGGTAACGGAGGTTTTATTTAACTTTTTAGCAACCGTAACCAAATCTGCTATAAGAAGATCATCGGAGACATTCCTAGCGTAGTTGTCGAGTTCGAATTTCATATTTATTTCAATAAATCCTCAACGGAAACGCCGAGCACTTTCGCAATTTTTGCCACCATTTGAACGCCGGGCTTCTTAACAAAATCGCCCTCAATCTTGGCGAGGGTAGAGTATTTTAATTCTGCTTTTTTGGCTAGATCGTCTTGGGTTAAGCCTTGTTTTGTTCTTAGCACTTTTATGTTTTGTCCTATTGTTGCCATATTATCCAAATTTTGATAGTCTAAATTTATAGTAATAATTTACTATAAATTTATGGTAGCAAAAGATAACGGTACAGTAAACAATTACTTTCTCTATTGTCGCAAATCTACGGATACCGAGGATATGCAGGTTTTATCCATTGCCGCGCAACTTTTCGAGTTGCGGTCTTTCGCTAAGCGCGAAGGTTTGCATATAAAAGAAACCTTTATTGAAAAACAATCGGCCAAAGTTCCGGGCCGTCCGATATTTACCGATATGCTTTCGCGGATAGAGAAGGGAGAGGCGCAAGGCATAATCTGCTGGAAGCTCGACCGCTTGGCCCGTAATCCGATTGACGGTGGTCAGATCAGCTGGATGTTACAGCGCGGCACAATTCAGCATATCCAAACCCACGATAAAAGTTATTTGCCAACGGATAATGTTTTGATGATGAGCGTTGAGTTTGGAATGGCCAATCAGTATATTTTGGATTTAAGCCAAAATACCAGCCGCGGGTTGAGAGAAAAAGCACGGCAGGGAGTTTACCCCGGCCAAGCTCCCCTAGGGTATATGAACGACAAAAGGACAAAGACTATCGTTTTAGATAGGAAGCAGGCAAAGGTAATAAAACAGGCTCTTGAGCTTTACGCTCAAGGCCAATCGCGGCTGGAAGATATATCTTTGTTTCTTGCAAAGAACGGCATTAAAACAGAGCCGACCAGACGTTGGCAAAGCGAAGGCGGCAATCCTTTAAAGAAAGACCAAATTTCGCGCCTTTTATCCAATCCTTTCTATTATGGATATTTCTACTATGGCGGTGAACTTCACGAAGGCAAACACGAGCCAATTATTACAAAGAAACTTTTTGATAAAGTGCAGGCGGTTTTAAAAGAAAGAAGCAAACCGCAAAGAGCAAAAATTGAGCCGAAGGCTTTATGCGGTCTTTTCCAATGTGGAGAGTGTGGGATGATGGTAACTTGCGAATATCAGAAAGGTCATACTTATTACCGCTGTTCTAAGAAATCTAAAATTATTAAATGCCGCCAGCCCTATATCAGAGAGGAAGAGCTTAACCGCCAGCTTACCGAGGAACTGCAAAAATTTTCTTTGCCCGAAGATTGGGCAAGAGAATTAAACAAGATGGCAGATAATGACGAGCTAAGTCTTGCTCAATCTTCGGCTGGCCTTATTCAAGAAATGAGGACAGAGCTAACAGAAGTAAATATCAAACTTAAACGCGTGATTGACACTTACATAGATCAAGATATCGAGAGGCCGGAATACTTGGAGAGGAGAGCGGAGTTGATGAGCCGGAAAAAGACTTTAGAGGAGAGAATCAGCAATCTTGAGCAAGGCCAGAATAATTGGCTCGAACCGATGAGAGAATGGCTAAAAGACGCTCAAAATGTGGGTAAAATATCATTAAATGAGGATTTAATCGCCAAAAAATCATTCGCCAAAAAAATCTTCGGCTCGAACCTGTATTTGTCCGCCAAAAAGATCAGCGGGTTGCCCCAAACGCAATGGGCGGCCATCAAGGCCGCCTGCGAAAATTCATTTAATGAAGAACTACGTTGTGTATTGGTGCCGCGGGTGGGACTTGAACCCACACGAGATCGCTCTCAAAGGATTTTAAGTCCTTCGTGTATGCCAATTCCACCACCGCGGCATTAGTAATTTCATTGAGTGTGAGCAATTAGTATCCGGGACGGCCATCAAACCATTGTTTATTTTGGGTACCCAATACCAATTACTAACTGCTGCGAATCGGAGGAAAACAAAATTCGCTTGAGGCCAGGATGGGAATCGCACCCATGTATAACAGTTTTGCAGACTGTTGCCTTACTGCTTGGCTACCTGGCCAATGTATCAATTTAATACATTCCGTTCTGTTTTTCAATGCCTTTCGGAGTTTTTCAATTCTTCCAGAAGCGTTTCCACTTGCTGGGCCCGTTCCGGCGTCGCGTCGGCGACAAAGATGATCTTCGGCACGGGGCGCATCCTTAACTTTTTATTCAGCGACGCCTGCAGAAAACGGGCGCTCCGGCCGAGCATTGCCACGGTTTGTTCGCGGAACTGGTCGGGGAGCACGCTGACGTAAACCTTGGCTTCTTGCAGATTGCCGCTGGCCTTTACTTTGGTTATGGATATTATTATTTCCCGGGTCGTGGCAAAATCCTTGGCGATCAATTCGGCAAGGAGGGTTTGCATGAGGGCTTCGATTTTTTCGATTCGGCGATCCATCTGATTTAAATTCGAATGTTAGAAAGTTCGAAATCCGAAACAAGTTTTAATTTTCGAACATTTCATTATTCGATAATTTGAAAATTGTTTCGAATATTCGAGTTTCGTGCTTCGAATATTAAGCAATTTAGAAGTTTTTTTCTTGGGTGTAAAATACCAGGTAATCTCCTTCCTGTATTTTTTCTTGGCCTTCGTAGAGAATGCCGGCTTCGTCGCCTTTACCGACTTCGGGAACGTCTTTTTTGTTCTTTTGCAGATTAATGAGCCGCCCTTGGCCGACCAAGCTTTCGTTGCGGAACACTTCGATCTTTACGCCCTTTTTGACCGATCCTTCGACAACTTTGCCGCCCACGATCTGGCGGCTTTTCTCCGCCCAGAAGCTTAGCAACACTTTAAGTTTCCCGATATCTTTGCGCACGATTTGCGGGACCCGCGATCTTTCCATATAACCGCGCAGCCATTCGATCATTTCGTAGATTATCTCGAAGTTCATTATCCGGATCTTTTCTTTTTCCGCCATTATCCTGGCGTCCGGGTTTGTTTTTACGCGGAATCCGATAATGACGGCATTGCCGCTGCTGCGGGCCATTTTGACATCGTTAAGGCTTATTTCGCCCGCTCCGGCATCAAGAACGTCCAAAGCGATATCGGTTTGCGGAATCTGGCCGATCGTTTCTTTAACCACCTCCAGTGACCCCAGAACATCCGCTTTCAATACCAGGTTGACGGTTTTTTGGCCTTCTTTGGGTGACACCGCGGTTTTTTCCACGCTGGTTTTCGCCTTTTGCGCTTTTTTTACGTATGCCAGCGCGGTTTCCGCGCTTTCCATTTCTTGGAACGTGTCGCCGATGACGGGAACGGCGTCAAAACCGATGACGACCGCGGGCTGGGAGGGGAACAGGGTCTCAATTTTCTGGCCGCGGGAATCCTCAATGCTCCTTACTTTTCCGAAGGCGGAGCTGGTGGCGATCGTTTTTCCGGCGGTTAATGTTCCGTTCTGGAGAAGGATGCTCGCGCTCGGACCGCGGCGGTGGTCCAGTGACGATTCGATCACGATCCCGAGCGCAGGTGCCTCCGGGTCTGCCTGGAAATTTTCCATTTCCGCCACCAAAGTTATCATTTCGAGCAATTCCTCGATGCCTTTGCCGGTCTTTGCCGAAACCGAAATCGCCGGAACGGTACCGCCCCAGTCTTCGACCAAGAGTTCCTCTTTTTGCAGATCGCGTTTTACTTTTTCAATGTTCGCCTGCGGCAGGTCGGTTTTGTTCATCGCCACGATCACCGGGATGCCCGCCTTTTTAATGGCCAATGCCGCCTCTTTGGTTTGAGGTTTGAATCCTTCCTCGGCTGCGACCACAAGAATCGCGATGTCGGCTATTTTTGAGCCTCGTATGCGCATCTGGGAAAAGGCTTCGTGTCCCGGGGTATCGATAAAAGTGATCTTCTTGCCTTTGAATTCCGCGACCGACGCGCCGATGTGCTGGGTGATGCCGCCAGATTCGCGGTCGGTAACGTGGGTTTTGCGGATATAATCCAAAATCGAGGTCTTGCCGTGGTCGACATGGCCCATAACTACGACGACCGGGGGTCGCGAGATCAATTTTTTTTGTTGGTTAACCATTTGAAAGCTCAAATTTCAAGATCCAAACAACAAACCAATCTCAAAATCCAAATGCCAAAAGCGGGAACAAGGTATCTTTTGAACTTTGGATTTTGAATTTTACTTGTCGTTTGAATCCTGACCTTTGGAATTATTCTGCGCAAGCGCGATCGCTTGTTTTTCTTCGTCGGCAAGTTTGAATTCGGAATCAGCCTGGCGGACCGGTTTTCCGTAAACACGGTTGCCGTCGCGCGCAAAAAGGCTGGTGATGACCGCGCCGCGGTCGTTGCCGTCCAATATCGCCAATGAGAAACTTTGGTTGCTGCCCATGCCTTCGAAGGGGTTGAACCTGACCATACCAACTTTGTTGATATTTTTCAAATTCTCTTTTTTGAGATTTTCCACTTCTTTGGCGAGCGACTGATATTGTTCTTTCAATTCTTTGAATTGCTCCAGGACCTGGTCGATGTTCTGCGGTTCCTCGGTTTGTTTTTTTTGAAAAAAGGACATTGGATAATAATGCTTTAGCTGTCAAAGAGGCGGGTGTTTCACGCTCTTTTCACAATATTCAGCGCTGCGGTGGGAGGAGGAGTCGAACCTCCGATACCCTTTCGAGCATAATGGTTTTCGAAACCATCCCATTCGGCCACTCTGGCATCCCACCCAATCCCGCAACGGCGGGTTATATCAACATGGAGACGCGGATATTGACGGTGAAATTTAAAAATCAAAACAAGCGGTCGCGAACAACAGCTTGTTTTGGCGTCAGTCAAACAAGTTGTTGTTAAAGCAATGGCTTGTTTTAGCGTCAGTCAAACAAGTTGTTGTTAAAGCAATGGCTTGTTTTAGCGTCAGTCAAACAAGGCGTTGCTAAAGCAACAGCTTGTTTATACCATTTTTTTATCGGGAGCGCAATAAAAAAGGATAAGCGGTGCCCTGAATTTTTAAAGGGGGAGATCGGCGGCGAGTTTGAAAGCGGCACAAAGTATATAGTTGTGCGCTTCGCGTTCGATTTCGTGCCGTTCCGCCAGCCCTCCTTCGGGGTGGGTGTTTGAAATAAGTTCCACAAGACTTTTTTCATCCGCGAATCCATCGTTCAGCAAATCCTCGGCGGTATCGGCGATAATGATTTGGTCCTCCTCCATCAAGATCGCTTTTAATAATAATTCTTTTTCAGGATCGTTGCCCGGCAGACTGTCGGCGATTCTTTTTGCATCGCGCAGCGCTTCTTCCGGATCTTCCAGTTGAGTTATTCCCAGAAGGATGTTTTTAATGATCTTTTTCGCAATCGCCGGCTTTATTTTTACTTTCTCGTTCATGGCGTAACCTCCGTATTTTATGATAATCTTACAGAGAAGCGACGAAAAGTCAATTTTTTAAATTATCCAAACTGTTGGTCGCAAACTACCCGATATAAGCAAAAATCCGCCAATACGGATTCTTTTGTGGGCGCTGGGGGACTCGGACCCTCGGCCTACTCAGTGTAAATGAGTCGCTCTACCAGCTGAGCTAAGCGCCCGGAAAAATACAAAACACAATAATCAGCGTGAATGATTATTTCCGCCATACGGCGGATAGCAAAAAATTTTCTTGTGAAAATTTTGTGCCCGGGGCGAGACTTGAACTCGCACGGGGTTGAGCCCACTAGCACCTCAAGCTAGCTCGTCTGCCGATTCCGACACCCGGGCATTATTCATAACAATCCGCCGTTTGCGGGCGGATCGTTATGAATTCTGATGTATGTTTTTATTTTTCGGTAACTTCTTCCTTTTTTACGGTGGCCGGTTTTGGCGCAACACGTTTCAGCCTTGATTTCTTGCCTTTGGCATCACGCATGTAATAAAGTTTCGCGCGGCGTACCTTGCCTCTTTTGATCACTTCGATCTTATCGATGATCGGCGAATGGATGGGGAAGAGTTTTTCCACGCCCACACCCGAAGCGATCTTGCGGACGGTGATCGTTGCTCCGGCTTCGTTGCCGTGCTTGCGGCAGAGCACCAAGCCTTCAAACATTTGTATTTTATCCTTTCCCTTGTCCTTGTATTTTTGGTAGACGCGCACCGTGTCACCGCCTTTGATATCGGGGAGATCGGTTTTTTTATTTTGTTGTCCGTATTCTTCGATTTGCTTTTCCATAGTGTTGATTAGCCCCGCTAAGAGTATTAAATATTGGATTTTAACCCTGATGACTGACAAGTATAGACTCTAAACTAAAAACCTTGTTTTGTAAAGTAAGAATCCGTGTGGGCGTATCCCGATTCGAACGGGAGACCTTTTCGATGTCAACGAAACGCTCTAACCAACTGAGCTATACGCCCGATTTAATTATGCTCCTGTGGGCGTGGATGGACTCGAACCATCGACCCCGGCTTTATGAAACCGCTACTGCGGTTTCGCGACAGAAATATCGGAAATTCATTTGGGTGGTGGGCGTGGATGGACTCGGACCATCGACCCCGGCTTTATAAGAGCCGTGCTCTAACCACCTGAGCTACACGCCCAAATGAATTTTCAATATTTCTGTCATAAGAACTCTTGCGAGTTCTTGATTTCGCTTCGCTCAATTAAGAGCCGTGTCTAACCCGGCATTGAATTTTGGAACACGTCACGCGTATTACGGAATACTCCAAAATTCAATGCCGGGTTAGTCCGAGTTATGCGCTAAAATAAATTTTTAAGCTTTTTTTACGACGATTCCTATCAATTCTTCGTACTCTTCCTTTTCGATGGTCTCTTTCTCGATCAATCTTTGGGATAATTTTTCCAGGACGTCTTTCTTTTGTTTCAGCGTGTTTACCGCCAGTTCTTCTCCTTCCCTGATTATCGCGGAGGTTTCCGCGTCGATCTTTGACGCGATTTCTTCGGAATAGTTCCTTTGGCTTTCAAATTCCTGTCCCAAAAATGCCAACTCTTCTTTTTCTCCGAAAGTGATCGGGCCCAAAGATGACATCCCGTATTCTTTTACCATTTTTCTGGATAAATTGGAAGCTCTCCTTAAGTCACTGGAGGCACCGGTCGATGATTGCCCGAATATCATCTTTTCGGCAACCATCCCTCCCAGCAGAGTCGCGATCTCGGATATGAAGTTTTCCCGGGTGCGCAGTTTTTTCTCTTCCACTGGTGATTTTAATGTGTATCCGGCCGCCATGCCGCGGGAGATGATTGATATCTTCCTTACCGGTTCGGTGTTGGGCAGGGAAGAGGAAACCAACGCGTGCCCCGCTTCATGATAGGCGGCGATCTTTTTTTCGTCCTTTGACAGCAGATGGCTTTTCTTTTCCGGTCCGAGCATCACTTTTTCTATCGATTCCAAAAGTTCGGTTTGTGAGGTTTCGGTTTTGTTGCGTTTTGCCGCCAACAATGCCGCTTCGTTCACCACGTTGGCAAGGTCGGCGCCCGAGAACCCGGGGGTGCGTTCCGCGACCTCGCGCAGGTTGATATCTTTGGCCAAGGGTTTCTGGCGGCAGTGGATGCCCAATATCGCTTCGCGGTCGCTGACGTCGGGCAGATCCAGAACAATCCGGCGATCAAAGCGTCCTGGCCGTACCAGCGCCGGGTCAAGATATTCCGGACGGTTGGTGGCGCCCAGCACGATAATGCCTTCGCCGCTTTCAATGCCGTCCATTTCCGCTAAGATCTGGTTTAATGTCTGCTCACGTTCTTCGTGCCCGCCGGTCATGCCGACACCGCGCACTTTGCCGATGCTGTCGATCTCATCAATGAAAATTATCGCGCGTTTCACCTTGTGCGCCTGTTCAAACAGGCTGCGCACGCGGCTGGCGCCGACGCCCACGAAAAGTTCGATAAATTCCGAGCCCGAGATCGAGAAGAAGGGGACATTGCCTTCGTTGGCAATAGCTTTTGCCAACATGGTTTTTCCGGTGCCGGGCAGGCCGATCAGCAGGACACCGCGCGGGATTTTCGCGCCCATTTTCAGGTATTTATCCGGGTTTTTCAAAAAGTCGATGATCTCCTGCAATTCTTCTTTGGCCTCTTTTAAGCCGGCAACGTCGTTGAAGGTAGTTTTTTCTTTCGGATTGCCGCCCAATATCCTGGCCTTGGCTTTCGTAAAATCAAACGCCTGCATCGCGTTTCCCTTTGCCTGGCGGAATATCATCATGAATATGATGACAAAAATAAACAACGGCAGGACACTGCCAAGCAACAGAGGAGTGAGCCATGACCAAACACTGGTGTCGATTTTGGACTCAAAACTTATCTTTGCCAGGTTATCTTTGTTGGCACCCAGGTTCACTAGTGTCTGTGATAGCGACGAGTCAAGCTCTTTTTCCGCGACCGCCTTCGATTCGTCGTTATATACGATTGCCAAGCTGCTGTCGGTGACGGCAACGCTTTTGACTTTTGATTCGTTGATGTCGGTTACCAGTTGGGAAAGCGACACTTGCTTGGGTGTTTCCGTCTTTGGCGACGATAACGCGAACAGGCTGGCGGTGATCACCAGGAATAGAACCACGAGGGCGAAATTTTTGAAGAGAGCCTTCATTAATAGTTAAAATTCGAGGCCTGAAACACGAAATCCGAAACAAGCTTTGATTTCAACATCGTTTCGGATTTCGAATATTTCAAACGTTTGGATTTTAGGGATTAATTATTCTTGGTCCAATCCGTCTTTTAGAGAGAGGAATACTTTGCCGTTGCTGATCTCGATGATCTTGGCGGTTATCTTGCCGCCGATCTTGAAGTTTTCCGAGAGGTTTTGGCTGCGTGCGGCGTCAATTTGCGCCACAGGTATCAAGCCTTCGACGGAATCGCTGCCAAACCGCATGAAAATGCCGAATTCCATGACTCCGGTAATGTCACCTTCAATGGTTTGCCCGGATTGGTATTTCTTCAACCGTTCCTCGCGCTGTTCCATTTCGGCCATCTTTTCCGACAAGATTATCTCACCGGTTTTAGGTTTTAAGTTCAATATCCGCACTGAGAGCTCAATGCCGACGAATTTTTGCAATTCTTTCAGGATCTTGTCCGGGTCTCCGCCCATGACTTTCGGGTAATGCGCGCTGGCAAGTTGCGATACGGGCAAAAATGCCGGTAATCCCGCGACTTTGGCGATCAAACCGCCCTTGTTGGCCCCCATTATTTTGATCATGACCGGGGTGCGGTTCTCGTGGCTTTCGCGCAATTCATCCCAAACAAGCTTGCGCGTCGCGCCGCTGATGGATAGTTCAATATAGCCGTCGTCGTTTTCCAGGCTTAAGATCTTGGCCGAAATCGGGTCGCCTTCTTTAATGTCTTTCAGGCGGTCCTTGATCTCATAAAATTCCTTGCCGTAAACGATGCCGGTTCCGACCGCGCCCAAGTCCACATAAAGGGACGAACGCTCCTGGACGATGACGGTGCCTTTAACAATTTCTCCGGTTTTCGGAGGATTAATTGAAGCAACAGGAGCAATGCTGCTTTTAGGTGTTTCTTTTATCATAATTGAAACTGTACAATATTATCGATTAGATTTCAAGTCCCGCCGATTATGTTTACATTGACGGTTTATTTTATTTTATACGTGATTTGCCGGTTTTTAAAAATCCGCCGTGGCTATTTGTTTGTGTGCGTAATTTTTTTGATTGTTATTGACAAAAAATTATTTTAATTTAATACTATTGTCACGGAGCTGAAAGTTGTGCTCCTTGTCAACAGAATAACGAGGTGTGATCATGAGGCAACAAGTTACTTTGGACCGGCCGCCGTTTTGCGTGACGCCGGAATTGGAAACGCTGCAAAAATTGAGCTTTACCGGGATACCTTTGCGATCGTTTAAGGCGAGGAAGGTGACCATACTGAATGCCGCGACCGGGAAACCATTGGAAGTGAAGATCTCCGGTTTCAATACGGATTTAGAGGGTAACCGGATAGTTTGCATGAACGTGGATAATCCGGAGAACCTGGATATCGGTATCGAAGGCGCGAGGCAGGTCTCCCAAGGTGAAGCCGGTGTTAAAGTGCTATTTGTCGAAGGCGGCCAGATGTCGATAACGGGGTTAAAGAAGTCAAGTTTGACCGCCGATATCGATACCGCGGCCGAGACTTTGGTGAAAGTGGCCGCAAGAGATCCGGACATTGTCCGCATCGACGGAAGTGAATACCGCCAGACGGGGTCTGTGTATGTGAATGGAGACATATATTATGTCTTGCTGGAGGGCTGAATTTGTATGATGAACAAGATCGGTGATCTTTCGGGGCTTATAGATGAGGAGGTGGCAAAAATCACTGCCACCCCCTTATCTGATCAAATTTCGGATGCTGTTGTAACCAGGGTGGGCGGAAAAGCGCTTACAAGAGTAGTGAAGATAAATAACGCCAAGGTGGTGACCGCGGAAAACAACGGGATAGAGGTGCTCGGAATATCAACCCTTATAAGCGTTGCCGAACTGGTAAAGGCAGTAAAAAATCGTTACCGGACTCCCGGAGAGAATATCTTTCCGCAGATAGTGGATGACTATCTGTATAAAAACCAAAGGGAGGCGCTGGCGCGGTTGACTGGGTTTGATACTACACAAGTCACCAATGACCTGGCAAATTTGGCCCGGCTGGTGCAGATACCTTCCGATCTGGAAAAAATGGTACTGGTCCGCAATATAAAGCCACTGACGTTAATTGATGAATACATAATAGACGGCAAAGGATCGAGCGGTAATATCCTGGGAAGTTTCGACCTGCCGGCAGTGGTCATGAGCGATGATGGCGCCCAATTTGATTTTGAAGGCGCGTCAAATGTCGTTTCCCGCCCGCAACGAGCCGAGCAATCGATGGGTATTAAAATGTCCCACCTGATGATGGTGGTGGATAGGGTTGAGAACAATACAATTCAAGCTGTAGGAGGATTGAAGAATGTTAATTTAGGCAATGCGATGGCGGTGCTATCGTTTGTGCTGATAATTATCGGGATGGTCGCTTTTATAGAGAGAAAACTTTTTTTGTTTATTGTGTTCTTATTGGTCGGAGCAGTTATGGCACTGTTTAAGTTTGTTCCGTCCGATTGGAATAGGGAATTATTCGGCACGCCAGAACTTAAGGTGTATGGCAATTCGTACGTCGTATCCAGATTTTACGGGGATAGGGCTTGAAAAGGAGATGCCGCTCCTTTTTTCTTTTACATGACCGCTCTTGACAAGATATTGATTGTATGATATGGTGTCGAAGCCAAGCACTTTACAAAGATCTTTCTTTGTCGCCGGGTACAGTAGAAATGTTTCCATTTCCGCGTAACCGGCGCCAAAGAAGAGGCGCATATGTGTAAGGAGGACTGGTTATAAGTGTACGAATCTGATGAAGAAAGGTTGGCAAGAGGAATAAAAAAAGGCATAAGCGGTAAGAAATGGCTAATAGATTTAATCGCCGTTGTCGTATTGCTTTTGTTGGTCGGCGGTAGCTTTATCGCCATGGTTCCAAATGGTACCGTGGGCGTTAAAGATCGAATGGGAGTCGTTACTGATGATATTCTTAGCCCTGGGTTTAATCTGAAGGATCCTCTCGTGACTGTTCACGAGTTGAACACCCAGACCCAGCAGATAGAGTACAAGGAGATCACGGGAACATTGACTAGCGAAGGTCTTGAGATCAAGCTTGATGCCAGTGTGCTGTGGCATCTCAATGCGACCAAGGCCCCGGATATATACCGGACCGTGAGAGGAGAGTATCTTGACACCAAGTTAACTCCCGCTTTTATGGGGTCGTTAAGAGCGGAGATTAAAAAATACACAGCGGAAGACATTTATACCAGCAAGTCCACCGAGATTCAGACTGATGTTGAGGAGCAACTGAAGTCTGAACTTGGGTCTAGCGGTATAATAATCGAGAGAGTCTGGCTCAGGGGTATTTATTTGCCCACCGAGTTGCAGACCGCGATCAAGACCAAGCAGCAGAAGCAGCAGGAAGCCCAGCAGATGCAGTTTACGATCCAGCAATCCAAACAGGAAGCCGAGAGATTGGTAATCGAGGCAAAAGGTATCGCTGAGTCCAACAGCATCAAGGGTGCGTCAGTCACGGATACATTGGTTTCCTGGGAATTTGTCCAGGCAATAAAGAATAACCCCAATGTGATCTATGTACCGATGGGCGGATCGGGAGGAAGCACGTTGCTTAACCTTCCAGTCCCAAACTGAAGCGCGAAGAGTCGTCAAGCATTAAGCCGGCAGCAGTGGCAAAAGTTTTGCCACCAGTCGTACCCACCAATGAAACCGGTGATACGGCTGAATCCGTACCCGGATTTGATGGTATCTTCGCAATAGCAGGATTATTGGCAGTCGCGTTCGTCATTACAAGACGGCGCAGTTAGGAGGGTGTGTACGTCAATACCACCTTCCATTTTTTTTACACCGCCCATTATCGATCCGCGGATTTCATTTGTTTCAAAATTATCTTATTCTATGTTTATGCGCCTAAATACGGTTCAAAAATTTATTTGGATATCGCTGTTTTTCCAGTTCGGACGCGCGCTTACGGCGGTTACTTTCACCCTTTTCTTTATCAGCAAAGGGCTTGATCTGTTTCAGGTCAATATTTTGGCCGCGATCGTGTTCTCGATGATATTGTTCTTCGAGTTGCCCACGGGGATCTTCGCGGATAAGTTCAGCCGGAAGATGTCGTTTGTGGTTGCCTGCGCCCTGCAGGGGATCGGATTGTTCGGTTATGCCGCCGCCCCTTCTTTCGAATGGTGTTTGCTGGCGGCACTCGTTGACGCGCTCGGGGTGGCGTTTGCCAATGGCGCGTTCCATGCCTGGCTTTACGACCAGTTGGCTCACGAAGGCGACCAGGACCTCCAGCGGATCGCCTATGCCCGTGAAGGCCAGATGTTCTATGTCGCGATGATCGCCGGCTCGCTGATCGGGCCGTACCTGGCCGCGGTCGATCCCAAGATCCCGTGGTTGTTGGGCGGCGGCATTTTGCTGGCGTTAAGCGTGGTTTCGAATCTTTTAATGCATGAAACCTACGCGATGCCGGAGGTTAAAAAGGAAGTGGTTTTTGATTTTTTAAAATCCCATAAAGACCCGGTTTTGAGATATGTTTTCTTGCTGGGCTGTTTCCAGGTTTTTGCCACGGTGGCGCCGGATTACCAGTGGCAGCCATATTTTCAGGGGCTGGGATTGAACACCATCCATCTTGGTTATTTACTGGCGGCATGTTTTGTGGCGGGCTTCATTGGCTCCAAATTGGCGGAAAAGTTCCGCGGCGAAGACCATTTGGCGCAAACATTGTTCGGCTTGCAGATCGTTCTCGGGTTGGGGATCATCCTTTCCGTGGCAGTGCCGATGGCGGCGTTTGCAATTGCGATGTTGCTGGCGCAGGAAATTTCGCGGGGGATGTTTTCCCCGATCCAGCGGCTTTTTTTGCAGCGTAATATCATGAAAAGCGAGCAGCGGGCCACGATCGCGTCGATGGCGTCGATGGCGGGACACTTCGGCGCGATATTCGGTTTGCTGGTGAGCGGCGCGGCGGCGCATTTGTTCAATATTCCGGTCGCCTGGACGGTTTCCGGCGTGATCCTTATTGCCGGTTCGGCGATCGCGTTTTTTAATTTCAGAAAAGTAAGGGCGTAAAAGTGCTTGGTTTGTTTTTGCCGGCAAATGTTGCCGGCAATATGCGCGGTTGTTTGCAATTTGGCGGTTAATTTGGAAAGATAGGTTTAAGATAAAAAATAAACCAATGAACGATAAAAAAATAAAAATATACAGCACCATGTCGCGGCAGGTGACCGAACTTGTGCCGATGGCCGATAAAAAAATAAAGTTTTTTGTTTGTGGCCCCACGGTTTACGATTTCCCGCACTTGGGGCACG
>Ga0247842_10005681_pt1 | contig 14590 bp, 13 predicted proteins | sample LaCruzMarch2015__3_FD_192411 | JGI IMG/M metagenome (GOLD analysis project Ga0247842, IMG submission 192411) | Freshwater microbial communities from meromictic Lake La Cruz, Castile-La Mancha, Spain - LaCruzMarch2015_19m | ecosystem: Environmental > Aquatic > Freshwater > Lake | place: Spain...
TATCGGGTGCAGTACAGGACTGGGACAGGGGACTAATCGTGGGTGAAACAACTTTCGGCAAAGGACTTGTACAGAGGCAGTTCGACCTTTCAGACGGCTCGGCGCTGAGGGTTACAACGGCGAGGTATTATACACCGTCCGGCCGGCTTATACAGAAGCCTTACGTAGGCGGCAAGTATAAAGACGGTATGAGGATTGATACGCTTGAAGGTGATAATATACAGCACGAAAGAGAAGGTGACACTTCGCGTCCCGTGTTTAAAACTTTCGGCGGAAGAACGGTTTACGGCGGCGGAGGAATTACTCCCGACTATTTCGTTAAACTCGATACACTCACAAATTATACAGTCCAGCTCCGGAGACTGAATTTAATTTATGAATCAGCGGAGAAATGGATGAAGGATAACCGTAAATCGGTTGAATCGAAATACACGAATTATATTGCTTTCAGGGACGGATTTTCTGTCAGCGACGGCATGCTGGATGAACTCATTTCGATGGCAAAGTCACGCGGTGTTGAATTCAACAGCTATGGATTCGAGAAAGACAGACCGTTTCTTATGACTGCCATCAAGGCGCAGATTGCGCGCGATATATGGGGTAATGAAGGTTTCTATGCGGTCTTTATGAGCTCGGATGATCAGGTGACGAAAGCCCTGAGTCTTTTCGGCGAAGCAATAAAGCTTGCCGGACTAAAATAAAATTGGTTTTGAAGCAGTTTCTGATAATATTAGTATTCAGTATTGCGGTCTGCCTGCCTTCAATGGCAGGCGCTGACGCCGTTTCATATACCGGGAGAACAGCCGGCAGAACAAACGACGGGAATATTGAGCAGGGTGATGACAGGGTGCTTGAAACAGGAGAAGAACTTCTTTATAAAGTGTATTACGGATTCATTAAACTCGGAGAAGTTAAATTCAAAATTACCGGTGTCGCTACCGAGAACAAGAAAGAAATCTATTCTGCAACTGCCTCCATAAAAAGTTTTGAGAGTATTCCGATGGTTAATATAAATTATATTTTCGAATCCGTGATGCAGCACAGGAATAACGAAGTGTTTTCTGTGAAATTCACTTCAACGGAATTCAAAGAAAAAACAATCACAAATATTTATTATACGTTCGATTACGAAGACGGATTATTACGCTCGAAGAAGGAAACTGACGGTATTGTTATAGATGAAAAGAATATTAAAATGGAATACACAAAAATGTTTCAGGACGGCTTATCTCTTTTTTATAACGCCCGTTTACAGTCATATTATGCGCGCAATGCCAAAGATAAACTCCGTTACAACGTACCCGTTTTTATCAACGAAAAGGAGTCTTCTGTCAAATATTCCTTCAGTCCGAAACCTGAAGCGGTATCAACCGACCTTGTTGATTACGATATGAGCGGAATTAAAGTTGCGGGCGCCGCCGATTTCGTCGGTGTCTTCGGACTTACGGGTGAGTTCCTCGGATGGTTCTCCGACGACGATGCCCGCGTACCGCTTAAAGCGAAATTTAACGTTACAATCGGCAGTATTACGCTTGAACTGTCATCATATAAAAAGAAAAACTGGAAACCACCCGTCCGCAAATAATAAATTTTTAATGAAAGTCGGTGAATTTATTAGAATTGAAAAAGAAATCCTTATTCTGTACTTTCACTATTATTTAAACTTATAAAACATTGAAGTATATATTTATTATTCTCTTCTTCGCATGGTTCATACCCGCCGGAGCACAGGATGCGCAGGAAATCATTAAAAAAGTACAGTCTAATTATAAAAGTATAAAAGACGCGAAGGCAAACTTCTCGCATTCGTCCTCGCGTAATTCCGGGAGTTCGCAGTCGTCATCCGGCACTATTTACATACAGAAAGAAGAGAAATACAGAATCGAAACAAAGGGACAGGTGATTGTTACGGACGGAGTCACTTCGTGGTCATATTCCATAAAGAAAAAACAGGTCATCATAGATAATTATAAGAGCGACGGCAATACGTTTTCACCTAATAAATATTTGTTCAATTATCCGGAGAATTTTTATTCCGACCTTGAAGGCTCGGAAAATATTTCTGATATTGACTGCTATATACTGAAGCTCACACCACGGAGTAAAGGAAGCGTAAAATCCGCAAAGATATGGGTTGATAAAACAGATTACCTGATTCGTAAAATAACAATTAACGCCTCCGACGGCACGGATACATATATACTGAAGAAAATTGCTCTCGACACGGGAATCAGTTCGTCAAAGTTCTCTTTCAGTCCCCCGGGCGACACTGAAGTAATTGACCTCAGGTAAATCCGTTGTCCGCGAAAATAAAAAAAATATCGCGCTTCTCCATACTGACGGCTTTGCTGGTCTTCTTCATGTATCTGGCTTTCAGAGATATTAACTTCATGCTCCTTCTGGAAGAACTGAAAAAAACCAATTATTTTCTTGCTTTCATCGCTATGCTGATAGGCGTTGTTGTCGGCAGTTGGGTCAGGGCACTGAGATGGAAATATCTCCTCGACCCTCTTAAGAAAGGCATCGGTATGAACAACCTATTTTCAGCCGTTATGATTGGTTATCTGATGAATGCTCTTATTCCGCGCTCTGGAGAAGTGGCGCGCCCGGTACTCCTTGCGCAAAAAGAGGGGATTTCAAAAGCATCAACATTCGGAACGATTGTTGTTGAAAGAATTTTCGATATGCTTGCAATGTTCGCGGCTTTCGGTTTTTGCCTGTTCTTCTTCAGGGAGAAAATCAGCGAAGCCTTTGCGCCATACAACATTGAGGCAATCGCATTATGGACTTCCCTGGTCATGCTCGCCTTTCTCATGTTCGTTGTTCTGATGTTATTCAATCTGGAAAAGACTGAAGACATTGCCGGGAGAATTACGAAAAAAATTCTGCCCGCGCGGCTTCAGGAAAAAGTGCACAAGATTTTCATTTCTCTCATAACCGGATTCAGTTTCGCCAAACATCCGAAAAGCTATTTTAAAATATTTGCAACAACAGTCACAATATGGCTGTTATACGCCCTTTCCGCTTATATTGCGTTTTTTGCCTTTGATATACATCTCGGATTTCTCGACGCTAACCTGATTCTTGTGATGATGTCATTCGCACAGACACTGCCTCTGCCGGGTAACTCCGCCGGCACTTTCTATCTTTTCACAAAAACGGCGCTTGTAACTGTTTACGGCGTTAATCCCGAAGTAGCAATAGGATATGCTATTGTACAGCATCTGCTGGGATTCATCGGAATACTCGTAATTGGTTTTTATTTCTCAATCAAAGAAAACTACAAATTCAACACCGGACTAAACGACAGTATTAAAACTTAAGTATCGCCGAGAATAAAAGTCTTAAATTCGATATATTTTCCGTTTGCGTGATTTTACCTTTTGCGTCTCGGTACAATTTACCGCTTGCGTCTTTCAATGCATAAGCGGCGCTCGTATATTCGGTTTCGAATGCGAAATTCAATTTATTGAAAATCAGGACAATCCGCGGGGAAATTCTGAAAACACTTTTTATATCGCTGGAATTATCTGGAGCCGCGCCTCTGACTGTTACGTCCGTTCCTCCGACCCGGTTGCTGTAAATTAATATATTATCCGTAAAGCCCAGGCTTTCCGTATATCCTGCCCACAGACCGAACTGAATATTCTTCACCTGAGTAACGATAATCTCTGACCACAGGGAAATATTATTTGACGGAGTATATTTCACGGAATTTTTATTCGTATCTGTAATTGAGCTGATACCGTAGCCGCCCATCATAGTCATATCGAATAAATCCTGCCCATAGACACACTGTATTTTATAAGTCAGTGCGGGAATCTTCACTTTGAAAAATGCCATACCCGAAAGTCCGGAGACAGTTTCATCCGTCGAAAATTTCCTTCCGCCTTTATCGGTTGATAATAGCGGTCTCAGAGATTTATAATCTACACCGGCTCCCGCAAAAAACTCGGTCTGCGATTTTTCATTCCTGCTTTCAAATAGTATCTGACCGTTGAGGTCCGGAATAACCGCATTCCTGAGTGAGTTGGATCCGCCGGGGCTTGAAAAATCCCTCTGCGTTGCTAATGCTCCCATCAGACTGAAAAGACCGAATCTCTGAACAACTCTGATTTGCGGATTTCTCGAAAACGGCTGAACAGGCGCGCCGGTATTAAAGGATATTACTTCGGAGAAACAGTTCGGATTAAAAAACGGATGCCAGTACTGCCCGAGAAGTAATTCCGTATTTGTCCATTTCAATTTTGCAAATGCAAGTCTCAGCCTGAATCCGTTGGCGTCAACAAAAGCTGCGTTCTCATTTCCGAAAAAATCAGCTTCAATGATGCCTGATAATTTCGCATCCAGAACATCGGGTGCGGTTATACTGCCGGTTAACCGGGTTTGAATCGAAAAGAAATTTGTACTCGGATTATCGTTTAAATCTATTCCGTCTGCGTCGGGGCTTTTCCCCGCGGGATACAAAAGAAAATTCCCTTCACGAAGAGTTACATTCTGCCGGGAATCGTAAATGAAATCATTTTTAATAAATCCAGAAAATTTAATGCCGAAATCCTGAGCATGAGCGGAAATAAAATAAAAGAAAAAGGTGAATAAAAACACTGTGCGTTTCATAATAAAAAAAGTTTGTATTTCTGTTTTGGAAAAAATTTCTGAATCCTGATTTACATAAGATACTTTTATAAGTTTATACTTTCAATAATAAACGAATTTCGTGCATGAATCTCATCTCCGCTATTTTCAACAATTCTATACTTCAAATTAACGATTAATTTTTTTATATTTACGGATGTATTCACGTATAAATGACGATGTATTTTCGCTTCTTGAATCAATAGCAGGCAGGGAATTTGTTTCCCGGGATTCTGACTCTATTGATAAATGTTCGAAAGACGAGACAGAAGATTTATCTTTTCCTCCCGAAGCGGTTGTGAAGCCGCGTACGGCTGAAGAGATATCAAAGCTATTGAAACTGGCAAATGAAAAAATGATTCCGGTCTATACACGCGGAGGCGGGACGGGTCTCTCGGGCGGTGCTCTGCCCGTGCTTGGAGGTATTTGTATTTCAATGGAGCGGTTTAACAGCATACTTGAGATTGACGATGAGAATTTTCAGGCAGTCGCGGAATCCGGTGTGATTACACAGGTCTTTCAGGAAAAACTTGAACTTCAGGGTCTGTTTTATCCGGTTGATCCCGCATCAAGGGGCTCATGTTTCCTCGGCGGTAACCTTGCCGAATGTTCGGGCGGTCCGCGCGCAGCAAAATACGGCGTTACAAGGAATTATGTCCTGGCTCTTGAATTTGTTACCCCGCAGGGGGAAATTATTTTCACCGGATCGCGTACTTTGAAGAATGTAACGGGTTATAGTTTATTACAGCTTGTTATCGGAAGCGAAGGTACACTGGGTATAATTACTAAAATAGTTTTTCGTCTGCTGAGCCTGCCGAAATATAAAAAAATTCTTCTGCTCGCTTTCAACAGTGTTAAAGACTGCATTTCATCCGTATCAGCGTATTATCATGCAGGCGTAAATCCGGCCGCTCTTGAATTCCTTGAACGGGCGGCGATTAAGGCGGCTGAACAACAACTCGGGAAAGAGTTTCCGAACAGTTTCGCCGAGGCTCAGTTATTGATTGAGCTTGACGGAAACAGCGAGGAAGAGCTTTCCGCCGATGTGCAGACGATAGCCGGTGTATCGGAAAGATTTAACGTGCTTGATGTTATACTTGCCGAGGAAAGAGGTAAGATGGAAGAATTATGGGCTTTAAGGAGAAGTATCGGAGAGGCTGTGAAATCAATATCTGCTTACAAAGAAGAAGATACCGTTGTGCCGCGCGCGAAATTACCCGAACTTCTGGACGGTATAAAAAATATTACCGCAAAACACGGAATACGCGCAATCTGTTACGGACATGCGGGCGACGGCAACCTGCATGTGAATATTCTGAAAGATAAACTTACTGATGAATACTGGAATGGAACTGTTAACGAAGCTATAAAAGAAATTTTCAGACATACGGTCTCGCTCGGAGGAACGATATCAGGCGAGCACGGAATCGGCTATACACAAAAGGAATTCCTGCCGATTGCCGTTTCCGAAGCTGAAATACTGCTGATGCGCGATATTAAGAAAACTTTTGATCCGAATAATATACTTAACCCGGGGAAAATATTTCCCGATAAATACAGGATTTGAAATGGTAAAAGCAGAACTTAAATACCGCGTCTTATACTCACATACGGACGTGATGGGAATCGCCAATAACGAGCGCTACCTCGAATATTTCGAAGCCGGCAGGAATGAGCTTATGAGGAGCAGGGGCTTTCCTTATACGGAGCTTGAAAAGTTAAAGATAGGTTTACCGTTGATTGAAACTAAAATAAGATATATTGCCGGAGCAAAATATGACGACGAACTCCGGATTACTGCGGAGATGGGTAAAATGCAGGGAGTGAGACTGACGATAAATTATAAAATATTTGTCGGGGAGAAACTCATTGCGAAGGGATATACCGAGCATGCCTTTGTGAAACTCGGCTCGCTTAAACCCGTTCGTCCGCCCGCAGAATTTATTAACATTTTTAAATAAACATAACAAAATGAATAAAGCATATAAAGGGTTCGATTTTAAAACTGCCGAAAAGCTTATCAGGCAGGCGCTGAAGGAAGATATCGGCACGGGAGATGTTACGTCCGATATACTCATTCCGCGTAAAGCCGTCTCAAAAGCTGAAATATGTCTTAAAGAGCACGGTTTAACTGCGGGACATGAAATATTTAAGATGGTTTACAATATAGTTGACCCGCGGGTAAAAGTTACATTCACTGAAACTGAAGGGCGCCTGCTCAGAAAAGGAACTGTATTCGGCTGTATCAGCGGACCGAGCCGCAGTTTGCTGAGGGGCGAACGCGTTGCGCTTAATTTTATTCAGCGAATGAGCGGAATTGCCACCGCCGTATTCTGCCTGTCAAACAGGCTGAAAAACGAGAAGATAAAAATTACTGATACACGCAAGACCACGCCTAATCTCCGCGTCTTTGAAAAACTTGCGGTGAAAATCGGCGGCGGCAGTAACCACAGGTTCGGACTTTATGATATGATGCTTATCAAGGATAATCACATAGAAGCCAACGGCGGAATAAAAGGGACTATCGCTCAGCTGAAAAAAAATAAAATACCTGAGGAACTAAAGATCGAAATTGAAGTTAAATCTATCAGTGACTTAAAATGTGTTCTTGAAGAAAAACTTGCGGATATTGTTATGCTGGATAATTTTGAACTTACTGATGTTAAGAAAGCTGTTAATCTGATTAACGGCAGTATGAAAGTAGAAATTTCAGGGGGTGTAAACCAGCATAATATAGCGCAATACAGAAAAATAAAAGGAATTGATTTTATTTCCGTCGGCGCACTTACGCATTCTGTGCGCTCGCTGGATATTTCCCTGGATTTCGTCAGCGGATAATTATTTTTCAGTTCAGAAAAAAGCGAAATCTCTTGACATAAATTATGCAATATCTTAACTTGTGAAAACTTTATAAATAAAACATAAAATGTTATGAAAAACTTTAAGGGAAAATTTAATTTTATTGTAGTCCTATTTATTGCCGTTTCTGTGCTCTTCGCCTGCGGGAAGCTTAAAGAAACGGTTCAGAATGAAGTTAAGAAAGAAGAGACCAAACAGGAAACCACGAAGAAAGAAGAGACAAAACAGGAGGAAATTACAAAGAAAGAAGTTACTAAAAGTGCTGAAGGAAGATTATATTTCTGCGAGCAATATAAGAACGGAGAAGAAATCGGTGTTAGTGAAAGTTTTACACCCGGATGGTTAACGGTTATGGTTGACCTGCGTCCTTCCGGAAGAACTCTCGGAACGGGTAAAGTTGAACTTCTGATTTCTAAAATTAAAAATGCGGCAGGAGATGAAATCAGCGAGAAGATTATTGGTACATTGCCGTATGATGTTCAGGCTGATTGGGATTATACGTATTTCACCGATAAAACCAAGCTTAAATTCTCATCACCGGGGACATATAAGGTCGTTTGTCAGAAGACTGACGGAACGCCTATAGTACGCGGTGAAGTTGAAATTGTTCCGAGATGAAAATTTTATTAAATAAACAAATCAGAAAAATAGCCGCGAGGCTGGAAGGAGAGAAAAAAATGAAAAAAATTAATGTTCTGTTTGCAATCCTCGCTTTGTTAGCGTTATCCGGTGTTGTTTCCAACGCTCACGCACAAAGCGGACCCGTGCTTTATTTTTGCGAATCGTACGGAGATAACGGTGAGCTCGGCATCAGCGACCGTTTTACTACAGGTTATTTGACCGTTATGGTGAAGGCAAGCGACGCGCTCGGACTTACTAACTGTTCGATCCAGTTCGATAAGTACAATCCGGCAACAAAAAGCTTCGCTTATTATAAGAATTTCTCTTATAAGGTTGAACCTTCAATGAAGTATATCTTCTTTTCGAAAAATTCCACGAGCGATATGAAATTCGACGAACCCGGCATTTACCGGGTATTCCTTCTCGATGATAATAAAAATACGGTTGCGAGCGCTTTGATAGAAATTATACCGTAATATAATCGGAATTAATACATTTTTAAAATAAAGGTTATTCTGTACTTTGCAGGATAACCTTTTTTATTTATATGCTCGATAAGCTAAAAAGACTTTCTAAAGATACGATGATTTACGGAACCAGCACAATAATCGGCAGGTTCCTTAATTTCCTTTTCGTCCCGATTTATACGAATCTTTTTCTGCCGGGCGAATTCGGTATTGTTGCCAATATTTACGCTTATATAGCCATTCTGAATGTGTTTCTTAGTGTCGGGCTTGAATCGGGTTATTTTAAGTTCGCCTCGACGCTTGAAGTAGGTTCCGAAAAGGAGAATTTCTCGCATCCTTTCCTCGGCATTTTTCTGAATTCATTTCTTCTCTCGGGAGTGCTTTTTGTTTTCGCGGGGGATTTTACTTATTTATTTCAGATTGACCCTTCACAAGCCGGATTGCTCCGCTGGACTGCATTGATATTATTCTTCGATGCCATATCCCTCGTTCCCTTTGCATATCTCCGGCTTCAGCATAAGCCGATGAAGTTTGCCGTAATCAGGATTGCTAACATCGTTCTGAATGTTGCATTCAATCTTTTATTTATTCTCGTTCTCCGAAAGGGGATTGAATATGTCTTCATCAGCAATGTGATTGCCTCGGGTGTTACCTTTTTACTGCTGACACCAATTGTATTCAGGAATTTTAAAATATCTTTCAATAAAAAACTATGGAGTGAACTGCTTAGGTTCTCGTTGCCATATATTCCCGCGGGAATAAGTTCTAATATTATTCAGGTGGTAAACCGTCCGATATTGACGGCTTTGACTAATGATACGACTGTCGGAATATTTCAGGCTAATTACCGGCTGGGAATATTTATGATGCTCTTTGTCTCTATGTTTGAATTTGCCTGGCGTCCTTTTTTCCTTCAGAATGCCAAAGAACCCAATGCGAAAGAAATATTCGCAAAAGTTATGACGGCTTTTGTTGTCCTTATGTCGCTTGTATTCCTTATTTTAACGTATTTTATTGATGATATTGTGTCAATAAAATTGCCGGGTAAAGGACATCTGCTCGGCATGGCGTACTGGAGCGGGCTCGTAATTGTCCCCGTTATACTTTTAGCTTACTTTTTCTACGGTATATATATAAACCTTATGGCAGGTATTTATATAGAAAAAAAGACGAAATATTTGCCTTATATTACTGGCGGTGCGGCAGTTATTAATGTTGCGGCTAATTTCTTACTTATTCCGCAAATGAATATGATGGGCTCGGCTATTGCAACTCTTCTGAGCTATATAGTTATGGCAGGGGGAATTTATTACTGGGCGCAGAAGTATTATTACATTAAATACGAGTTCGGCAAAATCGGTATGCTTTTTATACTTATTGCCGTGTTTTATATTGTCTTTGAATCTCTGCAGAGACTATTCGGGACAGTCGGAGCGGGTGGAATTATTGTAACTGACTCATGGTTCTGGGCTGTGAAAATCGGATTAATACTGCTATTTGTAACTTTAATTTTTGTATCTAACATAATAGATTATAAAGTTATTAGGAGGTTTATTTAATGTGATTAAGATACTCTTTGTGATAATACTGATAACTCTTTCTACTGCCTGCGGAAGCGACGGAAAAAGGAATTATGAAAATCAAAACGTAGTTTTCTCTTCTGAAGGATTCAAGCTTGGGAATGAAGTTCTCTTAACAGAGAAGCTTGATATGATAAAGGGGAAAAACGTGGCTTTGTTGACGAATAGCACAGGAATTACAGGCGGCGGAAAACATTTACTCGATATGCTTGCAGAAAAAGGCGTGAATGTTGTAAAAATATTCACGCCTGAGCATGGATTTGATTCGGATGATACATATAACGACAAAAACATTAAAATCCCCGTCATATCGCTATACGGAAATAATAAGAGTTTTCCTTCCGGTTCTTTAAACGGTATAGATGTAATTATTTACGACATTCAGGATGTCGGCGCGAGGTTTTATACTTATACTTCCACAATGTACCTTACTTTGAAAGATGCGATACGTCAGGAAAAGAAATTTGTAGTTTGCGACCGCCCTTCCGTTGCAAATCTGAATTACACAGGCGGATTTATGCTCGATGAGCGGTTCAGTTCTTTTGTCGGCATGATTCCCGCACCTGTTGTTTATGGAATGACGTGCGGTGAACTTGCGGCATATCTCGCATATAAGATATCGGGAGAAATGTCAAATCCTCTTCTCGAAGTCATAAAAATGAAGGGATATACTCGCAAGACCGATTACGTAGGTTTAAATTTGCCGTGGATAAATACTTCGCCAAATATAACTTCGCTTGAAAGTGCCCGGCTTTATCCCGCGCTTTGCTTCCTTGAAGGTACAAATATGTCCGAGGGCAGGGGAACTGATACACCTTTCCGGTATGCGGGCGCGCCGTTCGTTGACGGTGAAGCACTTGCCGGTGAACTTAATAGTTATAATCTGCCGGGAATAAAATTCACAGCGGTTGAATTCACTCCCGATAAAGTAATATCAGCTTACCCTCCGAAGTTTCTGAATAAAAAATGCAGTGGTGTTAAACTTACGTTAACGGATATCAATTCTTTCCTGCCGTCTGAAACATCCGTTGCTGTTTTGTGTGCGCTGAAGAAAGTCTGCCCGGAATTCCGATGGACGGAAAATAATTTCATTGATAAACTCGCCGGTACTGATAAACTTCGTAAGATGGTGAATAAAGGCTCGGCATGGGATGAAATTTCCGCCGCATGGTCTTCGGAATTATCCGATTTCAATTCCTCCCGCGAAAAATTCTTTCTGTATTAACTTCGCGCATTAACTTTCTTCACTACTGCCGGCATCGTTGCGTTTTGAAGTTCTTATACTACCCGTCGGCGTTGTATGTTAATAGTCGTAAATGTCTCATCGGCGTTGTGTCTTCAAGTTTTCATACTACCCGTCGGCGTTGTATGTTAATAGTCGTAAATGTCTCATCGGCGTTGTGTCTTCAAGTTTTCATACTCCGTAGGAGTATTCTGTTAATAGCACATGCTGTATCGTAAACACCACCTCCCCCCGCACCATTTCCGTATATCTTCTACGCAGGGAATTTCCCTACTTCACTAACTTCTTATACCTTATCCTCTTTGGTCCCGTATCACCCAGCCTCTTCTTCTTGTTCTCTTCGTAATCCGAATATCCGCCTTCAAAGAAATATACCTGCGATTCACCCTCAAAAGCTAATATATGTGTCGCAATCCTGTCAAGGAACCACCTGTCATGCGATATAACCACTGCGCATCCTGCAAAACTCTCTAATCCCTCTTCCAGCGCCCTGAGTGTGTTTACGTCAATATCATTCGTTGGCTCATCGAGAAGCAGAACGTTCGCCTGAGATTTAAGTGTCAGCGCTAAATGCAGTCTGTTCCGCTCTCCGCCCGATAAGTTCTTAACAAGTTTTTCCTGGTCTCCGCCGGTGAAATTAAATCTCGCCACGTAAGCCCGTGAGTTGAATTGTTTTCCGCCCAGTTCAATGAACTCCTGTCCTTCGGATATTGCTTTCCATACCGAGTTCTCAGGGTCTATGTTCGCGTGACTCTGGTCAACATATCCTATGTTTACCGTTTCGCCGGTTTCAAACGTACCGGAGTTTGGTTTCTCCGTTCCTAATATCATTCTGAATAAAGTCGTTTTTCCAGCACCGTTCGGACCAATCACGCCCACTATTCCAGCCGGCGGTAAACTGAAATTCAGGTCGTCAAATAATATATTCTCGCCGAAAGATTTCGAAACCTTCACAGCTTCGATAACTTTATTCCCAAGCCTCGGACCGTTTGGTATGAATATCTCAAGTTTCTCTTCTTTCTGCTTCGTGTCTTCGTTCATTAATCTGTCGTATGATTGTAAGCGAGCCTTTCCTTTCGCCTGTCTGGCTTTCGGCGACATTCTCACCCATTCAAGTTCGCGCTCAAGAGTTTTCCGTCTCTTACTTTCTGTCTTCTCTTCAAGCGCAAGTCTGTTAGTCTTCTGGTCAAGCCATGATGAATAGTTGCCTTCCCACGGAATTCCTTCGCCCCTGTCAAGTTCAAGAATCCATCCCGCAACGTTATCGAGAAAATATCTGTCGTGAGTAACGGCTATTACCGTTCCTTTATATTGCTGAAGGTGAAGTTCCAGCCATTCCACTGATTCGGCGTCAAGGTGGTTCGTCGGCTCGTCAAGCAAAAGTATATCCGGCTCCGAAAGCAGTAATCTGCAAAGCGCCGTTCTGCGCCGCTCGCCGCCGCTTAGGTTTTTTATCGGCATATCGCCTTCGGGACATCTCAGCGCATCCATTGCCCGCTCAAGTTTCGCGTCGAGTTCCCATCCGTTTTTATGCTCAATAAGTTCAGTAAGCTCTCCCTGTCTTCCGATAAGCGCCGTCATCTCATCGTCCGTCATCGGCTCGGCAAATTTATTGTTCACCTCTTCGTATTCCTTCAGTATGTCCGCAATCTCCCGCACGCCTTCCATCACTGTTTCTTTTACAGTCTTGTCGTCGTCAAGCTCAGGCTCCTGCGGCAGGTAACCTATCGAAAATTCTTTTGTGAAATGAACTTCTCCGTCGAAATTACCTTCGGCTCCTGCTATGATTTTCAACAGCGTAGATTTACCAGAACCGTTCAGCCCGATTATACCTATCTTCGCTCCGTAAAAAAAAGACAGATATATGTTTTTAAGTACCTGTCTGCGCGGCGGGAAAGTCTTGCCGACTCCCACCATCGAAAATATAATTTTATTGTCAGCCACTAATCCAGATCATCCAATAGATTTGTAAGGAAATTCTTTAATTCCCGTAAATCCCTTTTAAGTTTTTTACTGTCAGTTGTTTCGGAATCAAATTCTGATTCCTGATTATCCTCATCGCCTGTGAAGAGACTTAATTCTTTTGCGGATTTATAACCTGATGCAGAAGTATGTGGTATTGGTTTTAAATTCTTCGGCTTTGCTTCCTGCAGCTCGGAGTCTTCTTTGAAACTGTATCCTTTTAGCAACTTCTTCGCGCCTTCAATAGTGTATTTCTCATCCCGGAGAAGTTTTTTGATGTAAAGTATGAGCTTTATATCCTTATTAGTATATATTCTGTTGCCGGCGAGATTCTTTGCGGGTTTCAGTTGCTCAAATTCAGTTTCCCAGTAACGGAGCACGTATTGCTCGAGGTCACTTATCTTGCTAACCTCGCTTATAGAATAGTACAACTTCTTCATAAAGAAGTTCTTTTTCCTGATGGAGTTCTGTTGTTTCATAACAATAAGTTAAAAATATAAAAGGGATTAAATTAATTCCTAAGTTTAAGTAAATTCTTTTTAAAAAGCTATAACTTAATTAAAGTATTAACCTTTAACCCCCTCCCCTTAAAAACCTATTTACTCTTAAGAAGGAAAGAACAAATACTTCTATTCAATATCGGAAGGACTTTACATATTTATTTTTTTATCCTCTTTCCCGGTGACTGAGCCGGATAAGATTTATTGTCGTGGCACTTGGTGCATGTCGGGGCTATTCTGTAATCTCCGGTTGTATGGCAACTATTACATTCTAATTTAATGTGATTTCCGGAGAGTACTAATCCTGCAGAGCTATGATTGAATCCTCCCCTTGAAAAATTCTTATGACAGGAAGTGCAGTTATTGTCCACCTTTTTATACGGCATACTGCTGCCGTGACATTTTGTGCATGTAACAGAGGTGTGATATGGAGCGAGTTTCCAGCCGGTTTTATCGTGATCAAACGGTGTCATTTCCTTTTGTTTATGACATTTCTGACAGGTTTCGCCTGCATGACAGCCTGCGCATGGCTTATGGTGGTCTTCGAATGATTTTTTTATTTTAACAGGTTTATTAAAGTCAACCTGGTCCTTTTTGTCATGGCATTTTATGCAATTTTCCTGACTGTGGCAGGTTGTACACTGTATCTTAAACAGGTTAATATGCTCATCATGGAAGAAAGTAACAATTGTACCGGCATCGTATTTTGTTTCCCATATCATT